>Ga0182739_1003781_pt1 | contig 12952 bp, 14 predicted proteins | sample eDN5th30CBELigBY_FD_128873 | JGI IMG/M metagenome (GOLD analysis project Ga0182739, IMG submission 128873) | Enriched backyard soil microbial communities from Emeryville, California, USA - eDNA 5th pass 30_C BE-Lig BY (version 2) (version 2) | ecosystem: Environmental > Terrestrial > Soil >... | reverse complement strand
GTCTGCATGTCGCGGGCTTCAACACCGGCGCGACCCCGCTCGCCGTCACGTGTTCGGGCTTCGTGCCGTCGTCCATCATGGCGTCGAAGGACGACCGCTACGGCTATGAGATGGAGATCATCACTTTCCCGGGCTCGGGCGTCGAGAAGGTCGAGGACATCAAGGGCAAGAAGATCGCCTTCACTTCGGAGACCTCGAACTCCGGCTACAAGGCGCCATCCGCCATCCTGCGTGACAAGTTCGGCCTCGTCGCCGGCACGGACTATCAACCGGTATTCTCCGGCAAGCATGACAATTCGATCCTCGGCGTCGTCAACAAGGACTATCCGGCCGCCGCCATCGCCAGCTCGGTGAAGCTGCGCATGGAAGGGCGCGGCGCCGTGAAGCCTGACCAGACCAGGATCGTCTACCGCTCGCAGACTTTCCCCTCGACCGCTTACGGCCATGTCTACAATCTCAAGCCGGAACTGGCCGCCAAGGTGCGCGAGGCGTTCCTGTCCTTCCCGTGGGAGGGCTCCGAACTCTACAAGGAGTTCCAGAAGTCGAACCCGCCGGTCAGCAAGTTCATGCCCATCACCTACAAGCAGCATTGGGAAGTGGTGCGTGACGTCGATCGCGCGATGGGTGTGAAGTATCAGTGCCGCTAACGCGCGGACGGCCGGCATGCTGCGCGTCGAAAACCTCGCAAAGCGCTACCGCACCGGCGATGCGGCGCTCAAGGGCGTGTCGCTCGAGATCGCCAAGGGCGAGATCATTGGCCTGATCGGCCCATCGGGGGCCGGCAAGTCGACTTTGATCCGCTGCATCAACCGGCTGGTCGATCCGACGTCGGGCCGGGTGTTTCTCGGCGACGTCGATCTGACGAAGCTCGAAGGCGGCGGTCTGCGGCGCGCGCGCCGCCGCATCGGGATGATCTTTCAGGAGTTCGCGCTGGTCGAGCGCCTGACCGTGATGGAGAACGTGCTCTCCGGCCGCCTCGGCTATACCGGCTTCTGGGCAAGCTGGTTCCGCCATTTCCCGCAAGCCGACATCGACCGGGCGTTCCGTGTGCTGGAGCGGGTGGGCTTGCTCGATCACGTCGACAAGCGCGCGGATGCGCTGTCGGGCGGGCAGCGCCAGCGGGTCGGTATCGCCCGTGCGCTGGTGCAGGAGCCCGACCTCCTGCTCGTCGACGAACCGACCGCTAGCCTCGACCCCAAGACTTCGCGGCAGGTGATGCGCCTGTTGACCGAACTCTGCCGCGAGCGCGAGCTTGCCGCGGTCGTCAACATCCACGACGTCGTGCTGGCGCAGATGTTCCTGCCGCGCATCGTCGGCCTGCACGCCGGCGAGATCGTTTATGACGGGCCGGCCGCCGGCCTGACGCCGGAAGTGCTGACGCGCATCTATGGCGAGGAGGACTGGACCAAGACCGGCCCGGCCGAGGACGAGGCCGATGCGGAGCATCAAGGCCCGAGCGAGCGCGACCTCGAAGTGGCGGCGGTGTGATGCCGCGCAGGTACAGGTCCGCATCCGCGTGCGTTCGGAGTCTTGGCCCGTGAACGCGCGCACCGATACTTCTCCGCCGCCTGCGGCTGCCGCGCGCACCTGGCGTCCGCCGCGCCTGATCGAAGACAGCCGGCTGCGCTGGGCGATCACCATCGGCGTCATCATCTACCTCGTGCTCGCTTTCGTAACCGTCGAGGTGAACTGGGCGCGTATCTCGGAGGGCTTCGGCCGCGCGATGCGGCTGTTTGCCGGCTTCCTGCAGCCGGATTTCGTAACCCGCTGGCCCGACATCGCGACCGGCATGGTGGAGAGCCTGACGATGACCGTCACCGCGACGGTCGCCGGTATTCTCCTGTCGATCCCGGTGGCGCTCGGCGCCGCGCGCAACATCGCACCCTTATGGCTCTACGGCATCTGCCGCTCGATCATCGCGGCCTCGCGCGCGTTCCAAGAAATCATCGTCGCCATCCTGTTCGTCGCGATGTTCGGCTTTGGCCCGTTCGCGGGCTTCCTCACATTGTCGTTCGGCACCATCGGCTTTCTGGCGAAACTGCTGGCGGACGACATCGAGGAGATCGACGCTTCGCAAGTCGAGGCGATCCGGGCCACCGGCGCGGGCTTCTGGCAGCTCATCGACTTCGCGGTCGCGTCGCAGGTGATGCCGCGGCTGATCGGGCTGTCGCTTTATCGCGTGGACATCAATTTCCGCGAGTCGGCGGTGGTCGGCATCGTCGGCGCGGGCGGCATCGGGGCGACGCTCAACACCGCGCTCGACCGCTACGAGTTCGACTCCGCCGCGGCGATCCTGATCATGATCATCGTGATCGTCATGGCCTGCGAATACGGCTCCAGCATCATCCGCAGAAGGATCCAGTAGGTGCCGGTTTTCGCGACCGAAACAGGCGAACGTTCCTGGTCCGCGCGCACGCGGCGGGAAACTATCGCGACCTGGTTCGGCTGGTTCGCGCTGGTCGCGCTCACCGTCTTCTGCTGGCGGGTGATGACCGCCGATACGATCTGGGAATTCGTCTACGACGCGCCGCGTCAGGCGAGCGACATTTTCGGCCGCATGCTGCCGCCGCGGTGGGAATATGCCAACCGGCTGTGGATCCCGCTCTGGGATACGCTCAATATCGCGACGCTCGGCACCTTGCTGGCGATCCTGCTCGGCACGCCGCTCGGCTTTCTGGCGGCCCGTAACACCACGCCGAGCGTCGCGTTCGTGCGGCCGATCGCGCTCCTGATCATCGTCTCCTCGCGCTCGATCAACGCGTTGATCTGGGGGCTGCTGCTGGTGTCGATCCTCGGCCCCGGCGTGCTGGCGGGCATCATCGCCATCGCGCTGCGCTCGGTCGGCTTCATCGGGAAGTTGCTCTACGAGGCGATCGAGGAGATCGACGAGACGCAGGTGGAGGCGATCCGCGCCACAGGGGCAACGACCGCGCAGGTGACTACCTACGGAATCGTGCCCCAGGTGCTGCCGATCTTCGCCACCATTTGCGTGTTCCGCTGGGACATCAACATCCGCGAGTCGACCGTCCTCGGTCTGGTCGGGGCGGGCGGCCTCGGCCTCGCGCTCGAGGCCTCACTCAATACCCTCGCCTGGCCGCAGGTGTCCTTGATTTTGTTGATCATTCTCGGCACGGTGGTCATCAGCGAGTGGGTCACCGCCCGCGTCCGGCGCGCAATTATTTGACCTTTATGGCGCAAGTTTTCGCCTTATTTTCGCGCCCGCGCCCCACTTACAAACCGCCCCGAGCCCGGCTAAGCTGGTATCAGGGCATTTGCCGACGGTTTTCCTCACCTTCATACCGCCGATTTCCCCCGGAGAAACGCATGAAGTTGTCGCAGTCTATCGCCCGGTCGCTGGCGCTGTCGTGCCTGGCCGTGACTTTCACTCTGAACGCGCCGCTGGCCAACGGGATCACCCCGAAGCCGGCGGACTCGAAGCCGGCAGATTCGAAGCCGGGATACGTGCCTCAGCCCGGCCAGGAGGGCAAAGACGTTATCTGGCTGCCGACCGCGCAGTCGCTGGTCGACCGGATGCTCGATCTGGCGAGCGTGACGGCGAATGACTTCGTGATCGATCTCGGTTCCGGCGACGGCCGCACGGTGATCACCGCCGCCAAGCGCGGGGCCAAGGCGCTCGGCGTCGAATTCAATCCGAACATGGTCGAGTTCGCGCGGCGCAATGCCGAGAAGGAAGGGGTAGGGGAGAAGGCCCAGTTCAAGCAGGGCGACATCTTCGAGACCGACTTCTCGCAGGCGACCGTGCTGACCATGTTCCTGCTGCCGTCGCTCAACCGCAAACTGCGGCCGACCGTCCTCGACATGAAGCCGGGCACCCGCGTCGTCTCCAATTCGTTCGACATGGGCGAATGGATGCCGGACCGCACCGAGCGCGTGACTGAGGGCTGCTCGGGCCATTGCACCGCGCATTTCTGGGTGGTGCCGGCGAAGGTGCAGGGCACCTGGAAGCTGGCCGACGGTGAACTCGATCTGCAGCAGTCGTTCCAGGTGGTTGGCGGGACGCTCAAGCGCGGCAGCGCCGCGACCGCGATCAGCGACGGTAAGCTGGTCGGCGACCAGATCACCTTCACGGCCGGTGGCACGCAGTACACCGGGAAGGTGAACGGCAACACGATCGAAGGCACCTCGGGCGATGCCAAGACGCCGTGGCGCGCAACCCGCAGCTAGGCAATCGCCGCGCAGCTTGAAATAATCAGGCCCGTCCCTGCCATCGCAGGGGCGGGCTTTTTCATTCTCTGGAGGTGCCGCACATGGGTCCGCTCGCCGGTTTTCGCATCGTTGAGTTCGCCGGCATCGGGCCCGGCCCGTTCTGCGCGATGCTGCTTGCGGACATGGGCGCGACGGTGCTGCGGCTCGACCGGCCGACGCCGATCGATCTCGGCATCCCGCGCCCCGAAGGCTTCAACCTCCTCAACCGCGGCCGCCATGCCATTGCGCTCGACCTCAAGCGTCCGGAGGGCGTCGCCTTTGCCCTCGACATGATCGCGCAGGCGGATGCCTCGATCGAGGGCTTCCGGCCGGGCACGATGGAGCGCCTCGGCCTCGGGCCGGACGAATGTCTCGCGCGCAATCCACGCCTCGTCTACGGCCGTATCACCGGCTGGGGGCAGGACGGGCCGCTCGCGCAGGCGGCCGGGCACGACCTCAACTACATCGCGCTGGTCGGCGCGCTGCATGCGATCGGACGTGCGGGCTCGCCACCGACCCCGCCGCTCAACCTCGTCGGCGACTATGGCGGCGGCGCGCTCTATCTCGCCTTCGGCATGCTCTGCGCGATGCTGGAGGCGCAGCGCTCGGGGAAGGGGCAGGTGGTCGATGCCGCGATGATCGACGGCGCGGCGTCGCTGATGACCCCGTTCTTCGGCCTGCATGCCGCCGGCGTGCACAGCGATCGCCACGGCGAGAACATGCTCGACTCCGGCGCGCCTTATTACGACGTCTATCTGTGCGCCGACGGGCTCTATATCTCGCTGGCCCCGATCGAAGGCCGCTTCCGCAGCGAGTTCTACGCTTGCGCCGGCATTGACGAGGCCGCGCTGCCGGACGCGCGTGACAAGGCCAACTGGCCGGCGATCAGGAAGATCGTCGCCGCCCGCATCGCCGGGAAGACGCAGGCCGAATGGTGTTCGCTGCTGGAGGGGACAGACGCCTGTTTCGCGCCAGTGCTCTCCATGACCGAAGCGCCGCAGCATCCGCATAACCGCGCGCGCAGCACCTTCGTCGAGGTGGAAGGGATCGTGCAGCCGGCCCCCGCGCCGCGCTTCAGCCGCACGCAACCCGCCGCGCCGACGCCGCCGCGCGCGGTCGGATCGGACGACGAAGCGGCGCTGGCCGCGTGGGGTGTTGCGGTGGACCGGGTTGCGGAACTGCAGGCCGCGGGCATCATCGGCCGCAAAGCGACGAAATAGGCCGCGGGGCCAAACCCGCAGCAAATCCGAAAAGGCGCCGCGTGTGACTTTAAAGTGCCACCGCGCCCGATCGTTGCAACCCTGAGCGTAGCGGCGGCGGAATTCGCTGGACGCCGCGATTGCAGGGTGGAAGGAAATACCAACCGGTAAGAATTCTGACCTAAACCGAACTTCGTCCGGACTTTGGTGGCGAGTGCTGTGGTGAAATCTGTCCGAATGTCCCTGCGTATCGCCCTTGTCGCGCTGGCTGCCAGCGTTGGTGGTTGCGCGGGCCTGACGCTGGATCAGACGCCGATCAATACGCCCGCAACGCAGGTCACATTTTCTCAGCCCGAGTTCCTGCGCGTCGACGACTTCCCCGAACTCGCGATCGGTCTCGCCTTCTCCGGCGGCGGCACACGCGCGGCGGCATTCTCCCACGGCGTGCTGCAGGGGCTCAACGCGATCCCGGTTCCCGGAGATCGCCAGCGGCGCACCCTGCTCGATGCCGTCGATCTCGTTTCGGGTGTGTCGGGCGGGTCCGTCACGGCCGCCTATTTCGGGCTCAAGCAGCGCGATGCGCTCACCGACTTCCGCGAACGCTTCCTGATCCAAAATGCGGAAGCCGGCTTCTCGACCGCCATCAGCCTGACCAACATCCTCACCTTGCTCGACAGGGGCGGGGCCAACAGCAGCCGCAGCCTTGCCCACTGGCTGGACCGTGCGCTGTTCGAGGGCGCGACCTTCCGCGATTTCCGCCGCCGGCGAAATCACCCCAACGTGTGGATCTCCGCCAGCGACGTTTACAATCGGGTGCCGTTCCTGTTCTCGCAGGAGACCTTCGCGGCCCTGTGCAGCGACCTCGACTCGCTGCCGATCGCGCAGGCGGTTGCGGCTTCAGCGGCGTTCCCGGTCGCCTTCGCGTCGGTCAATGTCGAGACCTTCAACCGCAACCGCAACTGCGACGCGCCGCTGCCGGCCTGGATCGAGGCCGCGGCGAGCGACAGTTCCGGCTCGTCGGTCCGCCACGCGGTTGCGAGGGGCATGATGCGCTATCGCGATCCGGCGTTGATGCGCTACGTGAAACTGGCCGACGGTGGCGTCACGGATAACTTCGGCATTCAGGGTGTCGCGCTCGCGCGCAGCATTGGCGCCACCCCCTATGCACCATTCACGCCTGAAATCGCCGTGCAGCTTCGTCGCGCGCTCTTCCTGGTCGTGAACTCGGGGCGCGGCCCGGCAGGGACCTGGCCGATGTACCAGTCGGGGCCGGATGGCGTGACCACCATGTCGGCGCTTGCCGACGCCGCCATCGAGTCTGGCTCGCGTGCCGGCTTCGACTATGTCCGGCTGCTCATCGCCAACTGGCGGAACGACATCGTCCGCTGGCGGTGTTCATTATCGGCCGCGGAGGTCGCGCGGTTGCGCGGCCGCGTCTCCGCGTGGCGCTGCCGCGACCTTGAAATGTTCGTGGGCGAAGTGTCGTTCATCGATGCGGGCCCCGAGCGCAAGGCCATTCTCGACACCGTGCCGACGCGATTTTCATTGCCGACCGAGACCGTGGATTTCGTGATCGAGTCCGGGCGCATCGCCGTGCAGCATGAGCCCTCGATCCGCAAACTGCTCGACTCGCTGCGCAACCCTCGCATTCCGCTCGCGGCGCGATAGCGGACGCTCTGTGGCGGCAGCGCCTCCGGTCATCGTGCAAGTCCCGGATTTCCGATTGGAGGCTCGCATGACGGCTGACCGCCCGGTTCCCAACTCCGCCGGCACAGCGTCGCCGCAGACGGTCGCACCCGCGAATGCCTGCGACTGCCACATGCACATCTACGACGAGCGCTTTCCCGCGGCGCGGCCCGCCTCGCGCCATCAGACGCAGGCGACCGTCGCGGAATATCGCTTGCTGCAGGCGCGCATCGGCACATCGCGCACGGTGGTGGTGCAGCCTGCTTCCAACGTGACCGACAATGCTGTGACGCTCGACGCCATCGCCCAGCTTGGGGATCAGGCGCGCGGCGTCGCGGTCGTGCATCCGGACGTCACGGATGCGGAACTGGAGCGGCTTGCCGCCGGCGGCATTCGCGGCATCCGCTTTTCGGTGTTCGATCCGCGCACCGCCGCGGTGAGCATCGACATGATCGAGCCGCTTGCCGCCCGCGTGAACGAACGCGGCTGGCACATCCAGTTGCACATGCGTGGAGACCAGATCGCGGACAATGCCGCGCTGCTGGACCGCCTCGACTGTCCGCTCGTATTCGATCACATGGGCCGGTTGCCGCAGCCGGACGGGGCCGCCCACGCGGCATTCGCCGTCATCCGGCGCCTCATTGATCGCGGGCATACCTGGGTGAAACTGTCAGGCTCTTATCTCGACACGCGCGTGGGCCGCCCAACCTATGCCGATGCCACGCTGGTGGCGCGCGCCTATGTGGCGGCGGCGCCGGAGCGCGTCGTATGGGGCAGCGACTGGCCGCATCCGACCGAGAGCGAGAAGCCGGACGACGCTGTGCTGTTCGATCTTGTGTCCGCCTGGGCGCCGGACGAGGCTACGCGTCAGCGTATCCTGGTCGACAACCCGGCGGCGCTCTACGGCTTTCCGGCCGCGCCCTGATTCGGGGGGCGTAGCCAAGCGGCTCCGGCTGCATTACCTAATGGCGCATGCTTCCGCTCTCCGTCCTCGACCTTTCACCCATGATCGAAGGTGGCGCCGGCACGACGGCGCTGCGCAACACGCTCGATCTTGCGCGCCACGCCGACCGCCTCGGCTTCACACGCTACTGGCTCGCCGAGCACCATAATCTGCCGAACATCGCGAGCGCCGCGCCTGACATCATGATCGGGCAGGTGGCCGCCGTGACGGAACATATCCGCGTCGGCGCCGGCGGCGTGATGCTGCCGAACCATGCGCCGCTGATGGTGGCCGAACGCTTCAAGGTGCTGGAAGCACTCTATCCGGGCCGGATCGACCTCGGCCTCGGCCGCGCACCGGGGACCGACCAGGTGACGTCCTACGCCTTGCGCCGCCGGCAGGAAGTGAATTCCGACGACGATTTTCTCGAGCGCTTTCAGGAACTCATTTTCTTCGACAATGGCAACTTCCCGGAGGGGCATCCGTTCGGCAAGATCAAGGTGATGCCGACCGATGTGCGGCTGCCGCCGATCTGGCTGCTCGGTTCCAGCGATTACGGCGCGCAGCTTGCGGCGGCTGTCGGCAGCGGCTTTGCCTTCGCGCATCATTTTGCGCACTTTGACGGCGTCAGTGCGATGCGCGCCTATCGCGAACGCTTCCGGCCGTCGGACTGGCTCGCTTCGCCCTATTCGATCCTGGCGGTGCATGTGGTCTGCGCCGACACGGATGCGGAGGCCGAGCGGCTCGCCGCGACCGTCGACCTCAACTTCGTCCGCCGCAACAAGGGCGAGTACCTGCCGCTCGCAAGTCCGGAAGACGCTGCGGCCTATCCCTATGCGCCGATCGACCGCGAGCGCATCCGCGCGAACCGGGCGCGGCTGTTCGTGGGAACGCCGGATACTGTGAAGGCGCGGCTTGCACCGCTGATCGAAGCGGCGGGCGCGGACGAGGTGATGATCACGAGCATGATCTACGACCACGCGGCGCGAAAGCGTTCTTATGCGCTGATGGCGGAAGGGTTCGGCCTGGAACGTGCGGGGGCGTCGTGACACCCGCCATCGGCGCCTTGCTTGCCGATCTTCCCGGCGATCGCACGCGGGAACATATTGAGCGACTCGCCGGGTCCGAAACCGTCCGCATCGAGCGGATCGTCTCGTACGGGCAGGCGAGCCCTGCCGGGTTCTGGTACGATCAGGACTGGGCCGAATGGGTCGTTCTGCTTTCCGGTTCAGCCGGTCTGCTGTTCGAAGGCGATTCCGAAGCCTGCACGCTCAGGCCGGGGGACTGCATCGGCATTCCCGCACATCGCCGGCATCGGGTCGCCTGGACGGCGCCCGACATGCCGACCGTGTGGCTGGCGGTGCACTACAGCATCGTGCCAATTCGATGAATCGGCACGATGCTGTAGAATCTTGTTTGAGCATCGCTATTTCCGAAAACCGGCGTTCACCCCGGATCAAGTCCGGGGCAGGCTTTTTCGGAGCGATGCTCTGCCGCTGACGAATTGCGCGTGGCGCAGGAATAACCGCGGCGCACAGCGAGAGCCGCGCGCCGCGATCTATCCGAAATTCTTGCCGGGAAACGAACAGGCGCGAACTGGCGCGGGGGGACTTACTTTGCGGCGACGCAGGTCTTCAGAAACTCCTTGCGGGCGTCGCCCTTGAGTTTCTGGCTACGCGCCTGATCATTGCAGTCGGCACGCTTCTGCTTGCGCGCTTCCTGTCGCTCCGCTTTGCGGGCGGCCCGGCGCTCGTCACGGGATTGATCGGCGGGCCGTGTTTGCTTCGGTTCAGCCTGAGTGGCTGGCGCCGGCGCGGCAGCAGCCGGCGGCGGCGGTGCAGATGCTCCGGGCTGGGCAGGCTCTTGCGCGAAGCTCGCGCTGGCGACGGCGGCCAATGCGGCGGCGGCGAACGCTGTGGCGATACGATACATTCCGAACTCCATGACCTTTCTCGTGCGCAGGGGCTTCAGTGTGACCCGATGTGTGCGGCAAAGTCGTGACTGTCGAGCGTCCTGCAAGTCTCCCGTCGCATGAGACGTTGATGGTGTTCACGTTTTCCTCTTGCAGCACAGCCTCGTTTGCGATGATGTGGTGACGGTAACTCTCGCGCGCGTAGACATGCGACGTGGGTTCAATCGTGTGTTTCCGAGATCGACAGGGCCATGGCTGACGATCAGCGTATAGAGACTGTTGCAAGGGCGCTGGCGCGGCATCGCCTGGGGCATTCGTTGCTGACGCAAAGCCTGCCGTCCGACTTGGCTCGTTCCATTCTCGACAAGTCGGTTGAACGGCTCTGGCCTTCGCTGACCGAAGAGGCCGAAGTCGTGCTTGAGGCCCTCGACGGCCGGGGACCGCAGCAAGGCCCGCCGGAGCAACAGGGACCGCAGCAACAGCAGCCGAAGCCGCAACCTGCGACCGAGACGGTCGCGGAAACGACGCCCGCTACGGCCGGGCCGACCGCACCCCAAGTCGAGGTGGCCAATCCGGAACCGGCAGACGCGCAGGGGCCGAAGCCAGCGCAGGCTGCCGACACTCCAACCCCACGGTTGCGCCTGAGCAGTTTCGAAGGTCTGTGACGGGTTGAGAGCGCGGGATTGCGCGGAGGGACGCGTTACGCGACAGGGTTAGTGGGCCGCCGTCACCGCCCCGACCAATTCGCGGAGATGAGCGGAGGGGACGAACCTCTGCTCCCCCGATGGCGCGTGATGCGAAGCTATCGAGACGAAACCATGCGTCAGGCGCGATTCTTCCGCGCCGCTATCCTCACTTGCTTGCGGTAGGCCATTCGCTCCTCGCGTGAGAGGCTCTGCCAATTCTTGCCGTCGGCGCTCGCAGCCTGCTGGGCTTTCTGGCGAATCTCCTGACGCCGGGCTATCTGTTCCGGGGTGAGGTCTTCCTTCGGCATATGTCCATATCCTGTTTGACGGGTTCAGGCTGTGCCAACATCGAATAGACTATCGAAACGGCCATGGCCATTCGATCGGCGCTGGTCCGGTGGTTCGGCTTGACGTCCGGCCAGTATGCTGGCGATCGCCGGCAAAGAATTTCGACAAGAGACTTGATAATTCACAAATCCATGCCTTTGTAATGATAGAGAAAGCAGCATAGGTCGAATCGGGAGGAGTGGCGTTGTCGATCGGTGAAAAAGTTCAAGGTAAACAGCCGGACTCGCCCCTGGAGATCGAAGATCTCGTCGAACTGGTCTGCGGCATGAGCCGCTTCCTGCGCGTGCTGACACATGCGGACGCCTTCAGAAGCAGCGGCATAAGCCTCGCTGAATGGGCCGCTCTCAACCTGTTGGCCAGCGAAGGCTCTGGCAGCGTCCATCAGCTCGGAAGGACAGTTGGGCTCGGCGGCCCGATGGCTGAACAACTCGTGCAGACGCTTGCCGCGGGCGGATTCGTATCGGCGCCCGGGGAGGGACGCGAGCGGGAGGTGACGCTGACCGAACTGGGGCAATCCGAACTCGAGCGGATCAATGCCGCGCTTGAAGCGCAACTTACGCAAAAAATGGCCAATAAAGGGCTCATCGTGGCGGCCGCCAACCGTCTGGTCAGTCGGCATCTTATTCGCGGCCTCAGGGGCGCCCGAACGGGCAAGATGGGCAGGGAAGGCGAGAAATAAGGCGCCGCGATAAGAGCCGATCGCGACTGACCACCCGTGGCTGGGCGGGATCAACTTTCCGCCAATTTTGAAATCCGCCCGATCACGTTGAGCGCAAAGCACGGATCGTCGAGAAGGAACACCCGGGATTTCTTCTCGTTGCCGGAAACGCGAATGCCATCCGCAAAAGCATGCAGGAACTGGATGCGGTCGATCGGGATGCGGTGCCCGTCCTCGTGGCTGAGCAGGAAATAGATGTTCCGGCTGGTGACGACCAGGTCGCCCTCGGTTTGCTCTTCAGCTGCGTTCGCGGGCGCCTTGACTCCATTCAGCATGCGGGGGCTCCGATAGGCGCCGTCCATGCCATTGCCCAGTCCGCCTCCGCGCCTTCCGTCGCGGCCAGCCGCGCCGCCTCGATAGGAGAGGACGTGATTGAAAATCCAGACGATCGATTCGTCGCGGCCAAGGTCAATCGGCATGGGACCGGTCACTGATACGGCGTCCGGCAGATGCCCCTCGTAAAGGCCGGCGACCACCACCGCTTTCGCGAGCTTTTCATTCAGTGACGGGTCGTCGGAAACGCCGTCCCCGAGTTGGTCGATCAGTTCGGCGACGCGTTTCACCTCGCCAGCCGCGGGCGGATGCTCGTCGAACAGCGAAGCGATGATGCTTCCGATCTCCGCTACCGACAGGGCGGCCAGATCCTTGGGGGGAACATAGGCCGCCTTGGCGGCGCCCAGCAGGAGTTCACTGAACCGTTCGGCAGGTACCTGGCTGTCAAGGAACTTGGCGAAAAAGGAAGGCATCATCGACATGGCGCGCTCGTAGCGGGCGCGACATTCGAGATGTTGCGTGCGCAGGAACCCCGCCGGCTGGCCGCAGTATGAGCACAGTCCCATAGTCTTCCTCTCGCCGCGACCGAATACAACGCGGGCGATGCCTTCGCCAGAGGCTGTGCAGGAATTTGCCCAACCGGGATGCCGCCTCTGGCCTTGCGACTCTAATCCCATTCCCGGATCGGGTGGGGCAATATCCTGAATTTGCGGCCCTGGTCAGTCCACCGGTCGCGCGCCCCGCCTGCCTTGCTGGGTTGGGGCGGGCAGCCTATGGTCCGCCGTGCCCCTGTCCTGCATGACGATCAGGTTTTGCCCATAGCATGAAGAAAGCGTTGGTCTCAGCCTCGCTGCCCATACTCCGCAAACTGGCCTTCGTGATCGTCAGGACGGCATATTATATCGAACATTCGGTCGTTCTTCTGTTCGAGGCATTTCTGCGCATACGCGGGCTGCTCGACCCGCGCCTCCACAGCGAGGC
>Ga0182739_1003777_pt1 | contig 12970 bp, 20 predicted proteins | sample eDN5th30CBELigBY_FD_128873 | JGI IMG/M metagenome (GOLD analysis project Ga0182739, IMG submission 128873) | Enriched backyard soil microbial communities from Emeryville, California, USA - eDNA 5th pass 30_C BE-Lig BY (version 2) (version 2) | ecosystem: Environmental > Terrestrial > Soil >... | reverse complement strand
TGGTAATAGCTGATGAACTGGATCCCGTCGGCGATCGACTGGATGAAGTCTTCTTCTTTAATGATGACGGACATTAAATTCCCTTTAAAAACAATACCCTATCAATTTCTTTGACGCTGATCTTGCAGCTTGCATTGCGGCAATTTGATCGTGGAAATGCCCTAGAAATGACCCGAATCCTACGCAAATCCTACGCAAGATTTTTTTGCGTAGGATTTGGCGGAAACCCGCATGGATAAAGGCTCTCCATCGAACTGGCCTATATGCCGCTACCTACGTATTCGGGGCACATTTTACCCCTCAAAAAAATGTTGCGGCCTGGCACAAACCGCCCCTAGCGTCACGTTGTTCTTTGAGCCAGCCACCATCTGCGTAGACTTTGTATGACCATGTATTGGTCAAAAGGAGAAGCATATGGCACTGGTGAAGAGGGGTCAGTCTGGCACTGGCGAGAAACAATCAGGGGACGCATACACGCTAGGAGCACTAAGACCGATGACAAAAAGCTCGCTGAGCAAATCGTTGCTCAATGGAAAGCGGAGCTCCTGCAACAGCTAGTCATCAAGGGTTCTGTCCCTGTACCGGTTCACACTGCTATCAAGGCTTTCTTAAGCGCGCGAAAAGGAACACCCGGTCATGGCAGCGCCACACTTCACATGTCATGGTGGAAAAAGCTGCCCAACATCCCACTGCATGAAATCACTCTCACGCAGTTGCATGACATCATCGAACAACGGGAAGCAGCAGGCACGGCCTACAACACGATAGGCGTGACGATCATGTATTGGAACGCCATGATCAATTCCGCAACCAGCCGCGGTTGGGTTACCGGAGTTAAGCTGCCGGCAAGAAAGCCGAAGCGTACTCGCATGCGTGTCCTGACGGAAGAAGAGGAAGTGCAATTGCTTGCAGCTCTCTCGCCTGATCAGCGATACAACGGTAAGTGCGTCAAGAACGACATAGCCATGCAAGCCAATCTGGATATGGTCATTTGCCTGCTCCACTCAGGTGCGCGACTGACTGAGATTTCACATATGACCTGGGATCAAGTCGATCTGGAGAAACGCACCATCTACATCAAGCGGAAGAAAAACGGCAACGACACGCTGCTTGAAATGTCCGACGCGATGTTTGCTGTGTTGAGCCGCAGGAAAAAAACCGTTCTGGACCGGCACGTCTTCCCTTCAAAGGTGAACAACTCGAATTCCTATAAGTGGCTGGACAAGGCACTTGAACGGGCAGGAATAAGCGATGAAGGAGGCAAGGTAACTATCCACTGCTTCCGCCACACCTACGCAACTCGCATGCTGAAAGATGGCTGTTCGCTTGTAGAAGTACAGGGATTGTTGGGCCACAAAAACCTGGCTAGTACCGCCATATACTTGCATGTGCAGAAGACCGCTGCCGCAAGCAAGGCTGCATCAGTGCTGAACCAGAGAGCGGCGATGCGAATGGCGGAAGTCGGCGCTTGAACGGAAGCTTTCCAAGTGGCATTTAAGCAACAGGGGGATCTCATGATCCCTTTGTCGTTCTAAACGACTCTCTAATGCCTCTTGCCTTCAGCGATGTGTAGGTCCAATCGTTTCTCCAAGTCCTTTAGCTCGGACCTGGTGGCGTACTGACCAAGACGTTCATTGACTACTTTGACTTCAATGAGAAGTTCCGCCAAGCGAACATTCTGTTCATTGACCGACTGCACAAGCCAAGTCCCGAGACTCAGAATCCCGGTTAGCAACAGCGCAGTCAGCTTGTCTTTTATGCGTTCAGTCCAGCTATTTGTTCTCTCTCGCATTTCCAGCTCACGCATTTATCGAAGCAGCTAAGATGAGCAGATCCTTGCGATTTTTCTCAGTCAAGCCCAACATCGTCGCCAACGTGGTGAGCATCTCGCTGTCGTAATGGAACTCCTGTAGATCGTTCCACGCACGGACATACATGGTCGGGGTGTCCGGGAAGCTGGGACCGATGTTTTTCATATGTCACACACCACGGAAAGTTCTTGCTTGAAAACGACGGGGATACGTGCGTTGTTTGTCTGCCCGTAGGGTTGAATGTTTATTAGGCCATCGGTTGCCGGGACATGCCGCCCGCTGATGGCGGGGTAATCCCCCCGCAAAAGCGATGAGGTCAGAAGTAGAATTTTCTCATTGAGGAGTTCTACTGCATGAAGAAGTCGAGATTTACGGATAGCCAGATCATCGAAGCCATCAAGCGCGTGGAGGCTGGTCTTGCGGTTCCTGAGTTGTGCCGGGATCTAGGCATCAGCTCGGCCACGTTCTACAAATGGCGTTCCAAGTACGGCGGCATGGACGTATCGCTGATGGCGCGCATGAAGGAGCTGGAGGCCGAGAACGCCCGGCTGCGCAAGATGTACGTCGAAGAGAAGCTCAAGGCCGAGATCGTGACGGAGGCGCTAGAAAAAAAGTGGTGAGGCCATCTCGCCGCCGCGAGATGGCCCAACGTGCCGTGCAGGATCGCGGCGTATCGATTCGGATAGCCTGCGAAGCGTTCAGAGTCAGCCAGACTTGTTATCGATACGTCGCCAAGAAGGACGCCGAGAACGAGGAGATCGCCAACTGGCTGCTACGTCTGACCGACAACCACCGCAACTGGGGCTTTGGTCTGTGTTTCCTGTATCTGCGCAACGTTCGAGGCTTCGGCTGGAACCATAAGCGTGTGTACCGGATCTATCGAGAGCTCGAACTGAACCTGCGTATCAAGCCGCGCAAACGGCTGATGCGGCAGACGCCTGAGCCACTGACCGTGCCGACCAACGTGAACCAGGTCTGGTCGATGGACTTCATGCATGACCAGCTTGCCGATGGGCGCAGCATTCGCGTATTCAACGTGGTCGACGACTTCAACCGCGAGGCGCTGGGCATTGAGGTGGACTTCTCGCTGCCGTCCGAGCGCGTGATCCGCACGCTCAAGCAGATCATCGGCTGGCGGGGAAAGCCCTTGGCCATTCGGTGCGATAACGGACCCGAATACCTGAGCACGGCAATTGTCGATTGGGCCGAGGCATGGGGCATAAAGCTCGAATATATCCAGCCGGGCAAGCCACAGCAGAATGCCTACGTCGAACGGTTCAACAGGACCGTGCGCTACGAATGGCTATCCCAATATCATTGGGACGATCTGGATCACGTGCAGCGCGTCGCCACGCAGTGGATGTGGTCCTACAATCACGAGCGCCCAAATATGGCTCTGGGCGGATTTACCCCAAAACAGCGGTTAGCCATGGCCGCTTAGCGTTCCTACTTCTGCCAATCGCTAAAAATGGGGAGATTACCGCGGTAGCTGCCTGGAAGCCGGCGTTACCAGGCAAGGAATACCCATAGCCCCCCAAGATACCAACCCCATTTAAGGCAATGACCAAATAGGCCGCCCCGCCTGGGTTGGGCGAAGGCCACACCACACCAGTCAAGTGCAGCCCCACATCTATGTTGGCCCAAACAAGCGCGCGAATCCCGGTCGTCAACGCAACGTAAGACGTGCTGGCCGTGGTTGAGTTGGTAGGGGACTCAAAACCGATAGTGGTCTTTCGATTGAACCAACTGGCGACGCGCAGTTCGGTCGGGGTAAAAACAAACTGCGAAGCGCCGGTTGTGTAGACCATTCCAACTAGGGTGCGCGTCGGGTCGCCCACTTTGACGTCCACCCCGTTTGTGTGGGTGGCATGGCCCGTGGTGCTCGCTTCCAGAAAGATTTGCCCAACGCCATTGTCGCGTGCGTATACATACGCGAACGTGGACGCCGTGAGCGCCGCGCTTGGTAGCACAATGCCTGCCACGGGAATGCGAAACTGCCGGTCGCCGATGATGAGCCCATTGCCGTTGTACGGCATGAGACGGCATTCACTGGGTCAATACAGACACAGCCAACAATTTATGAAGGCTACGCAATTTGCATCCTCGACATGAAGGAAACCCACGTGTGCAGCGCAATCGCGATCAGATTGCGCCAAAGCGCTGGAGTAGCTCCAATTGCTTCTGAAGCTTGTCAATATCAAGGCTCGAGTCGAGTGTGACATTCACGTTGAATACCGCTCGCGGCCCCAGCGCGACCTCTTCCTTTAGCCCAGGTGACTTGATTGCGCCGACAACGTCGGGGTTGTCCTTCGGCGGAGCACCGTCCTTATTATCACTACCGTTCCTCATTTCGCTGAGGTCTTCGAGCTCAGAACTATCGTCTGCCAAGTCTGATTCAGCGTCCTCCGCATGCACTACTGGCGGCTGCGCTGCGACGTCACTGGATGCGAGGTGTATGACCTGATCCCCGTCCATAGAGACTAGCTCGGCGGTAACCATCCCACTCAAGTACAAATCAACGCATGCGGCCGTTTCGTCCGGATGCACCTTAAGGTCGGCAGCTCGCTGCTTTAATTTCGCCTTGGAAACGGTGTCTCCGTGAAAGGTGTCGAACAATTTCTTAAAGATCGTGGGTCTCAGCACCGCCTCACGGTATAGCGCAAGCAATTCTTCGGGTGGCGCCGCAGATATCTTCTTTGCGAGGGCATCGGCAGAGAAATTCGTCTTGGCATCACCTTTGAGAAAGCCGTACTGCTTGAGCGCGGACATACGAACCCGACCAGTGCCTCCCTTTGATCCGACGACACCCGATAGGATCACGTCTTGCGGCTGCGGAGCCGTGTGGGTTTTGCTAACCAATTTGCGGGCATAACCGATGGCATCGCTCAGCGCCACGCGCGGAAAAACGCTCCCACCTTTCCGCCCTCCCTTGGGCATCTGCCGCACCTTCTTCTCCGGTGTTGTGTTCATACATTTCCTTTCAGAGCGCTAAGCAGTTCGTCTAGGCCGGCCTTGTACGATTTGGAGAAGTCGGCGTACTTTTTGTCGCTAATGATCAGGGGCATCGGCGTGTCATCTAGCTTCAGCGGCATGATGTGAACGTTGCGCCGCTGCACTTCCGTCATGAGTGCATGGTTCAATTCTTTTTGCACCCATGCCGAGCCGCTCGACTTCTCGCTCATGCCGATCAAGAAGTAATCGGACTCTGCCAAGCCTTGTGCAATCTTCTCGGGAATTGAGTCACCAACGCGAATTCGCTGTTCATCGAGCCAGACGCTGATTCCATTTGCGGTGAGGTCAGCCGCAAGCTGGCGAATAAACGCCTTATCAGCTGAGCTGTGAGACAAAAACGCGACTCTCTGATCCTTGTGTTCAATGTGCCGGCGCTCTTTCTTGCTCTCTGCGGCGTCAACCAAGTCCTCTGCGACGAGGCTGGGCTGCAATGCGCCTAGCGACTGCGCCCATTCAACAAGTGGGTTTAGATCCGCCGAATTGTACGGAACGATGCCTGCCACCGTGGCAGCTTTTCGCAGCGCCACCTCCATCTTGTCACCAAGCCTCAGAAATTGCCTTACGCCTGTCAATAGCGGCAATCGAACAAGCGCTTCCTTCACCACCGCCTGCTTTTGTTCCTGCGAGCCTTTGTAGGGATAGGGATGCACCAAGACATATCCCGACGCCACTAGATCAACTAGATCAATCTGAGTCGCGTTTTTCAGCAGTTTTCCGGCGGTGCGCGGATCAATTCCTGCGAACTGTGCGATTTGCCCGCCATTCGGCGCATCCAGCCACGCGATGGCGTCCAGTACAGAAAATAGCGAGTCAAGCTTTGCCGGCTCAAAGCGCTGTGAGTTTGATGTGCCAGGAAGGCGCTTTTTGGGAGTTGCCTTCTTGGCTGCCGTTTTTACGACCATTGCGATTGCCTCTAACGTCAATGGATTAAGCGTCGCTCAAAGGATTGCTACATTCTACCGCGTGCTTTTTTCAATTCCATACACTGCTGCCTGCGCATTGCTATGACGCTATCAATCGAAGAGCAATATATGAGCGGTGCGTGAAGAATAACCGCGCACCAAACCCTTATAGTCGCGCTGTTTCTCCGGATTCAAAAAGAAACTTGCATCAACCCCTTTGGATTGGTTGGAACTTTCGTATTGAAATGGACTGAAGATCAAGTGAGTCAACTTATCGACAGTGTGCGGATGTCGAAACGCCCCAACGACTATGGCTCGATGAAAGCTACTCAAGCTCTCGGCCGGGTGACATTGAAATCCCAGTTGCAATAAGTCGTCGCTCTGCATCGCTACGCGCACCGTGACTGACGCTATAGATTTGCTGTTGCGCGTCAATTCAATTTGCGCAATAGCACGTTTTTCCTTCTCGTGACGAAGGCGGGAATCGAAACCGCAATTGACCGCGATATCATATGTCCCGTCTCCAAACACGACATCCCCGCGCGTAGTCAATCCGTCGGAAAAATAGCTAACTCTAGTTTTACCAACTTGGGCATAGGCAGCCTTCCAAGAGCGCGCCTGCACCGCGAAGTATCGATGCAGACGATCGAGGGGCGCTTCCGAGTGGCCCAGCGCAACCAGCAAGTTCTCCCGCTCAACCCCTCTAACAAACGAGTCGCTCCTAACCTTTTCGTAGTCTTGCTGGACTGCTGCAGGACCGGCTGTTCGCGTAAACAAGGAGAATACTTCTGTGTTTTCCACGATAGTCATTGGTGTCAGTTCGGCATGCGACGAAGGGATGCACAGGCGGGTTATTAACTCTCTTTATCCCTCCGGTGCTCTTGTGAAACGGAAATAATTATGCGAGCAGTTTGGATCTGAGTGCTTGAAATTCGGCTTCGGTCAGTTCGCCAGCTGCCTTCAACTCTGCCAGCGCTCGGAGCTCTCCCGCGATAGAGAGCGTGGGAGCGTTAGCCCTGGCACTCTGCGCCTCGATAAGCTTTTGATGCTCCGTCTCACGCTGGGCTTGGTCGGCGCGCTTAATCACCACATCGAGCTGAGCGTGAAATAGGCGCGCCTCTTCGATAATTCGCTTAGCCTCGGGAGAGTTGCGGGAGATTTCGCGCTGAAGTAGCGGTACGTCGTGGAGCGGGTTGTTCGTATCGTTCACGACGACTCGGACCTCAATAGAGGACACTTTACGATTCGTCTTCTTCCTGCCGGACAGGCCGCCGACAATCAATCCGACACCGCCGAGTAGGAGCCCGCCGACTGCTGCACCTGCAATCTGGCTTGAACGCGAGGTACTCGTCTCGCATTCGCCGTCGATGTACAGCTCTGCACCAAGCACTTTAGAAATATCGAAAACTTCAGCGTTAATCCAGTTGCCGCCCGCCAAGCACACCGATTTCGCATCACGGCTAATAGCAATACCTGCGCGTCTATCGAAGCTGAGCAGGACATGCGCAGACTCCTGGCCGTTCACGGTCGAGAGTGATCGCACGAGCGCCTCTTCCGCGCGACGGCGTGCTTGGACTTTCAGGTACACGTAGAGCGCAATAGCGCAAACGAGCAGAATGAGAAATTGATCGCCGGTCATGCAGGTATCCTTGTTTACCGTGCAAGGATACGTCACATCCCCAAATGTGTGTTTACATTTACAAATGCCTGTGGCAGTGCCGCCACTCGCCGCCGCCTACAAAATTTAGGGTCAAAGGCGGCGAGTTCTTTGGACGCCCGACTAAGCAGTTATTTAGGAGCAGTAAGGGTCGGCGCGAGCACAATCCAGGGCCGTGATAGCATTTTTACGCTCGTGAAACTCATGCCGGTGAGGTCGAGCTTTCGCCCCAGCGCCACTCCGGGCTGGGGCGTTTTCTTGGACAAGCGTTTGCGTTGACCGGAAGACGACGCTGAATCGCTGTTGTGGGACGAGCAGTCTCCCCGGCCCTTTGCGTGACCACGAGCTGCCAAAGTCGCGTTACGCGGCCTTTTGGTCTTTGAAAGTGCCCGTCATTTTCCAGGTTGTCGCAACGTGTTCACAGAACGTGCCCCCGATCTCGAGACCCGCCTTCTCGAGCTTCACCTTAAGGCGAGCGTTGATGTTGTGGTCTTCGTGATAGGAGATTGCCATAGAGAAGCTACGCATCCCGCGCTTTAGGCGCCCCTCTGCGACCTCTTGCCACAGCCGCTCGTGGTGATACCAATGCAGGTTCTCTGGCAATGACGGAGGTGCGTCAGCGTTGAAGGTAGAAGCAAAGTGCATGTTCGACGACGAAGTCCAAGCGCGGCCAGCTTCGGCACCTACATCGGCGCCATCAAAGCGGCCGGAGGCATTGACATTAAAGTTATGGCCCCAGCCGTGCACGTGTTCAAGAGTAACGTCCGTAGCACCCAAACTGCTGAGGAGTCTGTGAGCCTCGGCCACCTTGTCCTCAAAGACGAAGTGGTGAAAGGAAGCTACCGGAAAGAAGCGAGTGTTGATGCATGGATGAGCGGCGTAGACCGTTCGCATGACCGGGTGGCCCGGAGGCATCTGCAATGTCCGAGCCTCAACGGAAGTGATCGGTTTAAGGTTCAGATCGTCAGAGCGCCCCGCCCTCCATGAATCTATAAAGGTGGACGCAGCGGATCTCGGCCCCTTCATGAATAGGGCCCCGGGATACAGGAACCCGATTGCCGCCTTGCCAATGGTTCCCGGACTTTTGGAAGCAAGCTCTGAGAGGGAGGAGTACTGCCTGTTGCGAGCAGCGGCCACAACCTCATCCGTTTCGACAATGATGAGCCTACTGTAGCCAATCTCATCGGCAAAGGACTTGCCGTGATCATTTTTTGTTGATGACACTTCCGGACTCCAATAATTCGGCAATCGCCAATGTATCGGAAGTTTACATTTCTTGCAGACCGCACCCCCTACGGCTGATCTATGGAGATACGAATCGAAGGGCGAGGGGCAAAAAGGCCTCTTAAGACGGTCTGCATAGGCCCAGTGAGTCGGTTAAAACGACAAGCTAGTACTCGCTCGGAAGCATAATCGTTCGATTGGTGAAGTAGAACTTCCACTCACCTTCTGGGCAATCCGTGAACTCGATATGGCGCATATACACGGGCGGATTGCCTCTTCCGTCATCCACCGTGATCGTTGCTTGCGAGCCCTCCACAAGCAGCTTGATAGAGGCAAAGTCTTCGGCCTGCTTAAGAATAGCGGGTTCGGTGACAAGTATGGTCAGAAACCAGTACGCCCCATTACCGGCATTCTGTGCAAAGTACCTGACTCCTTCCGTGTAGACGGTCTTCCACTGCATAGGTAGATGGAATGACCTTCCCCCGCAAATTGGACAGTTCAAAACTGGAGAGTGGCTGCCTCTTTTGGTTGCACTGACCACTTTTGGACGTACTCACACGGGGTCAGATGGCCGAGTGAGCCGTGGGGACGGTGATGGTTATAGTCGTCCTGCCAAGCCTGAAGTTTTTGCCGCAGGTCGTGCAGCGTGATGAATTCGTGCAGGTTAAGGAATTCGTCACGCAGTCGACCGTTGAACGATTCGATCAGCCCATTATCGGTCGGCTTGCCTGGACGCGTGTAATCGAGCTTGATGCCGCGTCGGTATGCCCAGTCGTCCAACGCCCGAGACGTGAATTCCGTTCCGTTATCCACGGTGATTGCCTTGGGCCAGCCGCGCAGAACCGCAGACCGGTCCAGCGCCTGGCCAACGCACCGGCCAGTCTGCCGAAAGTTGGCCTCTAGGCACACACTCTCGCGACTCCATTGATCAATGACGGTCAGGATGCGAACGCTGCGTCCGTCTAGCATCTGATCATGAACGAAATCCATGCTCCAGTGCTGGTTCGGCCCGGTCGGCACCGGCGGGTTGCCCCGAAGTAGCGCAATGCGTTTACGGCGCTTGACCTTCATCCGCAATTGCAGGCCTTCCAGGCTATAGAGACGATAGACGCGTTTCTTGCCTACGTTCCAGCCCTCGCGTTGCAGCATCACCAATACACGCCGGTAGCCGAATCTCGGACGACTCAGAGCGATGTCGCGAATGCGCTGGCGCAGCACGCTTTGGTCTCGCGCATGACTCTTGGCGTACCAGGTCGACCGTTGCAGCAACGCCAGTGCGCAAGCGCGCTGCACGCTGATCTGGAAGCGCTCGTGCATCCAAGCCGCCAGCTCGCGCCGCTTGGCGGCCTTCAGACTTGTTTTCGCACCACCTCCTGCAGGATCTGCTTGTCCAGTGTCAGATCAGCGACGATGCGCCGCAGCCGTGCGTTCTCATCCTCGAGCTGCTTGAGCTTACGCAGTTCGCTTACACCGAAGTCGGCGTACTTCTTCTTCCAGGTATAGAAGGTCGCCTCGGACACACCAAGCTGCCGACAGACGTCGACCACCGGCGTACCGCTATCTGCCAGTCGCAGCGCATACGTGATCTGCTCTTCGGTAAATCTCGACCGTTTCATGGCTCCTCCTCGCCCCGTTCGGGGCGCTGAGAAGCAACCATACCTCTAGTTTTGACCTGTACGGATATTCCGGGGGCACGTCACGCTGCCGAGGTACCTATTGATGCAGCGACCGGCATCACGTATGGCACGAATCCGGTCCCTTGCAGCGTCGATATATAGCAGGTCTTTATCTCGATACTGCTTGCGTTCGGATACTGGCAACGCCTTCACTATGTCCTTGTACTCACGACGCCACGCAAGCAGCAGCTTTCGAGGTACGCCATGATTCTCGGCAACGCTCTTGACAGTAGCCAGGGGCTTCAATGTGAGCGCTACGAGCTGACGTTTGAATTCGTCGCAGTAGTCTTCCGATGTGGTTGGATTGTTCATAGTGGGCGAGCCTATTGCCTGCCCCTTTTGTCATCAAATATCCATCCACGCGAGCTTGAACAACATCGCTTCCTCATCGCTATCAAATGTGGCATCCACATACCGCTCTGGATGCGATAGAGTATAGATGCACCCAGACGCTGACCTGTAGTCCTGCTCGACTGTCGAATCGACTATCGAGAAGCTGTCCTTGATCCCGTTGTCCTCACACCATTTGATCGAGTCGTGATCGACTATGCGCGCCGCTAGTGAATTGTCCCAAACGCCGTAGGCATGCCTACGAAGCCCAAAGAGGTCAGCAGAGATAGAGACAGTTTTTGTCATCCCCTATTTATGGGGCCAACCTGGAGTGCAAAGCCTCGGTTTTGGCTGGTGTTGCTGAGACCTGCGTTCGCTTGATTTCAACGCCAATCTTGAGGTACCACCCAATTTATAATCTCGTGGTGAATACCTTAGGACGAATAAATGTCAACTAACCTAGTTCGTAGCTCGTTCGCCTTGCCGATTGAGGCGTTCGAGCGCGTGCGCGATGTCTCGGAACGGTTGGGCTGCACCCAAGGCGCACTGATCGAAGCGCTGCTTGAACTCGATGATGAGACCATCGAAGCGCATTACCGAAAGGTCGCCCCGATCTTGGAAGCAAAAACTAAAGAGCGAAAGCAAAGGCGCCGTCAGGCACGCAAGGCACTCGAATCGCTGAGCAAGGAAGAGATCGACTCGATCCTAGCGGCAAGAAACGCGGGGTGAACCTCGTACCTCACTTGAAGTGTCATAGAGACGGTCTAGGCTGCGCTCCACCACTTGATGTGCCATCCACAAGGCGTGTTGCGTTGATTTATGTCACCAACGAAAACGAAGCCCGCCTATTGCGGGCTTCTGCTTTCTAACTGCGCCACTTACTGCTTCGCGACTTCCGGCCCATGAGCGCCGCCCTTGTCGTTCGAAGCGACATCCTCAGTCGATTTCGGCTTGCGCTTGAAAGCAGTTTCCGACAACGCCTTATCCAACTCACCGGCTTGAGCGGCCTTCTTCGCGGTATCAAAAAATTTGACCGCAGTGGCAGCATCTTTGACTTGGAAGTGGGTATGTCCACCCACTTCCATTGATTTGTTGCCGTTCTTGAGATTCAGAACATAGGTGTCGTCCTGCTGCTTGCTGAACCAACGTCCCTTTTCAGCAGAAGCCTTGATTTGCTTGATCTGATCGTCGGCCGAAACCGCGAACTTGATCCGCATACCTGCAAGCGGATCTCTGTTGGAGGGCTTAGCAACCGGCGAGAAAATCTTTGCGAGGGAGTCGAGCAATGACATAGGTTTCTCCGTGAGTTTCTGTCGATGAAGTATCAACAGTTCGGAGCCTACGAAACGGACAATATGGCATCAAGCCTGCCACCAAAAGATTTGTAACTGGACCGAGGCACCCACATAGAAACGCAATTTAGACTTGCCTAAATACTCCAGCTAGATTGACGGTACAACAGGAGAAGCGACATGCAAAGTCGACAAGTCTACAAACGAGAAGACCTTACAGAGCAGGAATTAAAGGCAGCTAAGAACAGCTACGCTGTGAAGCGCAAAACAACGAAGGCCAGAGTTGATCGCAACGGCACATCAATTGAAATGCCTCACTTTTGATGAGTGGCTTTCCGTCTGGCTGGCATCTGGAAGGCTGTTGCAGCTGGGGATAGGACGAGGCCAATACTGCATGAGCCGCCAAGACGACCTGGGACACTACGAAGTCCCTAACGTTTTTATTCAGCTAGCGACGGAGAACAGTAGAGAGGGCAAGCTAGGAAGGTCTAGCTCGATTAAGGGCAGGGCCAGTCCCATGAAAGGACGAACACACTCAACAGAGGCCAAGAACAAGATTAGCGCAGCTAGACTTGCCCTTCCCAAGAAACCATGTCCGCATTGCGAAAGAAGTTTTGAACCCGCCGCATTTGGCCGCTTTCACGGAGGCAAGTGCAGATTTGCAGCGCCCAAATCGGCGTGACCTTACGCAAAACCTACGCAGGTTGCCATGTGCTGGCAACCCTTCAATTGGCGCGCTTCTTACGCGGGCAATGAATTGCTGATGAACTGGATCCCGTCGGCGATCGACTGGATGAAGTCTTCTTCTTTAATGATGACGGACATGGCGATTTGCAGGTCTGGAGGGAAAACGTGAAAACGCGGCGGACGTTGGCTGCCCGCCGCGCGAGGTAAACGCTATTTTTGCCGTGGCCCCGCCTGAAGGCAAATGGGGTTGCCGGGGACAGGTTCCGGCGCTGCGGCGTGGCGCTTCGAATTCAATTCACTTGCCTTGCCACACGGGCTTGCGCTTTTCGGCAAAGGCGGTGGCGCCTTCCTTGGCATCGGCCGACGTGAAAATGTGCGC
>Ga0182739_1003775_pt1 | contig 12976 bp, 10 predicted proteins | sample eDN5th30CBELigBY_FD_128873 | JGI IMG/M metagenome (GOLD analysis project Ga0182739, IMG submission 128873) | Enriched backyard soil microbial communities from Emeryville, California, USA - eDNA 5th pass 30_C BE-Lig BY (version 2) (version 2) | ecosystem: Environmental > Terrestrial > Soil >... | reverse complement strand
GCCCTGGTGGAACGGGCGCTGCGCTATCGTTCCGAACGCCTGCTCAGCCTCAACCACGCGCGCGAACGCTTCGAGCACGATTACCTCGTGCGCATACTCAACCTTACCCAGGGCAACATTTCGCTTGCCGCCCGCCTGGCGGAGCGCAACCGCACCGAGTTCTACAAGCTACTGCGGCGCCATGGCCTGGATCCTTCCCGCTTCCGCCGCGACAACGACGCCGCGGCGGAATAGCGCGCGCCTGTTTTCCCACCCAAATCCTCGGTGTCGGGTTTGCCCGACAGCGAAACCCTTGAAAATCAAGCAGTTGAATAAAGTGCCCGGCAATTGTCGGGTTTGCCCGACAGCGCCGGTCCGTTTCCGGTCTGTCTCTTGGCATTAAGTGCTTGATATCCATGAATATTCAAAACTTGGCACCGTACTTGCTATATCCAGCCCAGGAAGCGTGATTGATACAACGCTTGGTAGCGCGATCGGTAGTCATCGCGGGGAGAGTGATAAGGGAGAGTCACGCTGTATCGACCTTTAATGTCTCGACCTGATGGAGGTAGTCATGATCAAGAAATTTTTGCGGCTCAGCCCCTTGCTGGTGGCCTTTGGTGCCGGCATCGCCCTGGCACAAGCGCCCGCTTTCAGCACCATCGACGTTGATGAGGATGGCGTGCTGAGCATTGCCGAATTCCAGACCGCGCTGCCCGTGGTGGCAGTGACCGACGCCAACGGCGACGGCATGCTGAACCAGAACGAAGTCGAGGCCTCGATTCCGTCGGTAACTTTTGCCGATCACGGTTTCCAGGGCGGCTCGGGACTGGTGGGCGAAGCCGAGTACGATCACATCATCGAAGTTTTGTTGGAGGGCGCCGATAGTTAAGGCGTTGGATGGACCGGCGGTTTGTCACCCCTCAGACAAGCCGCCGGGTCTCTCCAGCGTTCCCCGGGCGACCAAGGTCATGCCTCGGCGTCCTCCACCCCACGGCGACGAAAGCGGGGCTCGTCAATCGTCGCAGGAGGCGCCGGGGCGCTTTATGAAAGACGGCTGGAACAGCCGTCTCGCGCAAGTGGCAAGGCCACGCGCGCTCAAGATAATGCCGGCGAGCGGATGGCCGGTAGAAGGATGAAGAAGGAGTAATCGTTGGATGTGGGTGTTTCGCTTATCCCTGGTATCGCTGGCGCTTGCTGCGACGGGTGCTTTAGCCCAAACGGCGCTGGAATTCAGCAAGGTGGACCGCAATGGAGATGGGGTCCTGAGCCTTGCCGAGTTTCAGTCTGCACTGCCTACGCTCGTAGTGAGTGACACCAATGGGGATGGTATGTTGAGTCAGAGTGAAGTGGAGAGGGCCCTCCCCACACTGAACTTCAGCGCCAATGGATTCCAGGGTGGCGAAGCGTTCATCGGCAGGGGGGAATTTGCCCTGTTGTTGAACGCGCTGCATTTGAACGAGTAAAAGTTAAGGCATCGGCAGCGCTTGCGCCGCGGCGGTCGTGCCCCCTGCACGGCAAAGTCAGGGCCGGTATGAGTCCTCAACTCGCGGTTACCGGTCATTCCTTCTGACGTCCATTGGGCCTCTGGGCGTCGCCGCGACACAAGCCCTGCGCATTCGATGCCTGCTTGATCTCCCCTCTTGCGAGGGGAGGTTTTTTATATCGAGCCGCGCCCCCCCAATCAAACAATCAAAGCCTGATCGATACCTGTGGGTGTGGGGTATCTAGAACCGCATTTTCACCCCCACGACATAGCTGCGGCCGATGGCGAGCGTCTGGTGCAGGGCGGAAACGCCGCCGGGGATGCCGCGGCCCACGGTGGAGGGAAAGCGTGCCGGATCCTTGCCGAACAGGTTGGTGATGTTGGCGAAGAGTTCCATTTCGCTGCCGCCGCTCAACTGGTAGTCATAGCCCAGGCGCATGTTGACCCAGGACACGCTGGCCATCGTGTTGTCGTCCACGTCCACGCCTTCCACCCAGTTCACGTTGTACTTGGTGCCCTCGATGTAGCGGTGTTGCAGGAACAGCGTCCACGGACCCACGCCGTAGTTGAGCGTGGCGGTGGTGGTGACTTCCGGCAACAGGCCCACGCCGGCCATGTCCGTGGTGCGGCCGCCCGACGGGGTGCTGGAGTTTTCCGCGAGGTAGCTGGTCAAGAGGCGCAGTGTCAGCGATTCGGTCTGCTCAGCGAACAGGTTGGGTTCGGCGCGGTAGGACATTTCCATGTCCACGCCGCGCGCCACCGCGGCATCGATGTTGGTGAAGAAATCCTCGATGCGGGTGATCTGGTTGGTGGAGGGGTCGCGGTCGATCTGGCCGCACAGTTCCTGGTTGCCGGCGAAACAATCGTCCACCACGCGCTGGAAGCCGATCGAGCCGATGGCGCCGCTGAGGTCGATGTCGTAGTAGTCGGCCGAAACGTCGAAGCCCGGCAGCCAGCCCGGCTGGTAGACGAAACCCACGACGTAGGTGTCGGCTTCCTCCGGCTTGAGGTTGGGGTTGCCGCCCGAGGCGGTGGTGATGCCCACCGTCTGGCCGCCCATGAAGGGATCGATGATGTTGGCGCCGCCGCCAGCCTTGTCGAAACGTTCGGCAAAGGTGGCTTCGCGCACGTCGCGCGAATAGGTGGTGCGCAGGCGCAGGGCTTCGGTCACCTGGAAGTCCAGGCCCGCCTTCCAGGCCAGCACGCCGCCAGAGAGCGAGTAGTCGGAATGGCGCGCGGCCAGGCTCAGGTCCAGGTTCTGGGTGCCGTTGTTGTACAGCGGCACGAGGGTTTCCGCGAACACTTCCCACACCTTGAAGGACCCGCCGAACGTGGTCAGGTTGGAGAATGCGTGCAGGTTGGGGCTGCCGCCGGTGTAGCCGCCGGGGATGCCCTGGATGCCGAGTTCGGGGCGGTTCAGCGGTGGGCCGAGCGCGTCCACTTCACGCGGATAGGCGGTCTGGTCCAGGTCTTCCTTGCGCCAGGTGCCGCCGACCGAAAAACCCACCGGACCGGCGGGGCCTTCGAACAGGTCGCCGCTGAGCACCGCTTCGGCGAAATCCTGGATCACGTAGGATTCGGCCCATTTGTCGCTCACCACGTAGTCCTGCGCTTCCTTGGACACGTTGCCCCAGCCAAAGATGTTGAGTGGCACGCAGTCCGCGATGGTGTTGTCGAGCCCCACGGGGGACGCGATATGCACGGGACCCTGCGGCGAGGGCACCAGCACGTCCTGCACCGAGGCGGCCAGTTGTTCGGGGCTGGGATCGTACAGCTTGACGCGGCAGGTGATCTCGCCGCTCTGCGGATCGCGCACCGCGTCCTGCGCCAGGAACCAGCGGTCGATGCGCAGCAGGTTGTCCAGGATCATGTGCTTGTGGCTTTTGCCGCGCTGGTAGTAGGCGTTGAGGTTCCAGCCGTTGGCGAGGTCGTGGTCCATGCCCACCAGGAACATGTGCTGGCTCACTTCGGTGCCGTCGGTGAGATCGTCCTGAAAGTTGTTGCGGCCGGGCAGCATGCCGCCTTTTTCCATGTGGAACTCGGTGAGCCCCTCGGCGAGCATGGCCTGGCGCACCTCTTCAGGCAGATAGGCGTTGTCGGCGTAGATGGTGCCGCCCCAGATGCCCATCATGGCCGGCCCGAGGCCGCCGTTGATCTTGTGGGTATAGGTGGCGTTCTTGCCGCCGATGGCCTGGAAGTTGAGGGTGGTGGCGTCGCTGAGGCGATAGTCCACGTTGAAGAACACGTTCTGCCGGTCCACTTCGGAGGCCAGGTTCTCGCGCTGTCCCAGGTTGGCGATTTCGTACTCGGGGCCGCCCGAGGTGGCGCCGCCGCCATTGACGGCGCCGGGCACGAAGGGGCGCAGCTGGTTGCCGTCCTCGATAAAGGTGTAGTTGTTGTAGGAGAAGCCCGGCTGGTTGATCTTGCCGCCGGGTGTGAAATTGGACGAATGCACCTGCGGCAGAGTCAGGCGCATGGGATTGGTGCCCGGCGGATCGCTGGCCTTGTAGGCGGGATTGTTCACCCAACCCCAGCGTTCGAACCAGTCGCGCCCGTCGAGCCCGGCGTAATGGCCGCGGATTTCGTCTGTGTGGTAGCCCTCCAGCGAGGCGATCACGTGCAGACGGTCGCCGAGGTCGAAGCCGCCGGCGATGGAACCTTCCCAGTTTGCGCCATCGTGGTATTCGCTTTCCCCGCCCTGCAGTTTCACTTCCAGTCCGTCGTACTGCGTGTTCACCACGAAGTTCGCCACGCCGGCCAGCGCATCGGCGCCGTAGGCCGCCGATGCGCCGCCGGTCACCACGTCGACGCGGCTGATCATGGTGTCGGGAAACAGGTTGATGTCCACCGAGCTCTGGCGATCGGACGGCGCCACGCGGCGGCCGTTGAGCAGCACCAGCGTGCGCTGCGTGCCCATGCCGCGGATGTTCAGGAACGCCTGTCCCGCCGACCCCAGGAAGGTGCCGCGGTTCTGGGCGGTGGCGCTGTTGAGGAACTGGGGCACCTGCTGCAAGCCTTCCGAGAGGTTGCCCGGCGCCATGAAGCTGAGCTCGTCGCTGGTCACCGCGGTAACCGGCACCGGCGAGGTCACGCCGGGACGCTGGATGCGGGAACCCGTCACTTGTACTTCTTCGATTGTGTCCTGGCCATAGGTGGTGGTGCCGGCAAGCGTAAGGCAGGACAGGCTTACGCCGATGGCAAGTTTGCGGTAACGCGCGTTGGTAGACCCAAACATTCTCGATTCCCCTCGGAAGTGATGGTTGTGAAGAGGCTTTGCGTGAAGCCCCGACTTTGCTTCGCCACCGGAATGCCGCCGGCCCTGGCGCAGTGGTCGAAAATTTCCTGTGAATGGATGCAGGCTGGACGCCGGCGCGTGCTCAGCACGCGCCGGTGAACTGGAAGGATGGGTGGTGTTAAGGAACGTTGCGTTCGTGAACGCGCCTGAATACTGGCACGTCGTTTTGGTGCTGTAAACGTAAGATCCCGCATCTGTCGTTTGAGTCACGCGCGGCTCTATGCTGCAATCGCCCGCCTGGAAAAACGCGGGGACGTTCCATGCACGCCGACATCGATGCGCTGTACCGCAACGAGTTTCGCCGTCTCTTCGCCACGGTGGTGCGGCTGGTGCGCGACTTCGATCTGGCCGAGGACGCACTGCACGACGCCTTCGCCGTTGCGATTCAGCAATGGCCCCAGACCGGCATGCCGCAGAATCCGGGCGCCTGGCTGATATCGACCGCGCGGTTCAAGGCCATCGACCGCCTTCGCCGCACCGCGCGCTTGGAACTCGGCGCCGACGCATTGTTGGAAGACACCGCGGGCGCGGCAAGCGACGACCCTGCCATGCACTATGAACAGCAGCAGGAAATTCCCGACGATCGCCTGCGGCTGATCTTTACCTGCTGCCACCCTGCATTGGCGCGCGAAATCCAGGTGGCGCTGACGCTGCGCGAAGTCTGCGGGCTGGCCACCGAGGACATCGCCAGCGCCTTCCTGCTGCAAGGCGCCACGCTGGCGCAACGTCTGGTGCGCGGCAAGGCCAAGATCCGCGCCGCCGGCATCCCCTACGAAGTCCCCGCCGCGGAACAACTGCCAGAGCGGCTCGACGCGGTGCTGGCGGCGGTGTACCTGGTGTTCAACGAGGGCTATCACGCATCGAGCGGCGCGGCGCTGACGCGTGCCGACCTGGCCGAGGAAGCGATACGCCTGGGCCATCTGCTGCTGGAACTGCTGCCCGATGCCGAAGTGATGGGACTCGTGGCGCTGATGCTGCTGCACGATGCGCGGCGCACCGCACGCAGCGGCCCCAACGGCGAACTGATATTGCTGGAGGAACAGGACCGCGCTCTCTGGAACCGCACCCAGATCGACGCCGGACTGGCGCTGCTCGAACGCGCACTCGCCACGCGCGAACTTGGTGCCTACACCCTGCAGGCCGCAATCGCCGCGGAACATGCGCGTGCGCCGGAGGCCGAACGCACCGACTGGGGACGCATCGTGGCGCTTTACCAACTGCTTCTGCGCGCCAACCCTTCACCCGTCATCGAACTGAATCGCGCCATTGCCGTGGCGATGCGCGACGGTCCTGCCGCTGGTCTCGCACTGGTCGATTCCCTGCTGGAGCGGGGCGAACTGACGCAATACCACCTGGCCCACGCCACCCGCGCCGATCTGCACCGCCGGCTCGGCAACGTGAACGCCGCACGCGAAGACTATCTGCGCGCACTCAAGCTTACCCGCCAGGAACCGCAGCAGCGCTTCCTGATGATGCGGCTGCAGGCGCTGGAGGCAGCGGGCGCCACAAACAAGCGCTGAAATCTTTGGCGCATTGTCGAGAGGCTGACAATGAAAACGACAACCGCATGCAACCTACACCATCCGGAGCCCCCATGCGCTATCTCCTGACCATCTACACCAACGAAGACGACTGGACCGCGGACGAACGCGAAGCCTGCATGGAGGAGTCGCGGCAACTGTGCCACGCCCTTGCCGAGGCGGGGCAGTTCATCGACGCCGCACCGTTGCATCCCGTGGCCACCGCCACCAGCATCCGCGTGCGCCAGGGGCAGACGCTGGTCACCGACGGGCCGTTCGCCGAAACCCACGAGCAATTGGGGGGCTATTACCTGATCGAAGCTGTCAATCTCGATGCTGCGATCGGCATTGCCCAACGTATTCCCGGCGTGCGCAGGGGAACGGTGGAAATTCGTCCGCTCGTGTTGCTTGGGGGCATGCCGTCCAAAAACAAACACTTCGCGCGCGGGTAAAAAAAATTTCCAAGCCCTGTCGATCCGGTGCAGGTTGGTACGACAAGGAGATGAGGACGCAACATCGTTCGTCATTCGCAACAGACAGACGGGGAACTCATCATCCCCAAACCCTTGCAACCCTTACAGGAGCACCCCCATGAAAGTCGTCGTATTCGTCAAAGCCACCGCCGATTCCGAGGCGGGAGTAATGCCAACCGAACAGCTGTTCACCGACATGATGGCCTACAACCAGGAACTGGTGGAGGCCGGCATCATGAAAGGCGGTGACGGCCTCAAGCCTACCGCGTACGCCGTGCGCGTCCACTTCGACGGCAAGGAACGCACCGTCATCGACGGCCCGTTTGCGGAAACCAAGGAAATCGTGGCCGGCTACTGGCTCTGGGAGGTCAAGGACATGGAAGAAGCCATCGCCTGGGTAAAACGTTGCCCCAACCCCATGTTCGGCCCGTCCGACATCGACATCCGCCCGGTGTATGAAGTGGACGATTTCGGCGAAGCGGCCACGCCCACCCTGCGTGAACAGCACGCCGAGCTGACCGACCGCCTGAAAGCGAAATGATCCCCGCTGTCTACGCCAGGAGAGTACTGCCATGCCACGCATGATTTTCGTCAACCTGCCGGTGGCCGACCTCGATCACGCCAAGGCGTTCTATCAACAGCTGGGTTTTACCTGCAATCCGGAATATACCGATCACACCGCCGCCTGCATGGTGCTCAGCGACACCATCTTCGTGATGTTGCTGACGCACGACAAGTTCGCCACCTTCTCGCCGCACCCGATCTGCGACGCGCACAAGAACACGGAAGTTCTCAATGCGCTCAGCTGCGAATCGCGCGAGGAAGTGGACACCCTCGTCAGCACCGCGGTGGCGCAGGGCGGCGCCCGTTACAGCGAACCGAAGGACTATGGCTTCATGTACCAGCATGGTTTCCAGGACCCGGACGGGCACGTGTGGGAACTGATCTATATGGCACAGCAGTAGGCCCCGTTTGTGGTGCCGGCCTCAGGGGGGGCGGTGTGGCGCGGCGTGGGAGCATCAAACGCCTGCGCACCACCCGCTGCCACCACACCACCGTGCCGGACACCAGCAGCACCACGGGCACGAAACTGAGCACGATCCAGCCCCAGCGCGCCATCGAGCCCTCGCCTAGGCGGGCAAAATGGATGGCGCGGAACAGGCGCAGCACCGGGGCCTGGTCCGCGCCGGTGGCGCCGCCCTCGAGCCAGCGCAGCAGCGGCCCGAGCGTGCGCGGATAGGTGATTTGCAGGCCGGAAACGCCCCAGGCCAGCATCAGGAGCAGGCACCAGAAGCCGACGAAGGCATGCAACTGCCACCACAGCGAATGCGCACTCTGGCGGCGGATCATCAGGCCTTCGTACCAGCGCGTGCGGCCCTGCCACCACAGGATCAGCCCGCTCAGGCTCATGAGCACGAACAGCAGCGCGCCCCAGCCGTTCAGCTGGCGCCCGAGCCGGCCAAGCGTGAGGTCGTCGTGCAGGTCGGCGAGCCATTCGATGGCCTTGATCGGCGGCGGGTTGGAGGGGCCCAGGTCGACGCCGTTGTACTGGTCGAAATAGTGCGGGTAATACTCGCCGCCGCGTTCGATCACCACGTAGGTGGCGCGCGTGCGCTCGGTGGCTGGAAAGGTAAAGCCCACGTTGAAGCCGGCATATACCTCCTGCATCCGCTCCCGCAAGGCGTTGCCGTCCAGCGCCACGGCCTCCGGCGCGGGAGTCACGTTTTTCGGTTCGAACCAGGTGTAGAACGGCGATTTGAGCAGCAGCGCGCTGCCGCTCAGGCCGATCACCAGCACGTACAGGCCGAAGCCAAGGCCGCTCCATAGGTGCAACTGGAACAGCGCCCGGCGCGGCAGCAGGGTCTGGGGTGCGCGCACCCAGCGTTGCCAAAGTGTCATTGCAGTCCTTGCGCGTAGAAGTAGCGTAGCTGGACGGTGTCGGTGCCCACCGGGGCATTGGCCTCGAAGCGGGGGCGGAAACGGCTGCTGCGAATGGTCTGCAGCAGCGCGCGTTCCACCGCTTCCCCGGCGTCCTCCGGCGAGGCGCCAAGAATTCGGGGATTGGAGGCGGCGCCGTATTTGTCGAGCGTGAAGGCCACGTCGATGTAGCCGAGGTACTGTGCCGGCTGCACCTGATAGACGGTGTCCGGCGAATGGACCGGCATGCCGGAGGCCACCACGCGCTCGATGTCCGCTGGCGAGAACGCGGCGGCCTCGAGCAGATCCAGGGCCTGCTGGTAGGTTTCCAGTGCGCTGGAGCGGCGGTTGAACAGCAGGTACCAGTCGCCGAGTTCCAGCAGCCGCGTGGCCATCAGGGCGTAGTCGGGCGGCTCCGCTGCGCTGGCATAGGCCACGGCGCGCTTGAGCGCGGCGCTGCCGTTGAGAAAATGCAGCGCGCTGCCGCGTTCGATCAACCGGTCGAATTCCGAGATGCCGAGGCCGCCGTTGAAGGCCAGCGGCATCCGGTCCATGGCGGTCGTCAGGTCGCGGTTGGCCATGAAGTTGAGCGCGGCAAGCTTGTGCTCGATTTCCACCAGGCGCGCATCCCGGGGGTTGTCCTGCTCATGCAGGATTTCGAGCGCGGACACGTAGCGGTCGTAGGCTTCCTGCAGCGTGGGATTGCGATAGTCCAGCCCAAGCGTGCCCGGGATGTTGGCGGCGATGCTGATGCTGGGATTGCGCTGCACCTGTGGGTTCAGATACAGGTGCACGTTCCAGTCCGCCCATTCCAGCAGGGCCGGCACCGCGTCGAGGCTGTGCCTGCCGTATTGGCGCAGCTGTAGATTGAACAGGGCTTCCTGTTGCGCAGTGGCCTGTTCCAGGTGTCCCAGGTTCAGGTTGAGCGCGATGATTTCCCGCAGCAGCGGCACCTGCGCGGCGCTGTACAGGCCACTGTTGATGCGCACGATCTGCCGCGCCTGCTCGAACGCGGCAAGCCCGGCTTCGGGCTCGTCCTGCGCCAGATACAGCCGCGCCAGCGCATCGTGCAGATCGGCCAGTGCCGGCGCGTATTGCCCTTCGCGCTGTTCCAGTTCGGCGATCCGCTGTTGGATTCGCGCGAAGGTGGCCGCGCCGGCGTTTGCCACCACGAGCGAGGCAGGGATGAGGGGAAGCGTCTGCGGGACCGTGTCGATGGCGGCGGTGAGTAGTGGCGCTTGCTCATCTACCGCGAAGGAAGGTTCCTGTTCCAGGTCAGTAGCTTCAGTGGTGGAAGATTCCTGAGCGATGTCGGCCGCCGCCTCTTGAGCGGTGTCCGTCATGTCGCCATCCGCTGTTGACGGCTCGTTGCCTGGCGCCGTGGCGAGTGACAGCGGCTCGGGATGAAAGCTGAGCCGGCGCGGGTCGATTTCGGCATTGAGCGGCAGCGACGCCAACAGCGACAGCACGGTGGCGGCGATGGCCGGTGTGGCGGACAGGTGCAATGTCATGGGTCAGCCCTCGTGTGGACCCGGATTCCGTTGAGGCGGAATTCCCGGACAAATGCTGCGGACAAACGCGATAGCCGTTGGCGCCGATATTAGTAACTTCGGCGGGCAAGGGAAATGGGGAGAAAAAATGGAAGCTGAGCAAGGCGCCATGCGGGACTTCCCTCGTGCCCGGCGATTGCGCACACTTGTCGTTTTTCGCTACGGTGCGGCGCGATGCCGCGAATGACACTCATGGCTCTGAAAAAGTGGTTCCTCACCTTTGTCGCCTGCGCGTTGCTTGGCGGCGCGCTGGCTTTGTTCAAGATCGTGGAAATCCGGGAGGGCATGGCCGCCGCGGCGGCGTTTCCGGAACAATCGGCAACGGTCGAGGTGGCAGAGGTGCAGCGGGCGAGCTACCGGCCCACCATCACCGTGATGGGCGAGATGGTGGCGCCGCAGCGTCTGGATCTGCGCAACGAGATCGCCGGCGAGATCGTGGCGATCAACGTGGCGCCCGGCGCCGACATTCGCCAGGGCCAGGTGCTGGTGCAACTGGATACTTCGATCGAGGAAGCCAACCTCGCCGCCGCGCAGGCCCGGGAAGAACTGGCGCGCCTGGTGTTCGAACGCGCCGAAAACCTGTTCCAGTCCAAGGTGACCACCCGCGAACAATTGGATACGGCGCGTGCCGACCTCGCCGCGATCAGCGCCGAAATCCGCGCCCTGCAACGCACCATCGACAAGAAAACACTGCGCGCGCCCTTCAATGGCCGGGCCGGGCTGCACACGCTCGAAGTGGGCCAGTTCGTGCCGAGCAACACCTTGATCACCAGCCTGATCGGCACCACGGACCACATCTGGGTGGATTTCCAGGTGCCGCAGTTCTATGCGCGCCTGCCCCAGGGCGCGGGCGTGACGGTGTCGCTGATCGGCAACGAGCGCGGCAACGGCACGGCGGTGGTGATCGCCGAGAACACCGTGCTCAACGCCAGCAACCGCAGCCGTTCCTACCGCGCGCGCTTCGACGATGCAGAGCGGCGGTACATGGCCAACACCATGGTGCAGGTGGAAGTGCCGACCAACGAAACGCGTGAACTGCTGCAGGTGCCGGCGGTGGCGGTGCAGAACGATCCGCTTGGGCAGTTCGTGTTCGTGTTGCGCGGCAACGAGGGCGCCAACGGATTCCGCGCGCAGCGCCAGCAGATTACCGTGGCGCTGGTGGAAGACGGCCGCGCGCTGCTCGAAAACGACGGCACCCTCATGCCGGGCGATCGCATCGCCGCGGCCGGTGCCTTCAAACTGTATGACGGCCTGCTGGTATTCACCGCCGAGCGTGAACGTGCCGGCGGCGGCAGCGCGCCCGGCGGCATGGTGCGCGAGCAGGGAGCGCGCTGATGGAAATCTTCGTGCGCAAGCCGGCGCTGGCGCTGGTGATTTCAGTGGTGATCCTGCTTGCCGGCCTCTATGCCGCGCGCAGCATCCCGGTGCTGCAGTTTCCCAGTATCGAAAGCACCTCGCTGGAAGTGACCACCGCGTATTTCGGCGCCTCCGCCGAAGTGGTGCAGGGCTTCATCACCGAGCCGATCGAGAAAGTGGCGATGACCATTCCTGGCGTGGACTACGTGGACACCACCACCACCGCCGGGCAAAGCCGGGTAACGGCCTGGCTGAACATGAACGAGGACAGCACCCGCGCGCTTGCCGAGCTCACCACGCGCCTGGCGCAGATTCGCTATGAACTGCCCGACGGCGCCGAGGATCCCGCGGTGGAAGTGGTGCGCGCCGACCGCTCCAATGCCTTGTTCTACCTGAACGTGAACGGCGAAGGCCGTTCGCGCACCGAGCTGACCGATTACATGGAACGCCAGGTGGCGCCGCAGCTTGCCGGTATCGATGGCGTGCAGCGGGTGGACGTGGCCGGCGGCCGCGATCCCGCGATGCGCGTGTGGATCGATCCCGCGCGTCTCGCCGCGCTCGATCTTGGCGCCGACGAAGTGATGGCGGCGATCCGCGCCAACAACGTGATCGCCACCGTGGGCAAAACCGAAAACGAGACGCAGCAGTTCAACCTGCTGAGCAACGCCACGTTGCAGACGCCCGAACAGTTCCGGCGCCTGGTGGTCACCGAACGCGAGGGCGCGATCATCCGCCTGGGCGACGTGGCGCGCGTGGAGCTGGATGAAACGCGCGGCACCACCAATGCCCGCTACAACCAGGACACCACCATCTATCTCGCCGTATGGCCGATGCCCGGTTCCAACGAAATCGAGATCGGCGATGCGCTGTACGTGCGGCTTGCCGCCATCAACGCCGCGCTGCCGCCGGGCCTGAACATCACCATCGCCTCCGACGGCACCACCTACATGCGCGATTCGCTGCGGGAAATCTTCACCACCCTGTTCGAAACCATCCTCATGGTCGGTGTGGTGGTGCTGGTGCTGATGGGTTCGTTCCGCACCGCGCTGGTGCCGCTGGTGGCGATTCCGATTTCCATCCTCGGCAGCATCGCCGTGATCCATCTGCTCGGCTTTTCCCTGAACCTGTTGACCGTGCTGGCGGTGGTGTTGTCGGTGGGGCTGGTGGTGGACGACGCCATCGTAGTGGTGGAAAACACCGCGCGGCACCTGCAGCAGGGGCGCACGCGGCTGGAAGCGGCGCTGATCAGTTCGCGCGAGCTGTTCTCGCCGATCCTGGCCATGACGCTCACCTTGGGTGCGGTTTATACACCGATCGGTTTCGTATCCGGCTTCACTGGCAGCCTGTTCAAGGAATTTGCGCTGACGCTCGCCGTGGCGGTACTGATTTCCGGCATGGTG
>Ga0182739_1003774_pt1 | contig 12977 bp, 15 predicted proteins | sample eDN5th30CBELigBY_FD_128873 | JGI IMG/M metagenome (GOLD analysis project Ga0182739, IMG submission 128873) | Enriched backyard soil microbial communities from Emeryville, California, USA - eDNA 5th pass 30_C BE-Lig BY (version 2) (version 2) | ecosystem: Environmental > Terrestrial > Soil >... | reverse complement strand
GTTTGACTCGCCCCGGATCCATTGGATTCCGGGGCGTTTTTTTTTAGATGATGATAGAGCTGTGGACGCGCTGTGGACGCAGTGTCAGTTCCTTGTGGACTGCCTCAGCAGGCCAACCTGCACTCGCGACGCCCGGCCTTGCAGGCGACGGTCGTACAACGCAGCGCCTGGGCTAAGCATTCAAGCCGCCGGCGGGGGGAATCCATCGACTTCGTAGAGTTAGTTTTCATCCCCTTGGAACAAACGGCGTGCCGAGGCGCCCGCTGAAAATCTCGCCGTTTTGTCAGTCTGAGCTAGCAGCGCCGTTTTCTGAGGCGCCGTGACAAAGCCGGTCGCGGGAAATCCCATCTTGTTCTGCCAAGCTACAATCATCATGCGAGTACGAGGGCCGAACGCGCCGTCGACGCTGCCAGCGTCAAATCCGGCCACCGATAGAGCGACCTGAAGTGCTTTCACATCCAGCGTCGTGAGACGAAGCTTGGCCTCGCCCGCTTCGGGACTCTCCCTCTCATCGCCATCGGTCTGCACTCCCGCCTGCTGCTCGACCTCTTTAATTGCCGGCAGACCCTCAGTCGCACTTAGCCATCTCAAATGCCGAACGGCGCTGAGTTCCACCGAGTCCAACGCCGGACAATGGGCCATCACATTATCAACGAAGGCGTTCAATGTCGGCATCGCGAACAAATGCCGATACAATCCAAAGACACTTTCCCTAACTGCGATCGGCGATGCCAAGCCATACATCAAGTTAACCAGGTCAACATTGAAGTAGATGAAGGCCTCAACGCCAGCTACTGCTCGCTCAGACGGCGTCCGCTTCTCTGCCGGCGTGGCAATCGCTTCAAGTAACACCTTTTCGCTGATATCGAACGTCGGCAATGCGTCGAAGGTAGTGCGTGATGTGGTTGCATTTACATAGGTGAGAACAGCGCCCAAATCTTCGCTGCGGGCTTTGGCATCGAGACTTAGAAGCCGCGCGAACCAAGCGGCAGACGGAGTAGAGCGGGGGGCCGGAGCCGCCAGAAGGGACAGCAAGCTGTCCAGAGGAGAAAGGTCTATCTCCACATCGACTCTTAAAAGATTCGCCGCCTCACTTGAGTCTGACAGAAATGGCAGCTGAACAGTCGCCCCGCGGCGTCCTAGGTATGGTCGCAATCTAATACTCAACTCTTCGACTGGCGCTAACGCGCCGACGTTCAGGCCGATGTGCAGTAAATCACAGTAGTGCTGCAGCCCGCCGACGGCGGCCTCGAGAGCTTTGATTCGCACAAAGTTTGGCTTCGTCGGTGCAATCTTATGCCGTTCATCTTCGAAGCCAAGCCTCAAGAGCGTCGAAAGCTTGTCGTCGACCGCATACAGGTTCCAAAGGTGACGAAAGTCATCCTGCCGATCGAAATCATCACTCGCGCCACTCATGAAAGGACGCCAGCCAAGTCGGTGAGCGGAGAAAGAAAATTTGGGCTGCGAGGTTTGCAACAGCTTATGTGATCGCACTTAGCATAGGGTAATGTAGGAGGGTCTTTGAAGAAGGCGTCGTGGAAGACAATTCTGTCATCCGAAGCATGAACGACAATTTGCGCCTTCGTAGTGGGGTGCGATCCGATTCCCTTTGCCTTTTCAACTAACCGCTCAAGGAATGGCGATCCTCGCTCAAGGTCTCGTAAGACTGGAAAGAGCGCCAGGACCCCCGCCTTCGCAGGTCCCAGCCAGCGCAAAAACCCAAAGCCCACGGAAGCAAGCAGCAGAATGTTCGCCCCTGTGTGGGCAGGTGCGAATAACACCAAGCGCAGTGAATCAGCCCACCGCCGGTTCTCTGACTTTGCGTACATGGCAACGTCTCTTACCAAAGCGCCTCCAAGGGAGTGCCCTACGAGGATGATCCTCTCATATGCAAAATTCTCTGGTCGGGTGGGGCCCCGGACAGCCTCAAGCACGCCGGAAGGGTCTTCAGCCACCGCTCGGACTACTTGATACAGGAGTGCGACATTGATGGATGCGGAGCGCGAACGACTATCGTAACCAAGAAAGAATAAATCGGCACGATCAAACCTTTCGTCCGCTACAGCCAGTTCGGGAAATTCTCCCCAAGTAGCCACTGCGCGACCCCCGAAGCCGTGGACGAAGAGGATGCATGTGTTGGCATCTTTCCGCGACCAGCGAACCTCGCTCTCCCCACTCAAAGGCGCTCGGAATTTCTCCATTACCCGGAGAGGGAACGGAATCGTGTGATGCAACATGCCTAGCTCGGCCAGCAACCGTTAAGAGAGTGTAGGTTACACATCTCGTCTAGCGTTTGTCGATAAGGGATGAAAGGCAGCAAGCAACTACCGGGGGCCTATCTCAAGTCTGGCGAGCGGTGTCTATCCCAGCGACGGCGCTTTGTAGCCCGATCGCAACACCAGCAAGCCGCTGGTTCGCCTAGCCGGGCGGCAAGCTTTCCTGACGCCGAACGGGATCACCGAGCTTATCTCAGCAAGGTAATGCCCGCGCTGATCCGGAGTAGGCGGGAGACCGAACAATGGCTTGAGTAGCTAACGGACGAGGCTCCGAAGCAAAGCTGGCACCCGCCGGCCCCACTATCTTGCAGCCGCCCGCAATCGCGCGAATTGCTTTCCCATAGGGCGGAGATCTGTTTCGTCTGATAGCTCCAAATGGCGAGCAGCTCATCCCAATCCGTCGTGTAGCGGCGGCTCAGCATCTCGTTCCGCATGAGCCACGGCCGATGCGCGTGCGTCCGCCCGAAGCAGACTGCGTCCCTGTCCAACCGCGCATTTAGGCCATCGAGCATCTTCATGCGCGCCAGAGCGCGGGAGCCGCAGCGCTGGTCAAATAGGCCGCAGCCGACCGTGCCTGCCTACCTCCATCACGCCGCCGGCCTTCTTGTAGCGGTAGTCGTCGCGCTAGATGGCGCCGAGGGCGGCCTGGCGGAGGCCATCGGTTAGCGGTGTCGGCGGCGCCATCGGGAGGGGCCCACGCACTGACTATGGATTAGAGGGCAGTTCATCCAGGAGCCGAAGCATCTCGGTAAGTATCGTGCGTGAATTCGCGATCTTTTTAGCGGTCAGAATCTCGACGCGGCCCGCAGCTAGCAATACGGCTTCCAGGACACAGTCCGAGCTTCCGAGAAGCGCCACCAGATGGTGACCGCGCGGCGCGTTCTTGCCGTCAAACCAGTTCTTCACGGCGCGCTCGTTTGCGTGCGTGACTGCGACCACGCTTTTTATGGCGGCGTGGGTCTGTCCGTATTCGCGATGCAGCGCATCCGAAATGTGCTGCGAGAATACAACGCTGTCAGGGTAGCTTTTTTTTGGAAAGTTTCTTCCGTTTCTAGACCGAGAATTTCGGTCCTTTTCTGTAGGCGACATGCTCTGCACCTCGCGATTTAGCTGGTGGAGTGGGGAAGCAGTTTCTTCCCAAGACCTTCCACCCCGCGTTCCGGGTGCTTCACGGTGCGAAAACGCAGATCTCATCGACGCAACGAGAATGACCAGTCCACCGCCCGGGACAGGGCGGCCCAATACGTCCGCATGTCGACCGAGCACCAGAAATACTCGACGTCGAACCAATCCGATGCCATCGCGCGCTATGCGGCGGAACGGGGCCTCACGATCTGCCGCACCTATGCTGATGACGGCAAAAGCGGTCTTCGATTGGACGGGCGCGAAGCCCTCCAGCGTCTCATTCGAGACGTTCGCGGCGGCAACACCGATTTCGGCACCATTCTCGTCTACGACATCAGTCGATGGGGCCGCTTCCAGGATGCGGATGAGAGCGCTTACTACGAGTTCGTATGCAAGGAAGCCGGCATAAAGGTTCAGTATTGCGCAGAGCAATTCGAAAACGACGGGAGCCTGTCGGCTACCATCATTAAGAGCATGAAGCGGGCTATGGCTGGCGAATACAGTCGCGAGCTGTCCGCCAAGGTTTTTGCCGGCCAATGCCGCCTGATAACGCTCGGCTTCCGCCAGGGCGGGCCCGCGGGCTTCGGACTGCGGCGGCAGCTGATAGACGAGAGCCGTAACCCCAAAGCGCTTTTGCAGTCCGGCGAGCGGAAGAGCCTCCAAACTGACCGCGTCGTTCTCGTGCCTGGCCCATCATCTGAAGTCGCTACGGTGCGACGCATCTACGAGATGTTCACGGTCGCCTACAGAACGGAGGCCGAGATCGCTGCGTTGCTGAACGCCGAGGGTGTGGTCGGCGAGTTTGGGCGAGCGTGGACGAGAGGAATCGTCCATCAGATCCTGACCAACGAAAAATACGTCGGCAACAATGTCTACAATCGTGTCTCCTTCAAACTGAAGCAGAAGCGCGTCGCCAATACGCCGGATATGTGGGTCCGGGCGCAGAACGTGTTCGAAGCTGTAGTCGAGCCGCGCACTTTCGAAGTGGCCCGGCAGATCATCGAGGACAGGAGCAGACGTCTCACTGACGACGAAATGCTGGCGCGGCTGCGCCGCGTCCTCGATGAGAAGCATACACTCTCCGGGTTGATCATCGACGAGATGGAAGACATGCCGTCGAGTGCGGCCTATCGGCATCGCTTCGGGAGTTTGGTGCGAGCGTACAAACTGGTCGGTTTCATCCCATCCCGCGATTACGCATACATTGAGACAAACCGGGCTCTTAGGACCGTATTCTCAGACGTCGTCGATGCTACGGTTGCCGGCATCGAGCGCGCCGGCGGCTCAGTGCAATGTGATTCTGAGACGGACTTGCTGACGATCAACGATGAATTCTCGGCATCGATCGTCATCGCGCGCTGTCAGCAGACGCCCGGCGGTGCGAACAGATGGAAGATTCGATTTGATGCCGGTCTAAATCCCGACATTACGGTGGCCGCTCGGATGGACCCGTCGAACAAGGCCGTCCTCGACTACTACCTGCTGCCCAGAATCGACTTTCAGGCAGCGATGCTGAGGATCGCGGACGACAACGGAATCTTTATCGACGCCTACCGGTTCGAAACGCTCGAAAGTCTATCTCATCTCAGCCAGCGCAGCCATTTGCAGGAGGCAGCATGAGCGACGCAACGCCAGAAATCCGGATGATATCCGTGTCTTCGATCACCGTGCTCAACCCCAGAGCGCGCAACAAGCGCATATTCAACGAACTGGTAACCAGCATTGCTGAGCTAGGCCTGAAGAAACCTATCACGGTGAGCCCGATCGACGACAGTCACTACAATCTCGTCTGTGGTCAGGGTCGATTGGAAGCTTTCGTGACGCTGGGGCAAACTATGATTCCAGCGGTCGTGGTCGAGGCGACCAAAGAGGACTGCTACGTCATGAGCCTCGTCGAAAACATCGCCAGGCGGCAGCATACGTCTCTTGAGTTGATGCAGGAAATCGGTGCCTTGAAGAAGAGAGGATACAGCACGTCAGAAATCGGCAAGAAGATAGGGTTTAGCCCAGAACATGTTTATGCCATTTGCTATCTGCTGGAGCATGCCGAAGAGCGGCTGCTTGTAGGGATCGAGCGGGGGCAACTCCCAGCCACGATCGCGATGGAGATTGCGCGAGCCAAGGATGGCGACGTCCAGCGAGCGCTTGCAGATGCATATGAGAGTGGGGCTCTACCCGGCAAGCAGATCATGGCAATTAGGAAGATCATCGACCAGCGGAATGCGGTTGGAAAAACTATTCACTCTGTTGCTGCGGGGCAGAGATCGCCGAAGCGGATTACAGCGGAAACCCTCGTGCGCGCTTACCGAAGGGAATCCCAGCGCCAGACTATGCTGGTCAAGAAGGCGGCAATCACGCAGAGCCGGCTGCTATTCATCGTCACTGCGCTCCGCAAACTTCTTCAGGAAGGCCCATTTATTGCACTGCTGAAGGCAGAGGGGCTGCACACGCTGCCGCGTCCTCTAGTGCAGCGCTTTGGCAGTTCGGGAGAGTAGACATGGGGGCGAACGAAGTGCGCATTGCGTTTGAGCGCGAGATCGTAACACTGCCGCTGGACGCGATCCTGCCGCTGAAGCAGGTGCGCGATTCGGTCAAGAAGTCGGTGAAGTATCGACGCATTGCAAAATCAATCGCGGAGATCGGGATCATCGAGCCCATCGTTGTCGCGCCGCCTCCCGCTGGTGCCAGTCAATACCTACTCCTCGACGGACACATGCGATACGCAGCAGTGTTGGAGCGGGGCGAGCAGACCGTCCGGTGCTTGATGGCAAGCGACGATGAGAGCTTCACGTACAACAAGCGGATTAACCGCATCGCGACGATCCAAGAACACCTTATGCTTGTGAGGGCGCTTGAGCGGGGTGTCACGGAAGAGAAGCTGGCGAAGGCGCTGGATATTGACATCAGAGTATTGAAGCGGCGGCGCACCATGTTGAACGGTGTTGCGCCGGAAGTCGTAGAGATGTTCAAGGATCGAATTGTTAGTCAGATTGTGTTTGAGACTTTGCGCAAGATGAAGCCAATGCGCCAGATCGAGGCGGCAGAGCTGATGTGCACTGCCGGCAACTTCTCCAGTAGCTACGGCAAGGCAATCCTTGCGGCGACGAAACAAAGTGATTTGGCGCATCCCGAACGGGGCAAGCGCATTAATGGCATGACAATTGAGCAGATGGCCAGAATGGAGCGCGAGATGGCCTCGCTTCAGCAGGAGTTCAAGGCCGTTGACGCCACGTACGGTGACGATGTCCTCGTCCTTGTTATAGCGGTCGGCTATCTATCAAAGCTTATTGGAAATCGAAAGATTGAGCGCTATTTGTCTCAGCACCACGGCGAAATCCTTAGTGAATTTCGCTCTGTCATCTCGGTGGCTTCTCTCGACCAGTCTGGTGCGGCCGAAGCAGCCTAACTGCTTAGTCAGCGCCGAACAGCGCTCTCGCGGCCCGAACTTTGCCGCCCAAGATGTCATCTACGTTCACCATCGGATAGCCGATCGGCGTCGTGGCGCTCTCCTCCCACGCTTGGACGATCAATCCCGCACTGCCTGGGCGCCGGCCGCCAGCCGGGTCGTTGCGAAAGCGGCGCCTCGGGCATCGCCCTTCTTGAAGCCGCCTTCCTTCTCCAAGGCGTAAAGCGGCTCCACCTGGGCCAGGCTGGCGCGCAACAGTGCCTTCGTCCGGTCCTCAATCGAGCAGCCGCACGGCTGATACGGCCCGACCTCCGCAGCCACCGCGGCGCGCTGCAGGTTACGCTTCACGAACTCACCCTCAAAGTGGGCGTGTATCTTCTTCGTCGTGAAGCCCTGCGGGTTGGGATGGTCGCCCCAGCCGTTGTAGTGGACTGAGACGTGCAGCGGCTGCGAGGCGTCGCCACCATAATGGGCCCAAACACCCAGGTCGCGGAGCGTTAGCCTCTCGCGTAGCCGGCGGTCCGCCTCAAACCACTCCCGCTCCTCCGTCGTCTGCGCCGTCTCGATAGCCTTGGTCAGCGCCCGCCAATAAGCAAAGTCCTTCCGGAGTTGTTGGAAGCCGTCGACATCGAATACGGGAGATAGCCGGCCTTGTACTGTGTCTTGCCGCCGGCGCGTAGGAGCGTGTCGTACTCCTCTCGAGTGGCCGGCAGCTTGTCCAACGGCAAGATGCCCTCGACGGAGCCGTCATCGGCCAGGTCGACGTAGTGGCCAGGGTCGCGCTCAGCGTCGTGCGTCTTGCCGGCGCCCTTGGAGCGGTCGAGATCGCGGCCCATGACGGCGATTTCGGCGGCCGCCTCCGGTGTGCGGATGAACGCCGGTACTGTTTCGGGCAGCTTCTCGATCGCGATACCGCTGACCCATTCGTGGCCGGTGGCGCCCCAAGCAAAAGCCTCGGCGCTGGGGGGGCAGGACGTCTAGGGCGAAAGCCGCGGCCGCAGGTCGGATCCAGAAACGCACTTGCTCTCCCAGCCTCTCCCGGTGGTAAGCCTGTACTCTAGTACGACCGCCTTGGGGGCGGCTATGCGCAGATTGGCTCTGGCTGTCGCGCTATTGAGTTCGCCAGCTTTTGCATTCGACCACACGCCTTGGCTCGACCGGCCTCAAGCGCCAGCGGCGTCTGCGCTGCTCGACGAACTGCAGCCGACACAGAGCCAGAGGTGTTGCAAACACTGCACGAAGGGCCAGCCATGTGGCGATAGCTGCATCAGCACCAAGAAGCGGTGCAAGAGTGCGCCAGGCTGCGCCTGCTAGAACCAACACAGCAAGCAGAGGCTTTCCAAAGATGGCGGTTGCATTTGTAAGCGCGACCAAAAGGCGAATGCTGGAGAGTAGTCTGCTTGCGTCCGCGCTTTGGGCCGGCGTGGCCGTGACCCTGGGTCATGTGTTCAGCACGACTTGGGACAGCCCGTGGGTGCTGGCAGGCCTCATCTACGCCGCCTTCATTGTGTTATCGGTCATTTAGTGGCTCACACGGGCCATTATCACTTGGCTGGTGTGGCGCCTTCTCTGGCGAAAGGCTTCGGCAAACAACCTCATTGCTTCGTTCGAGGCACAAGATTTGCCGATACCGCCGCCGCGGCTCGCCGCGCCTGAAGACTGGTTTGCCGAACTCTTGGGCAACAATGAGCTGACAGTGGAGCAGCGCTTAGCTGCCGGTGGTCACTATCTTCGCATCAACGAGCTGGCTCGCGAGCAAGGAGTTATCGCGACGATGCGCACAAAAGCGGTCTATGAGGACGCGATCACGGGATACCGAGCCGTATTTCGGCGGGGAACATCCTGAACCACTGAACCCCTGGCAAATGCGAGCTCGGGCGTATCGCGCTACGATTGCGCTAGAGGATTGAAGTGTGGGTTTTTGTGCAGCTGAGCCGCTAGGATCTTCTTCTCCCAGTACTCTGCCATCTCGACCCGCTGTTCGAGTACGTGAACAAGCTCAGATAGCGTGGCCAGTACAAGTACTTTCTGCTGCAAGAATTCTCGCGCCATATTGACGGCGTGCGCTGTGTAACTGCTGGCCGATATGACGATGCCGTGCACTCCCGCGCGCCCCATCACTCTCACAAGATGTTGGGATATCTCTGGTACGCCGACCGGTGCATTATACCACTTCATCTCCACCAAATAGGGAGTCCCCTTTAGCTGAATGACGCCGTCAACCTGTTCCTCAATGCCGGCGCCCTCGTGGCTGGCTAAATGGAAGGCTTCGCTTACGAGAATGCCATAGGCGTTGAATACGCTGTTGAGCGCGTTCTCCAAGAGCTTCCCGCGCGCCTGTGGCGAGAGTTCAGGGGAAAATAGCCCGTAGAGCTCCTTTCTTGCGGCCTCGATCTTCGCATCCCGCTCTTGTCGTTCTCGCCGGATGCTTTCCTGTAGTGCAATCCGAGCCGCGCGCTCCTGTTGTCGTTCCTTCTCAATACGTGTGAACGCGTCTTTTTCATTGACGACTTCCCGAATGCTCGAGACTAGGCCTCTGGCCTTAAGCTTATCCTCGGGCCAGCAGCTGTCGAAATTTGTGAACTGGACGATCCTCTTCACAATCTCACGGCGAGCAGCCAACGTTGCGTCACCACGGGAGTTGATGCGATCCAAAATCACACGCGCCATTTCATGCTTGCGCGTTTCGATCGGATTCTCACGCAACTTCTGACTGAGCGCATCAGTTAGATCTTGTGGCACACTGGCGCCGCGGAAGAACACGATCACATCGCGCTTGGTACGGTTAACAGTCGCTATCGCGTCCACCAGCAGGTTCAGGAGGTCGGGCGGGTAGTGGTAACTGTTGTCCATCGAGAGGCTTTTCAGGCGTAGAGGGGGGGGGGCGGGACCTCCCCGCCACTGCGCCTAGATATGCCCGCCTTCGTGTGAAGACAAGGCGAAGGCTGTTGATCCCTGCAACCCCGCGCTGATTCCGATTCTCACAGAAGGGCGAGCCGTGCGCTTGCTACTGCCTGGGGCGGATGGTGACGGGGCCGTTCGGCGTCTGGATGGTATGAACGCCAGGCGCGTTGGGCGGGCCGGGCTGCGGCGCGGCGCCGGGTGCGCGCAGCGCAGCGACGCCGGCCTGTTCGCGCGCCAGCGCCTGCTCGATTGCCGAAACGGCCTCGAGCGCCGACTGGTTGTTGGCCAGCAAACCGCCGGAGAGCGTCTCCAGGGCGCGCTCGAACGCCTGCCGGGAGACTTCGCCCGACGGGTTCTGCATCTGCGCCCACTTGTAGGCCAGATCGGCCTGCATGACGCGGACCTGCGCAATGGCCGGGTCGCGGTTGGCGCTGAGCTTCTGGGCCACCTGCGCGACCTGGTCGGCGGCGATCTTGGCGTCGGGCGCGAGGCTGCCGAAGGCCGCGCCAAACTCCTGGGCCACAGACACGACGTTCTGCGCCGTGCCGCGGACCGCGCCAGGAATCCCGACGATGCCGGGATTCTCCTGCAGCGTCTTTTTGTAGGCGCTGAGCGCCTGGCCCATTACTTGCAGGCCGGCGGCCTTGCGGTTGGCCTCTGTCTGGTTTGCCGTCGTGGCCCCCAGCGGGTCCTTGCTCTGCACACCCGACGGAGCCTGCACTCCCTCACCCGGCGGCAGCAGCAGGCCGGTTTGCGTGTCAATGAGCTTGCCGTTTGGCCCCATCGTGGCCGTGCCGCCCTTCCAGTTATAGACGGCGCCAGGCTTCGGCGCGGCCGGCGCTCCGCTGGCTATCATGGCCGGGCGGCTCTGCGTCGTCGGCTTACCATCCACAATGACTGTTTCAACGGGCGTACTGCCGAACGCGATAGCCTGCTGCTGCTTCGGATCCATGCCCGCGATGATCTTGGCCTTCAGCTCCTCCTCGGTGAGCGGCCTCGCGTTGCCCTGCAGCTCGGCGCCGCCCGGCAAAACGACCTTCTGGCCGGGGTTAAGCTTCGTCGAGCCGCTCTGCTGCGACGGCAGTTGCCACATGTCGGCAACCGTCGGCGGGATGAAGCGCGTCTGGCCTTCACCGACCGGCGCGAGCAGCGTGCGCGTCGTGTCGCCCGTCTCCTTGATCTTGGTGGTGTCGATAGCCGTCCTGGCTGTCGTGTCGATGCCGTAGCGGCGATCGCCGCTCTCCAGATCCTGCCCGCGGCGACGGTCGCCGCTTTCGACGCCGATGCCGTAGCGCCGGTCGGCGCTGACAATGTCCTGCCCGCGGCGGTCCGTGGCGTCCTTCACGCCGACGCCGTAATAGCTAGCGGCCGGCGAATAGTTGCCAGCCGCGATATTGCTGCGGTCGAACACCTTCATGTCGGCGTTCGGGTCGTTGGCCAGCTTCCACAGGTCAGCGGCGCGCTGGGTCTTACCTCGAGCTTCGGCCGCGCGCGCATAGGCGTAGATGTCCTGCGCGGCCGGCGGTGCGAAGATGCTGGCGACGTTGTTGAACGCCTGTCCGAGGCGCGGGTTGTTGAAGCCTGACGGGTCAGCCATTTAGTACGTCCACCCTGTACCGGTTCCGATGTCGACGGGCTTGGGCTGTCGCGTGAGTTGCGCGCTGAGAGCCCGATGCGAGCGAAAGTGATATCTTACAGGATCACACCAGCGTGCCGAAGTAGAACCGGCCTCTCCCGGCCTCTCCCGGCCTCTCCTGCCAAGGGCCGCAGGGCTTAATTGTGCCAGAGCGGCCGTTTGCCACCGGGGCGCGTGCGCCATACTGTTGCCCGACCGAGTCTATATCCAAGGTGCTGCGGTGTGGGCGAATGTTGTGTTAGCCGCCGTTCAAGGTATGGCGACTGGCGTTTTTCAACCTCGGCATAGGCGCGGCGGTAGTGCTGGGCCCGCTCGCATATTTTGGCGCGTTCGGTCAGACCGGTTCGGATTACTTCCGCGAATGCTGGGCGATGAGCGTTGCCGTCGAAGCCCAGAAACGCCGCGACCCTGTGGCCGCAACTGCCGGTCAGGCTGTGGCGTGGGCTAGCTGCGACGACGCCACTCGAGAAGCGATATTCACCCGCGGGTTCGTCTTCGCAGGGGCGTGGCTCAAGCCGGAGGATCGAGCGGTGTACGAGGCCTGCCCAACGCCGCTCAGCTTTCCTGCGGACGCCGCCTATGCGCGCACAATTCAGCTCGTGATTGATTCTGGCGGTCCGCAGCTTCTCGACCGCTTCTTGCCTGCTGATCACATGATTGGGCGCGTCTGGATAGATCGCTGGCCGCGGTGTTCAATCGAGCGCGAGAAGAGAGGTATCCCGAAAATCTGCAGGACCGCTCAGGGGTTCTTTTCCCGATGCACTTGAACGAGGGCCGCGCGTTGCTGAAGGGTAAAAAGTTCCGGTGCGCCGCGTCTAATAACGAGCGTGCCATGCTGACTTGAACTCGGTGAGCGGAGTATACCCCAGGGGGTGGCCGGGGCGCCGGCCAGCCCCGGCAAGGCGGGCTGGCAGGGCAACCAGGTGGCGCCTCACCTGTGAGCGGTGAGGCCTTGCGTTGCGGCGTACGGTGTGCCGGGCCGTAGGACTTGCGCGGCCTTACGCGGTCGGCTGCGGCGGTTCGATCGTCTGCAGGGGCGTCAACCCGCCGCCGATGCCGTTGCCAGCAGCAGCGCTGCCCTCGACGTCGTCTTGCTGAATGTCCAGCATGCACTCAGCCAGGGCCTCGAGCGCGTAGGCCTGGTGATTCTGGATGATCATGCGAATGGCGCGGTTCGGGCCTTCGTTCATCGCTCTTGAGAATTCGAAGAGCGCGCGCCGAACGCGGACGATACTGCTCGGATCCCACACCTCGCCGGCCAGAACGCCGGCAATGTCGTCTGTGGCCTCAGCGTCTCCCTCGCACACGGCGTGGCGGAACGCGTCCGCCAAATCTTCGAAATCCGCCATCCGTTGTTCCGGGCTGCGCGTTTCGATCGTCTGCGGCGGGCGCATCGGATCGAGGTCAATCGAGCGATCAAGAGTTGATTCGGTAAGTGCCATTTGAGCCTCCGGTTCAGCCGCGTGATTGCGGGCTGAGGGGGTGCGTATCCGAATATCGCGCGCTCGCATAGAGAGTACTGCGTCTTTAATCTTGTCGTATTAGTAGTAATACGACAAATACGACTTACGACACAGCCAAGTCTATGAGCAGGCTCGATAAAACCGCAGGCGCCAGGGCAAATGTGCGG
>Ga0182739_1003773_pt1 | contig 12977 bp, 11 predicted proteins | sample eDN5th30CBELigBY_FD_128873 | JGI IMG/M metagenome (GOLD analysis project Ga0182739, IMG submission 128873) | Enriched backyard soil microbial communities from Emeryville, California, USA - eDNA 5th pass 30_C BE-Lig BY (version 2) (version 2) | ecosystem: Environmental > Terrestrial > Soil >... | reverse complement strand
GGGCGCCCTCGTCGGCCTGTCGCGCACGGCCAGCATCCTGCTGTCGCCCCTGATCGGGGCGCTGCGCGCGGTGCCCTCCCTCGCCTGGCTGCCGCTGCTGGTGCTCTACCTCGGCATCGGCGAGGTGCCCAAGGTGACCCTGGTCACGATCGGGGCGGCCTTCCCGGTGTTCACCACGCTCGCCGGTGCGCTGCGTCACGTCGATCCGCACCTCGTCGAGCTCGGGCGGGCCTACGGCCTCGGCCGGTTCGCGTTGCTCGGCACCGTGCAACTGCCGGCGGTGATCCCGTCGGTAGTGAGCGGCCTGCGGCTCGCCCTGGCCCAGTCCTGGCTGTTCCTCGTCGCCGCCGAGCTGATCAGTTCCTCGATGGGCCTCGGGTTCCTGCTCATCGACTCGGGCAACAACGGCCGCATCGACCGGCTGTTCCTGGCGATCGTGTTGCTCGCCGTCCTCGGCAAGACCACAGACGCGCTCATCGGGCTGCTCGAGCGCGCGCTGCTCCGGCGCTGGAGGTCGGCCTGATACTCTGACGGCGAACCGCCTTTAAATCCGTCCCGAGAGACGGGGAAGGAGGTCAGATGCTGACGCGCACCGTGCTCCAGCAGGCTGATGTCACCCGCGCCCTGACGCGCATCGCGCACGAGATCCTGGAATCCAATCGCGGCGGATCCGATCTCGTCCTCCTCGGCATCCCGACACGCGGGGTGCTCCTCGCCGAGCGGATCGCCGCGACTCTGGAGGGTCTCGAGCCCGGCTCCGGCACCGTCGGCGCCCTCGATGTGACGATGTACCGCGACGACCTGCGCGGACAGCCGACCCGCACCCCGCAGCCGACGAAGGTGCCGCCGGGCGGCATCGACGGCAAGACGGTGGTCCTCGTCGATGACGTGCTCTACTCCGGCCGCACGATCCGGGCCGCACTCGATGCGCTCAACGATCTGGGCCGGCCGCGCGCCGTGCGCCTCGCCGTCCTCGTCGATCGCGGACACCGCGAGCTGCCGATCCGCGCCGACTTCGTCGGCAAGAACCTGCCGTCGGCCGTGGCGGAGCGCATCAACGTCACGCTGAAGGAGATCGATGGCGAGGACGCCGTCACCATCGTCGGCCGGCATAGCTCGGAGGAGACCCGGTGAGCGCCGGGCTGACGCATCTGCTCTCGGTCCGCGACCTCGATCGCGAGACGGCCATCGGCATCCTGGACATCGCCGAGGACATGGCCGATGTCGCCACGCGCGCCGTTCCGAAGCTGCCGACCCTGCGCGGCCGCACCGTGGCGAACCTGTTCTTCGAGGACTCCACCCGCACGAGGCTGAGCTTCGAGGCGGCCGCGAAACGCCTGAGCGCCGATGTCATCACCTTCAGCGCGAAGGGGTCGAGCGTGTCGAAGGGCGAGAGCCTGAAGGACACCGCCCAGACCATCGCCGCGATGGGGGTGGATGCGGTGGTCATCCGCCACTCGGCATCCGGCGCCGCGCGCGTGCTGGCCGACAGCAACTGGATCGATGCCGCCGTGGTGAACGCCGGCGACGGGACGCACGAGCATCCGACCCAGGGTCTGCTCGACGTGTTCACGATGCGCCGCCGTCTCCACGGCGCGGGGTCGCGCGGGCGCGATCTCGACGGGGTGCGGGTGACGATCGTCGGCGACATCCTGCACTCACGGGTCGCCCGGTCGAACGTGTGGCTGCTGCGGACCCTCGGTGCGCACGTGCACCTGGTGGCGCCGCGGACGCTGATGCCGTCCGGGGTGGATGCCTGGCCGGTCACCACCTCGAGCGACCTGGACGCCGCGATCGCGGACGCTCCCGACGTGCTGATGATGCTGCGGATCCAGAGCGAGCGCATGCACGCCGCCTTCTTCCCGCATGAGCGCGAGTACACCCGCCAGTGGGGGCTGAGCGACGCGCGATTCGCCCGGTTGGGCGCGGATACCATGGTCATGCACCCCGGCCCGATGAACCGCGGCCTGGAGATCTCGGCGATGGCGGCGGATTCGGACGCCTCGGTCATCCTCGACCAGGTGACGAGCGGTGTGTCGATACGGATGGCGGTGCTGTACCTGGTGCTGAGCGGTGGCGACGAGTGACGATCCTTCTCACGGGGGCGACGCTGCCCGACGGTAGCCGCAGCGATCTGGTGATCGCCGACGGCGTGATCGCCGAGATCGGCACCGGCCTGCGCGCGGAGAGCGCGCAGCGCATCGACGCCGACGGACTGCAGGCGCTGCCGGGCCTCGTCGATCTGCACACCCACTTGCGCGAGCCCGGCTTCGAGCAGAGCGAGACGGTGCTCACCGGCTCGCGCGCGGCCGCGGCGGGGGGCTACACCGCCGTGCATGCCATGGCGAACACCAGTCCCGTGCAGGACACCGCGGGGGTGGTGGAGCAGGTCGCCTCGCTCGGCGAGCAGCACGGCTACGTGACGGTCCGCCCGGTCGGGGCCGTGACCGTCGGCCTGGCGGGGGAGCGGCTCAGCGAGATCGGGGCAATGGCGCAGTCCCGTGCCGGCGTCCGGGTGTTCAGCGACGACGGTCACTGCGTGCACGATGCCCTGCTGATGCGCCGCGCGCTGGAGTACGTCACGGGCTTCGACGGGGTCGTCGCGCAGCACGCGCAGGAGCCGCGGCTCACCGAGGGCGCCCAGATGAACGAGGGAGAGGTCAGCTCCGAGCTGGGCCTGGCCGGCTGGCCGGCCGTCGCCGAGGAGGCGATCATCGCCCGGGACGTCCTGCTGGCCGAGGCGGCCGGCGCGCGCCTGCACATCTGCCACCTCTCGACCGCCGGCAGCGCCGAACTGGTGCGCTGGGCGAAGGCACGCGGGGTGCGGGTCACCGCCGAGGTCACGCCCCATCACCTGCTGCTCACCGAGGAGCTGGCGCGCAGCTACGACGCCCGGTACAAGGTGAACCCGCCGCTGCGGCGCGACGAGGACGTCCAGGCGCTGCGCGAGGCTCTCGCCGACGGCACCATCGACGCCGTCGCCACCGACCATGCCCCCCACCCGCCGGAGTCGAAGGAGTGCTCCTGGCAGGAGGCCAGCTTCGGCATGGTGGGCCTGGAGAGCGCGCTCAGCATCGTGCAGCAGACCATGGTCGACACCGGCCTGCTCGGCTGGGCGGACGTGGCGCGCGTCATGTCGCGCACGCCGGCCGAGATCGGCCGGGTGCCGGGGTACGCCGAGCCGTTCACGGTGGGCAACCCGGCTCACCTGACCCTGTACGACCCGTCGGTGCGCCGCACCTTCGGCACCGGCGACCTCCGCGGCATGAGTGCGAACTCCCCGTATCTCGGGCGCGAGCTGCCCGGCCGCGTGATCGCGACCCTGCACGGCGGCGTGGCGACGGTCCTCGAGGGCGCGCTGCGCGATCCGGATGAGGTGGCACGTGGATAGGCTGCTGCCGGTTCTCGGCATCCTGGCCGTGCTGCTCGTGGTGTTCGGCCTGCTGTGGCGCGGCTGGCGCATCCGGACCCGGCGCCAGAAGGAGGAGCTCGGGGTACCCGAGGACCCGCCCGCGGATCTCGGCGAGCCCACCTTCACCGAGGATCTGCTCTACGTCGCCACGACCCGCGCGGACGCCCCGCTCGATCGGGTCACGATCGCCGGGCTGGGCTTCCGCGCCCGCGCCGTGGTGACCACCGCCCCCGAGGGCATGGTGCTCGATCTGGCCGGCCGCGGTCCGGTGTTCATCCCGAAATCCTCGATCCGCGGCGTCGGCCGCGCGACCTGGACGATCGACCGGGTCGTCGACACCGACGGTCTGGTCTTCGTCCGCTGGGTGCTCGGCACCACCGAGATCGACTCCTACCTGCGCTCCTCCGACCCCGACCGCCTGGTGACGGCTCTGCGCCCCCTGGCCCCGAAAGCGAGCTGATGATCTCCGATCCCGCCGTGCTGGTCCTCGAAGACGGCACCCGTTACCCCGGCCGCGCGTACGGCGCGCGCGGTCGCACCCTCGGTGAGGCGGTGTTCGCGACCGGCATGACCGGCTACCAGGAGACCCTGACCGACCCGAGTTATGCGGGTCAGATCGTCGTCATGACGGCCCCGCACATCGGCAACACCGGCATGAACGACGAAGACCCGGAGTCCCGTCGCATCTGGGTCGCCGGCTACGTCGTGCGCGATCCCAGCCGGATCGTCAGCAACCACCGCGCCCGGCGCTCGCTCGATGCCGACCTCGAGGCCGGCGGCATCGTCGGCATCTCGGGGATCGACACCCGTGCCGTCACGCGCCACCTGCGCGATCGCGGTGCCATGCGATCCGGCGTGTTCTCGGGTCCGGATGCGGCCCTCAGCCCCGAAGACCAGCTCGCCCTCGTGCGCGGCGGCCCCGAGATGGCGGGACGCAATCTGTCGGCCGAGGTCTCGGTTCCGGAGCCGACGGTCACGCCCGCGCGGGGAGACCGGCTCGGCGCCCTCGCGGTGCTCGATCTCGGGGTCAAGCAGTCCACGATCGACAATCTCGCCGCCCGCGGATTCGAGGTGCACGTGCTGCCCCAGAGCGTCACGCTCGAGCAGCTCCTCGCGATCGACCCGGTCGCCGTCTTCTACTCCAACGGGCCGGGCGACCCGGAGGCCTCCGGCGATCACGTGACGCTGCTGCGCGGCGTGCTCGATCGCGGTCTGCCGTTCTTCGGCATCTGCTTCGGCAATCAGCTCCTCGGGCGAGCGCTCGGCCTCGACACCTACAAGCTGCCCTTCGGCCACCGGGGTATCAACCAGCCGGTTCTCGACAAGCGCACCGGCCGAGTCGAGGTGACCGCGCACAACCACGGCTTCGCGGTGAAGGCGCCGCTGCAGGGCGAGTTCGACAGCCCGAACGGGTACGGGAGGGTCGAGGTCAGCCACATCGGCCTCAACGACGACGTCGTCGAGGGCCTCAACGCCCTCGACATCCCGGCCTTCTCGGTGCAGTACCACCCCGAGGCGGCGGCGGGTCCGCACGATGCCAACTACCTCTTCGACCGGTTCGCGGTGATGGTCAGGGAGAACAATGCCTAAGCGGGCCGACATCCAGAGCGTTCTCGTGATCGGTTCCGGCCCCATCGTGATCGGCCAGGCGGCCGAGTTCGACTACTCGGGAACCCAGGCCTGCCGCGTGCTGCGCGCCGAGGGGGTCCGAGTGATCCTGGTGAACCCGAATCCGGCGACGATCATGACCGACCCGGACTTCGCCGACGCGACCTACATCGAGCCGATCACCACCGAGGTGCTGACCCGCATCATCGAGGTCGAGAAGCCGGATGCCGTGCTCCCGACGCTCGGGGGCCAGACCGCGCTGAACGCGGCGATCGCGCTCGACGAGGCCGGCATCCTCGAGCGGTTCGGGGTCGAGCTGATCGGGGCGAAGGTCGATGCGATCCGTAAGGGAGAAGACCGCCAGATCTTCAAGGACCTGGTCATCGAGGCCGGAGCCGAGGTCGCCCGCAGCCACATCGCGCACACCGTCGGCGAGGCCGTCGACTTCGCCGAGGATCTCGGCTACCCACTGGTGATCCGCCCGAGCTTCACCATGGGCGGGCTCGGTTCAGGGTTCGCCTACGACCGGGACGAGCTGATCCGGATGGTCACCGACGGCCTGCACCAGAGCCCCACGCACGAGGTCCTGCTCGAGGAGTCGATCCTCGGCTGGAAGGAGTACGAGCTCGAGCTGATGCGCGACACCGCCGACAACACCGTCGTCGTCTGCTCGATCGAGAACGTCGACCCGGTCGGGGTCCACACGGGAGACTCGATCACCGTCGCCCCGGCTCTCACCCTCACCGACCGCGAATACCAGCGCCTGCGCGATATCGGCATCGACATCATCCGGCTGGTCGGGGTCGACACCGGCGGCTGCAACATCCAGTTCGCCGTGAACCCCGACAACGGCCGGGTGATCGTCATCGAGATGAACCCGCGGGTGTCGCGCTCGAGCGCGCTGGCGTCGAAGGCGACCGGGTTCCCCATCGCGAAGATCGCCGCGCGGCTGGCGCTGGGCTACCGGCTCGATGAGATCCGCAACGAGATCACCGGGGGAGCGACCCCGGCGAGCTTCGAGCCGACCCTGGACTACGTCGTGGTGAAGGTGCCGCGGTTCGCGTTCGAGAAGTTCCCCTCGGCGGATGCGACGCTCACCACCACGATGAAGAGCGTCGGTGAGGCGATGGCCATCGGCCGCAACTACGCCACCGCTCTTCAGAAGGCGCTGAGAAGCCTCGAGAAACGCGGCTCGAGCTTCCACTGGGGAGATGAGCCGCGCACCGTGGGCGAGCTCGTCGAGATCTCGAGGACTCCCACCGACGGCCGGATCATCGCGGTGCAGCAGGCGCTGCGCAAGGGCGCCACCATCGACGAGCTCTTCCAGGCGACCGGGATCGATCCGTGGTTCCTCGATCAGATCGTGCTCATCAACGAGGTCGCCGACGACATCGCCGGCTCGCTGGCGTTCGACGCGAGTCTGCTGCGGCACGCCAAGGAGCAAGGCTTCTCGGATGCCCAGATCGCCCAGCTGCGCGGGCTCACCGAAGAGCAGGTGCGCAACGCGCGTCGCCAGTTCGGGGTCCGGCCGGTGTTCAAGACGGTCGATACCTGCGCGGGGGAGTTCCCGGCGCTGACGCCGTATCACTACTCCAGTTACGACCTCGAGACCGAGGTCGCTCCGAGCGCGGCGAAGAAGGTGGTGATCCTCGGTTCCGGCCCCAACCGCATCGGCCAGGGGGTCGAGTTCGACTACTCGTGCGTGCACGCCAGCTTCGCGTTGCACGACGCCGGGTACGAGACCATCATGATCAACTGCAATCCCGAGACGGTCTCGACCGACTACGACACCAGCGACCGCCTGTACTTCGAGCCGCTGACCCTCGAGGACGTCCTGGAGGTCATCGACGCCGAGGCCGCGAGCGGCGAGCTGCTCGGGGTGATCGTGCAGCTCGGCGGGCAGACGGCGCTCGGACTGGCGAAGGGTCTCGAGGCGGCCGGGATCCCGATTCTCGGCACCAGCCCGTCCGCGATCGACCTGGCGGAGGAGCGCGGGCTGTTTGCCGGCATCCTCGATGCCGCGGGATTGATCGCCCCCCGCAACGGGACGGCCACCGACGCGCCGAGCGCTGTCGCCGTCGCCGAATCGATCGGCTATCCGGTGCTGGTCCGGCCGAGCTTCGTGCTCGGCGGCCGGGGCATGGAGATCGTCTACGACACCCCGAGCCTCGAGGACTACTTCGACCGCGTGCGCGAGCACGCCATCATCGGGCCGGGAGCGCCGCTGCTGGTCGACCGCTTCCTCGACGACGCCCTCGAGATCGACATCGACGCGCTGTACGACGGCACCGAGCTGTATGTGGGCGGCATCATGGAGCACATCGAGGAGGCGGGCATCCACTCCGGGGACTCCGCGTGCACGCTGCCCCCGGTGACGCTCGGCCGCGACGTGCAGAACCAGGTGGTCGAGGCGACCCGCCGCATCGCGGAGGGGATCGGGGTGCGCGGGCTGCTCAACGTCCAGTTCGCGATCGGCGCCGGGGTGCTCTACGTGCTGGAGGCGAACCCGCGCGCCTCGCGGACGGTGCCGTTCGTGTCGAAGGCGCTCGGCATCCCGCTGGCGAAGGCGGCCTCACTGATCATGGTCGGCCGCAGCATCCGTTCGCTCGTGGCCGACGGCCTGCTGCCGCAGCGCGATGGCGCCGAGGTGCCGCTCGATGCCCCGGTCTCGGTGAAAGAGGCGGTGCTGCCGTTCAAGCGCTTCCGCACGCGCGAGGGCGGTCTGGTGGATTCCGTGCTCGGCCCCGAGATGCGCTCGACCGGCGAGGTGATGGGCATCGACCGCGACTTCCCGCGGGCGTTCGCCAAGAGCCAGGACGCCGCGTACGGCGGCCTGCCGCAGTCGGGCACGGTGTTCGTCTCGGTCGCCGACCGCGACAAGCGCGCGATCGTGCTGCCGGTGCTGCGGCTGTCGCAACTCGGATTCGACATCGTGGCCACCGAGGGGACCGCCGAGGTGCTGGCCCGCAACGGCATCCGGGCGGCGAGCGTGCGGAAGTACTTCATGGGCCAGGAGGTGATCCCCGGCGATCCCTCCATCGTCGAGCTCATCAACGACGGCAAGATCGATGTCGTGATCAACACCCCCTCGGGCCGCAGCGCGCGTGCCGACGGCATCGAGATCCGGACGGCGACGGTGGCGGCCGACAAGCCGCTGTTCACCACGATCGCGCAGCTCGGCTCGGCGGTCGCCTCGTTCGAGGCCAGCCGCGGCGAGACCCACGTCCGATCGCTGCAGGATTACGCACGCGACCGCGCGGATCGGCTGGCGGCGGGTGCCTGACGGGTTCGCCGGGCGGCTCGCCGGCGTCATGGCGGCGAAGGGGCGGCTGTGCGTCGGCATCGACCCGCACGCCGCGATCCTCGACGCCTGGTCGCTTCCCGACAGCGCCCACGGGGCGCGCGAGCTGGGGCTGCGCGTGGTGGATGCCATGGCCGGCCTCGCCGGCGTCGTGAAACCGCAGGTGGCGTTCTTCGAGCGACACGGCTCCGCCGGGTACGCGGCGCTGGAGGTCGTGCTCGCGGCGGCGCGCATGGCGGGACTGCTCGTGATCGCCGACGTCAAGCGCGGCGATGTCGGCTCGACCGTCGACGCGTACGGGGAGGCCTGGCTGACCCCAGGGTCACCGCTCGAGGTGCATGCCATGACGGCGGTCGCGTATCAGGGACTGGGCTCCCTCGACGGGGTGATCGACCGGGCGGAGGCCGCGGGAAAGGGCGTCTTCGTGCTCGCCGCGACCTCGAATCCGGAGGCCGCGCGCACGCAGAGCGCCGTCCGCGACGACGGGCTGAGCGTCGCGGCCGGTGTGCTCGGCGACGTGCGGGCACGGGATTCGAGCGCGCTCGGGGTCGTCGTCGGGGCGACGGTGAGCCTTCTCGATCCCGCCGATCTGGTCGGCATCCCGGTGCTCGCCCCCGGTTTCGGGGCCCAGGGCGCGCGGCTGAGCGACCTCGACGCCCTGTTCGGGCCGGCCGCGCCGACCACGCTCGCGAACGTCTCTCGGAGCGTTCTCGGAGCCGGAGAGGCTGGAATCGTCGAGGCGATCCGCCGCGCACGGGAGGAGGTGGACGGATGACGCCGTCGACACCCCCCGAGGTCGACCGGGTCGCCGCCGCCCGCGCCGCCGTGGCCGCGCGCCGCGCCCGTGCCGCCGTGAAGGCCGCCATCGCGCGCCGGGAGCGCCGCGCTCTGGAAGTGGTCGAGGCGGCGTGGAACGGGCCTGCCACGGCTCCCGAAGCCACCCTGCGGGTGCGTGAGCTGCTGATGAGCGTTCCCACCCTCGGGCCGACCCGGGCCGACCGGGTCATGGAGCAGCTCGGCATCGCGCCCTCGAAACGTGTCGGCGGACTGGGAACGCGGCAGCGCGCGAAGCTGCGCGAGTTCCTGATCCGGCGAGAGGGCGGACTGCGTACGCCCAGCCGGCTGGTCGTGCTGGCCGGCCCGACGGCCGTCGGCAAGGGCACGGTGTCGCGCCACATCCGCGAGAACTACCCGAACGTGCTGCTCAGCATCTCGGCGACGACCCGGCCGCCGCGCGTCGGCGAGGTCGAGGGCGAGCACTACTACTTCGTCTCGGACGCGCAGTTCGACCGCATGATCGCCGACGGCGAGTTCCTGGAGTACGCCACGGTGCATAACGCCTACCGGTACGGGACCCCGCGACCTCCCATCGACGCCGCGCTGGCCAGCGGTCGCAGCGTGCTGCTCGAGATCGACCTGCAGGGCGCTCGCGCCGTGCGGGAGGCGATGCCGGAGGCGCTTCTGGTCTTCTTGCTGCCCCCGACCTGGGAGGAACTGGTGCGCCGGCTGGTCGGCCGCGGGACCGAGGATCCGGTCGAGCAGGCCCGCCGGCTGGCCACCGCTCGCGTCGAATTGCGGGCCCAGGACGAGTTCGATGTGAAGGTCGTCAACCAGGAGGTCGGCCAGGCGGCCCGCGAGGTCGTAGAATTGCTCGCAGTGCCCGGCGATCCGGGCGCGTCTTCTTCCCGGGCCCCGACGGGCCCGACCACCGAAGGGCATACCCATGGCTGACAAGAACTCCGGCATCATCGACCCGCCGATCGACGATCTGCTGTCGAAGGTCGACTCGAAATACCAGCTGGTGATCTTCGCATCCAAGCGCGCCCGCCAGATCAACGACTACTACGCCGACCTGCACGAGGGGTCGCTGTTCGACAACGTGGGGCCGCTGGTCGACTCGACGATCGACGACAAGCCGCTCTCGGTCGCCATGCACGAGATCAACGAGGACAAGCTGGTCCTCAAGCCCCTCGACGAGACCCCCGCTCCCTAGCGCGGCCATCGAGCCCGTCGAAATGAACATCGTCGTCGGCATCACCGGCGGCATCGCGGCGTACAAGGCCGTCGGCGTCGTCAGGGCGCTGGTGCAGGCGGGACACGACGTGCACGTCGTGGCGACGGATGCGGCGCTCCGCTTCGTTGGCAGGCCCACCCTCGAGGCGATCAGCCGCAACCCCGTCCACAGCGATCTCTACGAGGGAGTCGCCGAGGTGCGGCACGTGGCCCTCGGGCAGCGCGCCGACCTCATCGTGATCGCGCCGGCGACCGCGCACACCCTCGCGAAGCTCGCCACCGGCCTCGACGACGACCTGCTCGGCAACACGGTGCTGGCCTCGACGGCGCCGCTGGTGCTGGCACCGGCCATGCACACGGAGATGTGGCGGCATCCGGCGACCGTGGCCAACGTCGCCACGCTCGTCGAGCGCGGCGCGCACATCGTGGGTCCCGGAAGCGGCCCGCTGACCGGATCGGACTCGGGTCCCGGCCGCATGGCCGAGGTCGATGAGATCGTGGCGGCCGCCCTCGCCGCGGCCGGGCCGCGCGACCTGGCCGGCCGCCGCATCCTGATCACCGCGGGGGGAACGCGCGAACCGCTCGATCCGGTGCGTTTCATCGGCAATCGCTCCAGCGGCAAGCAGGGCGTCGCCCTCGCCCGCGCCGCCGCCGCGCGCGGCGCCGACGTCACCCTCGTCGTGGCGAACATCGACGAGGGGGTCCTCGCGGCGGACGGCATCGTCGGCACTGAGGTCGTGCACGTGTCGACGACGCTCGAACTGCAGGAGGCGACGCTGCTCGCGGCCGGCACCGCTGAGCTGGTCATCATGGCCGCCGCGGTGGCCGACTACCGGCCGGAGACCGTCGCCGACGCCAAGATCAAGAAGGAAGTCCAGGGCGACAGCCTCGAGCTGCGCCTGGTGAAGAACCCGGACATCCTGCGCGAGCTGACGGGAGCCCGGCGCGAGGGCCAGACCATCGTGGGATTCGCGGCGGAGACCGAGCAGGATCGCGATGCGCTGCTCGAACTGGGCCGGGCGAAGGCCCGGCGCAAGGGCGTGGACTATCTCGTCGTCAACAGCGTCGGGTGGGCGCAGGGCTTCGCCACCGACCGTAACGCGGTTCTCGTGCTGTCCGCCGCCGGAGATATCGTGGGCGAGGCCGACGGCACGAAGTCGTCGGTCGCCGATCGCATCCTCGACCTCGTCGCCGCACCGGAAGATCTTCATGACTGAACCCCTCCGCCTGTTCACCTCCGAATCGGTCACCGAGGGACACCCCGACAAGATCTGCGACCAGATCAGCGACGCGATCCTCGATGCGCTGCTGACGGTCGACCCGCAGGCCCGGGTCGCGGTCGAGACGCTCGTCACCACCGGGCTCGTCCACGTCGCCGGTGAGGTCACCACGAGCGGCTACGTCGACATCCCGGGCATCGTGCGCGAGCGCATCACGAGCATCGGCTACGACTCCTCCGACGTCTGGTTCGACGGCAGGTCGTGCGGGGTCAGCGTCTCGATCGGCGGCCAGTCGCCCGATATCGCACGGGGGGTCGACGACGCGGTCGAGACGCGCGAGGGCTCCTCCGACGACGACCTCGACCGCCAGGGGGCCGGCGACCAGGGCATCATGTTCGGGTTCGCCACCCGCGAGACCCCCGAGCTGATGCCGTTGCCGATCTGGCTCGCCCACCGGCTGTCCGAGCGGCTCGCCGCCGTGCGCCACGACGGGCTCGTCGACTGGCTGCGCCCCGACGGCAAGACCCAGGTCACCATCGGCTACGACGGCGCCACGCCGCGCAGCATCGAGACCGTCGTGCTGTCGACCCAGCACGCCCCCTCGGTCTCGACCGCCGATCTGCGGGCCGCCGTCGAAGAGCTCGTGATCGCCCCGGTCCTGGCCACGGTCGATCTGCCCTCCAGCGGCCGGCGCCTCATCAACCCCACCGGCCGGTTCGAGATCGGCGGGCCGCAGGGCGACGCCGGGCTCACGGGGCGCAAGATCATCGTCGACACCTACGGTGGTGCCGCGCGGCACGGCGGCGGGGCATTCAGCGGGAAGGACCCGTCGAAGGTCGATCGGTCGGCCGCCTACGCCATGCGCTGGGTCGCGAAGAACGCCGTCGCGGCCGGGCTCGCCGATCGGCTCGAGGTCCAGGTCGCGTACGCGATCGGGGCCGCGTCGCCGGTCGGGCTCTACGTCGAGACGTTCGGTACGGCCCACGTCCCCGAGCAGCGCATCATCGACGCCATCCGCGAGGTGTTCGATCTGCGCCCGGCGGCGATCATCCGCGACCTCGACCTGCTGCGGCCGATCTACGCGGCGACGGCGGCGTACGGCCACTTCGGGCGGGAACTGCCGGACTTCACCTGGGAGCGCACGGACCGCGTCGACGCGCTGCGCTCGGCCGCCGGGGTCTGACGAGGCCGGCGTGAGCACGATCGCGCGGGTGCTGGTCGACTCCGCGCTTCCGCAGCTCGACCGGCTTCTCGACTACCGCGTGCCGGATGGCATGGCGGGTGTCGAGCCGGGGGTGCGGGTCTCGGTCCCGCTGCGCAGCGCCTCGCGGCTCGCGCAGGGTTTCGTCATCGAGCTCACCGAGCAGCAGGACTACCCGGGCCCGCTCAGCGACGTCGAATCGCTGATCTCGCCGCTGCCGGT
>Ga0182739_1003771_pt1 | contig 12981 bp, 12 predicted proteins | sample eDN5th30CBELigBY_FD_128873 | JGI IMG/M metagenome (GOLD analysis project Ga0182739, IMG submission 128873) | Enriched backyard soil microbial communities from Emeryville, California, USA - eDNA 5th pass 30_C BE-Lig BY (version 2) (version 2) | ecosystem: Environmental > Terrestrial > Soil >... | reverse complement strand
CGCTCGTCCTGTCGCTGGCGCTGGGCTGGTGGGTGCAGCGTTACTTCCGCTCAGGCAGCGGCCAGGCGCTGTCGGCCATCAAGACCAACGAAACGCGCATCGAGTACCTGGGGTTCTCCGCCTACTTCATCATGTGGAAGGGCTACCTGCTGTCGGCCGTGGTCGTGGGCTTCTCGGGCGCCATCCTGGCCCTGATGCAGGGGCTGGTCACGCCGGAAATCGGTTCGTGGCTGCGCTCCGGCGAGTTCGTCTTCATCACCATCCTGGGCGGCGCGGGCCATGCCGCCGGCGCATTCCTGGGCGCTGTGGGCTTTGAATCCGTCAAGCTGATCTCGGCGGCGTATTTCCCGGGACTGTGGCAGTTCCTGCTGGGCCTCACGCTCATCCTGGTGATTTTCATGTTCCCCACGGGCTTTGTCGGCCAGATCACCAAGCGCATCAAGTCGCGCGAGCGCGCGCAGCGCCGCGCCCAGGCTCCCGTGCAGGTCGCGGCAAGGAACTGACGATGAAACCCCTCATTCAAACCACCGACCTGTACCTGGCCTTCGGCGGCGTGGTGGCCGCCGACAACATCAACTTCGAACTGCACGAAGGCGAACGCCTGGCCGTGATCGGGCAGAACGGCGCGGGCAAGACCACCTTCATCAACATCTGCACGGGCTACCTCACGCCCTCCAAGGGCAAGGTGTACTTCGACGGCAAGGACGTCACCGCCATGGCGCCGCGCAAGATCGTGCGGCTGGGCATGGGGCGCTCGTTCCAGCTTCCGCAGCTCTTTACCGAGCACACGGTGCGCCAATGCGTGCAGATCGCCGCCGCGCGGCGCAACAAGGAACTGAGCTGGTTCCGCTCGCTGGAAAGCACCATCGACGGGCGCGAGGTGGACGCCACCCTGGACCTGGTGGGCCTGTTGCCCGACGCCGACGAGGCCTGCATCGAGCTGCCCGAGGGCAAGCGCAAGCTGCTGGACGTGGCCATGGCGCTGGCGCTGCAGCCCAAGCTGCTGATCATGGACGAGCCCACCAGCGGCGTGGCGTCCGAAGACAAGTTCGGGCTGATGGAAACCGTGATGCATGCGCTGGACGAACGCCGCGTGACGAGCTGGTTCGTCGAACACGACGTGGACATCGTGTCGCGCTACGCCACGCGCGTGGCGGCCTGGATCGCGGGCAAGGTGGCCGCGGACGGATCGCCCGACGAGGTCTTGAACAATCCGCAGATCAGAAGCGAAGTGCTGGGGGCCTGAACCATGTTGAATCTATCGGCCATCAATGTCGACCTGGCGGGCAATCGCATCCTGCGCGACGTCAGCGCCAACTTCGAATCCTCCCGCACCATCGGCATCGTCGGGCGCAACGGCGCGGGCAAGACCACGTTGCTGCGCACCATCATGGGCCTGACGCGCATCCGCTCCGGCACCATCGCCTTCGACGGCGCCGACCTCACCGCACTGCCCGGGCACAAGCGGGCCGCTATGAAAGTGGGCTACGCGCCCGAAGACCGCGTCATCTTCCCGACCATGACGGTCGAGGAAAACCTGCATCTGCCCTGCGAGGTGCAGGGCCAGTCCAAGGCCGAGATCCAGGCGCGCATGGACACGGTGCTGAAAGTGGTGCCGCAGATCGAGCCCATGCTCAAGCGCTCGGGCTCCGCGCTGTCGGGCGGGCAGGGCAAGATGGTGGCGCTGGCGCGCGCGGTCATGGTCGGCACCCGGCTCCTGATGCTGGACGAGCCCTTCCAGGGCCTCGCGCCCAAGCTGGCGCGCGACTACACCGAGGCGCTGGGACGGCTGAAGGAGATGCAGCCGGACCTGTGCGTGGTGATCACCGAATCCAACGTCAAGTTGCTGGGCGACATTCCCGACCAGATATGGACGATCGAGCGCGGCTCGATCACGCTGAACTGATTTCCACGGAGACATTCCATGACGCAGATGATTATCGGCGGCCGCCAGGTCGACGCCCAGGACGGGCGCACGATCGAGGTCGTTTCCCCCGTAGACGGTGACGTGTTCACCACCATTCCGCGCGGCCAGCAGGCCGACGTTAATGCCGCGGTGCAGGCGGCGCGCGACGCGCTGGAGGGCGCCTGGGGCGACATGACGGCGCTGGAGCGCGGCCGGCTGCTGATGCGCCTGGGCGAAAGCGTGCTGGCGCATCACGAGGAACTGGCGCAGCTTGAATCGCGCGACACCGGCAAGCCCATGTCCACCGCACGCGGCGACATCACCGTGCTGGCGCGCTACTTCGAGTTCTACGGCGGCGCGGCCGACAAGGTGCACGGCCAGACCATTCCGTTCCAGAAAGACTATTCGGTGCAGTTGATCCGCGAGCCGCTGGGCGTCACCGCCCACATCATCCCGTGGAACTATCCCGCGCAGATGTTCGGCCGCAGCGTGGCGCCCGCGCTGGCCATGGGCAACGCCGCCGTCGTGAAGCCCGCCGAGGACGCCTGCCTGTCCATCATCCGCGTGGCGGAACTGGCGCTGGAAGTGGGCTTTCCGCCGGGCGCGCTGAACATCGTGACGGGCCTGGGCGAAGAGGCCGGCGCGGCGCTGTCGCGGCATCCGGGCATCAATTTCATCACCTTCACCGGTTCCAACGAGGTCGGCGTGCTGGTCCAGCAGGCCGCCGCGCTCAACGCGGTCAAGTGCGTGCTGGAACTGGGCGGCAAGTCGGCGCACATCGTCTTTGACGACGCCAACTACAAGCTGGCCATTCCCGCCATCGTCAAGGGCATTGTCCACAACACCGGGCAGACCTGCACGGCGGGCAGCCGCCTGCTGGTGCAGAAGGGCATCTACGCCGACTTCATGAAGGCCCTGGGCGAGGAGTTCTCCAAGGTGCGCGCCGGCACGCCGGACATGGACCTGACCTGCGGGCCCGTCGTCAACAAGGCGCAGTACGACCGCGTCAACGGCTACATCGCCAAGGGACTGTCCGAGGGCCTGACGGTGGCGGCCGAGGGCGGCATCGCCGACGGCGTGCCCAAGGGCGGCTTCTTCGTCAAACCCACGCTCTTTGCCGCCACCAGCCACGACAGCGACCTGCTGACCGAGGAGATCTTCGGGCCGGTGCTGGTCGCGCTGCCGTTCGCGGACGAGGCCGAGGCCATCCGCCTGGCCAACGCCACCGATTACGGCCTGCTGGGCGCGGTCTGGACCGAGAACGGCGGACGCCAGCAGCGCGTGGCGCGCGGCATCAAGTGCGGCCAGGTCTACATCAACGGCTTTGGCGCGGGCGGCGGCGTGGAGCTGCCCTTCGGCGGCGTGAAGAAGAGCGGCCACGGCCGCGAGAAAGGTTTCATCGCGCTGGAAGAAATGAGCACGACCAAGACCCTGATTCAGTTCTATGGCGAGTGATCGCCGCGCATCATACGGAGACAGAAAATGAGCCAGTTGCAAGGCAAGGTCGCGATCGTCACGGGCGGGGGCAATGGTTTCGGCGAGGGCATCGTCAAGCTGTACGCCAAGGAAGGCGCCAAGGTGGTCATCGCCGACATCAATAAAGAAGCCGCCGACCGCGTGGCCGCGGAGATCGGCGACGCCGCGCTGGCCGTGAAGGCCGACGTGTCCAGCCGCGCCGACATCGACAACGTGGTGCGCGCCGCGCTGGACAAGTTCGGGGCCGTCGACATCGTGGTCAACAACGCCGCCATCACCCACAAGAACCAGCCGATGCTGGACGTGGACGAGGCCACCTTCGACCGCATGTTCGACATCAACGTCAAGTCCATCTACCACATGGCGCAGGCCGTGGTGCCCGTCATGCGCAAGCAGAAGCGCGGCGTGATCCTGAACATCGGCTCCACTGCCGGCATCCGTCCGCGTCCGGGCCTCAGCTGGTACAACGCGTCCAAGGGCGCGGTCAACGTGCTGTCCAAGTCCATGGCCGTCGAACTGGGCGGCGAAGGCATCCGCGTCAACGCCATCTGCCCGGTCATGGGCGTCACCGGCATGTTCGAGCTCTTCATGGGCCTGCCGGACACCCCCGAAAACCGCGCGAAATTCGTGTCGACGATTCCGCTGGGCCGCTTCTGCCAGCCGTCCGACGTGGCCGCGGCGGCGCTGTTCCTGGCGAGCGATGCGGCCGAGTTCATCACCGGCGTGGAATTCCCGGTCGATGGCGGCCGTACCGTCTAGGCAAGGGGCTGCGCATGAAAATCAAAGCGGCGCTATTGCGGAACGTGGGGGTCGAAGGCCCCTACGCGCAGACCCGGCCCCTGACCATCGCGGACATCGAACTGGACCCGCCCGGATTCGGCGAAGTGCTCGTCAGGATCAAGGCGGCGGGGCTCTGCCATTCCGACCTGTCGGTCATCAACGGCGATCGGCCGCGCGGCGTGCCCATCGTGCTGGGCCATGAGTCGTCGGGCGAGGTGGTCGAGACCGGTCCCGGCGTCACGGACCTGAAAGCCGGCGACCACGTCGCCATGGTCTTCGTGCCAAGCTGCGGCTGCTGCAACCCCTGCATGGAAGGCCGTCCCGCCCTGTGCGAGCCCGGCGCGGCCGCCAACACCCAGGGCACCTTGCTGGGCGGCGAACGGCGCCTGCACATCGGCGACGAATACATCAACCACCATACCGGCGTGTCGTGCTTTGCCGAGTACGCCGTGGTGTCGCGGCGCTCCTGCGTCAAGGTCAACGTTGAACTCAGCCACCGCGAGGCGGCGCTTTTCGGCTGCGCGGTGCTGACTGGCGCGGGCGCGGTCATCAACCGCGCGCGCATCAAGATGGGCGACACCGCCGCCATCGTCGGCCTGGGCGGGGTGGGCCTGAGCGCGCTGCTGGCCGCCGTGGCGGCGGGCGCGCGCCGCGTCGTCGCCATCGACCTCAGCGACGACAAGCTGGCGCTGGCCAGGGAGCTGGGCGCCACCCACGTCGTCAACCCCAAACAGGTCAAGACCGACGACGACCTCATGGACCTGGCGGGCGGGCGCGTGGACTTCGGCTTCGACATGGCCGGCGCGGTGCCTGCCTTTGAAACCGCCTACAAGCTGACGCGCCGCGGCGGCGCAACCGTGACGTCCGGCCTGCCCAATCCCAAGTTCAGCTTCCCGCTGTCGCTGTCGCAGATGGTGGGCGAAGAGCGCGAGATCCGGGGCAGCTACCTGGGGTCGGGCGTGCCGGCCATCGACATCAGCCGCTACATCGACCTGTACAAGGCCGGGCGGCTGCCGGTGGACCGCATGATGGGCCGATCCTTTTCGCTGGACCAGATCAACGAGGGGTTCGATCACCTCGCCACCGGCGGCAGCCTGCGCGACGCCATCGTTTTCTAAGGGCACAGACCCGACTACAACACTGGAGACAACACCATGAAGACCTCACGACTGGCGGCCCTGCTGGGCGCCACCCTGCTGTCGGGCCTGGCCACGCTGGCGATTGCCGCCGACAAGCCCAAGGAACTGAATATCGGCATCTCGACCTTCCTGTCGGGATCGGCGTCGGTGTTCGGCGTGCCGGCGCGCGACGCGGCCGACATCCTGATCGAAGAGATCAACGCCAACGGCGGCATCGACGGCGTGAAGATCGTGCCCAGCTACATCGACGAAGGCGGCGGCGGCGAAAAGCTGCTGTCCGAGTACCGGCGCCTCGCCGAGGGCGGCACGCGCGTCATGCTGTCGGCCATTTCCAGCGGCCACTGCAACATCGTCGCGCCCGTGGCCGAGGACCTGAAGGTCCTGAACGTGATGTGGGATTGCGGCACCGAAAAGGCGCTGGAAGGCAAGAACTACAAATACGTCGTGCGCACGCAGGCCAACGCCACTACCGAAATGGTCGCGCAGGTGCTGTACCTGATGAAGGTCAAGCCCGACTTCAAGACCATCGCCATCGTCAACCAGGACTACGCCTGGGGCCGCGACTCGCGCGACATCTTCCTGGCCGCGCTCAAGAAGTTCAAGCCCGACGTCAAGGTCGTGGCCGAGATGTTCCCCAAGTTCGGCGCGGCGGACTTCTCCACGGAGATCAGCCGCCTGCAGGCCTTGCGGCCGGACGTCATCGTCTCCACTTCGTGGGGCGGCGACCTGGACAACTTCGTGCGCCAGGCCTCGCAGCGCAACCTGTTCAAGAACTCGACCTTCGTGTTGTCGCTGGCGGAGAGCTCGCTGGAACGCCTGGGCAACGCGCTTCCCGAAGGCGTGCTGGTCGGCGCGCGCGGCGACCACTACTTCCTGCATCCTGAAACCAAGGACGATCCCAAGCACCAGGCCTTCGTGAAGAAGTTCCACGACAAGACCGGCGCTTATCCGATCTATTCCGTCTACCACATGGTGCAGGGCATTAACGGCCTGAAGGCGGGCTACGAGAAGGCCATCAAGGACAACGGCGGCAACTGGCCCACCCCCGAACAGGTGGCCGCCGCCATGCATGACGTGAGCTTCAAGGGCTACGGCCGCGAAGTGAAGATGCACCGCGCCGACGGCCAGGCGCTGGAAGCGCAGCTCTTCGGCGTGACCAAGAAGAGCGACAAGTACCCCTTCAAGGTGCTGGCCGACATCACCATCGTGCCGGCCGAGCTGGTGACGCCGGGGGTGACGGACACGTCGATGGCCTGGATCGAAAAGAGCCTGACCCCCGACGTCCTGAAGAGCGACCAGATCAAGGTGTTCCCGAACTGATCGGGAAGGATTGAGCAAGCAGCAGTGTGTGGTGCAGGGATGGCCCCGGCGTGAATCGCCGGGGCGTTTTTTTGTGCGCACTTCAGGTGTCTGACACCCCTGAAGCACCGCGACACACCCGAAGCCAACGCTGCCGGGTGTCAGACACCGTCTACAACTCCAGCACGACCCGCTTCCCTCCGCAAGACCGCGAGCAGCACGCCATCATCTTGTTATTGGCTTCGCGCTCCGCGCGCGTCAGCACCACGTCGCGGTGATCGATGTCGCCTTCCAGCACGCGCACCTCGCACGATCCGCACAGGCCTTCCTCGCAATCGCTCTGCACGTCGATGTTGGCCCCGCGCAGCGCCGTCAGCAGGGTCTGGTCGGCGGGCACCGTGATGACGATGCCCGAATCCTTCAGCACCGCCTCGAAAGGCTGCTCCTTGGTCGGGTCCAGCGTGCCCAGCGTCGAGTGGAAGTGTTCCACGCGCAGCGCGTCCTCGGGCCACGCCGCGCAGCAGCCCGCCAGCGCGTCCAGCAGGCCTTGCGGGCCGCAGGCGTACACCTGCGCGCCCGGCGTGGGCTGGGCGAGCAGGGCCGCGTAGTCCGCGCGCCCGCCCTCGTCCTTGATGTGCAGGTGCAGGCGATCGCCGTGCAGCGCCGCCAGTTCGTCCACCAGCGCCATAGAACGCCGCGAACGCCCGCTGTAGTGCAGCGTGTAGTCCAGGCCCAGTTCACGCGCGCGGCGCGCCATGGCGCTGATCGGCGTGATGCCGATGCCCCCCGCGATCAGGATGAGCCGGGCGGCGGATTCGTTCAGCCGGAAATGATTGCGGGGGCCGCGGATGCGCAGGCGCGCGCCGGGTACGGCATGCGCGTGCATCCAGGCCGAGCCGCCGCGGCCGTCGGCTTCCCGCAGCACCGCGATCTCGAATACGCCGGTCTCGGCGGGGTCGCCGCACAGCGAATACTGGCGCGAAAGGCCGGTGTCGCCGCATTCCACGTCGATGTGCGAGCCCGGCGTCCAGCGGGGCAGGGGCTTGCCGTCGGGCGAGGCCAGACGCAGCCGCAGGATGCCCTCGGCCGCCAGCTCCGCCTGTTGCACCACCATCGGCCGGGTGATGGCGTGCGAGGACGGCTCGCCGATGCGCACGGGATGCATGCCGTCCAGCAGGGCCGGATTGGCGCGCTCCGGATTTTGCGCGGGGTCCCATTCCACCCACAGGTGTTCGGGGCCGCGGAATGACGTGTTGGGCACATACGTGAAGGTCTGCTCGGACAGCTTCAGGTGCGGCAGGCGGCGCGTCAGCTCTTCCAGGAAGATCTGCATCTCCATGCGCGCCAGGTTCTTGCCCATGCACTGGTGCGATCCATAGCCGAACGTGAGCTGGTCGCTGGCGTTTTCGCGGCGGATGTCAAAGAGGTCGGCGTCGGCGAACTGGCTTTCGTCATGGTTGGCGGACGAGGTCACGATCAGCAGCTTGGCGCCGGCCGGAATGGAAACGCCCGCGATCTCCACGTCGCGCGTGGCCAGCCGCCGCCACGCGGCGACCGAACCGTTGTGGCGCAGGCATTCCTCGACCGCGTTGGGGATCAGGTCCGGGTCCTCGCAGATGTCGCGCCAGGCTTGCGGGTGCTGCAGCAGCAGCTTGATCGCATTGGCCGAGGCATTGGCCGTGGTCTCGTGCGCCGCGACGATGCCGGCCATCATCATGGAATGCAGGTACGAATCGGTCACCACGTCCGGATGGGTCTGCTGCTTGCGCAGCCCGTATTGCATCCACCCCGGGCCGGACGGGTCCTGCCGCATCTTGTCCAGGATCTTGCCCGCGAGCTGCCAGAAGTTGCCCACCGCGTGCGCCACCGCCACCTGCTCTTCGGGCTTGGGACGGCCCCAGGTGTTCACGGTGTGCGCGATGGAATACTGGCGCAGCAGGTCCATGTCCTCTTCCGGCACCCCCAGGAAATGCAGCGCCACGGTCAGCGGCACCTCCCACAGCATCTGGTCCACCAGATCGGCGCGGCCGTCGTCGATGAAGCGGTCCACATATTCGCGCGTGAGGCGGCGCACCATGGGTTCATGGTGCTTCAGCTCCTCGGGCGTGAACGGGTCCATCAGCACGCGCCGGCGTGGCATGTGCGCCGGCTCGTCCTCGTTCACCAGGGTGCGGTTCATGGCGTAGCCGTACGATTCCAGCACCGCGTTGGCCTCGGGCCCGGTCGGCGTGATCTTCTCCAGCGCAATCGACGGGCTGAACGTGATGTTGTCGCGGAAGATCGCCTTGATGTCGTCGTAGCGCGTCACCACCCAATAACCCAGCTGCGGGCTGTAGAACACCGGCTCCTGTTCGCGCGCCCAGCGCACGTACTCCGGCGGATCCTGCTGATAGCCGTCGCCGAAAGGATCGAAGGCGGCGGCGCGCGCGCTGACCGGACAGCCGGTGGGGCTCTGCGCGGCGGCCAGCGCGGCGTGGTCGATGGGACAGCCCGTCGGGCGCGGGGAGGCGGTTGCTTGGCTCATGGCGATGTTCCGTGTGTTCGTCTTGCTGGCCCGCCGCGAGGGGCAACGCGCGGCGGGCGGGCGATGCTCAATCCAGCGTGATGCCCAGGTCGCTGATCAGTTTCTGCCAGCGGGCGCGTTCGCTCGTCAGCATCTCGGCGTATTGCGCGGGCGTGTTGCCCACCGGCTCGATGCCGAACTCCACCAGGCGCTGGCGCGTCGCGGGATCGTTGATGGTGGCGACCACCTGCTTGTTCAGCGCGTCGATCACCGGCTTGGGCGTGCCGGCCGGGACCACCACGCCCACTTGCGCGGACGCTTCCACGTTCTTCAGGCCCAGTTCCGCGAAGGTCGGCACGTCGGGCAACTGGGGCAGGCGCGTCGGGTTGGCGACGGCCAACGCCTTCACCTTGCCGCCGTTGATGAAACCGGCGCCCGCGGCCAGGTCGACCATCATGGCGGGAACCTGTCCGCCCGCCACGTCCGCCAGCGCGGGCGATGCGCCACGGTACGGCACGTGCGTCATCGTCAGGCCCGCCTCGACCTTGAGCAATTCCATGGCCAGGTGGTGCGGGCTGCCGGCGCCGGCCGAGGCGTAATCCAGGCCTTCCTTGCGGCTTTTGGCGTCCGCCAGGAATTCCTTGGCCGAATTGACCTTCATGGCGGGGCCGACGACCAGGATCATCGGGAAGCGTCCCATCAGCGTCACGGGCGCCAGGTCTTTCGCCGGGTCGTACGACAGCTTCTTGTAGAGCGCGGGGTTGAACACCAGCGTGCCGTTGTCGGCGGACAGCATGGTGTAGCCGTCAGCCGGGGCGCGCGCCGTTTCCGACGCCGCGATGGCGGTATTGCCGCCCGGTTTGTTCTCGATCACCACGGGCTGGCCCAGGCGGCCGGTCAGCCCCTGTCCGATGCTGCGCGCCAGGAAATCCGACCCGCCGCCCGCGGCGTAAGGCACGATCCAGCGCACGGGCTTGGAGGGATAGTCGGCAGCCGGCTGCTGGGCGAACGCGCTGGCGCCGGCCAGCAGGGGCAGGGCCAGCAGGCCGGCCAGGACATGGTGTTTAACACTGCGCATGGGAAGTCTCCTTGTTGAGGAATGTCAAAACTGCATTCCTTGTTTGCGTTTGCGTAAATCATATACGCAATGCGTAATTTTTGAAGAAGGGTTAACCTTGATGCCGCCTCGCCCGGCGTTGGGTCTCAATGTCCCCCTGCGGGCACCCGATCTGGAGCCGCACCCCCCATGAGCAAAGTCCTTTTCGCCGAATCCGGCCTCGACCCCGTCCCCGATTCGTCCGCCCGCCCGCGCGAGCGCCGTCAACGGGTGCAGGCCGCCGAAACCGGCATGTCGGTGCTCAAGGGCCTGGCCCGCCTGGGCGGCCGCGCCAGCCTCACCACCCTGGCCGCCCACGTCGGCGAAAGCCCGGCCAAGGTGCACCGCTACCTGATGAGCCTGATCGCCGAAGGCCTGGTCGACCAGGAAGTCGCCACCCAGCAATACCACCTGGGCCTCGAAGCCCTGTACGTCGGCGTGGCCGCCATGCGCCAGGCCGACCCCCTGCGCATCGGCGAACCCGCGCTCGTGCGCCTGCGCGAAAGCCTGGCCGTCACCTGCTTCATCGCGGTCATGGGCAACAAAGGCCCCACCATCGTGCGCTTCGAGGAACCCGGCCTGCCGGTCACCGTGAACGTGCGCGTCGGGTCGGTGCTGTCGATGCTGTGGTCGGCGACGGGCCGCGCGTTCCTGGGGCTATTGGACGAGGCGTCCGTGCAGACGCTGGCGCAAGCCGAACTGGCCGACGCCCCGCCCGAGCAGCGCGCGCTGTTGGATCGATACGACCCCATCGGCGCCCTGCGGCGCGAGGTGCGGGCGTCGGGGTGCGCCACCGTCAAGGACACGAACCTGCGCGGCATCAGCGCGGTGTCCGCGCCGCTGTATGACCATACCGGGCGGGTCTGCGCGGTATTGACCGCGTTGGGTGCGACGGGCGGGTTCGACGTGTCGGCGGACGGGGCGGTGGTCGAGGCGGTGAAGCGGGAGGCGCTGGCGGCTAGTGTGGCGTTGGGGTATGTGGCGGGGTGATCGTCCGCTGAAGTCGTGCAGATTCGGACCGATCTGATCGACAGCGAAGGCGTGACTCGCGACAGTGTCCCTCGTCAGCAATCAGCGATCGAGGGTGCCACATGGGATTCACCATATATACAAATATTTGTATAATTGCGGCCTGACCGCCGTGCGAGCCGTCAGGTTTCTTGGCAGCGCACTGGATGACTTGCGCGCCTTCCCTTTAGCTGCGCGGCGAGAAGCGGGCTATCAGGTAGACCGGGTGCAGCATGGATTGGAGCCGGACGACTGGAAGCCGATGAACACTGTCGGTCAAGGTGTGCGGGAAATACGCGTTCGCGACGCCACGGATGCCTTCCGCGTGCTGTACGTCGCCAAATTTTCCGAAACGGTCTACGTGCTGCATTGCTTTCAAAAAAAGTCGCAGAAGACCCGCCAGACTGACGTGGAACTGGCAGCAAAGCGATACCGGGAATTGTTGAGGGAGCTGACCTGATGAGCAAGCGACAGTACGACAGCGTGTGGGACGCCATCGAAGACACTCCCGCAGAAGCAGAAAACATGAAGCTGCGGTCCGTCTTGATGATGGCGTTGAAGCACCACATCACTCAGTCCGGAATCAGCCAGGCGCAGGCCGCCCGCCTGCTCGGCGTTACCCAGCCAAGAATCTCGGACCTCATGCGGGGCAAGATCAACCTGTTTGGACTGGATGCGCTGGTGAATATGGCGGCGGCCGCCGGTTTGCATGTGGAAATGCGCGTGCACGAGGCCGCGTGAAAACTCGTTGTCCCTGAGCTTATGGCTCTTACACCATGGGCGCAAAAGTCTTGGACTCCGTGCCGGCACTCAGCCCCATCATGTCTCTATCGAATAGGCGATCGGTGTGCAGCGGCGTGAAACGAAGGGAGTGCAAGTTGCATTTCAGAGGCGTTGGCCGCGGCCGAAGGCAGCCCCATACCGGCATGCCCTACTAAGTGCTCAGCGCCTATCTGGCAGTCCAATGACGACAATGAAAGAACAATATCCAGAGTTGGACCAACTTTTCTGGGCCTATTTCAACGAAGATTTCGATTTATCCGGCGACACCATCGAGGAAATCGCCGCCTGCTACAGGCGCGATGTGGATCTAGAACGAATTCTCCGGGCCTGCGCTGAAATGAACCGCTTCATGGACCACCATGCCTCGAACGCGGAAGCAGAGTTTGCGAGACGGTGGGGCTCGTTCGATCCAAAGCTCTGGGGCCATACGGTAGCGTCCTTCTTTGACGAACTGAAGCGGTTGTTCACTAACTGAGTGCCACACGTCGATCAGGCGCTTGAAGGTATAGCCGGCTAACTCCCCACCTTCAGCTTCCCCAATTCCTCCCTGAAATCCGGAAACTCCCTTAAAAACGCCTGATTCCTCTCAAACCGCCGGACCAGCCGGTCATCGATCGTCAGATTCAGCACTGTCTCCTTATCCCACAACCTCGGCACCTTCTTCACCGGAATCGGCACCTTCTCCGTAAATTCCTTGTACGAGTCATGCGGCTCGCACTGTTCGTAATCGGTCGAGATCCGCTGCACCGTCCCCGCCTCCAATCCCGCCTGCCGCGCTTTTTCCTGCAGCCATGACGCAGGCAGCGTCTGCAAGCTCCCATCCTGATATCCCCCGCCCACATCGGAGTGCGCGCCGATGAACCAGCGCTGTTCGACGGGCAAATGTGCCGGGCGGGGCGGGGAGCCGGCGCGGCGGGTCCATAGGGTCGGGAAGTAGGGCTCGCGGTATTCGTTGGTGGCGATGGCGTGGTACGCGTTCAGGACGTGATTG
>Ga0182739_1003770_pt1 | contig 12982 bp, 10 predicted proteins | sample eDN5th30CBELigBY_FD_128873 | JGI IMG/M metagenome (GOLD analysis project Ga0182739, IMG submission 128873) | Enriched backyard soil microbial communities from Emeryville, California, USA - eDNA 5th pass 30_C BE-Lig BY (version 2) (version 2) | ecosystem: Environmental > Terrestrial > Soil >... | reverse complement strand
TTCTGTTCCATGGTCGACGGTGATACTGGCCGGCAAAGCAACCCTCTTGGCGACTCGATCGAGCGCCTGAACCACGCTGTCACCGGTTAGCCGAAAACCCACCTCCAACACGGGACTCTCACGGCTCCAGTTATCCACGACGGTCAGCACCCGAAGCGCTCGCCCGTCAGCTAATTGGTCATGCACGAAATCCATGGTCCAGCGCTGCCCAGCACCCGTTGCTTGCGGTGCGGGTCTCCGGCGAACTCCTCGAAGCATTTGATGCCTTCCCTGAACAATTCCAAACTCAACGACATTTTTTCCGAAAAATTCCAAACTCAATGACAGATCGATTCCAATCTCAATGATGGTTTTTTTGTAAGTCGTTGATTTTTAAGGATGTGCGCTTCCAAACTCAATGCTATTCGACAGCCGTCGGCCAATTGTCGAATCTCTGTTGTCGAAGTTCACTCAACTTGAGATTTGGTTCATTGAATTTGGCGTGTAACAAGTATGTAGACTGAGGCGGCGCGCGGGGGCTTGGTCTGGCATGTTTTCTTGCGGCCCTGATCATCGCGCTGATGCTGAGTTACACACCGCCCTGTCTGCCGTATGCAGCCGCAGGGGCGGGCTCGTTCAGCGTACCGTTGTAGGTCGCCTCCGTGACGCCAGCAGCGGGCGTACTAACACCCTTGCTAGGAGCTGGGCGCTTTCTCCATGCGAGCTCTCAAGAAGTCTTCGAACTCGTCCGCCAGCACCATCGGCGCCACGCCTTCTGGCCTCAGGCAGGCGTATTGGGATTGCAGCGTGCCTGCCAGTCGCCTCTGCACCAGCCGCTTGTCGATCGATGGCGTTAGGGTCCAGGACGAGACCAGCCCTACGCCCGCGCCTTCCGCTACGAGCGCGCAGATCATGGGCGATGTGGGCGTCTCCGCTACGATCTGCGGCGTGATGCCCAACTGGTTGAATGAGTCGTCGATCTTGTAGCGCAGGTAGCTTTGCGGGGAGGGCAGCACCAGCCTTTCTCCCGCCAGATCGCTGAGCGTGATTTCCCTAGTATGTGACAGCGCATGTCCTGCCGGCAGTACGCCGACGATCGGGGCGGCGGGAAGCGGTCTGACGTCCACGCCGGACTTGGACATGGGCAGTTCCACCACGCCCAGGTCGAATTGCCGGGTGGCCACGAGTTCCGCGATCTGCGTGGACGGCAGCGTCTGCACGAAGATGCGCACTCGCGGCCTTGCGGCCAGGAATTGCGCAATCACCGACGGCACCAGCCAGTGCGCCAGGGCCGGCAAAGCTGCCAGCCGCAGCGCGCCCGCGCGGTGATAGCGGATGTCGTAGGCCACCTGCGTGATGCGGTCGATACCCATGTACAACTGTTCGACCTCGCGGAAAAGCGCCTCGGCTTCCGAAGTTGGGACTAGTCGACGGCCCTTGCGCTCGAATAGCGCGTATCCCAGACGCAGCTCGAGCGTGGCGATCGTGCGGCTGACTCCGGGTTGGGTCACGTTCATCATCTTGGCAGCGCCCACGACGCTGCCTGAAATCATGACTGCCCGGAAGGCCTCGACGTGGCGCATGTTCAGGTCGACTTTCATATATACCTTAAAGGCATGAGCAGGGCTCGATTTGTCATTGTACGGGGCATCGCGTGCTTATTAGTATTCGGTAAATACTAGCTTAATGGAGCGATGCAGACCCTGAGAAAGGCTGCATGCAAAATATGCCTAAAGGTAATGATTCAAGGGAAAGTGGGGCCGATGGCGCCGAGCATGGGGTCGCTTGGCTTCTGGCGGAGCGGGCGATCGGGCTGAGTTTCAACGACATTGATGCCACGACGCGCGAGAGCGTTTGGCGATGCGTTCTGGATGTCCTGACGAGCGCCGCGGCCGCGCAAGGACTGCCCGGGTTGCGCGCCGCGCAACATGCTGCTGGCGTGCTCTACGGCACGGGCCACTCTCCAATCTGGTTCACGGGTCACAGCGGTTCTACGGGTGGCGCGATGTTCGCCAATAGCGCGGCGGCGGCGGCGTTAGACCTGGACGACGGGTATCGCATGGCCCGGGGCCATCCGGGGGCCGCGATTATTCCCGCAGCATTGGCCATTGCCGGCGAACGCCGCCAAGTCGATGTGCATGAATTCGTCTGCGCTGTGGTGGCGGGCTACGAGGTGGCCCTGCGCCTGGCGATGGCGCGCCCTGCGTATGCGCCGTCCGGCGCCTGGTCGGGTTATGGCGTGGTCGTCGCGGCGGGAAGGCTGTTGGGAGCCAGCGCCCGAACCGTTGCGCAAGCGCTGGGCATTGTCGCGCAGACGGCGCCGGGGTTGCCCGCCCTGGCGGGTATCGCCGGGTCCGACGTAAAGGAAGGCATTCCTGCGGGTGTCGCGGCGGGTTGGGCCGCATTGCAGCTGGCGATGGCGGGTTTTTCCGGGCCGGTCTCAGTATTGGACGATCCTGCCTTGTTCGACCGCAGCGTTGCATTGGGCGGTTTAGCCGGCAGCGCATTGATCACGGGCACCTACTTCAAGCCATTCGGCTGCTGCCGCCACATTCATGCGCCCGTCGAGGCTTTGCTTCATCTGAAGGCCGTGCATGGCTTTGCCGCATCGGAGATCGCCGCGGTGCGGGTCCACACGTACTGGGCCACCTTCAATCTGTCCAATCTGCCACGCCCGCGCACGCTGGTGCAGGCGCAATACAGCACGCCTTATTGCGTGGCCTTGTCCGCGGTGCACGGGCACGATGCGCTGGTGCCTTTGCGCGCCGGCTATATCGATGATGCAAAGGTGGCCGCGCTGGCCGAACGCGTGCGGGTGCTTCACGAGCCGGATATCGAACCCTTGTTTCCCGAGCGCTCGCCGGCGCGCGTCACCGTGATCCTGAACGATGGCCGTACGCTGGACTCCGGCGTGATGGATGCTCGCGGCGATCCGGATATGCCGCTGACGTGGGAGGACCTCGAACGTAAGCTCAGGGTGGCGACGCGAGGGATACTGGCGATCGACCAGCAGCAGGCCCTGCTAGACGGCATGACGGCGCTGCGCAAGGGCGTTTGGGGACCGCTGTTGCATGTACTGCACGGGGCGGGAGGCGCGCCATGATCAGACACGGCGAGTGTTTCGATGTGGTGGTCATCGGCGCGGGCGCGGTCGGCCTGGCAGTCGCCCATGGCCTGAACCAACGCGGTCACACGGTGTGCGTGGTGGACGAAGGCGACTTCTCGTTCAAGGCCTCGCGCGGCAATTTCGGCCTGGTGTGGGTGCAGGGAAAAGGCGCCCGGAACCGTGCCTACGGCCGTTGGACCATGGACGCTGCCGAGCAGTGGCCAGCGTTCGCGGCTTCATTGCTGGCCCTAACCGGCGTGGATGTTGGCCTCTCCCACCCAGGGGGGTTCACGATTTGCCTGGACGAGCAGGAATTGCAGGCTCGCGCGGACCTGCTAGGCGCTATGAAGGCGCTCGTGGGCGATGATTTTGCGTACCAAGTGCTGAACGCCGTGGAGACGGGCGAGCGGCTGCCGGGCGTGAGTGGCAACATCGCCGGCTCGGTGTTTTGTCCCCTCGATCGTCATGTTAATCCCCTCATGCTGTTGCGTGCACTTTCGAAAGCGCATTCGCAGGCTGGCGGCGGATGGCTGGCAGGCAGCGCGGTCGACGAGATCGTATCCGACGCTGATGGCGGTTATCTGATCCGGGCGGGGGCTTCGTCGATGCGAGCGCGCAAGGTCGTGTTGTGCGCCGGCCTAGGCAATCGGGTTCTGGCGCAGCGCCTGGGCGTGGACGTTCCAGTGCGTCCGGTACGGGGCCAGATCATGATCACCGAGCGGATAGCGCCGTTCCTCCAGTGCCCCACCTTGCATGTGCGGCAGACCGGCGATGGCACGGTGCAGATCGGCGACTCGAAGGAAGAGGTCGGATTCGATGACGGCACCTCGATGGAGCAACTGTCGCGCATCGCCAGGCGGGCCGTACGGTGCTTTCCTGGCCTGAGGGACGTCAGGGTGGTGCGCAGTTGGGGCGCATTGCGCGTGATGAGCCAGGACGGCTACCCCATCTACGCCGAGCCCGAACGGTACGCCGGACTTTACGTGGTCACCTGCCACAGCGGCATCACACTGGCGCCGTTGCACGCATCAACGGTGGCGCAGTGGATCGGCGGCGGCGAGCGGCCCGACGGCATCTCCGAATTCCGATTGTCCAGGTTCCAGGCGTCCGCACATTGACCACCGTTGCAGTACCTCGCAATACCCGCCTTTTCTACGCAAGGGCCGCCGGAAGGCCTTTGTCGACGTCCTCGCAGTCAACCATACAAGGGAAACAACATGGATTCTTCTTTCTTCCTCAGCAGGCGCCTGGTGCTGCGGGCGGCGATGTCGCTGGCGGCCGTGCTGCCGGCCGCTGCCGTGCAGGCCGACAACTATCCGAGCAAACCGATCCAACTGGTGATCCCGGCTCCGCCCGGAGGGGGAACCGACGGCATGGCGCGCTTGACCGCCAATGCGCTGGCGTCTTCGGTCAACTGGAAAGTCGTGCCCGACAACCGTCCCGGCGCGGGCGGCAACATCGGCTTCGATCTTGCCTTCAAGGCGCCGCCAGACGGCTACACGCTGGCCTTGGGCGAGTCCAGCAACATGGTGGTAAACCAATATCTCTACACGCACCTTCCGTTCGACATCAAGACGGACATGCTACCCATCGCGTTGATCGCCCGGGTGCCGCTGGTACTGATCGTGGGCGCCAACGGACCCTACCTGAACATCGAGGCCCTGACCGCGGCAGGCAAGAAGCGTTCGCTGTCGTTCGCCTCGTCGGGCAACGGTACGTTGGCGCATCTGGTCGGCGAGCTATGGAAGGGCAAGGCGGGAATGGACATGGTGCACATTCCGTACCGCGGAGCGGCGCCCGCCATCACCGATCTGATTGGTGGCCAGGTGGACCTGTTCTTTGCCTCGGTTCCCGTGGCCTTGCCCATGATTCAGGCAGGCAAGGTGCGGGCCCTGGCGGTGACGGCGCCAGATCGGATCAGTGTTCTGCAAGACGTGCCCACCATGGCCGAGGCGGGCTATCCCGAGATGGAGGCGAGCGTCGTGTTTGGCTTGGTCGGGCCAGGCGGCATTCCCAAGCGCTTGGCGCAGCAGATCAACGCGGAGGTCAATCGGGCGTTGCAACGGCCCGAGTCCGGTCAACTTCTTGCAGCCATGGGCGTAGAGCGCGCGCCGGGTTCCTTCGGAGGCGATCCGGAATCCTTTGGCAAGGTGCTTCAGGCTGAACGCGCCAAGTGGGCGCCGGTGGTCAAGGCGTCAGGCGCCAAGGTCGATTGAGCGTAGCCCGGCGCGTCAGCGTGCCGGTTCATCGCATACACGCTTCATTGAAGAGAGGACTTACATGGATAACCTTGTTATCGCTTGCCATCCCTGGCGCAGCGAGCGGCGTCCGGGACGCCACGCCCTTGCCTTGCTTGTGGCAGGCATGATGTCGGCCGCGCCGCTGCTGGCCGACGCAGCCCTGCCCGCGGAAAAGATCGTGAACATGAGCCTGGCGCAGCTACGCTTGGCATTGGACGACGGCGCGCTGACGTCGGCCGAACTCGTCGATGCCTACATGGATAAGATCGAGACCGAGGACCGCCGTCCCGGCGGTATCCGTGCGGTGATAGCGCTCAATCAGGAAGCGCGGTCGCAGGCCCGGGAATGGGATCGCCAGCGCGCCCAACAAGGGGGAGGCGTGCGCAACGCGCCTCTGGCCGGCATTCCATTCCTGGCCAAGGACAACTTCGATGCCGTAGGACTGCCCAATACCGGCGGCTCGATCGTATTGAGTACGTCCATGCCCAACAATAATGCGCATGCCGTACAGAAATTGCTGGATCAGGGCGCGATCCTGTTGGGCAAGACAAATCTGTCCGAACTGGCGGCATCTTACGGCTGGTACGGTTACAGCTCGGTCGGCGGCCAGACGATTAATCCGTTCAATCCGCTACGGACGGCCGATGGGTCCAGCAGCGGATCAGCGGCAGCCGTGGCTGCGCGGTTCGCCCCGTTCGCGCTCGGCACGGATACCACCGGATCCATCCGTTCGCCGGCCAGCGTGACGGGAACAGTCGGCATGCGGCCTACCTTGGGTCTGGTCAGCCGCTCGGGCATCATCCCGATGTCGCTGACAGCGGATACGGCCGGCGCCATCACGCGGTCGGTCGAAGACCAGGCCATCGTGCTCGATGCTATTCAAGGCGAGGACAAGCAGGATGCCGCCACTGTGGGAGTGCCCAGGCCCGCGGCGCCGCTGGTCGCGGCGGTAAAGGGGAGCACGCTCTCGGGAACGATCATCGCGGTGGTGGACAATTTCGACGGAGCGAATGGACAAGTGGACGAGGTCAAGCGCCGCGCGGTCGTCGCCATGCAACAGGCCGGCGCGCGCATCGTGCATATCCGCTTGCCCGCCTCGTACGAGTCGCTGCAACCCGCTTTGCTCGGCCCAATCGGTGCGGCGGAGTTCCGCCCGCAAATGAACGCCTATCTGTCCGGCCTGCCTGCCGACCAACCCCACGATCTGCGCGAGTTCATGGCTAGGCTGGGCGTTCTAACCGGCAACGGCACGCACACCATCAACCCCGGAAGATACAAAGGTCTAAAGATCGATGCCGAAACGTTGAAGACCGACTCGCCCGAGTACATCCGGCTGTTGAGCGTCGTGATACCGGAATTGCGCCGGGAATTGACTCAGTTGATGAAACAGGGAAGATACGATGCGTTGTTCTACCCGACCGTCGCATGCACGGCCCCCCCCCTGCCAGGAATGACCGATCCGAGCTTCGTATGTAAGGCGTACGCCTACGCCGCGGCCAAAATATCGCCATCATCCGGGTTTCCCGAGATCAGCGTAAATGGGGGGTGGACGGCGGATGGTTTGCCGGTAGGCGTCTCGTTTCTGGGCCTCGCTGGCGACGATGCGAAGTTGCTTGGCCTGGCTGCCGCTTACGAGCGTCTGGGCAGCGGTCGATAGCTCGCTGTCCGGTGCCGTCGACACTTTGATCCAAGCCGCCATGTTTATAAGCTGGGGGCTCGGACTGTCCCTGGCGCTAACAGCGGGGCGGATGGGCCAAGGCTGGCTGTTGGGAAAGATATCGATTGTCGTAGCTCTGTCTAGCGTGCATGGCGTATTGCGGGCGGCGATCAGGGCGCGGACAGACGGAGGCGCTGTATCTAGCTCGGCATAGCACGAAGCCAGCCCGATTCTTGTGGCAACGGGCCGGGCGACTATTGCTGTGCTTGTTCGCTTCGAAGAATCTCGAGCCGCATCACAGATGCCGCCGGGCCTACCAGCCCTGCTTGGGCCGAGCCGGCTCCGGCAGGGCTGGTGGAATTGTCCGGTGCCAATGCGGACAGCGCTTGCCGTAGAGCCGGTCGGGCACGGCCCTCGCGCCCCTATGCCTTGACATCGTGGCTGGCCCAAGGCGTGTCCGGAGCACCTCTGCCACCGTCTTATTTGAACCCCGCAGGCCGCTCGGCACGGGGCGGCGTGTAGTGCCAGTGTGGAGAATCCGCGTCGGCGGTGCCCACCATTCGAACCCAGGAAGCACGGGGATCCACGGATGGCCGGGATGCCCACGGTGTGTGTTTCCGATAACGGTGCCGGCGAGCTGGGCGACGTGGCCCAGTTCGCCGCGCGACCAGGTCTAGGTGAGTGTGCCCGCAGCGGATGCCGCACTGCGCAGATCCGCAAGTGCTAGGTTGTTCCTGCGCCTGAGTGGGACTCGCGTTTCGCCCGCGCGTTACGCGGGCCGGGATGGCATGGTCGGGAGTGGCGCAAGGCCCGTGGCCACGATGGAGCCGTCCGAGCCTTGAGGTTCGCGCTCTGGGCGCCACTTCTGCGTAGCGGGCCGAAGTAAACGGCCAGCATCGTCGATGCTGGCCAGTGCCTACGCGATGGTGAAATCCATGCGTACAGCCAATCGGCGCGATTCAACACCACGGCGGCGGGCAGGGCGTCGGTCGTGGCCAAGTCGGTCGGTTTGCCGGCGGTGGCGGCCCGCCGCATGGCGCGCATGAGATCGTTGATCGTCAGGACCGATGCTGTCCGGTAACGGCAGCCGGCGCGCTCAGCACGCGCTGTTCGATGTGTACCACGTTGCGGTCGGCGAAGGTGATGTGTTCGCCCAGGAAAAAGCCGTCGAAATCCTGATTTCGACGTTCATTTCAGCTTGAGTTTTTGTTCGATCAATTCGGCGAGGGTGATGAATGTGTCGATGCTTCACCTCTTAGGAGCTTTCTTCAAAATAAATGAACCATTCGGGTGAAATTATCAACTTGAATGAACCAAATGCTCCAAGTTCAATGAACCAAAATTCTATAAGACATTGATTCATATGGAGTGAGGTTTCCAACTTCAATGAACTTCGACAATTGCACGAAGAAAAACGTCAGCGCCGTCCAGGCAGCATGCGCACGAGCGTATTGTCGCGAAGGATATAGTGATGCAACAGCGCTGCGGCGGCATGCAGGCCCACAAGGAAATAGCCAACCGTAGCCAAGGTTTCGTGCAGTTCCTTTACTTGGTCGGCCAAAGCCTTGTCGGCACCCACCAAGGGAGGAACGCTCAGGCCAAACAGCGGAATCGGCTTTCCTGCGGCGCTGAGCGTCAGCCATCCCAGAATCGGAGTGGCGATCATGAACGCATACAGCGCGTAATGCATCAATCGTGCGAGAACGTCTTGCCATCTTGGCATCGTCGGACGGACATTGGGCGCGGTGCCCGCCGCCAGTCGGAAGGCCAGCCGAAGGGCGACCAGCCCGATCACACATAGCCCAAGCGAAAAATGCAAGGCCTTGACGTTGTTGTATAGATCGCTGCCTTTCGTGGCCAGCCCGCGTAATTCCATACAGGCGTACACCAACGCCAGAACCAGAAGCATTAGCCAGTGCATTGCGATGACAAGGCTTCCATACTGCTTTTCGGAGTTCTTGAATGCCATGGTTTTTCCCTTTTTTCTAAGCCCGCTACGGACGGCTGGGATCGATGCTCGGCCGACTCGAAGAGTACTGCGTTGACGCGCACGGAGGTCTCCAGGGATCAACATGGGTCATGAGATTCAATACACGATGCCGTAGCATCACGCGGTGGCGTGCCTCCACCGCGATCCTGTGGCCCTCATCGACAGTCAGCGTGGCGTCGACTTCCAGGTGTGCGTCGGCCACGATCATATCCCCCATTTTTCGGGTGCGCAGGTCATGCACGCCTTGGACACCTGACGTTTCCTGCAAGGTGCGCCGAATCGATGCGGCTTCGTCCTCGTCGATCGCCCGGTCCATCAGGTCATGCAGGGCATCCCAAGCAAAACTCCAGCCCATTTTGGCCACCATGAATCCGACAATTGCCGCCGCGACGGGGTCCAGAATCGGGTAACCGAGCAGGTTGCCGATGATGCCGATACCCACCACGAGGGACGACGCGGCGTCGGAGCGCGCATGCCAGGCATTGGCCACCAACATACTGGACTTCACGCGCTTGGCTACGGCCAGCATGTATCGGAACAAGACCTCCTTGGTCACCAGGGCGCCACACGCCACCCAGAGCGCCACGACGTGGACTTGCTGAATCGCGTCGGGCCGTTCCAGCTTGCTTATTGCCGACCACAGCATGCCCCCGCCGACCAGCAGCAACAATATGCCCAGCGCCAGGGACGCCGCTGTCTCGTAGCGAAAATGACCGTAGTGATGGTCAGCGTCGGCTTCTTTCTGGCTATGCCGGTTGGCCACCAGCACGATAAAGTCGGCTATCAGATCAGAAGAAGAATGAATGCCGTCGGCGATCAGCCCTTGAGATTTCGAGAGAATGCCGACGATGATCTGAGTGGTGGCAAGTACCACATTGGCCCCTACGCTTACCCATGTGCTTCGGGAAGCGGCAGCGGCACGTTCCGCCGGGCTGTGTGCACTGTCCTCCGGATCGTCCGGCGGAGGCTGAAAGGCTGTCATGGTCAATGCTCCCGTTCTCGCGATTTCGCCTTGCGGCATTTGGGTCCGAAGCATAAGCACTGAAACCTGAACCGATGATGAACGTGGACCCAACTTAAGCGGAATTTTGCGTGCGGATATCCGTCAAGTGCCGTGCGCTGCCTCAATTTGTTCACCAAATAATTCTGTTATTTTCGAGTGCACAAGCCCGCTCACATCGGGCCATGGCATCCGGGTGAGGAGCCGGAACGACAGACTCACCCTAACTTGACTCACCCTAACTTGCGCCTTAGCGCCCACTTCACTCCCTCAAACCACATCAAACCCAGAACGGCTAGGCCCACTGCCGACAGGAGCATCCACGGCGTGGGCTGCTCAAACGCAAACAAACGACTCACGGGGGATATGCCGAGCACGCAGGATAAGAGCAGCACGGTGGCTGCGCTTATCCAGGCGAAGTAGCGGTTGCGGGTTTCTCCCCCACGCCAGGATGGACGCGTCCAGTTGCGGTTGGCGTAGATGAGCCCCAGGTTGGCGAGCACCAACACCGCGAACACCATGGCGCGGGCCATGTCGTCGGATTTTGCCACCCACCGCGTCCCTGAATACACGCCCAACAGTATCGCCAGCAGGCCGCCGCCTTGCCACAAGCCACGGGTCAGTATGGTCCGGTCAAATAGATGGGCGTCTGCGCGACGGGGTGGTTCGGTCATGGCATCCGCCTCCAGTGGCTCGGCTTCAAACACAACCGAGCAGGCCGGATCGATGATGAGCTGCAGAAAGACAATGTGCACCGGCATGAGTAGCATGGGCCAGCCTAGCAGCACCGGCACCAGCGACAGGCCGACGATGGGCACGTGCACGCCCACCGCGAACACAATGGCCTTGCGCAGGTTGGCAAATACGCGACGCCCATAGCGCACTGCGGTCACGATAGACGCAAAGTCGTCGTTCAGTAGCACCAGATCAGCTGCCTGGCGAGCCACTTCGGTGCCGCGCGCGCCCATGGCTACGCCGATGTGGGCAGCTTTGAGGGCGGGCGCGTCGTTCACGCCATCGCCGGTCATGGCGACGATGTCCCCGCGCGCGCGAAAGGCTTGCACCAGCCGCAGCTTCTGCGCGGGTTGCACGCGGCAGAACACCTGGGTGGTGGCCAGGCGGTCCAATAGGGCTGCGTCGCTGAGGTCTGCGAGTTCTTGTCCGGTCATCGGCGGGACATTAGTGGCCAGACCGGCTTGGCGGGCGATGGCTACAGCAGTCGCAGGGTGGTCGCCGGTCATCATCACCACTCGGATACCGGCAGCCTGGCAGGAGGTTATGGCCTGGGGTACATCGGGACGCAACGGATCTTCCAGTCCCACCAGGCCAAGAAAGACGAAGTCAAAATCGTGTTGATTGCCCGGCAGCGGCGAGGCGGAAAACACGGCGCTGGCGACGCCTAACACGCGCATACCTTTGGCCGCCATGGCCGCCACCTGCTGAGCTATGTGTGTGCGCTCGGCGCTGGGCAGATGGCATAGGTCGACTACGGCTTCTGGCGCGCCCTTGGCGGCGATCACGTAGTCTTTCAGATCGGGAGACTGCCAGACGCGGGACATGGCAAGCAGATCGGGGGACAAGGGGTAGTCTTCTACCAGGCTCCAGTCGACGTGCAAGTGCTCGGTGTGGGCTAGTAGCTGTGCGCCTGCGCCCACAATGGCAGTCTCCATCGGATCATAGGCGCGGCGGTGGCTGGCCAGAACGGCGTATTCCAACACGCTATGCAGCGCCTCGGGCAGAGGCGCTGCACCGTCTTGTAGGCTGTCGTATATCGCGCTGCCTGACTGGAGCTGCCGAACCGCCATGCGATTGGCCGTGAGCGTTCCGGTTTTGTCGACGCACAGTACAGTGGTGGCTCCCAGCAGCTCTACGGCGGGGATGCTGCGTGCCAAGACCTTCTGGCGCGACAAACGCCATGCCCCCAGGCTGAGAAACAGAGTCAGGATGACCAACAACTCTTCCGGCAGGATGGCCATGGCCAGGGTTAAGCCCGCCAGCAGCCCGCCCAACCAGTCGCCGCGCAGTAGCCCATAGGCCAGGGCCAGCGAGACCGCCAGTGCGAGCCCAGCCACGGTTACGGTTTTGACAACGCCTATCGTTTCGCGCTGGATAGGCGTGATTTCACTGGCGATGCTCTGTAGCGACCGGCCTATGCGGCCCAGCGCGCTACGCTCACCTGTGGCCACTACACGGCCCTGCCCGCTGCCCTGAGTGACAAGGGTGCCAGAGTAGGCTGGAGCGGCGACTTCAGCACTGGCCTGCTTCTGCACCGGCACCGATTCGCCAGTGAGCAGGGATTCGTCTATAGCCAAGTTTGTGGTGCGGGTGAGTTCCAGGTCGGCGGGCACGCGGTCACCTTCGGCCAGCAGCACAGTGTCGCCACACACGAGTTCATTGGCGGGGATCTTTTGAGTCTGGCCGCCCCGCAGGACCAGAGCCAGCGGGCTGGATAGGTCGCGCAGAGCTTCCAGTGAGCGCTCGGTGCGATGCTGCTGAACAAAGGTAATGCCCATCACCACGAACACAAACCCCAGCAGCATTAACGCCTCTTGGCGGTTGCCCAGCACCAGGTAGAGCGCGCCACAGGCGACCAGCAGCAAAAACATGGGTTCGACCGCCACATCTCGCACCAACCGCAGTGCGCTGCGCCGCTGGGACGCTGGGAGCGCATTGGGGCCGTCCTGCGCTAAGCGCTGCTGCGCCTGCTCAGGACTCAAGCCTTCGGGGGGGGCTATGCCGGGAGGGCTCACTTTACTGGCCCGGTTGGCTGCTGGGCCACGGCGGCACGCGTTGCGCGGTTGAGTCGACCAGTAAGTCGGCTATGGCCCCTTGGTCATTGGAACCCAGTATCACAAGATCGGATTTTCCTTTCTTCGCACAGTCCCTAACTGCTTTGGCTACATGGCCAGTTCGCTCCCCCATGTCATGTCTGATCTTTGTTGCGTCGAGCACCGTGCGGGCTGGCTTGCATTCCCTTTCACTGTTCGTAACGGCATGTTGAGCAAACTTT
>Ga0182739_1003766_pt1 | contig 12991 bp, 11 predicted proteins | sample eDN5th30CBELigBY_FD_128873 | JGI IMG/M metagenome (GOLD analysis project Ga0182739, IMG submission 128873) | Enriched backyard soil microbial communities from Emeryville, California, USA - eDNA 5th pass 30_C BE-Lig BY (version 2) (version 2) | ecosystem: Environmental > Terrestrial > Soil >... | reverse complement strand
GGAAGTCCTCTCCCGCTGGAAGAAGAAGATCGTGGCGGCCCGACTCGAGCGTGACCGCAAACCGCCGAGTTACACCGAGCCGATCGAGATCCGGTCGGTGGATATCGCCAGCGAGTCTCAGGTTGGCGTCAGTGTTTGGTCGCGCCTCTTCCCGTTCCTGCTGGTCATGATGTCGTTGACCGGGGCGTTCTACCCGGCCATCGACCTTTGCGCCGGTGAGAAGGAGCGGGGCACGATGGAGACGCTCCTGATCAGCCCGGCCTCGCGGGCCGAGATCGTGCTGGGGAAGTTCTTCACGGTCGTGCTCGCAAGCATGATGACGGCGCTGTTGAACCTGGTGAGCATGGGATTGACCGGACTCCAACTGGCGAACCAGGTCAGCGGTCTCGCCGGGGAAGGACAACGGCGGTTGGCCTCGGTCATCGCCCCGCCGACCTTTGCGTCGGCCTTCTGGATGCTCCTGCTCCTGATCCCGTTGTCGGTCTTCTTCAGCGCGATCTGTCTGGCGCTGGCCGTGTTGGCCCGGAGCATGAAAGAGGGGCAGTATTACATGACGCCCCTCTACCTCGTCTGTCTTCCTCTGATCTTTCTCACGCTGGCGCCCGGGATCGAATTAAACCCGTTTTACAGTCTCGTGCCAGTCACCGGGGTCTCGTTGCTGTTGCGGGCCTTGATCCTGGGTGACTATGACGTGGCATGGCGGTACTTCCTGCCGGTCCTGCTTCCGACGATCGTTTATGGCGGCATCGCCTTGCGTTGGGCGATCGACCAGTTTCAGCGTGAAGATGTGCTCTTCCGCGAGGCCGAGCGGTTCGAGCTCAAGAGTTGGATTCGCCATCTGCTCCGCGACAAGGAACCGACACCCAACGGCGCCGAGGCGTTGTTCTGCTTCGTGCTCATGCTGACGTCTGCCTGGTTCATGATCCAGTACCTGGCCGGCAGCGGTCTGGCCAACTCCACGATGGTCATGGCGGTGGGGCAGATGGCCTTTATTCTGGGGCCCCCGTTGGCCATGGCGCTGCTGCTCACGTCGTCACCGCGGCAGACCCTTCGACTTCGCTGGCCCAAGCCACGGTTTCTGCTGCTGGCGACCGGCCTTGCCTTGACGCTGAATCCGCTGGTGCACGAGTTGCAGCCGGTCGTCGAACGCTTATTCCCGGTCTCGCCGCTGGTCAAGGAGGCGCTCGACCAGATGATGGCCCGGGTGCCCAGCCTGGGAGCCGCTCTGGTTCTGTTTGCCGTGATCCCGGCGATTTGCGAGGAGTTTGCCTTTCGGGGATACATCCTGAGCGGTCTTCAGCACCGGCACAGCACGCGCTCGGCGATCCTGCTCTCGGCGTTGTTGTTCGGCATTCTTCACGTCCTTCTCAGCCTCTTTCAGCAGCTCTTCAACGCGACGCTGCTCGGGATCGTGCTGGGGCTCATCGCGGTCCGGAGCCGGAGCATTTTGCCCGGGATCGTGTTTCACCTGGTGCATAACGGCCTGGCGGTCGTGCTCGGAGCGTGGGTGAACGACCCGTCGAGTCGTAGAATCGTGGGTTGGATCTACCGCAAGCCCTCCGAAGGTCTTTATGATTACTGGATCGTTGTGCTGGGTGCCGTCGCCTCAGCAATCTTGATTGCGGTTCTGTATCGGGAGGGGGATCGAGGTCGAGGCGAGCTTCGGACCACTTCGTCCGACGTCGACTCGAGGGAACCCGTCCATTCCGCGCCGTGAGCGCGACCTCCTTCCGATCGGTCCTTTCTGTCGCCCCGGCGGCTCTGGAATGAGATTGTCCTCGCTGACCTTGTCGGCCCGTTACGTCTTTCCGGTGGAAGGTCCGCCGATCGCGGATGGTTGTTTGACGATCCAAGGGGGGCGAATCGCCTGGGTTGGCTCCGCGCGGGAGCGGGTGGCCGACCTCGACCTCGGAAATGTCGCCCTCGTTCCCGGCTTCATTAACGCGCATACACACCTCGAGCTTTCCCCGATCGAGCGTCATCCCGTGACGGCCGAGGCGGCCGTCGAGAATGAGGTCGCCTGGCTGCGCCGGGTGGTCGACCAGCGGCGGGAACGGTCGCTCGACGATCTTCGAGAAGCGATCGGTCGCAATATTCGGGAGTGTCTTCAGGCGGGGACGACGTCGCTGGCCGACACGACGACGGCCGGCTTGAGCTGGGACCAACTGGCCGAAGCCCCATTGCGCGCCGTCGTCTTTGCCGAGCTGATCGGCCTGAAGCGCTCGCGCGGGCTCCAGACCAGTGCCGAAGCCTGGGACTGGTTGGGAACGATCCGCCCCGAAGCCCAGGTGATCGCCAACGCCCGGCCCGGCCTCAGTCCCCACGCGCCCTATAGCACCTCAGGATGGCTTTACCACAAGGCCGCTGCGAGCCGGCTCCCGCTCTCGACCCACCTGGCCGAGATGCCGGAGGAGCTCGAATTGCTGGAGCGAGGCCGCGGGCCGCTTCGTGACTTCCTCGAAGAGCTCGGCGCCTGGGATGACGAATGGGAGCCGATCGGTCCTCGTCCTGCCGACTACGTCCGGCGAGGCGAACTGCGCAACGCCGACTGGCTGGTGGCGCACGGCACCTACATCGACCCTGCGGAATTTTGGCAGTTCCGTCCCGAGGCCGCTCCGAACAACCATCGCGTGGCGATTGCCTTCTGCCCCCGGACCCATGCCCGCTTCGGTCACGCTCCTCACCCGTATCGAGCGCTGCTCGAACGCGGTGTGGTCGTCTGCCTGGGGACCGACAGCCGGGCGTCGAATCCGAGTCTCAGCGTGCTCGATGAGATGCGATTTCTCCATCGCCGTGATGAGTCGCTCAATGGGCCGCTCCTCTTGACGATGGGTACCCTCTTCGGTGCCTGGGCCCTTCGCGCCGAGACGACCACTGGCAGCCTCAAGATCGGAAAGTCGGCGGACCTTGCGATCATCGACCTGCCTGACGATGAGGCGCCTGATCCTCACCAACTCCTCCTCGAATCCGACCTGCCCGTCGTGGCCACGATGTTCGAGGGGCGTTTCGTCCACGGCCCCTGGAACAATCTGTAGTCGGCCCCGTCACGCGGCGAGGCTGGAGTTGGCCTGGCCTGAACTGGGTCGTCAACCTCGACATCAGACCACCGGTGGCCCTCCCACAGAACCGACCGGTGGATGGACGCGGTCGCCGAGCGGATCGAGTCGGCCTCAGGGCGCGTCCGAAGCGGGGTCGGCGGCGACGGTCGTCGGAGGAGGCAGGTCGTCCGCTTGCGGCAAGAAGGGATGGGGAGTCGCCTCGGGGAGGGCCACTTGGCGCCAGTCCGTGCCATCGACGTCTTGCCGGATGGTTAGATAGATGAGCGAGGCCGCGGACCAGAAGTAGGCGTAGATCCAACCGTGGGCCAGGAGTCGGACGATCGAGAGCCAGAACGCGTGGGCACGAGCCGTGGCCGTCGCCGTCTCGGAGGGACCCGCCTGGAACAGGGGGTCCAACACGTTGGCTGGGGCCGATAGGCTCAATCCCCACCGAGTCATCTGGAAGACCAAGAGCGCGAAGATCGAGACGAACAAGATCCCGGCGAGTCCGACGAGCCAGGTCAACGTCAGATAGACGCCATAACGCATCGGACGCTGAAAGACATAAGCGTACGACCGGCTCAAGGCGTCGAACCCATCCTCGGCTTCTGCGGCCACCGAGGCATGCATCAAGGGCCAACCGGTCGCGAGACCAACCAGGATCAAGGTCATGACAAGACCGGCGAGCAGCGGGAATACCAGGAAGAAGCCGGCCAAGGAGGAGCCGATAGAACCGGGCAGGCGATAAAGGAGGCCGAAGAGAAGGCACGGAATGCTCAGGAGTGCGATGCCGAGCAGGGGACTGAGCGGCCCACAGACCAGTGGGACCCACTTGCGGAGGGCGAATTCAAGCGCCTTCCTGACCCCGATACGCTCACCACAGGCGACCTGGAGTGTCGCAATCCGGGCGATCGCCCCGCCGAAGATCCCCCAGACGATGACCGCCCAGACGGCGGCAAGGAAGCCGTGGACGAGCGATCGGCCGCTGCTCTCGACCGAGAAGACCGGCAAGAACGGCCGAATCATGCATTGCGCTGGTTCGGTCAGATGCCAGAGGGCGCGGACGAGGTCGAAGCCGAACGGCTCTGCCGCCGAATCGGTCGCCAGTGCGAAAGCGCTCAAACCGGTCGGGATCCGGGGATCGGTGTCGGGGAAGATCCGACTCAGCCCGCCCCAGCCGGCGTCCAGCGCGATCAGTCCAAGCGCGGCCACGAAGAGTTTCTTCGGATCGAAAGAAACCCCAACCCCTCGGAAAAGGCGGAGCCAGGGAAAGAGCCGGGCAAAACAGAGGTCACGGCTTTGTGTCGGTTCGTCAGTCATTCAAAACGCCTCTCCAACGCCACTTCAAGGGACCACGCAGGTTAAGACGACCGACTCGCCGTGCGGGGCGATCTCGACCGGCCCCAAACACGCGGGTAGCAGACGCGTCCGGCCGAAGCCGAGTTGGCTGACCGTCCCCCCGTGCCGGATTTCGCTCTCCCCCTCCAGCGCGAGGAGGATCGTGAATCGGTCGTCTTGGCCCACCTTCGTCGGACCGTTCAGCCGGAGCCGCTCCAGCGCGAAATACGGCGATTGGGCCAACGACTCTCGAGTCCCACCGGCGATCGATTCCCGCGCGGGTCGGAGAGGGTCGACCGGACCGCGAGCGAAGTCGGTGGATTCCAGGGCCTCTTCGATATGAAGCGGCCTCGGCTTGCCGTCCGGACCCACCCGTCCCCAGTCGTAAACCCGAAACGTGGCGTCGGACATCTGCTGGATCTCGGCCAGGACAACCCCGGCGCCGATGGCGTGCACGGTCCCCGCCGGGATCAGGATACAATCCCCAGCCCTGGCCTCGAAGCGGTGCAGGAGCGGTTCGACGGCGTCGGTCCTTAACGCCTCGGCGAACGCCTCCTGAGTCACCCCGGCGCGAAGGCCGGCATAGATCAGGCTGCCGGGTTCGGCGTGGACGATCACCCACGTCTCGGTCTTGCCATTATCATTGGCCAGCCGCCGTCCCTTCTCATCGTCCGGGTGGACCTGGACCGAGAGGTTCTGGTTGGCGTCGAGGTATTTGACGAGCAAGGGAAACTGGGTTCGCGGACCGAGATGCCGGCCCAGCAACTCCTCTCCCCGTAGCCGGACGAGATCGCGGAGGGAGGCCCCCCGAAGTGGTCCCTCATCGACCCGGCTGACGTCATCGCGATGATCGGCAATCTCCCAGCTTTCGGCATAGTGCGACCCTGCGCCGAGCGGCTTGTTGAGCACACTCTCGAGCCTTCGGCCGCCCCAGATCAATTCCTTGAGGATCGGCTCGAAACGAAGGGGATACAGAGGTGCGTCCGGCATCGAAGTGTTCCGATGAAGGATGGGTCCGTTTGCGCACGGGGTTCGGACACGGGGGATTCGGACCTCTTTGTAACGGGAGCCACGAGGCACTGTCCACCCGAGTCCCGGAAGAATGGGGATCGGACCGGACCGGGAGACCGCCTGGGCCGGGCCACCCGCGTTGGCCGCCTCCGGCGGCAGGGCCGTGGTGTCGGCAATCAGGTCGTCACCCTCGGATTCGCGCTGGAATCCCTCAAATCGCGTATGGTAGACTACATTCTCAAACTAAAGGAACGCTCCCGCCCGAACTGGTCGTCCCCGAGAGGCCCACGGCGGTGCCGCCCAAAAAGGGCCCCGGTCTCGGGATCGGCCGTTGCGACCCGCGTCTCCTCCCCCACCATACCCGCCGAGCGGCTTACACAGCCCTTGTGGTTCTGTTAGGGTGGTCCACTTCCAATGCCGACCGAGCACGATCTCTTCGAAGAAGAACAGCAGATGGTCACCATGAGCTTTGGTGATCATATCGAAGAACTTCGAGTCCGCCTGATTCTCGCGCTCTACGGCCTCGCCTTCGGTGTGGTTCTGACCTTGATTCCCGGGATCAACCTGGGCAAGCGGATCATGACCAAGATGGAGGAGCCCGCCCAGGCGGCGTTGACGGCCTTCTATACCGAGCAGGCGCGGACCCGGGCCGAGGAAGCGGACCTGAAAGAGAAGGTCTCGGAGACGACTCAGGCGATCATTCCGGCCGACGCTTTCGTGGCCGAGCTCGGCAAGCTTGTGCCGGGGCTCAATCTGCCCGAGGCGAAGTCGCTCAAGGACAAGACCCTGACCTTTCCGATCCGTTACAAGGAATCGGGGATCATCAAGCTTGTCAACGAGGGCATGAGACCCAGCAATGCGCTCGTGTCGTTGGCCCCCCTGGAAACGATGACGATCTTCTTCATGGTTTGCCTGGTGGCCGGCCTGGTGATCGCGAGCCCTTGGGTCTTCTACCAGCTCTGGGCATTCGTGGCCGCGGGCCTGTATCGCCACGAGCGGCACTATGTGACCAAGTTTCTGCCATTTTCGCTGGGGCTGTTTCTTTCGGGGGTTTTCCTCTGTTTCTTCTGGGTCCTGCCGGTCACGTTGGAGTTTCTGCTCGAGTTCAATGTCTGGCTGGGAATCGAGCCGACCCTCCGTCTGGCCGACTGGATGAGCTTTGCGACGATCCTGCCGCTGGTCTTCGGGGTCTGTTTTCAGACGCCCTTGATCATGATCTTCCTGGCCCTGATCGGGATTTTCACGGTCGATGACTTCCGCTCCAAGCGTCGAATCGCCATTCTGATCATGGTGGTGGCGGGGGCGGTGCTGACGCCGAGCCAGGACCCGTTCAGCATGCTGATGCTCTCCGTCCCGATGGTGATGCTTTACGAATTGGGCATTCTGATGGTCGCTCGAAGGAACCTGGCATCGGCAGCCGAGGGATCGGATTGACGGGTGGCTCCCGTGACAACGGGGAAACTGCCTGCCGAACCGAGCCTGGCGGCCCGGTTCGGCCTTTTGTTTTGGGAATTGAGAGTGGAATGGCTGAGACGCGCGGGGTGGTCTACCTGGTGGGAGCCGGGCCGGGTGATCCCGGCCTGTTGACGCGACGGGGCGAAGCGGTGCTCAGGCGCGCCGACGTGGTGGTCTACGACCATCTGGCCAGCTCGCGGCTGTTGGAGTTGGCTCCCGCCTCTGCGCTTCGGGTCTGCGCGGGCAAGTCGATCGGTCATTGCACGATGCCCCAGGACGCGATCAATGCCCTGCTGGTCGAGCACGCCCTGGCCGGGCGTACCGTGGTGCGACTGAAGGGGGGAGACCCTTATGTCTTCGGTCGTGGCGCCGAGGAGGCGGAACATCTAACACGGGCCGGAGTGCCATTCCAGGTCGTTCCGGGCGTGACGGCGGCGATCGGCGTGACGGCCTATGCCGGTATCCCGATCACGCATCGCGATGCCTCGTCCGCCGTCGCGTTTGTCACCGGCCACAACGACCCTGGCGGGCCTTCCGCTTCGAAGCGGCTCGACTGGGGGGCCCTGGCTGCGTTCCCGGGTACCTTGGTCATCTACATGGGGGTGACCCGGCTCGCAAGCCTCTGCAAGACCCTGATCCAACATGGTAAGCCTGCGACAACGCCTGCCGCGCTCGTCGAGTCCGGCACCCTGCCGCGCCAGCGTACAGTGACCGGAACACTCGCCAACCTGGCGGAACGGGTTGCCGCCGCGGGGATCCGCCCCCCCGCGCTCCTGGTTGTCGGAGAGGTCGTGAGCCGTCGTCCGTCGTTGTGCTGGTTCGAAGACCTCCCTTTGTTCGGGCAGCGGATCGTCGTCACACGTCCGGTTGAAGAGGATCATCGGTCGGCGACGCTCCTGGAATCGCTCGGCGCGGAGGTCCTCGCCGCGCCCACCGTGACGATTCAAGAGCTTGAGTCGTACGAGGCACTCGACGAGGCGATCGCCAGTCTGCCCGCGTTCGATTGGCTCGTCTTTACCTCGGTGCACGGGGTCGCGGCATTTCTCGATCGGCTCGACCGGCTCGGTCACGACACCAGGGCCCTGGGCTCGGTCAAGTTGGCGGCCATTGGACCGGCCACTGCCGAAGCGCTGCGTCGGTATCATCTCCGCGCCGACCTGATTCCGAGCTCCTTCCGGTCGGAGGATCTGGCGGAAGCACTGATCCCTCAAGTTAGGGGCGGCCGAGTGTTGCTCGCTCGAGCCGACCGGGGTCGAACCGTGCTCAAAGAGACGCTCGAACCGATCTGCCACGTGGAACAGGTGGCCGTCTACCGCAACGCGGATGCCGAGGCCTTACCCGAAGCCGTGGCTGCGCGCATCGAGCAGGGGAGCGTCGACTGGATCACCTTGACCAGCTCGGCGATCACGGAGCGGCTGTATTCGCTCTTGAGCGAAGTCGGTCGAGCGCGCGTGGGGCATGAGATCCGGCTTGCCAGCCTCAGCCCGATCACTTCGGAAACCGCTCGACGCCTGGGCTGGAGCGTGGCCGCCGAGGCCCAGGAGTACACGTGGCCCGGTCTCGTCGACTCGATCGTCGCGGCGGTCACCGCCTCCCGAGCCGGGGGAACCGTCGGTTGAGTTGAGAAACGGCGGCAATGCGCCAGTCGAGAACCCGAGACTGCCGTTGGCCTTCCACCAATGCAATGGGGCTTCGGGGTCGTGCAGGAGACGGAACCCGAAGCCCCTTTGATTTCTGGCGCGGGGCCGGAGACGAGTGCCCTCGTGACCGGCCAGGGGGGTTAGCGGAGCTCGCGGGCGGTCTCGATCCCCTGCCAGAGGACGAACGCGCCACCGAGGATGAACATCACATCCAGGACCGGATTCCGGCCGAGTAGCTTGAGGGTCAGGTCGAGCGTGAAGATCAGGCAGACCAATCCTGCGACGATCATCGCGATGTAGCAAAGAACCTTCGGCGTCTCCATCTTCCACACGCTCCGTGGACCAGGGTTATCGACAACATTGCTCCAGCTTACCACAGGAGGAGTGCCGATCTCATTCTCGTTGTAGTATAACCTCGACGGAGTTTCGTCCCAGGTTGAGTCGGACTGGTTTCGTCGCGAGGGACGTGGTCAGACGTGCTGAACCGGGATGGTCCGTGCCTTGGCGATCTCTTGCTTGGGAAGCCGGACCTTCAAGACCCCGTGCCGAGCCTCGGCCTGAACCGCGTCGAAGTTGACCTCGTTGGACAACACGACCTGGCGGTGAAAGGTCCCGAAATGGCGTTCGCGAAGAGGAGCATGGCCCTCGGCGACCGCCTCGGGGTTCTTCACCCCGCGGAGGTTGAGGATATTGCCCGTCACCGAAAGGTCAATCGTCGCGGGATCGACGCCGGGAAGCTCGGCGATCAGGACGAACTCGTCCGCGGTCTCGAAAAGGTCAACCGCCGGGCTCCAGCCGGTGGGTTCGAGGTCGACCGGCGACGGTTGCGACGGGCCCAGCCGCGCGGGGTTCCAGTACTCCTCCATCAGCCGGTTGAGCTCGTTCTGGAGAACGTGAAAGGGGGCGGAGAGATCACGCCGCCAGGGGATGGGTCGTGCCATGAGCGAATTCCTTCATTGTCCAGGGATGGAGACGATTCGAAGCCATCGAGCCGACGCGACCGGGTCGCTCGAGCAGTCCGCCACCGTAACAAAACCCAATAAAGGACCGAGATCAGCCACATCCTCAACGATCGATGCGTGTGCGCTGCTCCCGAGCCTCACGATCGAATTTCAATCCGATGCGTTTTGGCTCGTTCCGCCTTGGGCAGGAACAATCGCAGGACGCCGTTGCGCAGTTCGGCAGTGATCCGGCTTCGTTCCACTTCATCGCTCAGGATGAACGATCGATAGAAGTCCCCGACCTGATACTCTTCGTGGAGTGGTCGTGCTCCTTCAGGAGCCGGTGACGAAACCTTGGCATAGAGGCTCAGGACGTTGTCCTCCAGCTGAACGCTCACGTGATCTTCCGTGGCGCCGGGAAGGTCCGCCTCGAGAATCAGACCGTCGGGTCCTTCATGAATGTCGATCGGTGGTGTGAACGTGACCCCCGTTGGCTTGGACGTCTCCGCGCCCGCCGCCTCGGGCTGGCTCAGGTTACGCGATCCGGGGCGATCCACGGCGACCGGAATTGATTGGTTGTTGACGCTCATCGCAGGTCTCCAAGTGAGCCTTCCCGAGGAAGCTCAGACGGCCGTTTTGACCGAGATTTGGCGTGGCTTGGCGCTCTCGGCCTTGGGGAGGGTGATCGTGAGCAAGCCGTGGGTGAACGTGGCGGTGACCTGACCGCTGTCGACTCGGTCGGGCAGCGAGATCGTTCGCGTCCAGCGGCCGAACTGCCGTTCCTGTCGCCGGTAACTCTCGTCGGCCACCCCTTCGGGCCGTTTCCGTTCTCCTTTCAGCGTCAGCGTCTCTCCTGTGATCGAAAGATCCAGATCGTCCGGATTCATGCCCGGCAACTGCGCCGAGAGGAGATAACGGTCGCCACCGTCGTAGAGGTTAATGGCCGGATAATGCCGGCTGAGCCGCCAGGCCTGGAGCGGCTCGAGACTCTCGAACAACCGCCCGACCTCGCGTTGAAGATCGCGAAACGGGTCCCAACGTCGCTGCCAATGCATTCCACTCATTGCGCTCGCCTCCCCTTGCAGTGGGTGTTTCGGAGGATAGCTCCCCTGATTGCAGAGGCCGTGCCGGATGCCGATTCCTTCGGCCACTGTCACACCTCTCGCGTGGAACTTCTTGACGAGCAAAGATTTGCGAATTGAAGTTTTTGGCAGTCCACGCCGGAGGGCTGGTCAGCCGATTACCGTCTGCAAAATTGGCAGCAGACTTCGACGGTCTTTTTGGCAGTCGGGCTCTGCTTCTGCCGTTTTGGCAGCATGCCAGTACGATTCGGCTACCAGGCGAGGAGGACGTTTCGGAACTGGGCGGAGAGGTGGGTGGCAAGCTCGAAGCTCAAGGTGGCGGTGAGGGGCTCCTCAGGCGGGGGCAAGAGCGGAGTCTGATCGAGCCAGACCTCGAGTCCGTCTCTCGAACGAGTGATCCGGACCTGGTGCCAGGCCAGGGGGGCGTTGTTGGGTTCGGAATCGGGGTGGGGCTTGCGAAGGCGCACTCCGACTACCCTGGTCTGCGCCAGGGATTCCGAGTTGCCCCACACCTCGAGCTTCAGATCAAAGTAAGAGGGAAGAGGCACCGGCAGGTGGTAAACCTGAGGCCGGTCCGAGGGATGGCGGTTCGCGTCGACGTTGAACCGAGCCATGCGGAACGATTGCTTGGGCATCACGGTTGCCGTGGTGCGGCCGTGGCCGGGCCCGGCCGGATCGCTGACCCGCAGGGTCAAGGCCGACGCCGTGAGTGTGCCGAGGACGACGAGGCCCACCCAAAGGCCGCTCCACCAATGGGGGGGATGGGTCTCGATCGGGAAGGGGCACTGGACGAGCATCAGCATCCGCTGAAAGAGCGCCGAGGCTCCGGTGGTTCGCGTCGAACGCTGAGGCGCAGCAGGGGAGCCCGCCTCGAGCGGGCCGCTGGCGATTTTCAGGAGGCCCGCCGCATACGACTGGAACGGCCCGAAGTTTCGGGCCGCTCGACGATCGGCCAAGAACTCCTGATCCAGACGCATTTGCGACCGGATCCACCAGAGCGGCGGAAGAAAATACCAGAAGACCTGGGCCAAACTGCTGAACAGGCCGAACCAGGCATCCCCCCGCTCGGTATGGGCCAGTTCATGCAAAAGGCTCAGCCGAAGTTTTTCCCGGGACTCGGGGAGGTCGAGCTCGATCGGGATCAAGATCGTCGGGCGGAACAGACCAACGAGAACCGGCCGGCTGATCCGCGTACTGACCCGAAGACGGGGGCGGTGCCCCGTCGTGCCCAACGTCGTGTAGAGCTCGGTTGCCTGAAGGGAGACGTCGCAGGAGCGCGCCATGAGCCAGCTCAAACCCCAGTGACCCAGCAGTAAACCACTGAGGACCGTGGCGCTTCCGGCGAGATAGAGGACCACCAGCCACCGTGGCGGAGGGCCGATCAGCCTGCGGTGCAGAGAACCGCCGACCATCGTCTGGCGACCTTCCGAGCCGGCGGACTGGACGGTTAGCCGGTCCTGACTCGGGTCGTGATCGCTGAAGAACGGGTGGGCGAGAATCCCCGACTGGCGCAAGAGTCGGTCGATTGGAATTGGGGGAACAGGGGCCAGGGCCGCCAGGGGTATCAGGACCAAGGTGCTGAGAATCGCCGCGCGAGCCAAGAAAATGCGCCGAACCGGCTGACGGCAGCCGATCATCGCCAGAGCCGTCAGGCCGAGCAGGATCGTGGCCGAGAGGGACGCGTCCACCAGCAGCCCGCCGAAGCGTTCGAGCCAGTCGGACATGGCAGCGGCCCTTCGAATCGCGAGTCTTCTCGCAACGGCAATCGATCGAAATGTCCCACGACAGGTGAGCCGCGGCGATCACGAACCTTCGTCGGAGTCGCACTCCGACTTCGCGACAGCCGCCAGGGCTCCCCTGTAATCGTAAAGCGTCAAAGACTGAGGGATGGGACGGGCGAGGAGACCTCGCCGGATCGAATCGGCCTTGGCTTACGCGAACTCTTCGGCACCGACCGGCTCGGGTTCCTCCGATTTGGTCGCCGACTGGCGCTCGGCTTCGTCGATCATCGCGCGGAGTCGGTCGAACTCCTCTGGGGTCGGAGATCGGGAGTCGAGCAAGGCGACCATCACGCGATCGAGAGCGCCGTCGAACACGCGATCGACGAATCGCTTGGTCAGCTCGCGAATCGTCCGATCCGACGACTTCTTGGGAATGTAGATGAAAGTGCGCCCCTCGACGACATGGCGGACCAGCCCCTTCTTGTCCTCCATGATGTTGAGGAGCGTCTGCACGGTGCTGTAGGCCACCGGTCCCGCCGTCTTGTTGAGATCGTCCTGGACCTCGCGAACACTCGCCTTCTCGCGCGCCCACAGAATCTTCAGGATCTCCAGCTCGCGGTCGGTCACCATCTGGACTTTACGCACGGCTTTCTCCCTCAGGTAAGACGTACGATAGGGATGATCGTCACCGTAACGTAACGCCCAGTTTGGCAATCGGCAACCCTAAGAGCCTCCGAATTCCGACTGAATTCAAATGCTTTTTCC
>Ga0182739_1003765_pt1 | contig 12999 bp, 12 predicted proteins | sample eDN5th30CBELigBY_FD_128873 | JGI IMG/M metagenome (GOLD analysis project Ga0182739, IMG submission 128873) | Enriched backyard soil microbial communities from Emeryville, California, USA - eDNA 5th pass 30_C BE-Lig BY (version 2) (version 2) | ecosystem: Environmental > Terrestrial > Soil >... | reverse complement strand
GACGACGGGGTTCATCGTCTTGGCTTCGGTCATGGCCCGGACCAGCCGGCCGGGGCGGGCGCCGACGTAGGTGCGCCGGTGGCCGCGGATCTCGGCCTCGTCGCGCACGCCGCCGAGGGCGACCCGCACGAACGAGCGGCCGAGGGCCCGGGCGATGGACTCGCCGAGCGACGTCTTGCCGACGCCGGGCGGCCCGACCAGCGTGAGGATGGTGCCCTGGCGGGCGGGGCCGGCGACGACAGGCTCGTCGGCCGGATCGGCCGGATCGGCGTCGTCATCGGTGCCCCCGGTCAGCACCTCGGCGGCAGCGGCCTCCTGCAGGGCGGCCAGCTCGGCCTCCTTGGCGGCCTCGTCGGCCCGCTCGGCGCGGAGCTTGCGGACGGCCAGCTCCTCGACGATGCGGTCCTTCACCTCGTCGAGTCCGGTGTGGTCGGCGTCGAGCACGGCGCGGGCACGGTCGAGCTCCAGGTTGTCGGTGGAGCGCTCGCCCCACGGCAGCTCGAGCACGGTGTCGAGCCACGTCACGATCCACCCGCGCTCGGGCGACTGCTCGGAGCTGCGCTCGAGCTTCTCGACCTCGCGCTCGGCCGCGGTGCGGACGTCGGCAGGGAGGTCCCGGTCGGCCAGCTTCTGGCGGTAGGCGGCGGGGGAGTCGGCTGCTTCGCCGCCCTCCTCGTCGAGCTCGCCCAGCTCCTTGCGGATGGCGGACAGCTGCTGGCGGAGGATGAACTCGCGCTGGTTCTTCTCGAGGCCCTCGCTGACCTCGGTGCGGATCTTCTCCGCCATGGCGTGCTCGGCCAGGGCCTCCTTGACCCAGGCGAGGACGCGGCGGACGCGCTCGGTGACGTCGACGGTCTCGAGCAGCTCGATCTTGCGCTCCAGCGACAGGTCCGGCCACCAGCCGGCGGCGTCGGCCAGGGCGTCGGGCTCGTCGAGGCCCCGGAGGATCTCGGTGAGGCGGCGGCCGCCCATCTCCTCGAACAGCTCGCGGAACCCGGCCCGCAGCTCGACGGCGAGGTCGCGGGCCTCGTCGGTGACCTCGGGGTCGACCGGCTCGGCCTGGAGCCAGAGCACGGTGCCGGTGCCGGCCACGCCGGTGCGCAGGAGGGCCCGGTCGTGGGCGCGGATCACCAGAGCGGGGACCCCCGACGGCAGCTGGCCGGTGGACTCGATGGTGGCGATGGTGCCGACCGCGGCGTGGCGGCCGTCGACGCGGGGGACGAGCAGCAGCCGGTCGTCGTCGCCCGTGGCCTCGACCGCTGCCTTCGCCTCGTCGGACTCGAGGGCGATGGTGAGCACCATCCCGGGGAGCACGACGCCGTTGGGCAGGGGGAGGACGGGCAGCGTCAGCAGCTCGGTCGAGGGGGTGGTGGTGTCAGCCATGGGGGCTCCTCGGGGTCTTGCGGGACCCGAACAACCCTACGGCCGAACCTGCTATTCCAACCATCAACTTTGTTGAAGATCCGGGAATAAACCGCAGATCAGCCACCCGATCCTCCCAAGCCCCTCGGGAGGAAGGCGGCGTCGATCGCCGATCAGGCCTCGGCGGTGGCTTGGGTGAGGCCTTCGGCGAGGGTGTTCCAGGCCAACGTCGCGCACTTGATGCGGACGGGGAACTTCACGACGCCGCGCAGCGCCTCGAGATCGCCGAGCTTCACGCCTTCGGGCAGCTCGGTGGGGAGGTCCTCGCCGGAGGGGCCCTCGGCATCGAGCGAGGACTCGTGGATGCTCATCATCGCCTTGAAGGCGTGGGTGAGCGCCTCGATCTCGTCGACCGTCTTGCCCTTCACCGCGGCGGACATCATCGAGGCGGACGACTGGCTGATGGAGCAGCCGGTGCCGCCGATGCGGATGTCGGTCACCACGCCAGCGTCGTCGAGGTCCAGGTAGACGACGATCTCGTCGCCGCACAGGGGGTTGAAGCCCTCGGTGCGGGTGGCGGGTGGCGTCTCGAGCTCGCCCCGGTTCCGGGGGTTGCGGTAGTGGTCGAGGATGATCTCGCGGTAGAGATCCTCGAGTCCTGGCATGGTCGGCTCCGGGGTTGATCAGACGTGCTGATTAGAGAGTGAAGAAGCTTTGCGCGTCGGCGAGGGCATCAGCCAACGCATCGACGTCGTCGGTGTCGTTGTACACGTAGAACGACGCCCGGGCGGTGGCCCCGACGCCGAGCACCTTCATGAGGGGCTTGGCGCAGTGGTGGCCGGGCCGGACGCAGACGGCGTGCTCGTCGAGCACCTGCGACAGGTCGTGGGGGTGGATGCCCTCCATGGCCATCGACAGCACGCCGCCGCGCATGGCGGGTTCGGCGGGGCCGTGGATGGTGAGGGCGCCGCCGAAGCGCTCGGTGAGCGAGCGCATGGCGTAGGCGGTGATGGACACCTCGTGCTCGCGCACGGCGTCCATGCCCAGCGCGTCGAGGTAGTCGACCGCCGCGTGCAGCCCGATGATCTCGGCGATCGGCGGGGTGCCGGCCTCGAACTTGGCGGGCAGCGCGGCGGGGATGAACCCGTCGAGCGTGACGTTGAGGATCATGCCGCCGCCGCCCAGGAAGGTGGGCATGGCCTCGAGCAGCTCCTCGCGGCCCCAGAGCACGCCGATGCCGGTGGGACCGAGCATCTTGTGCCCGGAGAAGGCGGCGAAGTCGACGCCCATCTGGCCCAGGTCGATGGCGAGGTGGGGCACGTACTGGCAGGCGTCGAGGCAGACGAGGGCGCCGGCGTCGTGGGCCTTGCGGGTGAGCTCGTCGATCGGCGTGAGCGTGCCCGTCACGTTCGACATGGCGGTGAGGGCCAGGATCTTGGCCCCGTCGAGCAGCGTGTCGATGTCGGTGAGGTCCAGCTGGGCGTCGCCGGTGAGCGGGATCCAGCGGATCTCGAAGCCCTTCTCGGCCTGGAGCTGGAACCACGGGACGATGTTGGCGTGGTGCTCGAGCTGGGTGAGCACCACGGCGTCGCCGGGGCCGAGGTTGGCCCGGCCCCACGACTGGGCCACCAGGTTCAGCGACTCGGTGGCGTTCTTGGTGAAGACGACCTCGGTCTCGGGGTTGGGCGCCCCGATGAACCGGCCCACCCGGATGCGAGACGCCTCGAGGGCGTTGGTGGCAGCCTCGGCGATGGCGTAGACGCCCCGGTGGACGTTGGCGTTGATGGTCTCGTAGTAGGTCGTCATCGCATCGATGACGACCTGCGGCTTCTGCGACGAGGCCGCCGAGTCCAAGAAGTGGATGGGCCGGCCCTTGATCTCCTGCTGGAGCAGCGGGAAGTCGGTCTTGATCTTGGCGGCGTCGAACGGGTCGGTCGTGAGGGCGGTCATGGCCGGCTCATCATGACGCAGCTGCGGCGGTCTGCCACGCCTCGAAGCCCTCGGCCTCCACCTTCTCGGCCAGCTCCATGCCACCGGAAGCGACGATGCGGCCGTCGATGAGCAGGTGCACGTGGGTGGGCTGCAGCTCGTCGAGCAGGCGCTGGTAGTGGGTGACGACCAGCAGGCCGAGCTCGGGGCGGTCCTTGCGGACCTCCCGCACCCCCTCGGCCACGACGCGCAGGGCGTCGATGTCGAGGCCGGAGTCGGTCTCGTCGAGGATCGCCAGCTCCGGCTCGAGGATGGCCATCTGCAGGATCTCGTTGCGCTTCTTCTCGCCGCCGGAGAAGCCCTCGTTCAAGTAGCGGTCGGCGAACGACGGGTCCATGTCCAGCCGCTCCATCCACTCCATGATCGCCAGGCGCAGCTCCAGGACGGAGAGGTCGAACCCCTTGCGGGCCGAGAGGGCCTGGCGCAAGAAGTTGATGACCGACACGCCGGGGATGGCCTGGGGGTACTGGAAGGCGAGGAACAGGCCGCTGCGGCCGCGGTCGTCGGGGCCCCAGCCGGTGATGTCGTCGCCCTTGAAGCGGATGCGGCCCGAGGTGATCTCGTACTCGGGGCTGCCGAGGAGGGCGCTGGCGAGGGTGGACTTGCCGGAGCCGTTGGGTCCCATGAGGGCGTGGATCTCGCCGACGCCCACACAGAGGCTGACCCCTCGAAGGATCTCGTTGCCGTCGGCGCTGACGTGCAGGTCCTGGGTCTCGAACAGGGGCGTTGCCATGGGCGCCAGTGTATTAGTCCTACGGCGATAGTGGTAATGCCGGAGGGAGAAAATCCGCGGCGCCGCCCGGATCCGCAGATCGGCCAGGTGGACGGGACCAAACGGGAGCGCCACGCTGTTGACAGGTCTGTCCGAGGCGTCACCCGACGCCCACCGAGGTGCCCAGGAGGTACCCACCCATGTTGTTCAGCCGCAGCAAGCCCGAGACGGTCACGGCGGCGACGGCGCTGGCCGGCCACGACGAGCCCACGTTCGACATCAGCGGCATCCACGCCGTCAACGGCAACTCGATCGTGCCGCCGTTCCCGGACGGGACCGAGATCGCCGTGTTCGCGATGGGGTGCTTCTGGGGTGCCGAGCGCATCTTCTGGCGGCTCCCCGGCGTGTTCGCCACGGCGGTCGGCTACGCGGGTGGCTTCACCCGCAACCCGACCTACCAGGAGACCTGCACCGGTCGGACCGGCCACACCGAGGCCGTTCTCGTGGTCTACGACCCCGAGCAGATCTCGTACCGGCGCCTCCTCGAGGTGTTCTTCACCGAGCACGACCCCACCCAGGTCGACGGGCAGGGCAACGACCACGGCACCCAGTACCGGTCCGCGCTCTACGTGACCACCGACGAGCAGCTGGCCGAGGCCACCTCGGCGTTCGAGGTGTTCGGCAAGGCCCTGGCCGGTGCCGGCAAGCGGCCCATCGCCACCGAGCTGGCTCCCGCCGGCGAGTTCTTCTACGCCGAGGAGTACCACCAGCAGTACCTGCACAAGAACCCCGGCGGCTACTGCGGCCTCCAGGGGACCGGCGTCGTCTGCCAGCTTCCCGGCCCGCTCGCCGACCTCGGCGTCGACCTCGACGAGGACGCCGCCGCCAAGGTGGCCGATGCCGCCCCTGTTGCCCATGAGGAGGACCCCGTGACCGAAGACAGCAAGCTCAAGCCCCTCGCCACCACGGACGAGGAGTGGAAGCAGCGGCTGACCCCCGCCCAGTACCAGGTGCTCCGCGAGGCGGGCACCGAGCGGGCGTTCGCCGGGGCCTACACCGACGTCGAAGAGCCCGGCCTCTACCGCTGCATGGCGTGCGGGAACCCGCTCTACACGAGCGACACCAAGTTCCACTCCGGCAGCGGCTGGCCCTCGTTCACCGAGGCGGTGTCGCCCGGCGCCGTCGAGCTGATCGAGGACCACTCGCACGGGATGACCCGCACCGAGGTCCGCTGCGGCCGCTGCCACAGCCACCTCGGCCACCTCTTCCCCGACGGTCCCCGTGACCGTGGCGGCCTCCGCTACTGCATGAACAGCTGCGCCCTGGACCTCGACCAGGGCGCCGAGCCGGTCCGCTGACCGGCACCTTCGACGGGGCGTCGCTTGCGGCGGCGCCCCGTCGTCGCGCCGACGCCGACACCCGCGCGGCCTCCACCCGCGGCCGGGGCACGCCTGTACCCGCACCCAGCAGACAGGAGGCTCCCCGCCGCCCCTACGCTCGATGTCATGGCGAGGATCCCTGCTGAAGACGACGAGGACGTCCGCCGCACGAGCCTCCTCGATGCCCAGCGGCGGGCCGAGCAGCTGTTCGCGGCGGTGAGCGAGGCCGGCATCATCAGGCCCGGAACCACCGACAAGGAAGCGAGCCGGGCGGTCACGAACCTGGCTGCCGCCGAGTTCGGTGTGAAGCGCCATTGGCACAAGCGCATCGTCCGCTCCGGGCCCAACACGCTCCTCCCGTACCAGAAGAAGCCGCGCGACCGGACCATGGGCGACGACGACATCGCGTTCGCCGACTTCGGCCCGATCTTCGACGGCTGGGAAGCCGACTACGGCCGCACCTGGGTCATCGGCGACGACCCGGACAAGATCCGGCTCCGAGACGACCTCGCCGAGGTCTTCACCGCCGGCCGGCAGTTCTTCGAGGACCGCCCCGACATCACCGGCCAGGACCTCTACACCGAGGTCACCCGGCTGGCCGCTGATCGCGGGTGGGGCTTCGGCAACCACCACTGCGGCCACCTCGTGGGCGAGTTCCCCCACGAGGACTTCACTGGTGGCCGCCCCGCCTCGCACCTCATGGTCGGCAGCACCGAGCCCATGCGCAGGCTCGACCCCTCCGGGCGGATCGCCCACTGGATCCTCGAGATCCACCTCATCGACGAGGACCGCCGCTTCGGCGGGTTCTACGAGCAGCTCCTCACCCTCTGACGCCGCCACGGAACCCGGTCGCGCCGTACCCGCCCACCGGACCGGGCCGCCGTCACACGATCAGGCCGGCGAACCGGTCGAAGATGCGCATCCGCTCCGCCGCGGAGGCGCTGAGCCGCGAGGGCGCGTCGCGGGTGATGGCTGCTGGGTCGGCGGCCTCGTGGCCGAACGAAGCCACGAACCGCGACACCGCCGCCTCGTCGACCTCGGGGTGGAACTGCACGCCCCACGCGGATGCACCCATCCGGAACGCCTGGTTCGGGTACGCAGCTGACGATGCCAGGTGGACCGCCCCGGCGGGCAGGTCGAAGGTCTCGCCGTGCCAGTGCAGCACCCACAGCTCGCGTCCGAGCCCGTGGAACAGCGCGTCGCCTCCCGCCCCGGTGGAGACCTGCACCGTCCCCCACCCGATCTCCGGCTCCCCGCCCGACCGGATCGAAGCACCGGCCGCGACAGCGAGGAGCTGGGCGCCCAAGCACACACCGAGCATCGGTCGACCACGCTGCAGCGCATCGGAGATGAGCGCCACCTCCGCCATCCGGCTCGGGAAGCCGTCGTCGCTCGCGGCAGACATCGGGCCGCCCATCACCACCAGTCCGCCATGGCCGGCCAGGTCGGCCGGTAGCGGAGCACCCTCGTCCACCCGCACCACGTCGACCGCGCGTCCTCGTTCGGCGAGGGCCGTGGCGATCAAGGCCGGCCCCTCCGGCTCGAGATGCTGCACGATGAGCACGGGTTGCGGCACGGCACGGGGCACCGTGCCGTTCTACCCGCTCGTCGACGGCCGCTCACCCCGTGCCGCCAGCACCGTCGCTCACGCGTGGTCGCGCAGGTCTTCCTTCCAGGTGCGGAAGCGGGTGTGCGAGGCGGTCGGGCCGTGGCCGGATCCGGTGCCGTCGGGGACGAGGTCGAAGGTGAACTGCACGGCGAGGTCGTCGGCGCGGCCGACCCAGTAGCGGGCATCGGCGCCTCGCGCTGGTCCCGAGCGCCACAGCAGCCACGGGCCGATGCGCCGGAGGTACCGGGCGGTCGCACCGGTCGACGGCGCCGGCAGGTCGTCGGCCAGCGCCAGCAGCTCGGGCGGTGCCTCGATCCAGGCGGTCGCCGGGATCGACCGGTCGCGCGTGGGCGTGTCGGGCAGGTCGGTCGTGTGCACCGGCCGCTCGTCGAGCGGCCGCCGCTCGGCCGGGGTGGGGGTTGCCTGGCGCGGTTCGGTCACGGGGCGATCCTCGCACGCGAGGTCGGCTACCACCCGCGGTCGGCCCACTCCTGCAGGTGGGGGGACTCCGCTCCGATGGTCGTCGAGTCGCCGTGACCGGGGAGCACGATGGTGTCGGCGGCCAGCGGCGAGAACAGGCGGTCCTCGAGCGAGCGGAGGATGGTGGGGAAGTGGCCGCCGAACTTCGTGGTGCCCGGTCCGCCGGGGAAGAGGGTGTCGCCGCTGAAGAGGACGGGCTTGCCCGCGACCTTGAAGCACATCGACCCCGGGGTGTGGCCCGGGGTGAAGACCGTCTCCAGCCGGAGGCGGCCGACCGGGATGATCGATGCGTCCTCGAGGATCTGGTCGTAGCTCGGGAGCATCGCCGCGTCCTCGGCGGTGATGTGCACGGAGTACCCGGCGTCGCGCATCTGGGGCACGGCCTGGATGTGGTCGTGGTGGCCGTGCGTCTCGAGCACCTCGCGCACCCCCAGCTGCTGGCTCAGCGCCAGCAGCTGCTCGTGCTCGTCGGCGGCGTCGAGCAGGACGGCGTCGCCGGTCTGGCCGCACCGCAGCACGTAGACGTTGTTGTCCATGGGGCCCACGACGACCTTGTGGATCTCGGCTTCGGCGTCCGACCAGATCAGCGTGTCCATGCCGCCAGTCTGCCGTGGCGGCGCCGCTACGGGCGAGGGTCGGCGGGGGTGATCGAGTGCAGCCCGGCGTCGACGAGCGCCAGGGCCTCGTCGATGGTCTCGGCGAGGCCGCGGTCGGAGCCGTGCGCGGTCCAGCGTTCGATGGCCGCCCGGGTCACGGCGACCGTGCACGACACGATCACCTGCGGCGCCAGGTCCTGCTCGGGGTCCATCCCCAGCCGCTCGGCCACGAAGGGCACGAGCACGGCCTCCATGATCGGCTGGCGCTCGGCGCTGCGCTGCTGGAGCTCCGGGCTGGCGGCGATGATCCCGGTGCGGATCCGGTTGGCCTCGACGTCGCTCGCGAACTCGGACACGAGGTCGAGGGTGACGGCGCGGATGGATCCCATGACCGTCTCGGTGCGGGGACGGGCGGCGAGCGCGGCGCTGGTGGCCGCCACCATCTCCGGGACGCTGCCGAGGACCACGTCCTCCTTGGAGGAGAAGTAGCGGTAGAAGGTGCGGGGCGAGACGTCGACCTCGGCGGCGATCTCCTCGATGGTGACGTCGTGGTAGCCGCGCTCGGTGAACAGCTGGAGCGCGACCCGCTGCAGGTCGTCGTGCGTGCGCTGCTTCTTGCGCTCCCGGAGCCCCGGCCGGTCCTCGGTGATCACGCCGCCAGCCTACCTGGGGGTCTGACGTTCGTCATGCATGTGCCGGATGTCATCTATGCATATTGGCAGGTCTGCCAATATGCTCCTCCTGCTCGACGAGCGGGCCCGCCGCGTCGTCTGTCCCGAGAGGACCTCATGTCGAAGTACCTGTACCGCCTGGGCCACGGGTGCGTGCGCCGCCGCAGGACCGTGCTCGTCGCCTGGATCGTGGTGCTGTTCGGCGTCGGTGTCTTGGCGAGCACCGTCGGCGGGCCGCTGAGCGACCAGTTCTCGATCCCCGGCACCGAGTCCCAGCAGGCCATGGACCTGCTCGATCAGCGCTTCCCGCAGGCCTCGGGCTCGTCGGCCCGCGTGGTGTTCGCCGTCGACGAGGGCCGGCTCGACGACGCCGGCGCCAAGGCCGGCATCGAGGCGACCCTGGCCCAGCTCGGGAAGGCCGACGGGGTGAGGGCGGTCTCCGACCCGTTCGAGGCCGGCACCGTCTCCCCCGACGGGAGCATCGGGTTCGCCGACGTGCAGTACGGCTCCGATGCGAGCGAGGTCACCGAGGCCCAGCTCGACGCCCTCTACGGCGCCTCGGGTCCGGCTGAGGCCGCGGGTGTCCAGGTCGAGCACGGCGGCGAGGTCAAGCGCCAGGAGGAGCCGGGGCACAGCTCCGAGCTCATCGGCCTCGGCGTGGCCGTGATCGTGCTGCTGCTGTCGTTCGGCTCGCTGGTCGCCATGGGCATCCCGATCGTGACCGCGCTCATCGGCGTGGGCATCGGCCTCTCGGGCATCACCGTCGTGGCCGGCCTCACCGACGTGTCGTCGTCGGCTCCCACCCTCGCCACGATGATCGGCCTCGCGGTCGGCATCGACTACGCGCTCTTCATCGTCACCCGGCACCGCCAGAACATGGCCGAGGGCCACGACGTCGCCGAGGCGGCGGCGCGGGCCACCGCCACCGCTGGCGGCGCCGTCGTGTTCGCCGGGATGACCGTGGTCATCGCCCTTCTCGGCGTGCTCGTCATCGGCATCCCGTTCCTCACGGCGATGGGCCTCGGCGCCGCCCTCACCGTGTTCCTCGCCGTGCTGATCGCCGTGTCCCTGCTCCCGGCCCTGCTCGGCTTCGCCGGCACCAACATCGACCGCTGGCGCATCGGCCGGTCCCGCACCGGTTCGGCCGAGGAGGCCGAGGCCAGCCTCAGCGGCCGCTTCGCCCGCAGGGTCATCGCCCGCCCCGGCGTGTCACTGGCCGTCGGGCTCGGCATCATCGCGGTGCTCGCCGTGCCGTTCCTCTCGATGCGCCTGGGCATGACCGACGCCGGCGCCTCGCCGAAGGACACCACCGAGCGGAAGGCCTACGACCTGCTGGCCGAGGGCTTCGGGCCCGGCTTCAACGGTCCGCTCACCCTGGTGGTCGATACCCGGGAGGCGGCCGATCCCGAGGCGGCCCTGACCGCCGTCTCCGCCGCGGTGGGCGACGACCCCGGCGTCGCCGTCGTCGGTCCGCCGATGGCGAACGAGGCCGGGGACACCTCGATCGTCTCGGTCATCCCGGCCACCTCGCCGTCGTCGGCCGAGACCGAGGAGCTGGTCCACCACCTCCGCCACGACGTGGTGGCCCCCGTCGCCGAGCGCACCGGCGCCGACGTCGCCATCGCCGGCCAGACCTCCGTCCTGATCGACGTGGCCGACAAGATGGCCGACGCCCTGCCGCTGTTCATGGGGCTCGTCATCGGCCTGACCATGATCCTGCTGCTCGTCGTGTTCCGGTCCCTGCTGGTGCCGGTCAAGGCGGCCATCGCCATCCTGCTCAGCATCGGGGCGAGCTTCGGCGTGCTGGTCGCCGTCTTCCAGTGGGGCTGGATGAAGGACCTGATCGGCCTCCAGGAGACGGTGCCGATCATCAGCTTCCTGCCCCTGTTGATGTTCGCCATCCTCTTCGGCCTGTCGATGGACTACGAGGTCTTCATCCTCTCCCGCATCCGTGAGGACTACGTGCGGACCGGCGATGCCCGCCGCAGCGTGCTGACGGGTCTCACCAGCTCGGCCCGGGTCATCACCGCCGCGGCGCTCATCATGATCAGCGTGTTCGCCAGCTTCGTGCTGGGCGAGGACCCGATCATCAAGATGTTCGGCGTCGGGTTCGCGACCGCGGTGCTGCTCGACGCGACCGTCGTCCGGATGATCGTGGTGCCCGCCACCATGGCGCTGTTCGGCGATCGAGCGTGGTGGCTCCCGGGCTGGCTCGACCGCATCATCCCGGACCTCGACGTCGAGGGCGAGCACCTCATCGAGGCCCTCGACCACGCGTCCGACGGGTCCGGCGGCGGCGATCGGGTCGACGACGCCGACCGGGTTCCTGTCCCCGCCTGAGCTCGGAGCGGTCAGGGCGCCCGTCTCAGGACGAGACGACGTCGAAGCCCATCGCCAGGGCGACGGGGATCTGGCGCGGGTCGAAGGTGAGGAAGGTGGTGGGCCGGGGCAGCCGGTCCGCCGCCGCCAGGTGCAGGGCGTCGACGGTGCGCAGCGGCTGCTCGCGGGTCAGCTCCGCGGCGCGGTCGAGGCAGCGCTGGTCGACGGGCACGACGTGGATCCGCTCCCAGTCGTCGCGCAGGGCGCGGCGGACCCGGTCGCCGTCGGTCGCGAGGTCGCACACCCGGTCCACCATGCCGAGGGCCTCGGCCTGGGCCAGGGCCGACGCGCACCACACCGGGTCGGCTGCCATGGCCTCGAGCACGAGGGCGCGGTGCGGCCCGGAGAGGTAGCGGCCGAGGAGGGCCGAGGTGTCGAGGGCCAGGGTCATGCGCCGCGCACCTCGCGCAGGGCCCGGTCCAGGCGGCCGCCGGTCCACGTGTCGATCCGGGTGTCGGGGTCGGCGGGCCGGTCGCCGCGCCGGGCGGGCACCAGCAGGCCCCGCGCCGCCAGGTCGTCGATCGTGACCTGCGTGCCCGTCGGCTCCACCGGGCCGAGCTGGGCCACGGGCCGCCCGGCGATGGTGACGACGATGCGCTCGCCCTCGCCGGCTCGCCGCACGAGCGACGTCAGCCGGCCCCGCAGGTCCCGGATGCCGAGGCGCTCGTCCATCGCCCAAGTGTACGCACGTGTACGCGCCCGGACGGGCGAGGAGCGGCGGCGGTGGGGCAGGGTTCGGGGACCGGTCACCTCCCGACCGGCCCGCACCACCAAGGGGACCAGCGTGAACTTCGCGTTCAACGAGGAGCAAGAAGAGCTCCGCAAGACCGTCCGGGCCTTCCTCGAGGCCAAGTCGTCCGAGGCCGCCGTGCGCGAGCAGATGGACACCGAAGCCGGCTACGACGCTGCGGTCTGGCAGCAGATGGGCGAGCAGCTCGGCCTCCAGGGCCTGGCGATCCCCGAGGAGTTCGGCGGCTCGGGCTACGGCTACATCGAGCTCGTCGTGATCCTCGAGGAGATGGGCCGCTCGCTGCTGTGCGCCCCGTTCTTCTCGTCGGTCGTGCTGGCTGCCAACACGCTGATCCACTCCGGCGACGACCAGGCCAAGGCCGACCTGCTGCCCGGCATCGCGACCGGCGAGACCATCGCCACGCTGGCCTTCACCGAGGAGAACGGCCGCTGGGACGAGGCGGGCATCACTGCCACCGCCACCCCCGACGGCGACACCTGGAAGCTCGGTGGCACGAAGATGTACGTGCTCGACGGCCACACCGCCTCGCTGCTGCTGGTCGCCGCCCGCACCGATGCCGGCGTGAGCCTCTTCGCCGTCGACGGCGAGGGCGCCGGGGTCACCCGCACCGCCCTGTCCACCATGGACCAGACCCGCAAGCAGGCCAAGGTCGAGCTGGACAGCGCCGCCGGCCGCCTCATCGGCGCCGACGGCGAGGGCTGGGCCGTCCTCGAGCGGGTGCTCGACCTGGCCGCGGTGGCCCTGGCTGCCGAGCAGGTCGGCGGGGCCCAGGCGTGCCTCGACATGGCCGTCCAGTACGCCAAGGACCGCGTCCAGTTCGGCCGCCCCATCGGCTCGTTCCAGGCCATCAAGCACAAGTGCGCCGACATGCTGCTCGAGGTCGAGTCGGCCAAGTCCGCCGCCTACTACGCCGGCTGGGCCGCCTCGGAGCTCAACGACGAGCTGCCCTCGGTCGCCTCGCTCGCCAAGGCCTACTGCTCGGAGGCGTACTTCCACGCCGCCGCCGAGAACATCCAGATCCACGGTGGCATCGGCTTCACCTGGGAGCACCCGGCCCACCTGTACTTCAAG
>Ga0182739_1003764_pt1 | contig 13001 bp, 11 predicted proteins | sample eDN5th30CBELigBY_FD_128873 | JGI IMG/M metagenome (GOLD analysis project Ga0182739, IMG submission 128873) | Enriched backyard soil microbial communities from Emeryville, California, USA - eDNA 5th pass 30_C BE-Lig BY (version 2) (version 2) | ecosystem: Environmental > Terrestrial > Soil >... | reverse complement strand
GCATCGGCATCCGCCCAGACGCAGGGCTGGCCCAACGCCGCCATGATCGCCCGGTAGAACGGGATCGAGCGCGCCGGATCGCTCACCGTGATCGAGACATGGTCCAGCATCCCTGCCGGACCCGTCACTGCCAGACGATGCGCGGGAAGGGCCTTGCCGCGCCGGTGACCTCGTCCATCTGCCGGCGGACCTCGGCGGCGATCGCGCGATACACCTCGGCATGGTGCGAGGCCGGATCGGAGGCCACCACGGGCGCACCGCCGTCGGAGGTCTCGCGGATCCGGATGTCGAGCGGCACCTCGCCCAAGAACGGCACGCCATAGCCCTCGGCGCACTGCCTGGCCCCGCCATGGGCGAAGATATCGGCACGGTGCCCGCAGTTCGGGCAGCAGTAATAGCTCATGTTCTCGACGATACCGAGGATCGGCACGTCGACCTTGCGGAACATCTGGATCGCCTTGCGCGCGTCCAGCAGGGCGATGTCCTGCGGCGTGCTGACGATCACGGCACCGGTGAGCGGCACCTTCTGCGCCATGGTGAGCTGCGCGTCGCCGGTGCCCGGCGGCAGGTCGACCACCAGCACGTCGAGCTCGCCCCAGGCCACGTCGTTCAGCATCTGCTGGATGGCGCTCTGCACCATGGGGCCGCGCCAGATCATCGGCGTGTCCTCCTCGACCAGGTAGCCCATCGACATGGTCGGGATGCCCCAGGCACGCACCGGCTCCAGCCGCTTGCCGTCCGGCGAGGTCGGCCGGCCCGATGCGCCGACCATGCGCGGGATGGAGGGGCCATAGATGTCGGCGTCGAGGATGCCGGTGCGCTGGCCGATCGCCGCCAGCCCCAGCGCCAGATTGATCGCCGTGGTCGACTTGCCGACCCCGCCCTTGCCGGACGCCACCGCGATGATCCCGCGCACGCCCGGCACGCCCTGTGGTGCCGGCTGCCCCTGCGGCCGTGCGCCGCGGGCCGCCGGTTCCTGGGGGCGGCCGGCACCGGCCGGCCGTTCGGCGGTAAGCACCGCCGTGGCCGAGGTCACGCCTGGAAGCGCCCGCACCGCGGCCTCGGCCGCCCGGCGCACCGGCTCCATCGCTTCCGCCCGGGACGGGTCGATCTCCATGGAGAAGCCGACATTGGCCCCCTTGATGACGATGCCGCCGATGATTCCCGATTCGGCCAGGTTCTTGCCGCTGCCCGGCAGCGGCACCGCCGCCAGCGCCTGAAGAACCTGTTCCTTGGTCAAGTCAGCCATGTTGAACCCGCCTGTTGTCGTGGTCATATAGCGGACAGACAGCCCGACTTGGAGGGCGGACGGCAGGTGTCCGATCTCGCGAGGGGAGGTTTTGGATGACGATTAGGGACCTTGGTCCCCCCGGCTAGGTGAGGCTTGATGCCCTGGAACCCGAATGGCGGTGGCGGATGGAACGGCGGACAGGGTGGCGGTGGCCCCTGGGCGCCGCGTCCTGGTGGCGGCGGAGGTGGTGGCGGCTCGCAACCGCCTGACCTGGAAGAGCTGATCCGCAAGAGCCAGGAACGGGTCCGGCAGCTGTTCCCGGGCGGCGGTGGCGGGGGAGGGCGCGGCGGCCTGCCCAGCACGCCGGTGATCGCCACGATCGCCGGCCTGGCCGTGGGCGCTTGGCTGCTCAGCGGCTTCTATTTCGTCCAGCCGGAAGAAAAGGGCGTGGAGCTGGTGTTCGGCCATCTCAACGCGGTCACCGATTCCGGTCTGAACTACAACTGGCCCTGGCCGATCGGCTCGGTGCTCAAGCCGCAGGTCACCCGCGTCAACCGGGTCGAGGTAGGCTTCCGTTCCTCGGGTGTGAGTCAGGCCGGCAGCCGGGTGAACGCGCGCGAGGTGCCCGAAGAGGCGCTGATGCTGACCGGCGACGAGAACATCGTCGACATCAACTTCGTGGTGTTCTGGCGGATCAGCGACCCGGCCCTCTATCTGTTCAACATCCGCGACCCGGCCGACACGGTGAAGGCCGCCTCGGAGAGCGCCATCCGCGAGCTGGTCGGCCAGACCCCGATCGCGGAAGTCACCACCGAGGGGCGCCGGCAGATCGAGCAACGCGGCCGCGAGATCATTCAGGCCCTGATGAACGAGTACGGTGCCGGCGTCGTCATCGACGAGGTCCAGCTGCAGAAAGCCGACCCGCCGCAGGAGGTGATCGACGCGTTCCGTGACGTGCAGCGCGCCATGGCCGACCGCGAGCGTGCCCAGAACGAGGCGGAAGCGTTCGCCAACGACATCATCCCGCGTGCCCGAGGTGAGGCGGAGCGGATCCTCCAGGAAGGCCAGGCCTACCAGCAGGAGCAGGTAGCCAGAGCACAGGGTGAGGCGCAGCGCTTCCTGTCGGTGCTGGCCGAGTACCGCAGCTTCCAGGACGTGACCCGCCAGCGCATCTACCTCGAAACCATGGAATCCGTGCTGAACGGTACGCAGAAGACCTTGATCGACCAGCCCGACGGCAGCCAAGGCGTGGTGCCCTACCTGCCTCTCACGGAACTGCCACGCAGCGCAGCACCCTCCGGGCGGACTCCCGCCAGCGGCGCAGGCTCATCGACCATCCTGCCCGACCCATCGACGACCGGAGGCACACAATGACCAACCGCGTCGTCGCAACCGTCGGAGTTGCCGCCGCTGTCGTGGTGATCGGTCTCTACTCGAGCCTGTTCACCGTGAACGAGGCGCAGCAGGCGCTGGTGGTGCGGTTCGGTGAGCCGGTCCGCGAGGTCCGTGATGCCGGCCTGCACTTCAAGGTGCCGTTCGTCGACAATGTCACCTATTTCGACAAGCGGGTGCTCGACTACGATGCCACGTCGGTCGAGCTGATCCTGGGCGACCAGAAGCGGCTCGTGGTGGACGCGTTCGCCCGCTACCGCATCAACTCGCCGACCCGCTTCCGCCAGGCGGCGGGAGACGAGGAGTCCTTCCGGAGCCGGCTCGGGCCGATCCTGTCCTCCAACCTGCGCGGCGTCTTGGGCGAGGCCGGGCTGATGCAGGTGCTGAGCGCCGAGCGTGGCACGCTCATGCAGCGGATCCGCGACCAAACCAATCGCTCGATGCAGGGCTTCGGCGTGGAGCTGGTCGACCTGCGCATCAAGCGGGCCGACCTGCCCGAGCAGAACAGCCAGGCGATCTTCCAGCGGATGCAGACCGAACGGCAGCGCGAAGCCAACGAGCTGCGTGCGCAGGGTGCCGAGGTGGCGCAGCGGATCCGTTCGCGCGCCGATCGCGAGCGGCGCGTGCTGATCGCGGACGCCATGCGCCAGGCGGACGTGTTCCGCGGCGAGGGCGATGCGGAGGCGACCCGGATCTCGGGCGAGGCGTACGGGCAGGATCCGGGCTTCTACCAGTTCTACCGCTCGATGCAGGCCTATCGCACCGCTCTGGGTGACGGGAACACCAACTTGGTGATTTCTCCGGACAGCGACTTCTTCCGCTACTTCCGCGAGTACGACCCCCCACAGAGCCAGGCGGCCGCAGCGCCTCCCACCGCACCCGCCGGACAGGCGGCGCCGGCTGCGGACGAGGCGGACCGGCGGCTGGGCGCCCTGGCGCCTGAACCCCAGGCGCAACAGCCCTGAACGGCGCGGGCGGGACTTGTCCCGCCCGTTCGCATGGGGACAGGCTCCCGATGATGAATTTGCTGCAGACCCTGGCGCTCGTGCTGGTGGTGGAGGGGATCCTCTGGACCCTGTTCCCCGGCATGATGCGTCGGGTCGCCGCGCGGGCCGCGGAGAGCGACGAGGGAATGCTGCGCTATGGCGGACTGGCCTTTGCGGTCACCGGGGTCGTCGCAGTATGGTTGCTGCGCGGCTGACGGGCCGGCGGTGCCGCTGTTCTGTGCCATGACGCCGAGGTGCTATGGCCGTGCGGCCGGAGCGCGCCTACATTGACGATGTCAGGTCCGGTCGGTCGCGCGCGGGCCGACCGAGATGCCATGGCGGTCAGACGCCGTGCCAGCAGGATTTCGGGTATGATCGTTCGCAAGCTTATCTCGCTCCCGTCCAGCCCGGCCGCTGCCCTGCCGGCACTTGCGATGATGCTGCTCGGCTGCAGCCTGGCGCCGGGCAGCCTGCAGGCGCAGGACGCAGCACCCCTCGGCGACAACGTACCGGCCGACTCGCGAACCTTCGCGCCGCCGAGCTTTGCACCGCTGGTCGAGCGGGTGGCGCCGGCCGTGGTCAACATCTCCACCAGCCGGCAGGTCCAGCCGAACGACCAGCAGGCGATGCCGATGCCCCAGTTCCCGCCGGGCTCGCCGTTCGAGGAGTTCTTCCGCGACTTCTTCGACCAGAACCGTCGCGGCCAGCGGCCGCCCGAGCAGCAGCGGCGCGCCTTCTCCTTAGGCTCGGGCTTCATCGTCGATCCCACCGGCTACGTGGTGACCAACAACCACGTCATCGCCGACTCCGACGAGATCAAGGTCATCCTGAACGACGACAGCGAGTATGTCGCGAAGATGATCGGCACCGACAGCAAGACCGATCTTGCGCTGCTCAAGATCGAGCGCGACGAGCCGTTCCCTTATGTCGAGCTCGGCGACAGCGACGGGATCCGGGTCGGCGACTGGATGATGGCGATCGGCAACCCGTTCGGCCTGGGCTCGACCGTCACCACCGGCATCGTGTCCGCCCGCAACCGCGACATCAATGCCGGCCCCTATGACGACTTCCTCCAGGTCGACGCGGCCATCAACCGCGGCAATTCGGGCGGCCCGTCCTTCGGGATGGACGGCAAGGTGATCGGCATCAACACCGCGATCTTCTCGCCGTCCGGTGGCAATGTCGGCATCGGCTTCGCCATTCCCGCCAACATCGCCAAGCCGATCATCGACAGCCTGAAGCAGACCGGCCGCGTCGCGCGCGGCTGGCTGGGCGTGCGCATCCAAGCGGTCACCCAGGAGATCGCCGAGGGGCTGGGCCTGGAGGAGGATGCCGGCGCGCTGGTCGCCTCCACCCAGGAGGGCGGTCCCGCGATCGCCGCAGGCATCCAGCCGGGCGACGTCATCCTCGAGTTCGACCACAAGAAGATCGACCGGATGCGCTCCTTGCCGCGCATCGTCGCCGAGACCGCCGTCAACAAGGAAGTCGAGGTCCTGATCTGGCGCAAGGGCGAGAAGCAGACCGTCAAGGTGACGCTGGGCGAGCTGCCGGACGACGAGACGTTGGCGGCCACCGAGGAACCCTCCGGCAGCGATCAGCCCGACACGCCGCCCGGTGCCGTGGTCGCGATCGATCCGCTCGGCCTGAAGGTCCAGGAACTGACCGCGGAGAGCCGCAGCCAGTTCCAGCTGGGCGACAGCGTGACCAAGGGTGTGGTGATCACCGAGGTCGCTCCCGACGGCTCGGCCGCCGAGGAATCGCTCCAGCCGGGCGATGTGGTGCTGGAGGCCGGGCAGGATCCGGTCAACACGCCCAAGGAGCTGGCGGAGAAGGTCGAGGAGGCCCGCTCGTCCGGCAAGCGCAACATCCTCCTGATGGTGGAGCGGCAGGGCGACCTGCGCTTCGTGGCGCTCCGCCTGGCCAGCTGAGCCGCGCGACGGAGGCGGCTAGCCTCCGTCAGCGTCAGCCGGCAGCGAATGCGCTGCGCGGATAGCCCTGGATGAACAGCAGCGCGGTGAGGTCGCCATACCGGATCACGACCGGGGCGACCTCGGCGACCCTGGCATGGGGACGGAAGCCCACGCCCAGCCCGGCCGCCCGGATCATCGGGATGTCGTTGGCGCCGTCGCCGGCGCATAGCGCATCGGCGCGGCCGAGACCCAGCCGCCCGGTGATCTCGTCGAGCGTCCTGAGCTTGGCATCGGCATCCAGCAGGGGCGGCACCAGCCGACCGGTGAGCCGGCCGTCCTGGATCTCCAGCAGGTTGGCGTGGTGCTCGTCGAAGCCGGTGCGTGCCGCCACCGGCCCGGTGAACCGGGTGAAGCCGCCCGAGACCAGGGCGGTGCGGGCGCCATGGGCCCGCATCGTCCTCACCAGCGTCCGGGCTCCCGGCATGAGCTGGATCCGCTCGGCGAGCAGCCGCTCGATGGCACTCTCCTCCAGCCCGGCCAGGAGCTGCACCCGCGCCTTGACCGAGCTCGCGAAATCCAGCTCGCCGTTCATGGTCCGCTCGGTGATCGCCGCCACCTCCGCGCGGATGCCCAGGAGATCGGCCAGTTCGTCGATGCACTCGGTGGTGATGACCGTGCTGTCCATGTCGCAGAGCAGAACGCGCTTGCGCCGGTTCCCGGACGGCATCACCGCCACGTCGATCCGCCGATCCCCGACGATGTCGGCCAGCACCGGAGGCAGCGGGCTGGCGCTCTCTTCGACCTCGAACGCCACCGCCTCGCCGTCCGAAAGCACCGCCGCCTCGGCCCGCAGCGCCCGGGACGCTTGTGCCACCAGTGCGGGTGTCAGCAGGCGCGCGTCCGGATCGCTCACCAGCGTGACCACCGTCATCTCCGACTCCCGTGAATGCTGCGCTGCAACATGAAGCGCCCGGTGATCGTGATAGGCGGGCCCACCGCCAGCGGCAAGTCGGCCCTGGCGATCCGGCTGGCGCAGGCCCTGGGCGGCACGGTGGTGAACGCCGATTCGATGCAGCTCTACCGCGACCTGCCGATCCTGACCGCACGGCCGTCGCCGGCGGACGAGCGCCTGGCTCCACACGCCCTGTACGGCATCTGGAACCCGCTCGAGACCGGGTCGGCGGGACGTTGGCTGGGGCTGCTGGCCGACCTGCTCGAGCGCGAACCGGACGCGCCACTGGTCATCACCGGCGGCACCGGCCTTTATCTGGAGGCGCTCCTGCACGGTATCGCCGCGGTGCCCGACATCCCGGCCGACATCCGGGCGGAGGTGCGCAGCCTGCCACCAGCAGCGCTGCACCGGATCCTCTCGGAGGAGGACCCGGCCATGGCCGTTCGCCTCCGCTCGACCGACCCGCAGCGGCTGATGCGCGCCCTGGAAGTGCGACGGGCCACCGGCCGCTCCCTGCTCGCCTGGCATGCGGACCCGCCGGCACGAATCGATCTCGGCGTCGAGCCGGAGGGCGTGGCCCTGCTGCCGGCGCGGGACGAGCTGGTCGCCCGGATCGGCCGGCGCCTCGATCAGATGCTGGCGGCAGGGGCGCTGGACGAGCTGGCGGCGTTCCTGGCCGAGCCGGCCCATGCCGACTCGCCGCTGCTCAAGGCGGTGGGCGTGCCCGAGTTCGCGCGCTGCATCACCGACGTGGTCCCGCCGGCCGAGGCGCTGGCGGCTGCCGTAATCTCGACCCGCCAGTATGCCAAACGACAGGTGACGTTTCTGCGCCATCGGCTGAGGGCGCTTCAGCCTTGTGCCGGTTTCGGCGACGATCTGGCGGTTCAGGAGGCAGTTTCCGCCCGGATTCTGTCCAGGTTTCGTTGACGCTGCCAAAGCGCGAAGTTAGCTTGCCGCGCCCTTCGCGAGAAGGGTGAGGATGACGCTTTGCCCAAGAGGGGCTTCACCAAAACCGTAGTGCCGGAACCAGTGATTCCGGCGGAGTTCGACCGATGACCGACACCACCAAGCTCGCGACCGCAACGGCCGCCTCGCGCCCCATGACGGGTGCCGAGGTAGTGCTCGCGGCCCTCGTAGAGCAGGGTGTAGAGGTCATTTTCGGCTACCCCGGCGGCGCGGTCCTTCCGCTCTACGACGCGATCTTCAAGCAGGACAAGATTCGCCACGTCCTGGTGCGTCATGAGCAGGCCGCCGTGCATGCCGCGGAAGGCTATGCCCGCTCGACCGGCAAGGTCGGCGTGGTGCTGGTGACCTCGGGCCCCGGCGCCACCAACACGGTGACCGGCCTGACCGACGCGCTGATGGATTCGGTGCCGCTGGTCTGCCTGACCGGTCAGGTGCCGACCCACATGATCGGCAACGACGCCTTTCAGGAAGCCGACACGGTCGGCATCACGCGTCCCTGCACCAAGCACAACTACCTGGTGAAGGACGGCGAGGACCTGGCGTCGGCCATCCACGAGGCGTTCCACGTGGCGCGCACCGGCAGGCCCGGCCCGGTGGTGGTCGACCTGCCCAAGAACGTGCAGATGGGCCAGGCGCCCTACCGGTCGATGGAGCAGGCGCGCATCCGCGGCCGGGTCGAGGTGCGCGAGCCGTCGCTGGAGCGGATCGAGCAGGCCGTCGACCTGCTCAAGCGCGCCGAGCGGCCGGTCTTCTATGTCGGCGGCGGCGTGGTGAACTCGGGCACCGAAGCCTGTGCCGCGCTCACCGAGCTGGTCCGGGCCACCGGCTACCCGGTCACGCTGACGCTGATGGGCTTGGGTGCCTATCCGGCCTCCGACCCGCAGTTCCTGGGCATGCTCGGCATGCACGGGACCTACGAGGCCAACATGGCCATGCACGACTGTGACGTGATGGTCTGCATCGGCGCCCGTTTCGACGACCGGGTGACCGGCACCACGGCCAAGTTCTCGCCGAACTCGAAGAAGATCCACGTCGACATCGACCCGTCCTCGATCAACAAGAACATCGCGGTCGACCTGCCGATCGTGGGCGACGCCCTGCCGACCCTGCGCGCCATGCTGGACGCCTGGAACCGGCGGGACAACGAGCCCGCGAAGAACGAGCGCACGGCGGCCTGGTGGAGCCAGATCGAGGAGTGGCGCGGCAAGAACTCGCTGGGCTTCCGCAACAGCTCCACCCTGATCAAGCCGCAATACGCGATCCAGCGCCTCTACGAGCTGACCAGGGACCAGGACGTCTACATCACGACCGACGTCGGTCAGCACCAGATGTGGGCGGCCCAGCACTTCAAGTTCGAGAAGCCGCTGCGCTGGATGACCTCGGGCGGGCTCGGCACCATGGGCTACGGCCTGCCGGCCGCGATCGGCGTCCAGATCGCCCATCCGGACTCGCTGGTGGTCTGCGTGTCCGGCGACGCCTCCTGGCTGATGAACATGCAGGAGATGTCGACGGCACTCCAGTACCGCCTGCCCGTGAAGTCGTTCATCCTGAACAACAGCTACATGGGCATGGTCCGCCAGTGGCAGGAGTTCTTCCACGGCAACCGCTACGCCGAGAGCTACAACGACAGCCTGCCGGACTTCGTGAAGCTGGCGGAAGCCTTCGGTGCGGTAGGCCTGCGCTGCTCCAAGCCTGACGAGATCGACGACGTCATCCGCGAGATGCTGAAGGTCGACAAGCCGGTGATCGTCGACTGCATCACCGACCAGGCCGAGAACGTCTACCCGATGATCCCGGGCGGTGCCGCCCACAACGAGATCCAGCTCGCCCCGGACGACGACTGGGCCCCGGTCAAGGGCGTCGAAGACGGCATGGTAACCGTCTGAACCAACGTTTCGCTCGATCTCGCCGCGGCCGGCACAGGAGTGCCGGCCGCCACCGCACATACCGATAACGGGGATACCCCCGCAGATGACGATGCCTGAAGAGCGCCACACCATCGTGGTGCTGGTGGACAATGAACCGGGCGTGCTGGCCCGGGTCATCGGCCTGTTCTCCGGCCGGGGCTACAACATCGAGAGCCTGACCGTAGCCGAGGTCGACAAGGAGCGCGGTCTGTCGCGCATCAACATCGTCACCACCGGCACCCGCCTCGTCATCGAGCAGATCCAGAACCTGCTGGCCCGCCTTGTGCCGGTCCACAAGGTCCAGGACCTGACCGTGGAAGGGCCGCACGTCGAGCGCGAGCTGGCCCTGGTCAAGATCACCGGCAACCGGGAGCGCCTGGTCCAGGCGCTGCGGATCGCCGACTTCATGCACGCGCGCCTGGTTGACAGCACGCCCGGCACGTTCGTGTTCGAATGCACCGGTACCTCCGACGAGGTCGATGCCTTCATCTCGCTGGTGGAGCCCGCCGAGGTCAGCCGCGCCGGCGTGGTCGCGATCGCCCGCGGCCAGAGCATGCTGCAAAGCGACCGCAGCGAGTAATCCGCACCGTCAACATCCGTCATTGTCGAGCCGGGAGGGGCGAAACATGCGCGTCTATTACGATCGGGATGCCGATCTCAACCTGATCAAGTCGAAGAAGGTCGCCATCATCGGCTATGGCAGCCAGGGCTTCGGCCATTCCAACAACCTCAAGGACAGCGGCGTCGCCGAGGTCGTGGTCGGCCTGCGCGCCAACTCGCCCACCCGCAAGAAGGTCGAGGCCGCCGGCCTGAAGGCCATGACCCCCGCTGAGGCCGCCAAGTGGGCCGACGTCGTCATGGTGCTGGTGCCCGACGAACTCCAGGCCGACCTGTGGGCCGACGAGCTCGCCGCCAACATGAAGCAGGGTGCTGCCCTGATGTTCGCGCACGGCCTGAACATCCACTTCAAGCTGATCGAGGCCCGCCCCGACCTCGACGTGCTGATGGTGGCGCCCAAGGGCCCGGGCCATCTGGTCCGCGCCGAGTACACCAAGGGCGGCGGCGTGCCCTGCCTGATCGCCGTCCACCAGGACCCGTCCGGCGGCGCCCTGGACCTCGGCCTGTCCTACGCCTCGGCGATCGGCGGCGGCCGGGCCGGCATCATCGAGACGACCTTCAAGGAAGAGGTCGAGACCGACCTGTTCGGCGAGCAGGTCGTGCTCTGCGGCGGCACCTGCGCCCTGATCAAGGCCGGCTACGAGACCCTGGTCGAGGCCGGCTACGCCCCGGAGATGGCCTATTTCGAGTGCCTGCACGAGGTGAAGCTGATCGTGGACCTGATCTACGAAGGCGGCCTCGCCAACATGCGCTACTCGATCTCCAACACCGCCGAGTACGGCGACTACATGACCGGCCCGCGCATCATCACCGATGAGACCAAGGCCGAGATGAAGCGCGTGCTCGCCGACATCCAGGAAGGCCGCTTCGTGCGCGACTGGGTGCTGGAGAACAAGGCCTCGCAGGCCAGCTTCAAGGCGATCCGCGCCAAGGAAGCCGCCCACCCGATCGAGCAGGTCGGCGAGAAGCTGCGCTCCATGATGCCCTGGATCGGCCAGAACAAGCTGGTCGACACCGCGAAGAACTGAGCGATTCCAACGGTGTTGGACGACGCACGGGCGGGAGGGGCAACCCTCCCGCCCGTCGCGGTTTCTGGCTCTGGCCGCTCGAACGCTGCGCAGGGCTTCTCGGCACTGATCGAGTCGGCCGGTGTAAATGCGTCGTGCCGTCGCCGATGGGTTGCGGCACCTCGCCGGTTGCCCTGATGCCCGGGAGAGCGAACCGCTCGAACGAGGCTCCCGGACCACCGCGGCTTGCGGCAGCGGCCGGCCATCCTGTTCCTCCAGCAGCAGGCAATCGATGCAGGCTTTCATCACGCCGGCCGTGGCGGTGCCCGGGCGGCAGCAGCAATGGTCCACGCGGATCGCCTTCTTCATCGCGGGCTTCGCCCTGGCCGCCTGGGCGCCGCTGGTGCCGTACGCGCAGGTGCGGGTGGGGCTGGGCGACGGCAGCCTCGGTCTCCTGCTGCTCTGCCTGGGCTGCGGCTCGATCGTCGCCATGCCGCTGGCCGGTGTGCTGGCCGGCCGGTTCGGCTGCCGCAGCGTCCTCCTCATGGGCAGCGCCCTGGTCTGCCTGACCCTGCCGCTCCTGGCGGTCGCTACGACCTTCCCGCTGCTGGCGGCGGCCCTGTTCGCCTTCGGGGCCGCCATCGGCACGATCGACTGCGTGGTCAACATCCAGGCGGTGATCGTCGAGCGGGCCAGCGGCAAGACGATGATGTCCGGCTTTCATGGCCTGTTCAGCGTGGGTGGGATCGTCGGTGCCGGTGGCGTGAGCCTGCTCCTGACCCTGGGCGCCTCGCCGCTCGGCGCCACCCTGGCCGCCGTGGCGCTGGTGCTGCTGGCGATCGCCCGGGCGGCACCGCATCTCCTGCCCGAGGCGGCCGCGGCGGGTGGACCGCTGTTCGTCTGGCCGCGCGGCGTGGTGCTGTTCATCGGCATTTTGTGCTTCGTCGTCTTCCTGACCGAGGGGGCGGTGCTCGATTGGAGTGCCGTGTTCCTGACCAGGCTGCGTGCGGTGGAGCCCTCGCAGGCGGGCTTGGCCTATGCGGCGTTCGCCACGGCCATGACGATCGGGCGGCTTCTCGGTGACCGGATTGTGCGACGGGTCGGCGGGCGTCGCGTGCTGGCCGCCGGCGGGCTCCTGGCTGCCCTGGGCCTGACGCTGGCGACCCTGCACCCGGCCTGGGAGGCGGCGCTCGCAGGCTTCGCCCTGGTCGGCGCCGGCTGCGCCAACATCGTGCCGGTGCTCTACAGCCTGGTCGGGCGGCAGAAGGTGATGCCCGAGCATGCCGCGGTCTCGGCAATCACCACGATCGGCTATGCCGGCATCCTGGCGGGACCGGCCGCGATCGGGCTGGTTGCTCATTTCACCAGCCTGTCCATCGCACTGCTCGGCGTCGCGGTGCTCCTGCTGGGGGTGGCCGCCAGCGGCCGGATCCTGCGCCTCTAGCGCCCCGATCGCAGGGCTCGAACCAACACTAGGCGATCAGCCCGCCATAGGTCCGGCCGGCGAACAGGATCCAGGGAAGATCGTGACCATCGATCCTGGAGCGCGCCGACTGCATGGCCACCTGCCGTGGGCGGCCTTGCCGGTCATGCTGCGTCGGCGAGCAGCTTCTCCAGGGCGCCCGCGATCGTCGCCAGATGCTCCGCCGCATCCTGACCACCCAGCAGTGTCTGCTGGATCTGCGGCGGCGAGAACTGGCTCTGGAAGCTGCCATAGCCGGGCAGGTGGCGCGGGTGGTGGACCAGGGCGTTCTGGTCCTGCAGCACGGCCAGCATCGACTGGAACCGCTCCTGGCGCAGCCAGTCCTCCTGCCAGGCCTGCATGTTGGTCGGGATCGCGCCATGGCGGCGGTTCCACGCACCGTTGTTCTCCGGCTGCAGCATGAACCGGATGAATTCCCAGGAGGCCTCCTTCTTGGCCGAGGCCGCGTTCAGGGCGAAGCCGTTGCCGGCATAGTAGTAGTGCGCGCCGGCGGGGCCTTCGGGCGTGGGTGCGGTGCCGAGATTGTCCTCGCCCACGGCCGCGGCCATG
>Ga0182739_1003763_pt1 | contig 13002 bp, 19 predicted proteins | sample eDN5th30CBELigBY_FD_128873 | JGI IMG/M metagenome (GOLD analysis project Ga0182739, IMG submission 128873) | Enriched backyard soil microbial communities from Emeryville, California, USA - eDNA 5th pass 30_C BE-Lig BY (version 2) (version 2) | ecosystem: Environmental > Terrestrial > Soil >... | reverse complement strand
GCCAATCACGACCTCGGCGATTGGTAGCGAATTCTGTTCGCCGGAGCCGAGCTCAAGATAGGGCACCAGTAGGTTTCCATTCGCTCGAAACTTGACGCCGTCGGTGAGTCTGGTTTGCTGGACGACAAAACGCAGTTCGTCCTCGTCTCTGAAGCCCCAATGCTTGAACTGAGGCAGCAAGCGACAGATTGCCGTATAGGCGTCCTTCCGCTGTTCCTTCGGCGTGGTTGCCCCCAGCAGCTCGTTGATCTCATCGAGATCGACCAGCTCCTTCTCGACCGCCTGGAGAACCAGCGGCGGGCGATAGTGATGACTTCCATCAGTGGGACTCCTGGGGCTGGGGGCGGGAGACGCCGAGCTTCCGCGTCGGCCAGCGGGTTTTGGATTTCGGCCAGATGCCGAGGTGCTTCGCCCGCATCCGGGCGGTTTTCGATTTGACCGCCACGTCCTGAGCCGTCTTCTCGCGGTGCTTGTCGCGAAGGGCCTCAAAGCGAGAGGCGGCGAGGATGGGCCACTTGGGCGACATGACTCGGGCTTCGGCGTCCCAGGTGAAGGCGGTGGGATGGGACATCAGACGACCACCCGATCTTCCACGACGTCAAAGCCGGGGATGGTGCGCTTGCCGGCGCGCACGTCTTCGTTCGCCAGCTGCTGCAGGATGGTATTGAAGGCCGCCGGGTTGGTGCGCCAGTAGTGGGCCGCTGCGATATGTGGATCGACCATTTCGGCGCGGTAGACGGTGCGCAGGGCGGTGGCGCGGGCTCCGCCGGTGGCATGGGCGCGGTCATTGGTGGCGCGCTTAGCTTCGGCATCAGCCTGGCGGGCGTGTTCGACCAGAGCGGCGGCGGCTTCCTTCGCGGCCAGATCGTCGGACGCGGCGGCGCGGGTGGTCGCTGACGATGACGTTGTCCTCGAACCTCGATCAGGCGGGCTATCAGGTTTCAAACACCTACCCGTTCTCGTCGAGCTTCTCCGCAGTGTCGGCCTGCAACAACGCGGCGGCAGCCTTCGGCCCTGCTGTGAACGACCTTATCGCAAAAGCCATCCAAGACCCCGGCTTCAAGCGCATCACGGGCGCGCGATAAGCTACATCGACAGAAGAGCAAACGGCGGCTCCATCTGGGGCCGCCGTTTCCAATTGACTTGCTGATCGATCAGTCTGGGTTGCCGATCGGCGGCGTTGCCGGTGGAGCTTTTGCTGCTTCCTCCTCCAGCTTTCGGCGCTGGTCGGGATTCTCATCCGGCTGAGGCGTGGTGACGTTGGGATCGGGCTCTCGTTCCCGGCGCTCAGCTTCATCGGTCTCGCGTCGGGCCTGTTCTTGCAGGCTGTCTTTGTCAGCAGGGCCGCGAGAGTTCGGGTCGTTTGGCGGGACGTCGGTCATGGTCATCTCCCTGTTTGTTGCCTGAAACCAAGCGGTGGGAGGTTTGTCGGTTCCTGCTGTCGAGCTGCTTCAAGCCGATACGGCCCGGTGAGAGCCGAGGGGGTCGCTCTCAAGCCGGGCCGATGGTCCCACCGGCGTAATGGGACCGGGCAGTTCCAGGAACTGCACACGCGCGCCTTAGAGCGGCAAAGGATGGGAACCACTGAATGCGCGAGCGTAGCTGAGACGCTCACAACCTGCGCGAGAGCAATCAACTCACAAGGGTGTTAGCGCGCCAGAAGGTCGCAGGTGGGGCCAAGGCGACAAGGCTAGAGCTTAGCCCGCGCCTTCTCTAGGCGAGCCTGCAGTTTCTCCCGCTGCGCTTCATAGGCCGCCCGTTCCTCTTTCCTGCGCGCTCTAAGGGCTTGCAGCTCTTCATCCAGCCGCCGTGCGTGCTGACCGTGCATGGTGTCGAGGTCGTCCAGGGCGAGTTGGGCTTCTTCCACCCGTTTCTGATCGGCGGCGCTGGGCTGCTTCATCTTCTTCGCCGCGCCCTTCTTCGGAGCGCTCGCTGGCAGCTTCACGTCGAGCCTGCGCTCAATCACCGTGCCGGGCGAAGCCTTGGCGGCATCAGCGTCGGGGCTGTGGTCGACTTCCTTGGCCAAGCCGGTGGCGAAGAGATCCTGGCCGCTGCCCCAAGCGGCTAACGCCTTTGGTCGCGAGCTGGCCGCCACCGTGAAGACGTGGAAGCCGTCCGACCATTCGAACAGCTTAAGCCGTGGCGCCATCCGCTCTCTCCTCTCGCTTCAGGAGAGAAGGCGACAGGAGAGGGGGGCGTTCCCGCCTAACAAAAACCCCGCTTGGTGGGGCGGGGTTGGCACGGTGCATTGTTGAGCGTGGCAGGATCGCCCAGCCTGTTGTCCCGTAACGGAGACGAACAGATGATTACCCTATCGTACCGAGCCGAAGCCCTTGAGCGCATTTACCAAGGGTTGATCGACCTGCATCCTTTCGAGCGCGCAATGGTCGCTCACGCTCTAAATAATTCCTCAGCCATGCTTCCGCTTGACGGAGATGTTGGGCGAGAAGCTGATCAACTCCGCCGAGACCTACTGCGCGGGTGTGACGATGATCCGGTTTAACTGACGCGATATCTATTGGGTCGATCGCCAATTTTGCTCACAGCGCGAGATTGCACACCCACTGATTCGTCAGAAAAGCTTTCGTCAAGAGCTTTACCTGCGATTAGGGATGTGCGTCCATTCGTGTGTAGGTGACCGAACGCTAGACACTAGATGAAGTGTCCGCCATCGTCGTCTTCACCCAACGAAAAAGCCGCCGGGATCCTACTCCCGACGGCCTTTGCTTCGATGGGTTTCCAAGGGTTGGCGAGGCCCGTCTCAGCGCTAACACCGTGAATTCTTTCACGGGCTGAGGGCCTCGTCAATCCATCACTTTGAAGCCCGGGCACCGGGCAGAAAGGGATGGCGATGCAGTACGCCCTCCAAGTTTTCGAGACTGAAGACAACTTCGATTTCCGTATTATTGACCGTGACGGCGAGCCTTGGTTCGTGCTCGCGGACGTGTGCCGAGCGCTTGAAATTGCAAACCCGCGCGACGCCGCTAGCCGATTGGACGATGATGAGAAAGATGCCGTCGGCATTGCCGACACCATCGGCCGCCAGCAGTCTCAGACCATTATCAATGAGTCTGGCCTCTACAGCCTTATCCTGTCGAGCAGGAAAGAGGGGGCTAAAAAATTCAAGAAGTGGGTCACTTCAGAAGTTCTACCCTCGATCAGAAAGACAGGGGCGTACGGCGGACGTGTCCCTGCATTCATCCGACGCTACAACGAGAATTGGGATCGCATTGATTCTGGATACTTTTCGGTCATCAATGAACTAGTGGTTCGCTTGTGGGGACGCCTCGAGCAGGCCGGACATACGATGGCAGATAAGGCGCCCGATGGCACTCAACTCCGCCCAGACACTAGCGTAGGGCGCCGGTTCTCCGATTGGCTAAAGAAGCATCATCCTACCGTTTCACACGAGTTCAGCTACTACATCCATAAAACCCCAGAATGGGAGGGGGAGGCGCGACAGTATCCGAACTCTATGTTGCCCCTATTTATTGAGTTCGTAGATACGGTATGGATCCCTGAATGCGCGGAAGACTATTTCAAAACGCGGGATGCTGCGGCGCTTCCTCATTTGGCCAAATTGCTACCAGGCCCCAATAAAGCTCGCCCTGGGATGATGCGGCAGCCAGCGCTTCCGCAAAGTCGCAAACGTTGGCGGTGACCACACAGGGAGGCTTCGGCCTCCCCACTCACCCAGCCTTAGCCATGCAGTCCTTGCGGCGATCAGGCTCGGCGGGTGATCCAGCGGATACGGCCCACGATCCGAACCTGTTCCTCTGGCACTTGGTACTCGCCGTGCAGAGGGTTGTCCGACTTGATCCGCACCAAGCGAGGCTCGCTGCCAGGGATGCGTTCGACTCGCTTGCAGACAAGAGCGTCGCCGTCCCAAACGGCGAAGATGCCGGGTAGGCCGATCCGAGAATCGTTCATGTCAATCAGCACGAAGTCGCCGCTGGAAAGCGTTGGCTCCATGCTGTCGCCAATCACCTCCTGAACGGTGGCGTTGCCTGGCGACATGCCGAGCTGATCCACGACCAAGAAGCGGGGATAAGGCCACTCTCGTTTGGTGGTCTCGGCTCCGACATAGAATCCGTCCCCGGCCGAAAGGCGCACATCGTATTCTGGAAGCATGACGACGTTAGATAAGTCGGCATGTGCGTCAGTTTCGGGCGGAAGGTCGGCTTCCTCTGGCTCGAAATAGGAGAGCGGTTTTCCGAGGATCCGCCTGATGGCGTTTCGGTGGGTCGGCCAACTCTTCAGTTTGCCGTTTTCGATGTCAGAGATGACGGACTGGACGACACCAAGCGCCTTGCCGAGGTCGCCCTGCGTCATGCCGCGCTCTTTGCGCGCCGCCTTCACCCGTTCGCCAATAGTGTCCATGGGCCTTGTATGGCCGATACGGTATCGGTCCGCGCCCGATAAATCGGACCTTGCGATTATCGTAACATCCGATATTATCGGAGCATGTCCGATAATGTCATCGACCACCTGACCGCGCCCGAGCGCTTCCGCACGCAAACCCGGTTGGCGGAGGCGGCTGGGGTTCGCCCCCATACCATCAGCGAGAAGCGGCGCAGCAACGCTCTCACTCACGTTCAGATGCGACGCATCCTCGAGGTCGCGCCTGACATGGGCGTCAAAGTCGGCCCCCAGGACTTCTTTCCCGAGTTCAGCCCGAAGAAGCGGTCCTGACGTCATGAGCCGGGTGGCGTCAGACACTCCGGGCCTTGGCCCGGTATTGAAGGGCGCAGCGGATCATCAGGTCGCGCTGGCGCTTCGTCCTCGCGGTCTGCGCCTGAGCCTCGGCCTCATGGGCGAGGGCCATCCAGTCGATCCGGCTTTCCCGCTGGATCGGCTCATAGCTCGCGATGCGGGCGACGAAATCAACGAACACCACCACGCCGCCCGAAGCGGCCTCTGCCTGCCTGTCCATGAGGCCACCTTCGCCGTTCGGCGGGCAAGCGTCACGCGGACAGCAAACCAGAACAACCGGAGAACGCCGCAATGAACAGTCGCCACCACGCCCGCCTTGCGCGCCAGTTGATCGACGCCTGCGGAGGTCTGGACGAGGCCGTCCGTGAATGCCGCGTCGGCAAGTCCGCCCTGTCCGATTACCAGAACCCGCACATCACCGCCTTCATGCCGGCCGACGTGATCGCCGATCTGGAAGCCTACTGCGGTCAGGCGATCTACAGCGGCGCCATCGCCTCCGAACGGCCCACGGCCCCGGCCGACTGTGCGCTGGTTGAGACCCATGAGGCGGTTCAGGCGGCGGCCGCGCTGCTGCCTCTGGCGATGAAGCTGGCGACGGGATGCCCGAAGGCCAAGGCCGCGTTCGATGACGCCGTTGCCAAGTTCATGGCCGAGGCCCGCGACGTTCAGGCCATCGCCGACAACGTGACCTCGATGAAGGGGGCTGCGTGATGCGGATCCACGTCCTCTCCTGGTTCACCCGCCCCGACCCTGTAGCCCGCGCCTTCTCCGACCTGGAGGACGCCCGCCAGAACTTTGCCGAGGCCTACCGCGAGAACTGCACCGCCACAGAGCGCCAGGACACCCGCCGCAAGGGTATGTCCGCCGCAGTCCTGCGCGAGGCAAACAAGCGCCTGATCCGTGCAGAGCGGGCCTATGAGGAGGCGCGGGCATGAGCGGGGTGAAGCATACGCCTGAATCAACCAAGAGCCCGGCAGAGGTGCTGGTGGTCGGCCATTGGCTCGTCTGGAACGGGGCCTCGTCGTGGAACGATCCCCGCTACGAGGCTGCTGAGATTTCTAAGGTGACCGCCAAGACCGTCACCTACCGATCCTTATGGGGAAGAGACACCCGGAAAAACATCGACGGCAACGAGCTATGGTCCGGCCCAGAAGCCGAGGCCAAGGCGCTGGTAGTTCGACTGAACTCTTCCGTTGGCTTGATGAAGGACGAAGTGCGTCGCTCCCGCGAGCGCCACTCGGAGCGTGTCTCCAAGCTCGTCCAAGCCTCCCGCCGTGGGGGTGAGGCATGAGCCGCCTCGGCCGCGAAGACCTGCTGCATCTGTCGGTCGCCCGCTTCCTCAAGATCGCGGCTCCGTCGCTGCTTTGGCATCACTGCCCGAACGGAGGCTCCCGTCACCCCGGAGATGCGAGTCTCTCTATCACCGAGAGGATGGCGCAGGCGATCCTCGTCCTGGCCCGCAATCTGGACACGGTGCGGGACGCCGTGACTGTCGCGGCGACAGTCATTGGCACAACGCTCGCGTCGCGGGCCATCGGAGCCGGGATCATCAGCTTTACAGCTTTGCGCGCGCAGATTGCTTTGACGAACGTCCAGTTGATGGCGACGGCCCTGCAATCTGGCGTGGCGGCCGGCGGCATCACACGACTCTCGGTCGCCGGAGCCGCCGGCGCCGCATCCATGCGGGGACTTTCCGCGGCCATGGCCTTCTTCGGCGGCCCCGTTGGCCTCGCTATCACTGGTCTGGCCGCAGGCGTCGCTCTGCTTGCCGTCAACTCAGGACGGGCCGCCCGCGAAGCGAGGGAGCTGGCGGACGAGGTTGCTCGCCAAGCACGGGAAGCCGGACTGGCCGCTGAGCAGACGGCGAGCCTAAAGGGCGAGATCACGGCAACGCAATCCTGGGCCGCCAGCCTGACCGGCGAGGTCCACAAGCTGGCAGACGCCCACTTCCGTGCCGCGGCTGGCGCGAAAGCTCAGGCCATTGAAACTGCCCGCCTGCGTTTGGAGGAGGCCAATCAAACCCTCAGCGAGACGCAGGAAGCCTACACGCGGCGCCGGCGCAACGATCAGGGGCGGGCCGACTTCGCCACGACGGCGGGGTGGACGGCCAACGTCCCGCTCAACATCAACGGCGGCCCGGCCATGTATCACCCGCTGGGCGAGCGGGTGCTGACGGTTACCCACGCCACGGCGCAGGTCGATGTCTATTCGTCGCGCGTGTCGGTCGAGGCGGGCAAGTGGTATGAAGGCAGCGCCTACCTGCTGGCGCACAGGTCGCAGGTCAAACTCTTCATCCGCTGGGTGAATGCGGCTGGGGGCTACATCTCATCGCCGGAGACTGTCTGGACGACAGTGGGCGGCGGCGGCAACTCGACCCTAGCCGATTACACCCGCCTGTGGCTCAAAGCGCAGGCCCCGGCTGGAGCCGTCGCCGCCGTCCTGATGGCCCGTAAGAGTACGACGCAATCGGGCTCGGATAGTTGGATGTGGATGGCGCGGCCCATGTTGGCCGAGACCTCCGAGACCGCGACCGGCCCCGCGCTCTACACGGTCGGGTCCGGCAGGGATGTGCTGGACGCCGTAGATGCTCGCGCATCCCTGGCGCTATCGACTTCCGTCGATGCAGTGACGCGGCTAGGCCAAGCTGCCTTTGAGCTGATCCTCGCGTCGGGCGGCAACCCCGCCTACATCAAGGCGCTGGCCGGGGCGGGTGGAAGTGAAATCGCCCTCGCGGCGACTGAGTTGCTGCTCCGCAACGTCGTGGGCGACCAGATCGTCACCGCGCTTAAGCTCGTCAACGGCGAGGCATATTTCGGAGCGCCGGTCAGCGTGGACATATCGGGTCGACGCCTGACGATCGGTCCCGGCTTCGGCGTGTCGAGCGGATTGGTCATGTGGTTCGGCCCCAACACCGTGGCGATGTCGAACATGAGCCGCACGAACGGATACTTCGCGCTCGGAACGGACGGTAAGGTCTACTACGGGAACGCCGAACTCGGCAGCGGCGGCGGAGGGGGCGGCGGGGCCGCCCTCAATCGCGCGCCGATCGCGGGACAGATAAGCTCGTCATCCTGGACGACCCTGGCTTCCGTGACCTTCAACGGCCGCCCGGCGACGGGCTGGTGGGATGCGCTGGTGATGAGCCTGACCGGGTCTTCAACCGGCTTTCAGGATACCGATGTCGAGTTCCGGGTCATCGAATCGGGCGCAACGTCCGCCTTGGCCTCCGGCTCGGCGCAGGTTCCGGCGGGTGGCGTTCCCGGCCTGATTTCGGTCGATCTTCTGCCGACAGCGCCGTGGGCTCAGACCCGTCCGGCAGGCAATCTCACACTCATGCTTCAGGCCCGTCGTTCCGGCGGGACAGGAACCGCTGGCCTGCAAAGCGGCATCTTCCAAGTCACATACACTCCAGGAGTTTGATCATGCTCGATTCGCTCGAAGCCCACCTCGCCGCGCGCAGGGTCCATCAAGACGCCGTGGGGCAGAAACTCTGCGAAATCCTGAACCTGATCGAGCAGGGGCAGGCGGACGGCCTGTACCCCGACGGGCTGACCGCCGAACTGGCTCAGGTGCGCCTGCTCGCCATGGTCAACGCCAAGGTGCTGTGCGCGCCGGTCGAGCCTGAGCCGGAACAAGAGCCCGAGACCCCGGCCGAGCCGGAAGCCTGACGAACCTTCACAAAGGAGAAAAGCAATGGACATCGCATCGCTTGCGATATTCGCATTGAGCGCGGCCCTGTTCGTAACCACGCTGAACACGGCGCTGATCTGGCGCCGTATTCGTCGGTTGGAAGCTGCGGCCGAAGAGGCTGGATCTGCGATCGACCGTCTATCCGACGTAGAGGAGGAGGTGGCGGGCCTAAGCGAGTTGACGCTTAGAAATATGGCCGATCTCGGTGAAGTCAGAGGGCGCTTGCCGCCGCAACAAGTATCTCCTTCGCGCGGGCGATAGCGAGGCCGCGAAGTTCGGTCTCGGTTTGCTCGCCTGGCGGGTCGAATGGAAAGTTATGAATCAGAACAGAGATGGTCGGGTGTGAGCTCCTCACGCTCACGGTCGCCTTCTTTCGATCCAAGCTAATACTGACATCGCTCACGGTGAATGCGTTCATTGAGCCCTCCTATGAGGCGTCAATGTGTAACGCTGATAGATCGACTGTCGAGTCTTCAAACACCGCTCGCCGCTGGCGGGCCGTTTCCTGACAATCTGAAACGGGAGGGCTGCGCATGCTGCCTGATCTACCCCCTGGCTTCGACCTGGGGCGGTTGCGCTATGCGGTCGGCGGCGCGGCCGGGTCGCTGGTCTACGGCGTCTACACCTTCGTCCAGTTGGTGAAGGCCGGGCACCGGCCGACGCTGAGCGACTTCTGGCGCGCGCTGGTCAACGTCACGGCCGGGCTTCTGGTCGGGACCGTCGGCGCCTATGCCCTCGGCCCGGCGATGGTCGCCATGATCCCGTTCGAGGGGTTGAGGGCGGCCGTCGATCCGGTCGCCGTCGGCTTCGTCGTCGGCGGCCTCGGCTGGGAGCTTCTGCCGCTCGTCATCGAGGGGGCCAAGCGCTGGGCCTCTCGTCTTGGCAAGGAGAAGACGGGATGACCTGGGTCGACTGGATCGCCGCGCTGGCCAGCGGTTACGGCAGCGCCTGCCTGCAGCTGCGCGCGCAGGCGCTGAAGCCCCGCATGGGCGACTACCCCGAGGGACCGGGCGATGTGCGACGGGCGCTGTTCATCCTGTCGCTGATCCTGGGCGCGTATTCCCTGACCGTTCTGGTCGGGGATTATGGCGCATCCCGCACCGAGGCGCTGCTGGTCTGCACCGTGGCCTACACCGCCCATGTCCTGTGGCGGAACGTGAGGCGGCAGAGCGCGAGCCGGGCGGCTTAGGTAGCTGTGGCGGCCCTCTGCTCGACCGCGTTGCCGCATCGGTCGCGCAGCTGGCTCCATGTCGCCTTCCCCTCAAGGCCGAACACGTCTGATTGCGTGTAGCCCTCTCGGACCAGCGCCCTGCGCACTTCCGACGGAATGCGAAAGCGTCCGCTGTCGGCCAACTCGAAGGCCCGCTGAACGACGGGTGTCAGCGTCATTTCATCTACTCCCCTGTCAGGGGAATCCGAACGCCGTCCTCTGATTGAGGTTGCGGCCAAGCCTGTCATTTCAATCCGAACTGGAGACCACCATGCTCGACGCACGTCGATTGCAGGGCCGCCTCGGCGTGTCCGTTGACGGCATCATCGGCGCTGGAACCCTGACGGCGCTGTTCGCGCGGCTGGGCGCGCAGAAGCCGATTGCCGAGGAACTGGGCCTCGCGGCCAACGTCCACTTCCGCGCCTACGGCATCCTCGATAGCGGCCTTCGACTGGCGCACTTCATGGGCCAGTGCGGCCATGAGAGCGGCGGCTTCCGGTTCATGGAGGAGATTTGGGGACCCACGCAGGCGCAGAGGGGCTACGACGGGCGCGCGGATCTCGGCAACACCCAGCCGGGCGACGGCCGCCGTTATCAGGGACGCGGCCCGATCCAACTGACCGGTCGAGCGAACTATCGCCGCGTCGGCCGGCAGATCGGGATCGATCTCGAGCGCCACCCGGAGATCGTCTCGCATCCGTCGATCGGTCTGCTGGTGGGGTGCGTCTACTGGAGCGACCGCAGGCTGAACGCCAAGGCCGACGCTGACGACCTGCTGGGACTGACCAAGGCCATCAACGGCGGCACGAACGGGCTGGAGGATCGTCGCCGGCGGACCGCCCAGGCCAAGGAGTTGATCCTGTGATCCGGCTCCGCGATATCACCGCCACCGGCTGGCTCGCCGTTGCCGTCCTGGCGCTCGCCCTGATCCTGCTGGCCATGTGCGCCACCGACGGCCGCCAGAGGGCCGCTGACCGCGCACGACAGGCCGACGCGGGCAAGACCCTGGCCGATGGCCGCACGGCCGCTGCCCAGGACGCCAGCGCCATCCGCGACCGGGCCGACGCCCGCGACCGATCCACCGCTTCCATCGTCACCCAGGCTGAAAAGGAAATCCGCCATGCGTCTGATCGCAATGCTGCCGCTGATGCTGCTCGCCGCAGGGTGTGCCAGCTCTCCGATTACCGTGATGCACAGTGCGCCGTGTTCCGTGCTGATCCCGGCCGGGTGGACTGAGCCTGTCCCGTCCTCCGCCCTTCCGCAGGAGCCCTCCGACGAGCGGGACTGGATGGCGTTCGGGGTGGCGCAGACCGGCGCCCTCAGGTCGGCCAATGGGCGTACGTCGGACGTGATCGGGATCGTGCGGGCGTGCGAGGCGCGGGACGCCCAGGCCGTCGAGCGAATAGGACGGCCGTGGTGGGCTCGCCTCAGGCCCGGCTAGTCCATTAGGCTCCATTACCGTCCATTAGCGTCGAGCCCTAAGGCTCCGCTACGCCCCGTCGCCCTCACCGGGTGGCGGGGCTTTCTGCGTTTAGGGCCTCCGTCGACGGACAAGCCGTCACAGGGGGCATGGCCTCGGCGTGAACGTAGGAAGAACAAGCCCCGCGCCGGTTCGGGTAAATTGTGGGGCAAGCCGCTAAATCTCTCGGATTTATCTCGCCAGAACAACATGTTACGCCACGGGAATGGCGACCCCGGGAGGACTCCAACCTCCGACCTCGGCTTTAGGAAAGCCTTGCTCTATGCAGCTGAGCTACGGGGCCACGGCGCACTGCCTAAAGGAGGTTGCCGCCGCAGGGAAGCCCTCAGGGAGACTTGGCGAGCGCCAAGACGCCCGCCCCGGTTTCGTCTTGTGGTTAAAGGCCGTTAAGCTACAATCCCTAGTAGGGAACAAAGCCTGAATCGGCGAACGTCGCTGATTCGGTCATGATTCGTTTCGCCCGTGTTCCAGGCGCAGGTAAGGTTCCGCTTACCCTTCTCTCTCCGTTCGCATCCTACCGCTGCGGCGCTTGTGAAAGCCGACGCGGTTCGCCACCTTGGGCCGGTCATGAGCGACCGTTCCGCAGGCATGGCCCCCTCGCGCGTCACGGCGATCCTGGGCCCCACCAACACCGGCAAGACCCATCTGGCGGTCGAGCGGATGCTGGGCCACGCCTCGGGCATGATCGGCCTGCCGCTGCGCCTGCTGGCGCGCGAGATCTATGAGCGGATCGTCAAGCGACGCGGAGCGGCCTCGGTCGCCCTGATCACCGGCGAGGAGAAGATCGTCCCGCCGCGTCCCGCCTATTTCGTCTGCACCGTCGAGGCCATGCCGTTGGAGCGATCGGTCGATTTTCTGGCCGTGGACGAGATCCAGCTGGTCGCCGATCCCGAGCGGGGCCACGTCTTCACCCAGCGACTGCTGCACGCGCGCGGCCGGTTCGAGACCATGTTCCTGGGCGCAGGCACGATGGCGCCGCTGATGCGGTCGCTGGTTCCGGATGCGGAGATCGTCACCCGCGACCGGCTGTCGACGCTGTCTTACGCCGGATCGAAGAAGCTGACCCGCCTGCCCCGCCGCAGCGCCGTCGTCGCCTTCTCGACCGAGCAGGTCTACGCCATCGCTGAACTGCTGCGCCGTCAGAGGGGCGGGGCGGCCGTGGTCATGGGCTCGCTCAGCCCGCGCACCCGCAACGCCCAGGTCGAGTTGTTCCAGTCGGGCGAGGTGGATTTCCTGGTCGCCACCGACGCCATCGGCATGGGGCTGAACATGGACGTGGACCATGTGGCCTTTGCCGGTTTGCGGAAGTTCGACGGGCGGCGCACGCGCTGGCTGCACGCCGCCGAGATCGGCCAGATCGCCGGGCGCGCGGGGCGACACCTGCGCGACGGCGCCTTCGGCGTCACCGGCGAGGCGGAAGAGCTGGACGAGGATCTGGTCGAACAGGTGGTCGAGCACCGCTTCGATCCGGTCGAGGCGGCCGAGTGGCGCAGCGGTCGGCTGGATTTCGACACGCTGCCCGACCTGTTGCGGTCGCTGACGGTCACGCCGGAGCGGCACGGCCTGCGGCTGACGGCCCAGGCGCTGGACGAGACCCTGCTGCGGCGCTTCGCGGTCGATGAGGACGTCAGGAAGATCGCCCGTTCGCGCGGCGCCCTGATGCGGCTGTGGGAAGCGTGTCAGTTGCCTGACTTCCAGAAGACGACCCTGGACGAACACGCCCGCCTGTCGAAGGAGATCTTCACCGCCCTGACCAGCCATGGCCCTCACGGGAGGGGCGGCCGCCTGACCGAAGACTGGGTGGCGCCGCGCTTCAACGATCTGGATCGCGACGACGGGCAGATCGACCAGCTTTCGGCGCGGCTGTCGGGGGTGCGGACGCTCAGCTACATCGCCAACCGGCCCGACT
>Ga0182739_1003762_pt1 | contig 13002 bp, 13 predicted proteins | sample eDN5th30CBELigBY_FD_128873 | JGI IMG/M metagenome (GOLD analysis project Ga0182739, IMG submission 128873) | Enriched backyard soil microbial communities from Emeryville, California, USA - eDNA 5th pass 30_C BE-Lig BY (version 2) (version 2) | ecosystem: Environmental > Terrestrial > Soil >... | reverse complement strand
TTTATATCAAGCTGCGCGAGGTGAAGAAGGAATGATCCATTTAACGAACATGATCCTGCTTGGCATGCTGATGGAGCGTCCGATGCACGGCTATGAGCTTCAGCAGCAAATCCAGTCCCGGCGTCTGGACGTCTGGGCCCACATCTTGTCGGGCTCCATTTATTACGCCTTGAACAAGATGGAGAAGGAGGGGCTGGTCCGTACCGAATCGGAAGAACGCACCGGAGCCCGCCTGCGCAAGATTTATGCGGTGACGGAGCAGGGAAGAGAAACGTTCAAAGAGCTGCTGCAAGCCGCTGTGCTGCAGCCCCCGCACGAGACGGGCTCCGCTTTTTTTACCATACTGCCTTGGTTGTCGATTTTAGACAGCAGGGATGCTTTTTCGTTTTTAATGCAGAATAAGAAGAGGCTGGAAGACGCCAGACTGCTGTGGGAGACGCGCAGAGCGGAGCTGGCTGCGCAGGGCGGCGAGGATGCCCAGCTGTGGGCGGTAGAGAATACGATGGAAATTATCGATGCGGATCTCCGCTTTCTTCAGAGGCTGTTAGCTTCCATGGCGTGACGGTCGGGCAGGCGCAGCTCGTTCATATTTTGTGGTTATTGAACGTTTTTACCCGATATATCGACAATATTTTGAATTCCTAGCGCGTTTTGTTGTCAAAAGGTTACGGGGTTGATATGATAAAGGAGATCTGAGGAGGGCTTGGACAGAGCTCTCGACGGAGTTTGTGAACAACGTCACTTGTCATGAAGCGAATCGATGCAAAGTAACTTTTCGATATAGAAAAGGTCTTAGGAGGTACAAATTAAGTGGGAAAACAAATAGGACTCGATCTTCCGGCAGATTCCGCGCAGGCGGTGGCTGAGGCGGAAACGAATCAAGGACCTGCCACTTGGAGAGACTTCGTGCAGCTGGCTAAACCAGGCATTATTTTCTCCAATTCCATTACGGCGTTCGGCGGTTTCTGGGTCGCTTCCGGATGGCACGTGAACTGGCTGCAGATGCTGTATACCATGATTGGAACGGCGCTGGTCATGGCATCCGGCTGTGTGCTGAACAACTATCTGGACCGGGATATGGATACGAAGATGGCAAGAACGCAGAACCGGGCGACGGCAACCGGGAAGCTCCCTGCGCAGGTAGTGCTGTGGTACGGAATTATTCTAGGGATTATCGGCGTGTCGGGACTTTGGCTCTTGGTCAATCCGATGGCTGCGCTCCTCGGTATGCTGGGACTGTTCTTGTACGTTTGGGTATATACCGCCTGGTTTAAACGCACTTCCGTATGGAGCACCTTCGTAGGAAGCTTCTCCGGCGCCGTGCCTCCGGTGATCGGCTACTGTGCGGTGCGCCAGGATATCGATGCGGGAGCGCTGATCTTGTTCGGCATCATGTTCTTGTGGCAGCCGCCTCACTTCTGGGCATTGGGCATTCGCCGCGTCGAGGAGTACCGGGCTGCGGGCTTCCCGCTGCTGCCGGTGGTGAAGGGCTCGTACATTACGAAGATGGCCATGATGCGTTATGTCGTACTGATCGTGCCGGTATCATTGCTGCTGTACGTTTACGGGTACGTGAACGTCATCTATTTTTATGCCGCGGCGCTCATGGGCTTATACTGGGTTTTCCTGTGTCTCAAAGGCTTTAAGGCCGAGGATGAGGTGCAATGGGCGAAGAAAATGTTCATCTATTCGATTAACTACTTGACGCTCTTGTTTATCATCATCGTCCTGACTACAGTAAAAACAACAGTAGGCTGAGCGGCAGCCGGGCTGACGTTCAAGTCAATACACTGGATGCGATGAAGTCCCATGAAAGCATGGGGCTTTTTTTGCAGAGTGAACGAGGAGAGGGTACATAATGGATACAGAAGCAAACGCAGGGGCAAAAGGGCAAAGCAAATGGTTCAAAATCATGGTCGTCGTACTGCTGCTGGCTATGATCGGGACATTCGCTTATATGCTGATGAAAGGCAAGGAGCAGAAGCTGGATGTAATCAAAAAGACGCCGGATTTCCAATTGGAAAACCTCGACGGGAAGAAGGTCGGCTCGGCCGATTTGGCGGGGAAAGTAAAGCTTGTTTACTTCTTTTACTCTACGTGCCCGGATGTTTGTCCTCCGACCACGTACACGTTGTCCAAGATTCAGGATCAGCTGGTGAAAAAAGGCGGCTTCGGCGACAAGACGGCTCTTGTCTCGATCACCTTCGATCCGACCAAGGATACGCCGGCCCAGCTCAAGGAATTCTCCGGCCGGTATCACCCGGACTACAAAGGCTGGTACTTCCTGCGGGGAGAAGAAGCGGCTACGCTCGATTTGGCCCAAAAATTCGGTCTGATGGTGATAAAAGACCCGCAGGGCGGCACCTTTACGCATCAAAATTTTATTCTGCTCGTGGATAAGAAAGGCGATCTGCGCAGCTATTATGACGGAAGCGATGCGGATTTGAACATCGATAAAATCGTGCAGGATATGATGGGACTGACCAAAGAGTAGCAGAGGAAGGCATCAGGAACACGCAGCTATGACTTATTTTACACACATACTACTGAACAACGTTATACCGCTGACCGTTATGATTGCTCTGGGCGCCTGGCTCTACCGGGCGTTCAAGCTGGATATCCGAACGTTATCGAAGCTGAACTTTTACTTATTTTCTCCGGCGATCGTATTTAAAATGCTGTACGAGTCGGAGCTGACCGTCGCTTTGCTGGGAAAAACGCTGCTGTTTTTCCTCTTTTATTTTGCCGCCATGTATTTGCTGGTGGAGCTGGTCATGAAGCTGCGGGGCTATCAGGGCGGCATGGTGACGGCGATGCGCAACAGCGTAATGTTTTACAACAGCGCCAACTATGCCATTCCGCTGAATCAGCTCGTGTTTGTCGGCGATGCGTTTACGCTGTCGGTCCAGATGATTATTATGATGATGCAGAGTCTGCTGCCGAACACCTACGGGATTTACAGCGTGAATGCGCATAAGCGGAATCCGAAGGAGTCGCTGCGGACGATTCTGAGCATGCCTATTATTTATGTCATACCGGTCGCATTTCTGATGAGAGGGCTTCACGTCCCGGTACCGGAATCGCTTTATGCGCCGATCAACTACATTTCCGATGCGTTTATCGCGACGGCGCTGATTACGCTTGGCGTCCAGCTCGGCAGTATGACATGGCGGCTGCGATTCTCCGACGTTATGCTGTCCAATGTGCTGAGGCTGCTTGTAGGCCCGGTGGTGAGCTTTGCTATCGTATGGCTGATGGGGATTCATGGCGTCATGGCGCAAGCGCTGGTACTTTCCAGCTCAGTGCCCACTTCGCTCAGCACCGTGCTGCTCGCAGTAGAGTATGATAACGAGCCTGAATTCTCCTCCCAAGTCGTCTTTTCTTCGACGATCTTCAGTATATTTACGGTAACGCTGGTCATCTATTTGATGAGATTCATTTCATAACGGAAGGCTTCGAGCTTTGCATCGGAAAAGCCGGTTCCTGCGGAGGGTAAACGATATACGCTTCCAGACCGGCTTTTTCCAATTGCTGAATGACATAGTCATCCGGTGTCCCCTCTACTCCCGCGTAGCCTCTTCGCGTGTAAATCTGCTCCGAATCGGGAAACGTATCCCGGAGCATGCCTCTTATTTTTTTGCCGGAAGCGTCATTGTCGGTAAATAAAAATATCTCGTCTTGGCCCGCCTTCTTCTTCAGCGACTCCAGTTTTTCCGTATTTAAGGAACCGAACGTGCACAGGATGGCAACGTCGTCGGTCAACAGCCGGCGAAGCCTGCTTTTATCGTTTTTTCCTTCGACAATGATTGTTATTCCCATCGGTTTCACCAGCCTTGTTAACAGGATTTGAGGATCATAAGCGTGCATTCGTTTCGTAAGCGGTGCAGAAGTTTAAACCTTTGTAAGTAGTATATCCAGTTTTATCGCAGCTTCCAACCCCGGCATCCCGCTTATTTCCTAGGAAATGCGAGTCTATGAAGGGCGCTTGACGGACGGATGGATTTGGATTAAAATAATGTTATTAACTAAACAAAAATAAGTAACTGACTGACAAGTTAAATAAATAAAAGGAGTGGACAGCGATGAAAATAACCATCTATCCGCCGCAGAAGCAAGCCGTAGGGGCATTTGACGGAGGCAAAATTACGGAGCAAAAGCCGATCGGCTTTCCCGGCGAAGGCTCCGCGGTGAAGGGGATCGGCCCGCTGTTTTACTGGGCATGGGCTCATACGCCGGAGGAAGGATATATCCCGATGCATCCGCATCAGGCTTTTGAAATTATTACCTATATGGTGAACGGACAGGCAGCGCATGAAGATTCGCTCGGCACGCGCAGCGTTGTTCAGGCCGGAGGCATCCAAGTTATGCAGACGGGTTCCGGCGTATCTCATGCCGAACGGTTCATCGGGCCTGATTCCGAAGGCTTTCAGATTTGGTTCGAGCCCCATATCCGCGAAGCGCTGCAGCGCAAGCCAACCTACCGCCAGTATGAGCATGAAGCTTTTCCCGTTCAGCCGTCGGAAGGGATGACCGTGAAGACCATCATTGGAGAAAACGCTCCGGTGGAGCTGGTTACGGACATTCGCATGTGGGATGTGGAGCTGCTGCCCGGATCGACGTACCGGCACAGCCTGCAAGCAGGCAAAGTCCTGGCGGCCCTGGCGATTCGCGGAGATGGGGGAGCCTGGACGGCAGCGGGGGATACGGCGGGTACGGTGACCCCGGTCAGCTTTCAGAACAAAGATTTCTCCGTGCTTGAAGCGGAAGGAACGGCAGCCTCCGAGCTGCTGCTGACCGCCGATTCCAAGCTGCGGATGATTCTGATCGAGGTTCCGGCCGAGGTCGATTACCCGCTCTACAAGAAAAGATAAGAGAGGCGGCTCCGCCTCAGCATCCAGATGAAAAAAACGGCCTGGCGTCCAATGACGCCGGGCCGTTTCCTTATTGGAGAGTGGTGTTGCTCTAGAGTGATACCTTACCTTGCGGTTAGTTGATGAAATTTGCTCTCGTCAACAAACGTTTCAGCATAGTAGCGGATTGAGCACGGGTTGCTTGGCTTGCAGGAGCAATTGTGCTGTCCGTCATACCGTCTACAATGCCGGCTTCGATAGCTTCAGCCATTTCCTGCTGACCCCAGACGATTTGATTCGCGTCTTGGAATTTTGCAAGAAGCGTGGCTTGGCGATCGGAGGATACTTCAGGCTTCGCACCTGCATAATTCAGAGCGCGAACGACCATGGCAGCAAGCTCTTCACGCGTGATCGATTGATTAGGTCTGAAGGTGTTGTCTTCATAACCGTCAATGATTTTAGCGGATACGGCTGCGCCTACAACGCCGGAGAACCACTCACTGGAGCTCACGTCGTTAAATGTTCCGGTGCTTGCCGAAGTATTGAGGCCCAACGCACGTACGACCAATGCTGCAAATTCAGCACGCGTGATGTTGCGTTCAGGCTGGAACGATGTATCCGTTACGCCGTCGACAACCAATTTGTTAGCCAGCAGCTCGATGTAGCCTTGAGCCCAATGGCCTTGGATGTCGTTGAAGCTTTTGTTCAGCTCGATAACGGAGTAAATGCTGTTGCTGTTGCGTTTGATAACTACTTCGTTCGTGTCGTCTGTGTTGGTGAACAAGGAAGGCACGAAGCTTAATTTGTTCGTTGCAGGATCATAAACCACTGCAGTAGCGTGCGATGGATCTACGGATTTGGTCAACGGCAGCGTACGGCTGAGATAGTTGCTTCCCAGGTCGATCGCTTGCGTTTGATCGTCCGGACCTACTGCAGCAAGGCTGAAGTCAACCGCGCTGCTTGCTACTGTACCGCCCAGTGCGGCTGCAGCGGAAGCAAGGCCGTTAGCATCTGTCTCGCTGGCTGCGCTGATGGAAACTTTAATCGTCGTATTATCGACGTCAGTGCCCAGTTTGCTTGCCAGGTCATTCAGGTTCAGAACGTAAAGAGGTAACAAATAAGTGCCTTTATCGTTGATGATTTTCAACGCTTTGTTCTTGTCGCTTACATAATCGACAAGAGCTTTAGCAGGAATCAGAGCCAGGTCGCCGCTCAATTGCAGCTCGACGACATCGTTGTTAGCCAAAGCATTTTTCAATGTGTTGGCATCGATGCTGCCGTCGGAAGGTACGGAAAGGCTAGGCCCGCTAGACATACCGCCGCCTCCACCGCCGCCGCCGCCGTGATGGCTGCTACCGCCACCGGTAGAACTGGAATTGTATACCGTGTGGTAGACAGAACCTGTTACTTGCTCAAGAAGATTTAAGTAAGAATAGCTGGACAAGCCGGACAATGAAAAATTGTACGTATAAACATCGTTGTACACGCTGTAAGTAGTTGTTGTCGCAGTACCGATTTTGTTTCCTGATGGATCATATACATAAACTTGCGAGTTAACACTATACGTATCCGAGTATACGGATCCGGATACAGTGCCGTCACGATAAACGACGTTAGTAAACCCGGTAGCAGCGAATGCTAGTACCGGCAGCAGGGCGGAGATGATTAGCATCATAACGGTTACCTGCGCCGTTTTTTTGAAGACAGCTGGCTTCATGTAAGGCTCACTCCTATCTTTTCTGGTCAATTGTTTTGTTTTGTGTTGCAGCCCCTTCATCAAGATTTCACCTCCCTTGTTTAAAATCTCATTCATAATTGTTCGATAGCCATTCCACAATTGTGTCCGTCGTTTTCCAAAAGAGAATTAAAACTAGGGAATAATGTTAATTGTGTGTACTGGCATCGTCACCCGAGTAACCATTACCCGGCAATGAAACGACCGAAACAGCCTGTCCGGTAAAAATCGGAATAAACTAAAAAACGCCCCTTTGAAGGGGCACCTGACAATCGAGCAGCGTGTACGGAATCATTCTGTAGAAGCGCAAGCGTTCGCCTTTGTCCCCGCATTTCAACCGCTCAAAGCGGGATACAATCAAAGAAATGCGGGGACAACAGCGACCGTAAGAAGGATCCGTAATCGCAGCGGTGATTTTTTCAGCGGCCTCTAATTGAAGGGGCGTTCTGAGTAATTAGCGTCTTAATAGACGAAAGCGCTGGTAACGATAACCAGCAGAATAAACAATACAAGAATGACTCCTACAGAAGTCCAGGCGCCGCCTACTTCACATGCTCCCATTGAAATCTCTCCTTTCGTGGTGCGGTTGTCATCTGACAATTCTATAGTATGTGGGAGGAGATCAAAGGTCTGTGCGAACACCTACCTTCGTCAAAATGGGTGAGGCGGATGTCCTGAATCTCCGCATGCTTTTCCGGGACAGGATTCCTAGTTTCATGCCTGCTCCGGCTAGATATGAACCGGCTTGAACGCGCGCAGCGGAAGCATCGACAGCGCCGCCATCAAGCACAGGAAGGCGATGAAGTAAGGGGAAGTATGGCTTCTCATATGTCCGGCAACAATGGGTCCTATAAACGCCCCGATGGAAAAAGAGATCGACAGGATCGAAAATACGCGGCCATATCTGTCGCGGCTGGTGATGCTTGCGAGCAGCGAGGCGATAGACGGGAAAATGACGCCTTTGGCCATACCGATAAGAAATAACGATACATGGATCGGAAGAGGCCAATGGACCGACATACCGAAGAAAATAAATGCCAGTGCCAAGCTGCCCATGGAAGTTCGAAGAAGCGGAGAGACCCGGTTCAAGAACAGCATGCTGAGCGTAACCAAGGCCCCCAGACTGACAAGCGAAAACAAAATGCCGGAGGTAAGAATGGAACCGCTGCTTTCTTTCATCAATGGAAGCTCGAAAAAAAGAATGCCCTGCGAGCAAGAAATGGCAAGCGGGATGCCGAAGAACAGCCAAGGGATACGCTGCGGCCCTTCCAGCGAGGGACTGCCTTCATTGGCTAGGGCCGGCGCGTGATGGTGATGGCCGGCTAGGCCGGGGGATTCATTGGGAAACAGCTCGCCGGCCGTTTGGGCGTACTGCTTTTCCTTCACACCGAAAATAGCCAGGACCCCTGTCACAATCAGGATCCAGCCGAGGATAGTGAAGGAATGGACAAACCCGAGCTTGGCTACAAGAAACGCGCCGACCGCCGGACTCAGCACGGAGGCCATCGTATGCACGAGCCCGTTACCGGCCATCAGCTTGCTCTGCTGGACGCTGTCCTTGGCCAATTTGGCCAGCAGCGACAAGCAGGCGGGCGAGAGAAAGGCGAGCACAAAGCCGCTGATGGACCGGATGATCAGCAGATCCCACGGGTCGGTGACCCGAGATTGAACAAGCAGTACGATACCTGCTACAATCAGGCTAAACACAATAAACCGCTTGCTGCCGTAGCGGTCTACCCCGAAGCCGGCAATCAGATTGCCAGGCAGATGCGTGATGGAATAGACGCCGAGAATCAATCCGATAAACGAAGGGGCGGCACCTAACGAAATCGCGAACGGAGACAGGATCGGATACTGCGCGTGCAGGTCGAAAAAGGCAACAAACATGAACAAGTAAAGCCAAATTGCAGTTTTCAAATCGTTCTCACCTCGAGCCTTATCGGATAATGAGGGCTTGCCTGAAAAAAAGCCTTTATCATTACTTTTACGTGACAAGCCTTGGGGTTAGTACATTTTTTTGCAGGCTGGCGGGAGAGGCAGGAAAGAGATGGAGCCGTTTGTCATTGCTGTGCTGGCAGTCATCGCGTTCAGCGTGCTGCTACGCATCCGGCATACGTACCGAAAGGCAAGAAAAGGGGATCGTGCCGAAGAAATCCAGGCCAAATTGGCTGCGCTGAGAAAGAAAAGAGATGAAGAGTAAGCGGCGGATGTTGTATGATAGCAGAGAGATTTTAGAACTGAAAGATCCGATAGGAAGCAGTAAAGGGGAGCGATGAGGTTTGGATTTTTTGACGGCTTTTTTACAGGAACGCTGGTTTATTATTGTTGCGGCGATCGTGGTATTATTTATTGTCATTCGAATTGTGAAGACGGTCGTCAAGTGGGTACTGGTGCTGGCCGTGCTGGCGGGACTGTTCTTCTATGGAGCCAGCTATAAGGAGCAGCTGATGAACATCGGAACGGCGGTGACGGCTGAAGTGAAGAGCCAGGCGGTTAAAGTCGTGAGCGGAGAGATGAAGGAAGCGCAGTATAAGCAGAATCCGGACGGAACGTTTACCGTGATGACCAAAAGCGTTCGGCTGGACGGACAGCCCGGTTCGAGCGATGTGAAAGTGACCTTTATGAATCAGACCTTTACGATGAAAGTGGACGATGTATTAAACGCACTGATCGAACAGGCAAAGAACAATACCAAGCTGTAGCGGAAGACGTCTGCGGGGCCTAAGCTTCGCACAGGAAGAGTCGAAGGCGGAAGGAGGAGGAGGACATGCTTCAGCAAGCATGGCAGACGCTAAGCGCGTGGAACTGGATTACGCTGCTGCTGGCGGGCACTTTGGTGGTATCGGTCATCCAGGGACTGCTCAGAGGAGCCTCCTTGTCCGCCAGACATTTGACGATGATGATAGCCGAAGGGGCGGCTACGGTACTCGGCTTGCTGTCCGCATGGAAGCTGGCGGACTGGCTGTCGCCGAAGGTGCAGGCTTGGCTGGTCGCCCGGCAGCTGCAGATTCCGAAGGAGACGCTCGGACTGCCGGAGCAGATCTACTACACGGTCGTAACCGGCGTGCGCGATTTCACCCTGCTGCGGTACGGCATTTTGTTTGCCGTCGGGTATGTTGTAGTCAAGCAGGTGGTGTACCGGCTGATGGACCCTCTGATCGACTCCTGGCTGTCCGGCGCTGCGAGACAGAAGGCGGCTTTGGAGCATAAGGGAGGGCCCTCCGTGCTCAGCAGCCTGGCGGGCGGGGCGATCGGCGCGCTGACCGGTGCAGCCAGGGCGCTGATGATCATTGCCGCACTGTTTATTGTTACATCGTTGTTTCCGCAGACGCAGGCGGCGCAGTACATCCAGGCCTCCGGCTTGTATCAGAAGGGGGCGACGGGGGTAATCCGGCCCGTCACCGGCGACTTCCTCGCCAGCCAGCTGCCGGTGTTTACAAGGGCGGTCGAAGCGGAATTCAGCCAAATATTGCAGCGCAAATACGAAGTGGTGGATGCGAACATTCCGAGTGACATTTCGGCTGCCGCCAAGCAGGTGACGGCGAAAGGGAAGACGGATGAAGAGAAGGCGAAGCTGCTGTACAGCTGGGTCGGCACCCGCGTCACTTACGATTGGGATAAAGTGAACCTGTACGAGCAGCAGCGCATCTGGAAGGAGCAGACGCCGGAGGAGACATTCGCCACCAAAAGAGGCGTATGCATCGACTACTCCCGGCTCTACGCCGTGATGGCCCGGTCGGTCGGGCTGCAGGTCAAAGTGGTGACGGGCCTCGGTTACGACGGACGCGGCGGTTACGGCCCGCATGCCTGGAACGAAGTCTACTTGTCCGATAAGGCCGCATGGGTGCCGCTGGACTCTACTTGGGTTTCAAGCGGAGGCAATTGGTTTAATCCGCCGAACTTTAACGAGACGCATATCAGGGAAGCCTAATCATCGTACCGGCAGCGGCCGAAATACGATAAATTCAAGCCGGAGACCGCCGTTTGCGCGCGGGAGAAGCCGGCTTTTTTCTTTCTGCGGAAGTTATGGTAAACTACTAATTGTGCGTAAAAAACGAAGATTAGCATGTTCCAAGAAAATGAACCAAGCATGGGGAAAAGGAGCCAGTTCAGTCAATGAATGAAATAAGTCAAGGACGCAAGCCGCTGGATCAATACAAAGCCGTTTTTTTTGACGTAGGAGATACGTTAATTACTATACCGGAGTCACGGATCATTATGCAGCAGGTGCTGGCCGCGAGGTCTCTTCACAGGGGAGAAGAGCAGGTCGGCAGTTTGTTTACCGAAGCCTTTCGATTGTTTTATTACGGCAAGCAGCTGGACCCGTTCGAGGCATGCACGCCCGAATCGGACAGGGCTTTCTGGATGAAGCTGTACCGCTATATTCTGGACAAGCTGGGGGCGAATGAGGAGGATTGGTCCGAGGACCAAATACACGCGTGCTGTCACGAACTGTATGATGTGTTCACGGGTCCCGAGCATTACCAGTTATTCAATGATGTGGCGGAATGCCTGCCGAAGCTGCAGGAACGGGGGCTGCGGTTAGGCATCATTTCTAATTTTGCGCCGACGCTGTCGTCGATTCTCGAGCATAAAGGCATTTTGCATTATTTCGATCCCGTGATCGTTTCGACGGAGGTTGGCTTGGAAAAGCCGGACCCGGCCATTTTCGAGCTGGCGCTGGCCCGCGCCGGACTGTCGGCGTCGGAAGTGCTGTATGTCGGCGATCACGACCGCAACGACATTTGGGCGCCGAATCAGGCAGGGATCGATGCGGTCAAGATCAAGCGTTACGATTACCATTCCGGAGAAGGGATCCACTCTCTGCAGGAGCTGCTGGATCAAGAGGCGGAGCGGTAATGTTATTTTGTAAAGATTTAAAGGAGCTGTATTCATCATGAGAAAGTCTCATTCCACGGACGATCCGCAAAAGCATGAGATGAACAAGCGCCGCCATCATACACTGCGCATTAATTTATTTTTCTTCTGCACGTTCTTTTTATTTTCCGTGCTGATTGTTCGCCTGGCTATTCTCCAATTTGTGGAGGGCAAGCAGCTGAAGGCGGAGGAAGCCTTGACGACCAAACGGGATACGCCGATTGCGCCGATCCGCGGCAATATTTTTGACCGCGACGGCTATCCGATCGCTTTTACTTCCTCGACGCAGTCGCTTTATTTTCGCATGGAAACCGATCAGAAAAAGGACGATGTCATTGCGCTTGCCTACAAGCTGGAGGCTTTGTTCAAGCAGTACGGGGACGCCAATGCCAAAACCGTGCTGACCGCTGCCGATATCCTCAAGGAAATGGACGTCGGCTACGATCTGGAGAAGAAAACAACGACACCGCCGAGCTACTCGTTCGTGCCGCGGCGGCTGAAATCCGGCTTGTCGCAGAAGGAAATCGCCTATATTCTGGAGAACCGCGACGAGCTGAAATGGCTTGAGGTCATGGAGGAGAGCATCCGAAATTATGATACGGATAACCTTGCCGTGCAGCTGATCGGCTATATGCGGCCGTTCTCCCGGGCGAGAGAGCCGAAGAACGGACTCGATTTCTACAAAAACAAAGACAATACCGCAGGCTATCTGGATACGGAGGACGTAGGCTACGACGGCATCGAGCTGATGTATCAGGAGGATCTCCGGGGCAAAAGCGGAATGAAGACGTATCCGGTAAACGCCTCGCAGAAAATTATCGGGAAAGTGTCGATCGAGCCTCCGAAGAAAGGGAACAACCTGTTCCTGACGATTAACAAGGACGTTCAGCAGGTGGCCGAGCAGGCCATCCTCGATCAATTGGTCTATGCGAAGTCGTCGACGGCCCGCGCAACGCACTACGGCTACGCTCCGAATGCCCGTGCCGGCTATGCCGTGGCTATGGAAGTCGATACCGGGCGTGTCGTAGCGATGGCGAGCATGCCGGACTATGATCCGAATATTTGGAGCGGGGGCATCTCGACGGACGACTACAACCGGATTCAGCCGTTTATCAACAACGGAACGATTACGACGGCTTACCCGGATTACCCGGATAATGAGCTGAAGAATCACCCGACGTCCATCGTCTACATGGGCTCCGTCGTAAAGCCGTTATCGGTGCTGATCGGGCTGAACGAGAATTTGTTCACTGTGAATACGACTTATAACGATACGGGGGAGTTCAGCTACGGGAAAGACAACAACGCGAAGCTGACGAACTCGGACCGCGCCGCGTACGGGCTGATTAATGCGGCGGACGCCATCTGGCATTCGTCCAATACGTTCATGTCGGCGATGATCGGCAACCCGCTGTATATGCGGAGCGGCTCCAAAGCGGTTGATATTTGGGAATCCTACATGAATAAGTTCGGCTTGGGCGTCCTGACAGGCAGCGGGCTGCCGAGAGAGTTTGCCGGGATCAGCGAGTTCAAGACGAA
>Ga0182739_1003760_pt1 | contig 13009 bp, 9 predicted proteins | sample eDN5th30CBELigBY_FD_128873 | JGI IMG/M metagenome (GOLD analysis project Ga0182739, IMG submission 128873) | Enriched backyard soil microbial communities from Emeryville, California, USA - eDNA 5th pass 30_C BE-Lig BY (version 2) (version 2) | ecosystem: Environmental > Terrestrial > Soil >... | reverse complement strand
GGCCCCACCTACCGGGACATGGTCCCCGAGCCGCCGCCCGCCGACATGGCGCCCAGCTGCGCCGAGGCCGGGGTCCTCGGCGTGCTGCCCGGCATCGTCGGCAGCATCCAGGCCATCGAGACCATCAAGCTGCTGCTCGACCTCGGCGAGCCGCTGCGTGGCCGCCTCTTGGCCTACGACTCCATGGAGCAGAGCTTCCGGGAGTACAAGGTCCAAGTCGACCCCGCCAACGAGGTCACCTACGCCAACCGCGACCGCATCACGGTGGCCGACCTCGAGGGTGCCTGCACCCCGCTGCCCTTGCAGCCGCCGCCGGCCTGATCTGGCCGCTCGGACGCCTGTCCGATATGCCCGTCGGGGCCTTGCGGGGCTGCGAGACTCGTCGGCATGGACGTGCTCGTGTGCGCGACCCAGGTCCCGTTCATGCGGGGTGGGTTGGAGATGATGGTCGAGAACCTGGTGGGCGCCCTGCGCGACGCGGGGCACCGGGCTGAGGCGGTCGAGATCCCGGCGGCGTGGGACCGAGACCGCCTCCTCGACGCGGCCACGGCGTGGCGGATGGTCCCCCTCGACGCCGACGTCGTCATCCCCGTCAACTTCCCGGCGTACTACGCCCGGCACCCGCGCAAGGTCCTGTGGCTCGCGCACCAGCACCGCGCCGCCTACGACGGCCTCGGCCAGCCCTGGAGCGACCTCGACCTGTCCGAGGCCAGCCTCGAGGTCCACCGCCAGGTCGTCGACTGGGACACGCGCGTCTTGGGCGAGTGCATCTCCCGCTTCACGATCTCGGGCGTCGTGGCCCAGCGGATGCAGCAGTACAACGGCCTGAAGGCCACGCCGCTGTACCAGCCGCCGCCGCTGGCCGATCAGCTCAAGCCCCGCACCGCCGGCGTCGGCAGCCACATCCTCTGCCCCACGCGGCTGGAGGCGAACAAGCGGCCCGGCCTGTTCCTCGACGCCATGGCGTCGATGGGCGAGGCGGTCGACGGGGTGCTCGCCGGCAAGGGCTCGCTGGCCGACGAGCTGGCCGCCAGCGCCGAACGGCTCGGCCTCGCCGATCGGGTGTCGCTCCCGGGTTTCGTCCCCGACGACGACCTCGTCGAGCTCTTCCGCCAGGCCACGGCCGTGGTCTACGCGCCCTACGACGAGGACTACGGCTTCGTCACCCTCCAGGCCTTCTTGGCCGGGGTCCCGGTCGTGACCACCGACGACAGCGGCGGCGTCCTCGAGTGGGTCGAGCACGAGGTGACCGGGCTCGTCACCGATGGCACGCCGGGCGCGATGGGCGCGGCGCTCGACCGGCTCGTGCGCGATCCCGACCTCGCCCGGCGACTCGGCGCCGCCGGGCGCGACCGGGTGAAGGACCTGCGCTGGGAGCACGTGGTCGCCACCCTGCTCGGCGGTGCGCCGCGGTGACGGTGCTCGACGACCCGGCCGCCGCCGGGTCCGCAGGCGACGCCGAGCGACCGGTCCTGGCGCTGCTCGCCGCGCCGGGGACCTCGGGACGGGCGATCCCGCTGCTCGGCCTGCTCGGCATCCACGCCCGGGTGGTGTCGTGGCACCGGCGCGGCGCCCTCGTCCCCGACGGCGTGCTCGTCACCTCGGTCGACTCGCTGCGCTCCCTGTCCACCGCACCGCCCGCGCCCGTCGCCGTCTGGGTGAAGCACCACGACCAGATCGACCGGGCCACCGAGGACGGGGCCGCGCTCCTCTTGACCGCGAACCCCGACCTCGTCGCCCGGGGGGCGGTCCTGGTCCCACCGGTCGCCATCGAGGTGGATCGCTGGCCGGCCGTGGCGCCGCTCGTCCGTCGCCGACGGCGTGAGGCGGCCGGGCTCCCGGCGGTCCACGTGCTGCGCGTCGAAGGCGGCGTCGAGCCGCTCGGCGGCGAGCGGGAGCTGGCGATGGCGTCGGCCGCGGTCGTCAGCGGCCCGGCCACCCTGCTCGCCTTGGCACTGGGCACGCCGGTGGTCACGAGTCCCGAGACCGTCCGGCGCCTCGGCCTGCGCCCGGGGCGCGACGCCGAGGTGGCCGGCGGTCCGGACGAGGCGATGGAGCGGGCCGAGGCGATCGCCCACGATGATGCGTGGGCCGCGGCGCTGTCCCGCCACGCGCGCCGGCGCGCCGAGGACCACCTCGATCTCGGCCGCCCCGCCCGTGAGGTCGCTCGGCGGCTGGGCCTGGCGCCGTCGCCCGCCGGCGCCGTCGCCCGCGTCGACGACCGCCTGGCCGAGCTCGCCACCCCGGCGGGATCGCCGACGCGCGCCCGGGTGGCCGATGCGCTGGCGGTGCTCACCGCAGATGGTGGAGGATCGTCGGCGTGACCCGAGCGGATCAGGACCCCACCAGCGCCCCCAGCCTCAAGGCGCGCGCCAAGCGCCTGGCCGCGCCGGTGGTGGCGAAGGCTCGCGAGGAGGTGGTCAAGGCCACCGCCGACGACCAGTTGGCGCTGCGCGCCGAGGTGGCCGAGCTGCGCGCCGAACTGGTGCGCCAGCGCGCCGAGCACGAAGCCGACCTCGCCGCCGTCAACGAAGAGCTGCACGCCCTCGCCGCTGCTCAGCGCAAGCGCTGAACCCTCGAGCGGTCAGAACCGGTTCTGGTACTCGGTGCTGCTGAAGAGGGTGTTGGACAGCGCCGTGAGCGACGTGGAGCCGTTGGTCAGGGCGGCTTCGTAGAGCGTGTACACGTCGGTGGCAGCCGCCCGCTGGAGCAGGGCCTCGTGGATGCCGACCACGTAGACGCCGTTGTTCGTCTTGCGGAGGTACTCGCTCGACTGCGAGAAGTTGGCCATGACCTGGCCGCGAGGGGTTCCCGTGTCGAGCTTGCCCTTCCAGTAGGCGGCGCCGCCGGCATCGGGGCCGCGACCGAGGACGTTCCGGTACACCCGGTCGACGAACCCCGCGTTGGAGAGCGACCCGTAGTTCCGGATGAACTCCGACGACGTGGCGAACGACTGCGAGATCTTGACGAGGGTCCGGCCCTCGCCGCGCCGGGCGAGCCAGAACGTCTGCCCGGAGTGATCGGGGTTGCGCAGGAAGTAGGCCCGGTAGAGCCGGGTGACGGCGTGGACCCGGTTGTCGGCCTCGGTGGATGTCTCCAACTGGGCGATGAACTGGCCGGGGGTCCAGGAGTTGCCGACGCGGGCCGACCAGTAGCTGAGGTCCGAAGCGGCAGGCTCGCGGAGCAGCACGTCGCGGTACTGCTGGGCGACGAGCTGGTCGGCTGAGTAGAAGGGTGCGTAGGCGGCCGGCGGCGGTTCGGTCGGGATGGTGGTCGCGGTGCCGCCGCCCTGGTACGCCTTGGCGGCGGTGCGGATGCTCGGCAGCTTGGTGTAGAGGCTGGCGCCGGGGCAGGCGGTCTGGCCGACGTCGCGGTGCCCGATCACCCGGTTCAACGTGACGGCCGTTCCGGCGGGGTACTTGTTGGAGCCGCCGCTCGTGACCGCGATCGTGCCCGTGGGGTCGATGCCGTTGAGGCTCAGCTTCCAGCCGATCACCTTGGCGGCGGCCGCCAGCGCGGCGTCGCTCGGCAGGGCGGCGGTGGGGGAGGCGCCGGGCTCGTACTGCCCGAGGAACGAGACACCGACGCTGCCGGTGTTGAAGCCCTGGGCGTGGCCGCCGACGATCGCCTTGGCGATGCCGCCGGAGCGGCCCTCCCAGATCCGGCCGAACCGGTCGACGATGAAGTTGTACCCGGTGTCGCACCAGCCGTTCGTACCGGTGTGGTACGTGTAGATCGACGCGAGCATGGCGGGCACGTCCGAGGCGGCGTAGCTGTTCGAGTTCGTGGTGTGGTGCACCACGGCGTACTTCACGCCGCCCGATGCGGTGACCGGACCGCCCGAGCAGCCGGCGTTGCCGTACGCCCAGCCCTTCGAGGTGTAGCTGCTGCGGGGCAGGATCTCGGGTTGGGCGGTGGCGGCGCCGGCCGCGCCGGTGGACAGGCCGGACGGGGCGGACGGCGCTTCGTAGCGCATCGGCTGGATCTCGAGATCGGAGAGCTGGCCGGCGAGGACCTTGACCTCGACGCGGTCGACGCCGTCGGAGCCGAACCAGGCCATGCCGCCGCTGTTGCGGGCGGCCTCGTCGGGGCCGTCGTCGGGCTCGGACTCGAGGTCCACCCACTCGGTCCAGCCGTCGGCCGCGTGGCCGCGCACCGACACGGCGCCGTCGGGTGCGCCGGTCCAGCTCGACGCGACGGACTGGGTGCCGTCTTCGACGTCGATCGATGCAGCCCAACCGGGCCCGGCCGTGGCCGGCGCGGCGCGCAGGGCCGACGACGTGAGGCCCGCGGTGGGGTCGGCCCCGGCGCCGCTCAGCGTGATGATCTCGGTGTGCATGGTGCCGGGTGCGGGGGCCGCGGGGGCGGTCGGAAGGCCGGCGAGGCCGACCCAGGCGATCGCGCCGAGGGGCAGTGAGGCGAGCATGCGGCGCTTCCGGCGGCGCAGTGCGGGCGAGGGATGGGTGCTGGGCTCGGGCACGAACCGACTCCTAGACGTTGCGGGATGCCACCATGGACCTTGATCGGCACGAGGGCCGGTTTCTTCAGGTCAGAGGTGTCGTGTCCCGCCAGGTTGCTCCGAGCTCACCCTTGCAGGTGAGCGTCGACATCACATCGCTCCTGCACCCGCTCACGGGCGTCGGCGTCTTCACGCGCCAGCTCGTCGACGGCCTCGCGCCTCGCGCCGACCTCGACCTGTCGGTGTTCGCCGTGTCGTGGCGAGGCCGTGGCGGACTCGCGGCGGCGGCGCCGGCGGGAGCGCAGGTGCACGCCCGTCCGATGCCCGCTCGCGTCGCCCGGGCGCTGTGGTCCCAGTTCGACGTCCCCAGCGCCCGGCACCTGGTGGGCCGGGTCGATGTCGTGCACGGGCCGAACTTCGTCGTCCCCCCGGGCGGGGGCGCGGCCGAGGTCGCCACCGTCCACGACCTGACGGCGATCCACCACCCCGAGATGTGCACGCCCGATGTCTTGGAGTGGCCCGACCTGCTCCGCCGGGCGGTCGCCCGGGGTGCGTGGATCCACACGGTCAGCGAGTTCGTGGCGGCCGAGGTCCGCGACGCGTTCCCTGCCGCGGCCGAGCGGGTCGTCGCCGTGCCCAACGGGATCGGGCCCCCCGGCCCCGCCGATGCCACCAGCGATGCGGCCGCGGGCCGCTTCCTCGCCGGCGGTCACCGCTACGTCCTCGCCGTCGGGACGGTCGACCCCCGCAAGGACCTGCCGTCGCTCGTCGCCGCGTTCACCGCCGTCGGGGCTCGGGACCCTGACCTGCGGCTGGTCATCGCCGGTGCCGACGGGCTGGGCTCCGAGGGCCTCGACCGGGCCATCGCGGGGTCGTCGCTGCACCGGCGGATCGTGCGGCTCGGCACGGTCCCCGAGCACCAGCGGCTCGCCTTGCTGCGGGGTGCGACGGTCGTCGCCTACCCCAGCCGCTACGAGGGGTTCGGCTTGGTCCCGCTCGAGGCCATGGCGGTGGGCACGCCCGTCGTCACCACCGATGCCGGTGCCGTGCCCGAAGTCGTGGGCGATGCCGCCTTCGTCGTCCCCGTCGGCGACACCGATGCCCTGGCCGGGGGCCTGGAGCTGGTGCTGGGCGACGAAGCGCTGGCGCAGGAGCTCGCCGATGCCGGCGAGGCCCGCGTGCGGCAGTTCCCGTGGAGCGCCACGGTGGCGGGCCTGGTGGCCCTGTACCGGCAGGCGGCCTCGCGAGCCTGAGGGCGTCGGCTCAGAGCGAGTCGATCGCCTGTTGGATCGGCGCCAGGATCACGTTGCGGAGCCGGACCCAGAGCCCGCCCGACACGTGGGTCTCATCGCCCATCACCGTCATGTCGTCGATGACGGACCGGCAGGTCTTGTCCTCGCAGAACAGTCCGTTGATCGAGGCGAACCACAGGTCGGGGTCGTCCTCGGCCCGCTCGCGCATGGCCTGGTCGATGGGCGAGTCCACGTCGATGGGCTCGAAGTCGCACTCGTCGGCCCACGTCGCCAGCTTGAGGCAGTCGTCGACGTTGCTGCCGTCGGCGGCGAACGGGGTGGGTTCGACGAACACGACCCTGGCCCCGGTGGCCTCGATGTGGTCGACCGTGTCGTTCGCGGCCTGGGCGACCTGCTCTTGGGTGAGCACCTCGCCGGTGGAGACCCGGGTCAGCTTGTTGTTCGCCTCGCGGTACGGGTAGCTGTGGATCACCACGATGTCGGGCTTCACCGAGGCGATGGCCTCCTCCTGGAGGTGCTTGTCGCTGGCGCAGCGGTCCGAGATGTCGTTCTTCACGTTGTTGTAGACGTCGTCCATCCACGGGCAGCCGGGGCGCACGTAGGCGGAGAGGCCCCACGCGTTCTCCTCGGCCAGCGGGCGCAGGCCCTGGTAGATGCGGTTGGCGAAGGAGTCGCCGAGGAGCATCACCTTGGGGTGGCCCTCGAGGTCGGTGCACGAGCTCGTGAGGTCGCGGATGCCACAGCCGGCCACCGCCGTGCTGTCGAGGGGCATCCAGCCCGCGACGCGCTCCACGTCGGCCGCCTTCACCCGGCCCCTGGGTGCGTCGGCACCGAGGTCGAGGGTGCCATCGGGCTTCACCGGGTAGGCGTCGGACCCGGCGACCGCTGGGTCCTGGCTGGCGAACACCGGCGGCGGCGCCGGCGTGGCGAGCAGGCCCACCACGATCCAGAGGCTGGCGATGGCGATGCCCGTGCCGGCGAAGGTGACGCCGGTGGGGACCTTGAGGTGGCGGACCGGGTTCTCGAAGAACCGGAACGTGAACGCGGCCAGCGCCGTGGCGGTGACGAAGACGACGGCGAAGGCCACCCACGGCGACGTGTGCCGCTCCTCGGTGAGGTACACGCTGATCGGGAAGTGCCAGAGGTACATGCCGTACGACCACAGGCCCAGTCGCTCGAGCACCTTGCTGTCCACCAGCACCGCCCGAGACGACAGCACGCACAAGGCGGCGCACACCGTGGCGATCAGCCCGCTCTTGGTGGTCGACAGGTCCAAGAAGCCGCCGGCGGTGATCAGCCCGATGACGCCGATGGCGAACAGCCAGCGGCGGTCGTCGCGGAGCTTGAACACCCGGACGGCCGCCATGATCAACACGCCGGCCAGGAGCTGGTACGACCGGACGAACGACGAGTAGTAGGTCTCTGACTCCGACATGTCCAGCAGGTGCGAGCTGGCCAGGGCGGCCGCCACGCCGACGCCCGCGGCGACGGTCAGGCCGATGAGCCGGGCCCGGCGGTTGAACCCCCGCAGCACGAACAGCAGGAACATCATCAGCAGCGGGAGGACGACGTAGAACTGCTCCTCGACGCCGAGCGACCAGTACTGCTGGAACGGGTTCGTGCCGGTCGGCGCGAAGTAGTCGTTCGACTCACGGATCAAGAACCAGTTCTCCGACCAGACCAGCGCCGCCCGGCCCGCCGAGGTCCAGTTGTCGATGAGCGTCTCGAAGAAGAGGTGCGAGGCCACCGCGGTGACCGCCAGCACCAGCAGCGACAGCGGGAGGATGCGCAGGCAGCGCCGGGCGTAGAAGCTGCCGAGCACCTGGCGCGCCGGGTCGCTCCCCGACAGCTTCTCCCAGAGGATGTTGGAGATCAAGAACCCGGACAGGACGAAGAAGACGTCGACGCCGATGTAGCCCGACTTCACGACGCCGGCGTGGAACAGCAGGACCAGCACCACCGAGAGCGCCCGGAGGTGGGTCAGCCCCGGCCGGTAGGCGAAGCCGGCACCACCGACGGGCGGCGCCTCGACGGCCGCCTCGGTGGTGCTCAACTCGTGGTGGCGACGCCGGGGCCGGCTGCCGGGTCGGAGCCCTCGGCTTCGGGCGCGTCCTCGCCCACGGACGGCTCGTGGAAGAAGTGGACGACCTTCGGCTCGAGCGCGACGGTGCCCCGCTGGCGGCCGGGCTGCATGACCTCGAAGCGGTCCTGGAGGTCCCGGCGGTCGTACACCTGGCCGCCGTTGCGCGTGGTGGCGGTGACCGAGATCAGGTAGGCGCCGTCGAGCAGCGGCACGCGGGGCAGGTCGAAGCAGACGGCGCCGACGCCGTCGCACGCGTGGATGGGTTGCTCCATGGTCTGGGTGTCGTCGCCGAAGATGACGTTGCCGTGGAGGTCCTGGAACTCGAACGCCATGCAGATGTCGGTGACGCGCTGCGGGGCGAAGTAGTCGATGCGCAGCCGCATCGGCTGGTTCGGCAGCAGGAACTTGGCCTCGGGGTCGGGGTACTCGGCCACCACCTTGGTGATGACGAGCTCCTTGTCGACCTTCACGACCGGCACGGTGAGCGACGGCGGATCGGCGTACTTCGGCGCGGGCGGGGGCTCGGTGACGTCCTCGTCTTCGGCCAGCAGGGCGATGCCGCGGCGGGCGAGCGTCTCGCGCAGCGTCCGGATGGCCTCGCCGGGCTCGGCGATGTCGACGAGGTGGCCGTGGTCGAGCACGGCGGCGCGATCGGCGATCTGTCGGACCAGCTCGGCGGCGTGCGACACCAGCAGGATCGTGCGGCCGTCGCCCTGGAGCTGGCGGACGCGGTCGATGCACTTGCGCTGGAAGGATTCGTCACCCACCGACAGCACCTCGTCGACCAGCAGGATCTCGGGCTCCACGTTGATGGCCACCGAGAACCCGAGCCGGGCGTACATGCCCGAGGAGTAGTGCTTGACCTGCTGGTCGATGAAGTCGCTCAGTTCGGCGAACTCGACGATGTCGTCGAAGATCACGTCGATCTGCGTCTTCGAGAAGCCGAGGATGGAGCCGTTGAGGTAGATGTTCTCCCGGCCGGTGAGGTCGGGGTGGAAGCCGGCGCCGAGCTCCAGCAGGGCAGCCAGCCGGCCCCGGGTGACGACCTTGCCGGTGCTCGGGCGGAGGGTGCCGGCGATGCACTTGAGCATCGTGGACTTGCCCGAGCCGTTGTGGCCGAGCAGGGCGAACGTCTCGCCCTGCTTGACCTCGAACGACACGTCGTCGAGCGCCTTGAACACGATGTGCGGGTTGCGCCCGGCGCGGATCAGCCGCTCCTTCGCCGACTGGCCGCCCTCCTGGTACACCTTGAACGACTTGGTGACGTTGGCGACCTCGATGGCGAGCTCGCCCATCAGATCTCCTCCGCGAAGTTGTCCTCGAGCTTGCTGAACAGCCAGAGGGAGCCGAAGAGCAAGACGAGCGAGGCGGCGAGCGCTCCGCCCAGCAGCGTCATGTACCAGGTCCACGGGTGGTACGGGAGGCTGTTGGCCTCGTTCACCGCCGAGGTGCTGGTGCCCGAGTAGTCGGGGTTGTACAGCGTGCGCTGGAACGTGATGACCACCGTGAGCACCGGGTTCAGGCCGGCGAGCCATTCGGCGCCGGCCCCCCACTTGTCTTCGAGCTTCGTCTGCACGAGCCCGAACGGGTAGGCGACGGCGGACAGCCAGAACCAGCCGAGCAGGGCGACCTCCAGCAGGTGCTGCGTGTCCCGCAGGTACACGTTCACCGCGCTGAGACCGACGGCCAGCGCCGTCGCGAAGAGCATCAGCACCACGAGGGCGAACAAGAAGATCGGGAGGAACGAGTAGTCCGGCGATCGTTGGAAGGCGAGCAGGGCGAACAGGAGCACGATGCTCTGCAGGAAGAAGTGCACGAGGGCGGAGAAGACCGAGGCGAGCACCAGCGCCTCACGCGGGAACCACACCTTGGTGACGAGCTGGGCGTTGCTCGTGATGGCCGAGGTGCCCTGTCCCAGCGCGGTGTTGAACAGGTTCCAGGCCAGCAGGCCCGAGAGGAAGAAGATCCCGTAGTACGGCACCGGCGTCGCGCTGATGATGTTGAACACCAACGAGAAGACCACCAGGTACATCAGCGGGTTGAGCAGCGACCAGATGAAGCCCAAGATGCTGTTCTTGTACTTGACCTTCAGTTCCTTGCGGGTCAGGTTGCCGATCAGCTCGCGGTACTGCCACAGGTGCCCGACCCGCTTGAACGGGTTGGGCCGCTTCGAGACCTCGAGGGCGGGTGAGACCGAGACGCGGTCCGGGATCATCGGCTCGTGGGGCGCGGGGGGAGGATCGATCGAGGTGGACACAGCGGGACGAGGTTACCGGCGGGCTTCAGCCGGAACGATGTCGGAGATGACATCGGCCAGGGCCGAGCCGAGCCGCTCCCAGCTGTAGCGCTCGCTGACCCGGGCGCGAGCCGCCTCGGCCCGGGTGCGAGCGCCGGCCGGATCGTCGAGGACCTCGGCGGTCACGGCGGCGAACCGGTCGGGGTCGGCGAAGCGCAGGTGCTCGCCGTCGACGACGTCGATGCCGCGTGCGCCGAACGGCGTCGACACGACGGGCGTGCCCACCGCCAGGTACTCGAGGAGCTTGAGGTTCGTGCCCGAGCCGAGCCGCATCGGGTTGAGGGCCACGTCGGCCGCTTGGAGGAGCAGGTTCTTGGCGCGGCCGGGGACCGTCCCGGGGAACACGACGTTCGGCGGCAGGATCCGGTCGCGGAACGCCTGGCCGTGGAACCCGACCGAGAGGATCAACGTCGTGGGCAGCAGCGGGGCGATCTCGATCAGCAGCTCGGCGGCGTCGAGGTTCGGCGGGTGCCACGACCCGAAGAAGACCGCGAGGTGCTCGGGCTCGGCGCCGATGCTGCCGGCGGTCCAGTAGCGGCGCCGCCACCGGGCACCCAGCGCGGCCCGGTCCTCGGGGGCGACCACGTGGTCGGGGATCGTCGTCCCGTTCGCGATGACGGAGAAGCGATCGGCTCCGACCCCGGCCGCCGCACCCAGCGCCGCGGCATCGGCTTCGGAGCACGTGGTGGTGCGCGCCGAGCGCTGCACGGCGCGGCGCTCGACGTCGACCACCTGGGCCAGCAGCTCCGCGCCGACCGGTGAGTCCGGGAAGACGCCGGCCTTGAGCGAGGCCTCGACGTTGTAGGCGTCGTAGACGACCGGGATGTCCAGCTCGAGCTGCTCCACCACGGGAAGGAGGTACGGCTCGGCGAGGATGACGGCGCTGGCACCATCGGCCGCCTCGGCGACGGCCGACAGGTAGGCCGGGGTGAGGCCGATGTGGCTCCCGGCGACGACGTCGGTCACGGGGACGTTCGCCTCGATGCTGAGCTCCTGGCCCTTCAGGTGGTGCGCGGCCGAGCGGGGGACGACCACCTGGGTCAGGTTCGGGGCGAGCGTCTGGACGGCCGGGAGGTTGCCGAAGTCGACCAGCGCCACCACCTCGACCGGCCGGACCGTGGCGAGGGCACCGTAGAGGTTGCGGGCGCGCAGCTGGCCGCCGTGGCCGGGATCGCCGATGGGGAAGGTGGTGAGCACGACGGCGCGCCGCCGGCTGCGTCGCGACGTGGCGACCTCATCGTCGCTTGCGGCGGTGCGCGCCGCGAGCTCCTCGGGGGTGAAGCGCTCGTCGCCCAGGAGCGCCTCGACCACGCCTTCCCAGGTGATGCGCTCGCCCCGTTCCCTGCCGGCGAGGCCCAGACGGTGCGCCAGCCCGGGGTCGGCGACGAGCGTGGCGAGCTTGGCGCCGATCGAGGCTGCGTTCGGCTCGGCCACCAGGCCGGTGGACCCGTCCTTGACGAACTCGGTGGGTCCGCCCGAGTCGGTGCAGGTGACCACGGCGGTGCCCTGGGAGAACGCCTCCAGGGTGATGAGCCCGAGGTCCTCGTCGGCGGGGATGAACGGCACGGCCAGGGCGTTGGCGTACAGCTCGGGCAGCAGGTCGTTGCGGGTGAAGCCCAAGAACTCGATGCGCGGGTCGCCCGCCGCCTGCGCCTCGAGCTGCGCCCGGAGGGCGCCGGTGCCGGCGATGCGCAGCGCGATGTCGCCGGGCACGTACCTCATCGCGTCGATCAGCAGGTCGAGCCGCTTGGGCCCGTCGAGCCGCGAGGCCGTGAAGAGGTAGGTGCCGTGCTCGTCGTTGACCGGCGCCGGTGGGAGGTGGCCGGGCAGGTTGACGATCCGGGGCGTGACGGTCGACGGGAAGTACCCCTCGCGGCGCGCCACCGTCTTGGATTGCGACAGGTACTGCTGCACGGCACCGGGCGCCATCCCGATGCCGTCGAGCCAGCGGATGGCGAGCCGGGCGAACGGCCCGGGGAACACGAAGTCGGGGTGGTCGGGGCCGAGGGCGGCGAGGGCGTTGGCCCACCGTTCGAAGAACTCCGCGAGCGCGCCCCGGTTGCCGGGGTTCGTCCGCATGAGGTGCAACATGGCGAACACGTGGTCCGAGGGGTTCGGGACCGTGAGCGGCTGGTGGTGGTACTGGTAGGTGTCGTACACGCCGCGCAGCACGTGCATCATCAGGATCGTCTTGTGGTCGTGCTCGACCATCCACGCGGGGTACTTCGTGGTGATGATCCGGTCGAAGTGGCCCAGGTCCAGTTCCGAGAACAGCTGGTAGCTGGCGATCACGGCCGGGAGCGTGGACTCGTCGACCGGGATCTTGATCATCTCGGCCTCGTGGTGGGTCAGGTCGTTGACGGCCTCCTGGATGCCCCACAGGGCGCGCTCGGCGCCGCCGCGCGTGAACGGCACGGGGGAGGGGGCGACGACGGCGATCTTCATGCGAGCACCTGCTCCATCCCGGCCCGCCACTCGTCGGCTGCCGCCTCCCACGTGAGCTCGGCCGCCCGCTGGCGGCCGTTGGCACCCAGCTCGGCGGCGAGGTCCCGATCGGCGGTGAGGCGCTCGATCGCGGCGGCGATGGCCGCGGGCGTCGGCTCGACCACGAGGCCCGTCTGCTCGTGGTCGACGAGCTCGGTCAGGCCGCCGCCGTCGGTGCACACGATCACGGGCTTGCCCTGGGCCATGGCCTCGATGGCGGTCAGCCCGTAGTCCTCCTCGTACGCCGGTGCGACGACGCACGGCGCGTCGGCGAACCGCTGGGCGAGGTCGGCGTCGCCGACGCGCCCGGCGAACTCGACGTTGGACCGGTGGCCCTCCGGCACCGCGGCCGCGCCCTGGCCGGTGTTGCACCAGGTCTCCTGGTCGGTGAGCGCCGCCGGATCGGCACCGGTGGTGGCGAGCCGGTGATCGAG
>Ga0182739_1003758_pt1 | contig 13011 bp, 12 predicted proteins | sample eDN5th30CBELigBY_FD_128873 | JGI IMG/M metagenome (GOLD analysis project Ga0182739, IMG submission 128873) | Enriched backyard soil microbial communities from Emeryville, California, USA - eDNA 5th pass 30_C BE-Lig BY (version 2) (version 2) | ecosystem: Environmental > Terrestrial > Soil >... | reverse complement strand
GACGATCTTTCTGTCGATCAGATCGAGATTCAGCATTCATCCGCCTTTCACGCGTTCGGATATCGTTTTCGCAGTATCACCTCATTTAACACTATTGTCGATAGTGTTGGTCGTGTATACTCGTGGGACAAGGCAACACTGTCGAAACATGGGAGGCACGAGAAGATGAACCGCTTCATCGCAGCGACCGTAATGACCGGCAGCACCACGGGCGAACAGCTCTTTTCCGTCCGGCTGATCGACCGCAGGACGGGCGAGGTGCCCAGCATCAATGGCATCCCGCTGAGGGTTCTGACCCATTCGCCCCAAAGCGCGATTGCCGAGTTGATGGACGGCCGCGACCGCCATCTGTGGCAAGCCGAGGTCGAACCGCTGACACCCGATTCGGCGCATATGGCCGATATTCCGGGCCTGCGCAGCGGGAGATCGGATATCCCCTCGGGTGCGCGCAGCCGGATCGAAACACCTGTTTCGCGTTCAAGTTAAACATTTGTTAACCATCGTTTTTCCGCAGTTTCTAGACTACTTTTCCTGAGTTCTCTGATCCATTTCGGAGGGAGTTGCGATGCGGATCATCAGGCTGACCGAAATACTGCAGGACGAAGGCGTCTCGGGCATCTATTCGCGCCTGCGCTTCCCCAAGACGCAAGGCGGCGGCTGGGCCCCCTCCCCGATCACGGCGGAGGTCTCGATCAGCGGCAAGCGCCCGGACCTGCAGGAATGCCTGACCGGCGTTTTGCGGCGGGCGGGTCGCCGGGTGGTTCCGGCGCGGACGAGGGCCGCGGTGACGCGGTTCCATATCGACCCCGATCTCGGCCCGAGCGAAAGCTACGGGGCCAATGATGTCCTGATCCTGTCGCGCAAGGCCGGGCCACATCTCGCGCAGATCGCGCTTCACAGCCGCGGCGCTCAGGCCGTGATCGAGCTTTGCCCGGATCGCTATCAGAAACTGGCGGCAATGGGGATCGAGCGCGACCGGTTGTTCCTGGCCGCGGGCGGCCTCGACGGCTTCGCCCTTGGCATCTATCGCTTCCTTCTGGCCACGCGGGCCATTGACCCGGATGCGGTCGACTGGCGCTCGCTGGTTCCCGAATTTCCGGCCTCGGCGGGCAACATGCCCCGGCTCTGCCTCAGCCTTGGCGAGGTCCGGTCGCGGCGCCAGTTCTTCCTTGAGCAGGGGCCGCGCGGCTTCCTGCTTTGCGACGGGCTTCGTCAGGATCCGGGCTGGATCGGCGCGGCCATCGGCTATCGCGCCATGGCGCAGGCCTGCCTTGCCCGCGGTTTCTCGCGCGCGATCTTCTGCGAGGACGATGTCGAGATCGCGCCCGATTTCGAGATCCGGCTGGAGAAGGTGATGGCCTATCTGGACGGTCGGGACTGGGACGTCTTCTCGGGCCTTTCGACGCATGTGCGGCAGGGCTACAGCGCACATCGGGTCGAGGATTTCCGGGGCGAGACCTTCCTGCACCTGAACCGCACCACCGGCATGGTCTTCAACATCGTGAACCGCCGCGCATTGGAGCGGCTGGCCGGCTGGCGTTATGACGATCACGGGCTGCGCGGCGTCACCATCGACGCGCATCTGGAGGCGATGCCGGAAATGCGCGCCGTGACCACCCTGCCCTTTCTGGTCGATCATTGCGACGCGCTCTCCTCGACCGCATGGGGCTTCAGCAACCGGCGCTATCGCGGGATGATCACCACAAGCCAGCAGCGGCTGGCGGCGATGGCGGCGGCGCGGACCGCCCCCCATCCGGGTGGGTTCTGACCCAGCGCCTCAGCGCAGGACAAGGTCGCGGTGCCAGCGGAACAGCAGCGCGAGGCCCGCGCCGAACAGCAGCGCCGCGACCAGCGCAACATAGACCGGCTCGACATATTCGGCGCGATAGGTCGAATAGAAACCGCCGCGATTCAGGCCCACGATATGCACGATCGGGTTGAACCACAGGATCGACCGGAACCCCTCGGGCAGCGAATCGAAGGGGATGAAGATGCACGAGACGAGGAATAGTGGCCGGGTCACGATCGCCCAGACATTGGCCCAGATCGGAAAGCGGCGCATCAGGAAGCAGTTCATGCAGCCGACCCCAAGTCCCAAGCCCGCCGCCAGGAAAAAGGCGGCGACGATCCTTGGCAGGTCGATGATCAGCTCGACATCGTCATAAAGGACGATGCCGCAGATGACCGTGACGAAGACGATGGCATGGACCACGCAGGCCAGCGTGAAGCGCGCGAAGATCGCGTCGGTGAAAGTCACGCCCGGATAGAAAAGCAACTGCTTGGAGAAGGAAAGCGACTGCGCGATCTTCCGGCTGACATCCAGAAACATCAGGAAGGGCAACAGTCCGGTCGCATAGAACAGCGCAAAGCTGGACCCGATCGGCGGGACGCGCACGGCAAGCGAAAAGATCACCGTCAAAAGCGCGATGCCGCCCACCGGCTCGAGGATGGTCCAGACGAAACCGCCGGGCGACTTGCCGTAGGAGGTCGCCATCTCGCGAAAGATCAGCGCGCCGATGGTGCGCAGCCCTTTCATCCGGCTCATCGGGTGGCGGGTCAGGTCAATCATCGTCGTCCATGTCCTCGACCCCGCCCATATTGGCCATATGGACGGCGATTGCCTCCTCGACATCGGGGTAATAGGTCAGCCGCCCCTGATGCAGCACCGCCGCCGCATCGCAGATCGCGCGGATCATGCTCATCGAATGCGAGACCATGACCGTCCCGCTGTTCAGCAGCCGGTTGCGGAAATAGGCTTTGCTCTTCTCGCGGAAATAGCCGTCGCCAACGCTCGTCACCTCATCGACCAGATAGGTATCGAAATGAATGCCCATCGAGACGCCGAAGGCGAGGCGCGAGCGCATGCCCGAACTGTAGTTCCGAAACGGCAGGTGAAGGTGATGGCCCAGATCCGAGAAGCCCGCGACGAACTCCAGCAGCGCCTCGGCATCCACGTCATAGACCCGGGCAATGAAGCGGGTATTCTGCGCGCCGGTCAGGTCCGGGTGAAAGCTGCCCGAGAAACCCACTGGCCAGGACACCGTCCCGGTCTTGACGACCGAGCCGCGATCGGGTCGCACCACGCCCGCGATCATGCGCAGCAGCGTGGACTTGCCCGCGCCGTTATGGCCGAGCAGCCCGATCGCCGCCCGGTCGGGAAAGGTCACGCTGATCTCGCGCGCCACGACCGTCGTGCGGCCATTGACGGTGAAGCTTTTCGACAGGTTCTCCAGCCGGATCATTTCGAGCGGTCGCGATTGCTGATGCTGATCAGCACCACGCTGAGCCAGGCGATGAAGATGAAGACCGTGGCCAGCGCCGTGATCATCACCCGGCGCGGCCGTGTCGCGGTTTCGGGCAGCGAAGGCTGGACGAAGGTGGCGAGGTAGCGGTTATCCTGCCCCGCCTTCGACCGCGCGGCCTCGACCCCCGCTAGCGCCAGCGCATAGCTTTTCTCGGCCAGTTCGAGGTCGAGGACGCGCTTGGTATAGCCGTCCAGAACCGCGCTGAAGCTGGTATTGTCGCCTGACGCGCCGACATAGCTTTGCTGTTCCTCATGCAGGCGATTGCGCAGCACTTCGATCCGCTTCTGCACCTGGGCAAGCCGGATATCGGCGGTGCCCTGCTCGCGCAGGGTCTCGGCCTGGATGATCGCCTCGGTCAGTTCCTGCGACAGCCCGGCAATGACCGACGCGTTGATGTTCAGCGCCGCCTGCGGGTCCATCAGCTTGTGCTCGTCCCGAAAGCGCGAGATGGCAAGGCGGGCATCGGTCAGCCTCTGTTCGGTCTGGGCAAGGTCGCGCTCGGCATAGCGCAGAGTTCCGGCCCGCGCCTCGCCCGAGACGGTGTTGACGAGGCGCCCCGCCGCGTCATGCAGCGCGATTGCGATGCGGCGCGCGTCCGAGGCATCGAAGGCGCGGATGCGAATGCCGATCATCCCGCTCGCGGAATCGACGCTGATCGTCGCCATGCGCCGCCAGTAGGCGACGAGTTCCTCAAGGCTCGCGCCCTGCTTCAGGGCAAAGACCGGATCACCCGTGGCGCGGGTATAGATGGCGCGCAGATCCACCTCGCGGTCCAGCTCGGCGACAAAGCCCGGGCTGCGCAGGTATTCGTAGAGCATCCGCGCATCCGTCGTCGCGCTGCCCGCCGAAGGCAGCCCAAGCCCCGCAAGCAGGCCAAGGCTGGTGGCCTCGTCATCGCGCACCACGAAGGACACTTCCGACACATACTGGTCCCGCGCGATCGCGAACATATAGGTTCCGACCAGCGCCGAAGGCAGCAGGAAGCCAAGCACGAAGCTCAGCGTGACGAGGCTGTGCCGCATCCGCCATCCGGCGCGTGCCACCGGCGGCGGAATGCGTGGATTGGCCGAGCGGACGCGCGGCTGAAGCGGTGCTTCCAGATCCTTCATGACATCGCCATGCGTCTTGCCCTCGGCCCCGTTTCGGCAAGATCGAAAAGCGTGACGGCATCGCCCAGCGCCGCCTCGACCTCGTCCATCGCGGTCGCGGGGATGCGGTCATGCTCGATCAGGTCGGCAAGCTTGCGGCGGCGCAGATCATGGCCGATGGCGACGGGCAGACGCTCGGGCAGGCCGACGCCCGCGGCATAGTCGCGATATTTCACCTGATCGCCGTGGACCGCGTCCTCATAACCCTCGAAGGTCACAAGGCCGACCGGGATGCCATAGGCCTGGCAGGTGATATAGACATGCATCGCGCTGGTCAGCACCGCGTCATATTCCGCAAGCTTCCCGATCAGCGACAGGATCGCCGCGCGCCCCGAGCGCAGGACCGAAAACTCGTCCAGCAGTTCCGGCATCCGCAGCGCGATGCCGCGATGCGAGAAATGCCGGACCAGCGCCAGCCTGCCATTGCCGCGCGCGGGCAGGTCCAGCGGGAACAGCCGGGGCAGGATCACCGCGGGATCGCCAAAGCGCTGGACCCGCGGTCCGCCCGCCGCGGCCACCGCCTGCGCCGAATAAGGCCCCCTCAGTGACACATAGGTCGCATCCGGCGCCAGGGACGCGTCACTGCGGCTGATCCCGGTCCCGACAAGGATCGAGGAGGTCTGGGCAAAGCGCCCGATCGAACCCACCGCCATCAGATGCGGCGGCGCCTCGGCCTCGTCATGGCGCTGGAAACGCACCGGACGGCCGGTCATCTCACCAAGGATCAGCGGCGACAGCCAGTCGCCGTAATTGCCCGGATAGGGCTTGTCCCACCAATGCAGGCGCAGCTCGGGCCCTTGCCCTTGTTCTGCATGTTCGAGGAAGGCATTCGCCGCCGCGATGACGGCAAGGTCGGTCGAGGCCGGAAGGCGGCGGGCGGCGATTTCGTCGATCCGCTGGCGGACGGCGTCGGCCTTGCCGTCCCGGGCCTCATGGATGAGGTGATAGATGCTGTTGGGCGACAGCCCGCCCCCCTTGCCGGGCAGGCTGGGCGAGAGGAACTCGGTCACGCCGATCCGGTCCGAAAATCGCCTGAGCGGGGCGGCAAGCAGCGTCGGCAGCGCGCCATGCACCTGCCGCGCCGTCTGGAGCGCGATCGACCTGACGCCGCCGCCCGAGGCGACGGGCTTGACACTGGCCGGGCGACCCTTGCGGATATGCTGGGCGGCAAGGCCCTTGAAGCTCGCGACATTGCCACTCGACCCGAAGAAGAAGAACGGCCGCTCGCCCGCTTCCTCCTGCGCCGAGCGCCCGCCCAGCATGGATGAGGGGATGACCTGAAAGCTCAGCCGCTCGGCATTGCGTCGCCATGCCTCCTCGAAGAAATAGTCGTCGGTCGCGCGGATCGTCATGCTGGCCGAAGCACGCGCCGCATCCGCGATATAGCCGCGCGCGGCCGGCGTCCGGTTGATCCCCCAGAAGCACGGCTCCCAGAAGCGGGCGCTGTGGCCATAGCCGATCCGCAGCGGTGTATTGAATCCGCGCTGGAAGCCGATGATGTCAGCGGAAAAATCCGAGACCGAGCGCGGCAGATAGTCGATGTCGCAATCGACGTCGATCCAGAAGATCCGTTTGTCCGGGTTCTCTTCGCAGACCGAATGCAGGAATGGGATCTTCTTGCGGCAAAGCTCGATCCATTCCTCGCCCGGCGCCTTGGCGACCTCGGCGATGTGATGGGGAATGCCAAGCCCCGAGAGCGACCCGCGCAGCCGCTCGGCCGCCTCGGCGTAATAGTCGTCGGGGGTATGGAACGAGCAGACGAGGATCTGGTCATGTCCGCCTGCCAAAGCCGGTTCCTGCGGATGATCGGGTGAAGGCACTGCCCCTGCTCCTCATGCTTGCGGCCGATTGCCCCGGCCCTCTTCTCCTCCCGAATATCTTCCTCTGCATTCCCCCATGCCATTCCAAAGCCGCGGTAACAAAGAGAACATCCTTTGTTCTCCGCCTACCTCAAAGAAAATGCCATGCTCCGCCCGTTCGCGACGCCAAGACACCGGCGCGGCCGATCAGCCCGCGCCGGTGCGCCTCATGCAGGTCGGATCGGATCAGGCGCGGGCGAGTTCCGGGGTTTCGGCCCGGCGCGCATTGCTCATGGCAAAGACCAGCATCGCGACGGCCGAGAGGGCGGCAGGTATCGCGAAGATCAGGAAGTTCTGTTGCAGCGGCAATTGCTTTGCCAGCAGCACGCCGCCCAGCGTCGGCCCGACGATCGCCCCGATCCGGCCCACGCCCGAAGCCCAGCCCAGCCCGGTCGAGCGGACCGACAGATCGTAAAGCTGCGCGACGCTGGCATAAAGCAGGATCTGCGTGCCGATGGTCGTCGCACCCGCGACAAAGACCAGAAGGAACAGCAGCCCGGATGCCGGGCTGAAGCCGACCAGCGCGATCGAGACCGCGGCGGCGGCGAAATAGCCGATCACCACCTTCGGCAGCCCGAAGCGGTCACCCAGCCAGCCCCCGGCAATCGCCCCGGCCATGCCGCCGAAATTGAGCGAGAAGAGGCTGAGCAGGCTCGCCTTCTCGGCATAGCCGGCCTCCTGCAGCACCTTGGGCAGCCAGGACGACAGCAGATAGACCAGCAGGAGGCAGCAGAAGAACGAGAGCCACAGCATCAGCGTGCGCAAGCCGCGCTGGTGGCGGAACAGTTCGGCCATCGAGGCGGAGGTGGATTTCACCTCGCTGAACACCAGCCTGTCGCCCTCCGAGAGCCGGGTCTCGGGCTGGACCTTCGCAAAGATGCGGCGCGCTTCCTCCTGCTTGCCCTGGCGGATCAGGAAGCCTAGGGATTCGGGCAGGCGCCACAGGATCAGCGGCAGCAGCACCAAGGGCACGGCGGCGATGAAGAACATCGGCTTCCAGCCATAGCTGGGGATCAGCCCGATCCCCATGGCCGCCGCGACCATGCCACCGATCGAATAGCCCGAGAACATCAGCGCCACCATCGTCCCGCGCATGCGCTTTGGCGCGTATTCGTTCATCAGCGCCACGGCATTCGGCATCAAGCCGCCGCAGCCCAGACCCGCGATGAAGCGAAAGACCTTGAACTGCTCGGGCGTGTTGGCAAAGCCCGTCAGCAGCGTCGCGCTGGTGAACAGCAGGAAGCTGAGCCCGATGCCCTTCTTGCGCCCGATCCTGTCGGCCAGCGGCCCGAGGACCAGCGCCCCGAACATCATCCCGAAGAGCGCCCAGGCCTGAAGCGCGCCGGCCTGCGGCTTGGTCAGGTCCCATTCCCTGATCAGCGTCGGCAGCACGGTGCCGGCGACGAAGACGTCATAGCCATCGACCACCAGCAGCGCCCCGCAAAGCGCGACCACCATCCATTGGAAGCGGCCAAAGCGGCCCCTGTCTATCGCGTCGCTCACGTCGATATTGCGCATTCTTGCTCCTCCCTTGTTTGTTGTCGGCCGGATTTCCGATCAGCCCAGGTCGCCTCCCGCGACGGGCATGATGCTGCCGGTGATGTAGGATGCCTCCTCCGAGGCCAGGAAAAGGATCGGGGCGGCCTGTTCCTCGATGCTGCCGTAGCGATGCATGAAGCTCGACTGCTTCACCTGCTCGACCACCTCGGCCATCCAGGCCTTTTCCCCGGCCGAGTCGCCCTCGGCATTGCGGGGCACGCGGCGGGGCGGTGCGTCGGTTCCGCCCGGCGCAGTCGCGACCACGCGGATGTTCCGTCCGGCCAGTTCCATCGCCAGCGATTGCGTGATCCCGTTGATCCCGCCCTTGGCCGCCGAATAGGGGACGCGATAGATGCCGCGCGTCGCATTGGAGGAGACATTGACGATGGTGCCCCGGCCCCGCACCAGCAGATGCGGCAGCACCGCCCGGCAGCCATAAAGCGTCGGCATCAGCGAGCGCCGGATCTCGGCGTCGATCTGGGCTGGTTCGAACTCGGCAAAGGGGCGCATGCGGATCGCGCCGCCGACATTGTTGATCAGGATGTCGATGCCGCCGAAACGCTCGGCGGCAAAGCGCATCGCGGCCTCCGCCCCCTCCCAGGTCTCGAGATCGGCGTTGAAGGCCGCCGCCCCGCCCCCGGCCTCGGCGGCGACGTCGCCCACGAAATCGGCACGATCGACGAACAGGACGCGCCCGCCCTCGGCGGCGGCCCGCAGGGCCACGGCACGGCCGATGCCTTGCGCGGCGCCGGTCACGACGATCACCTTGCCGTCGAAGCGGCCGGGAAAGATCCGCCCGCTCATGCGCTGGCCTTCAGGGGCGCGTTGGGGGTGAATTTCTCGTAATGGAAGCTCGCGGGCTTCACCCCGCTTTCGTCGAGGTAATGGCGCACGGCATCGACCATCGGCGGCGGGCCGCAAAGATAGATGTCGACCTCGCCAGCCGCCAGCATCTCCTCGGGCATGTGCTGCGTCACCCAGCCCTTGCGCGGGTGGCTCGAGGCCTCGTCCGCCACGACCGTGGCAAAGGTGAAGTTCGCCAGCCTTTCGGCATAGGCGGCGATCTGGTCCACCAGCACCAGATCGAGGTCGCGGGTCACGCCATAGACCAGATGGACCTGTTGTTCAGAGCCGGCGCGGGCCAGAACCTCAAGCATGGACAGGAAGGGCGCGAGGCCCGTCCCCCCGGCCAGAAACAGCAGGGGGCGCTGCGGCTCGCGCAGATAGAAGCTGCCCATCGGGCCGGTCAGCTCCAGCCGGTCACCGGGCTTGGCGCGGGCCAGCCAGCCGCTCATCAGCCCGCCGGGGATCTTCTTGATCACGAAGCCCAGCCGCGTCTCGCCCGGCGCGGTGCTGAAGGAATAGGAGCGGTTGGCCCCGCTGCCCGGCACGTCGATATTGACATATTGCCCCGGCAGGAAGACGGGCGCGCCCTCCTCCACATCCAGTTCCAGCACGATGGCGGCATCCTGATGCGGCTCGACCTTGGCCACCGTCGCCGCAAATTTCTGCTGCCCGGTCTTGCAGGCCCCCGACGAGGTCGGGACCGAGATCACGCAATCCGCCTCTGGCACCATCTGACAGGTCAGGACCAGCCCCTCGGCCGCCTCGTCCTCGGTCAGGGCGTCCTCGATATAATCCTCGCCCATGTCGTAGCTGCCGCTTTCGGCGCGGCATTTGCATGTGCCGCAAACGCCGTCCGAGCAGTCCATCGGCAGGTTGATCTTGTTGCGAAAAGCCGCGTCAAGCACCTTCTCGCCGGCCTTGCAGTCAATGAAACGGGTGATCCCGTCCTCGAAATTCAGTGCGATCCTGTAGCACATGGCCCCCTTCTCCTCCTTGCGGTTGTGCTGGGCCGGCCGGGTGATCAGACGTGGTAGACGTCGATGACCTGCCGGATGTAGTCGTTCTTCAGGACGATCTTCTTCGCCGAGATCAGCAGACCCTCGCCGCCACGGCGCAGCGTGACGAAGACGGTGCCGAAGAACTGGTCGGTGACCTTGTAGCGGTGGTTCAGGGTGTTGAAGTTGTAGCGGATGTCGACCTCGGCCCCCCGGTCCGCCACGACCTCGACATTGGTGACGTTGTGGCTGGTGCGCGGCTCGGGCGTCGATGCGCCCGAGCGTTCGGTCTTGATGCGGAACACCCGGTCCTCAAGCCCCTCGCGGCTGGGATAATAGATCAGCGAGATCTCGGATTGCGGATCCTCGGTGATCTGGTCGTTATCGTCCCATGCCGGCATCCAATAGGTCGCGTCGGGCGCATAGCAGGTCAGCCACTCGTCCCAATGCCGGTCGTCCAGAAGCCGCGCCTCGCGATAGAGAAAGGCGCAGATGGCATCATAGCCGAGGCTGGTGCCGCTGGCGTCGTGATCGAGGCTCATGCCGCTGCTCCCGTCTTTTCGGCGGCCAAAGCGGCGCGCATGACGTCGGCCCAGTATTCGTGCTGGCAGACAAACAGCCCCTCGTCCTCGCTGCGCTCGCCCGAGATGAGCGGGCTGAGACCCATGCGGCGGGCATTGTCGTCGGGGCCGTTGATCCATAGCGGCGCGCCGCGCGACATGTCGTTCCACAGCGCAACGGTGCCGGTATAGGCGGTCTGGCAGGCGCGGAATTCCTCAAGATCGTCCGAGGTTCCCATGCCGGAGACGTTGAAGAAATCCTCGTATTGCCGGATGCGGTTGGCGCGATCCTCGGCACTTTCGCCCTTGGGTCCGAAACAGAAGATCGTCACCTCGGTCCTGTCGACGCCCAGCGGGCGGACGACGCGGATCTGAGTGCTGAACTGGTCCATCAGGAACACGTTCGGATAGAGGCAGAGGTTGCGGGTCTGGTTGACGATGAAATCCGCCTTGACCTCGCCCAGGCGCGCGGCGATCTCCTCGCGGCGGTTCCAGACCGGGCGCACTTCGGGGTTCCGGGTCTTGGTCCAGAGCAGGATATGCCCGTTCTCGAAGCCATAGACCCCGGCGACCGATTTGCTCCAGCTGTTGGCATCGACGGCCTTGGTGCCGGTCTCGCTGCGGCGGTCCATGGTGGTCGCATAGTTCCAGTGGACCGAGCTGACGTGATAGCCGTCGCAGCCATTCTCCATCTGCAACTTCCAGTTGCCGTCGTAGATATAGGAGGAATTGCCCCGCAGCACTTCCAGCCCCTCAGGGGCCTGATCGACGATCTGGTCGATGATGACGCGGGCTTCGCCCAGAAACTCCTCCAGCGGGGCGACATCTGCGCTGAGGCTGCCGAACAGGAAGCCGCGATAGCTTTCGAACCGCGCCACGCGGGTCAGGTCATGCGAGCCGTCCTTGCCGAAGGCCTCGGGATATTGCGTGGTCCTGGCGTCCTTCACCTTCAGAAGCTTGCCGGTATTCGAGAAGGTCCAGCCGTGGAAGGGACAGGTGAAGCTGCCCTTGTTGCCCTGCTTGCGGCGGCAGAGCATCGCGCCCTTATGGGCGCAGGCATTGATCACCGCATGAAGTTCGCCCGTCTTGTCGCGGGTGATGACCACCGGCTGACGGCCGATATGGGTGGTGTAATAGTCGTTGTTTTCCGGGATCTGGCTTTCATGCGCCAGATAGACCCAGTTGCTTTCGAAGATGTGTTTCATCTCCAGCGCGAACAGATCCTCGTTGGTGAAGATGTCGCGGCGGCAGCGGAACAGGCCGGCCTCGTGGTCGTCCTGCACCGCATGGGCAAGCAGGTGATCCAGATCCCGGGCCTTGTCGATAATCGCGGACATGAGCTTCCTCCCTCAAGGGTCGCGCCTTCCGCGCGGGCCCTTGCCAGATGTCGGTGAATTTTCGGGTGGGTTCGGGGTCGGACGGCCGGCGTCTGGCGGGCCGTCCTGGGCTATTGGTCAGGCGGCGGCGCGCTTGCGCTGCTCGTTCACCTGATTGTCGATCCCGTCGACAAGCGCGGTCAGGTGGATGTCGAACGAGATCTCGGCGAAAGGCCCGTTCAGGTTGTTGGCGTGGATGCTGGCCTCGTCGCTGCGCTCGACGACCTTCGGCACCAGCCCGTCGCGGGTGGCATAAGCGAAGTCGTCATTGATCAGCGGATCGCCCTCGATATTGATCTGGGTGGTCAGCTTGCGATGGCCGTCGGCGCTGATGAAGAAATGGATATGCGCCGGACGCTGGCCGTGGCGGCCAAGCGCGGTCAGCAGCCTTTCGGTCGGGCTGCCGGGCGGCACGCCATAGCCGCTGGGCAGGATGCTCTGGAACTTGTAGCGGCCATTCTCGTCCGCGATGATGGTGCGGCGCATGTTGAAGGGCGCCTGCTTTCCCGTCGGGTCGAAATGGGAATAGAAGCCGCGGGTATCGCAGTGCCAGACCTCGACCTTGGCACCGGGCAGCGGCTTGCCATCCGCGTCATGGACCGTGCCATGCATGATCAGCGTATGGCCATTCGTATCGGTGCCGTCATCCAGCCGGGCAAACCCCGTCGATTCCGGCGCGCCGGCGACATAGAGCGGGCCTTCGATGGTGCGGGGCGTCGGGTTCTCGATCCCCAGCGAGGCGTCGATGGCGTCAAGCCGCTCGTCGATGAAGTGATCGACCCCGAGACCGGGCGAGATCAGCCCCGCCTGCCCGGTGGCGCCGATATCGTTCAGCCAGGCCACGCCGGTCCAGTATTCGTCCGGGGTGATGTCGAGATCGTCGATGGCCTTGAACAGGTCGGACATCAGGCGATGCACGATCTGCTTCATGCGCGGATCGCCCTTGCCATTGTCGAGGCCGCTCAGCACCTTCAGGAATTCCTGCACATCGGGTCGGTCGAAGATTTGGACGGTCATGGTTTCTCCTCCTGGATTCGCATTTGAAACTGGGTGGGCCGGCCCCTCCGCCGGCCCGTTGGGAATGGTCTAGGCGTCACCCTCGCGGATCGAGGACGGATGGCGCAGCAAGGGCCGCACCTCGATCTGCATGAAGCGGAACAGCGGCAGACCCGAGAGAACCTCGTGCAGCTCGGCATTGTCCCGAACGTCGAAGACGCTGAAATTCGCGTATTCCCCGACAATCCGCCAGATATGGCGCCATTGCCGCTGCGCTGCAGCTCCTGCGCATAGGCCTTCTCGCGCGCGATGATCTCGGCGGCTTCGGCGGGGGGCAGGTCGTGGGGGATCTTCACATCCATCCGCACATGAAACAGCATGGCTTTC
>Ga0182739_1003757_pt1 | contig 13012 bp, 10 predicted proteins | sample eDN5th30CBELigBY_FD_128873 | JGI IMG/M metagenome (GOLD analysis project Ga0182739, IMG submission 128873) | Enriched backyard soil microbial communities from Emeryville, California, USA - eDNA 5th pass 30_C BE-Lig BY (version 2) (version 2) | ecosystem: Environmental > Terrestrial > Soil >... | reverse complement strand
CTCGCAGGACGGGGTCGGCACCAGGCACGGCTTCAAGGCGACGGGCGGCTGGAAGTTCGGCAACACGATCGACGGCTGTCAGGCCGAGTACGTGCTGGTGCCGGACGCCATGGCCAACCTGGCGCCGGTGCCGGACGGCCTCTCCGACGAGCAGGTGCTGATGTGCCCGGACATCATGTCGACCGGCTTCTCGGGCGCGGAGCGGGGCCGGGTGCGGATCGGCGACACGGTGGTGGTGTTCGCGCTGGGGCCGATCGGCCTGTGTGCGGTGGCCGGCGCCCGGCTGATGGGGGCTGCCACCATCATCGGCGTCGACACGGTGCCGGCCCGGCTGAAAGTCGCACGCTCCATGGGCTGCGACCGGGTCGTCGACTTCAAGGCCGGCGACCCGGTCGACCAGATCATGGGGATCACGGACGGGCGGGGCGTGGACGTCGCGATCGAGGCGCTGGGCACGCAGGGGACCTTCGAATCGGCGCTGCGGGTGCTCCGGCCGGGCGGCACGCTTTCCAGCCTGGGTGTCTATTCCGGCGACCTGTGCATCCCGCTGGATGGCTTCGCCGCAGGCCTGGGCGACCACACGATCGTCACCACCCTCTGCCCAGGCGGCAAGGAGCGGATGCGCCGGCTGATGGGCGTGATCGAGACCGGGCGGGTCGACCTGAAGCCGCTGGTCACCCATCAGTTCAGCCTGGACCGGATCGAGGAAGCCTACGATCTGTTCGGCCACCAGCGTGATGGGGTGCTCAAGGTCGCCATTAAGCCGTGAGGCTGCGGCCCTGGCTTGAAGAAAAAAGTCTACTACCGATGTTAGTGGGGAAGAAGACAACGGTCTTGGAGGACCGCCACAACTGGAGATGCTCCATGCTCAAGCTCGTCGCACGACGCCCTGCCTCGGGGCAGCTACGTCAACGGCGTCCGATCGTGCGCGCGCGGCCGCAGCCGCGCCGCCTGTCGGTCAAGGAGCGCGAGCGCCTGCTCGACGAAGCGCTCCTGGAGAGCTTTCCCGCCAGCGATCCGGTATCCTCGCTGGAGTTCAGCTGACCTAGCCTCGTGATGCTGCGTGCTCCCTGGAGGAACCAGGGCAGGCGCTGCCGGTTGGGGTCGCATGAGCCAGGAATCCTCCAAAGACGATCCGGCAGTGCCTCGCAAAGGAGCCGTCCGGGTCGAGGTTCGGCTTGCCCCGGATACCATGGCGTTGCTCGACCGGTGGCGGAGCGCGCGCCCGGAGCGGCCGAGCCGCTCCGACGTGATCCGGCAGATCGTCGAGGCGGCGCTCAACCAACGCGGTGAGCCGGTGCTGCCCGGACCGGAGAAGCTCGAGCAGGTCATGCGCTAGCCTGCCGGGCCGGCTGGCGCACTCGCCCAGCCTTCATGGTGGCCGCCATTCATCGTGGCCAGGGCGGCTTCGCTGCCGATAACGACAACTTTCTCACCTTCCATGGCTGTCCCGCTCCTGCATCCGCCGCGAGCAGCAGCCGGGGTTGGCTGTAGCTAGGCCTGTGGCCATCCTGGCAACGGCCCGTCACGGGCTGGCCCGGGTGACCCTTGGCGATGCGCGAGCATCTGCTGGCTTCCCGGCGCGGATTGTTGGACTAGAAGCCGGGACGGCACGGGTGCCCAGGAGGATCCGGCCGGAAAAGCGCTAGGGAGGTTCGAGGAGAATGCTGAAACGACTGGCGGTCGCCCTGACGGTGACCACCGCCCTCTTGGCCTCGGCCGTAGCAAAGGCGGAAACGCTCCGGTTCGGCCATGCCAATGCACCGGGCGAGGTCCTGAACGACCTGTTCAACGAGTTCGCCGAGAAGGTGAAGGAGCGCAGCGGCGGCGAACTGGAGATCCAGGTCTTCCCGTCCGAGCAGCTGGGCAAGGAAGTCGACCTCATCCAGCAGGTGAAGTTCGGCGCATTGGACATCTCCGCCCCCAGCATGCCGTCCATGGCGGGGCTGGTCCCGGCCCTGGAGATGGCGAGCACGCCGTTTTTGTGGACGGACTGGGCGGAAGCGGAGGAGGTCCTGCGCGGTCCCGCCTTCGAGCCGCTCTGGGACGAACTGCGCGACCAGCACAACATCGTGCCGCTCACCAAGATCTCCTACTGGGGCTGGCGCAACTTCACCTTCACCGACCGCGAGGTGCGCAAGCCCGAAGACATGGCGGGCCTCAAGATCCGCGTGCCGGAAAGCCCGATCTGGGTCGAGATGATCCGCGCCTTCGGTGCGGCACCCACGCCCATTCCGTTCGGCGAGGTCTATACCGCGCTGCAGCAGAAGACGGTGGACGGGCAGGAGAACCCGATCCCGACCATCTATTCGCGCAAGTACTATGAAGTGCAGGGGGTGCTGACACTCGACCGGCACATGCTGCAGAACAACACGGTCGTGATCAGCAAGATCACCTGGGACCGGCTCTCCGAGGACCACCAGAAGATCCTGCGCGAGGAGGCGGAGGCGATCTCCAAGAAGAACTCCGAGCTGCAGCAGGGCCGCGAGCGTGACATGCTGGAGGAGATCCGTAAGTCCGGCCGCACCAAGATCATCGAGGACGTCGACGTCGAGGCGTTCAAGGCGGCGATGGAGCCGGTCTATCCGCAGCTCGCCGAGCGTTGGGGCCAGGAGAACTGGCAGCGCCTGCAGGATGTGGTCGCCGAGATCCGCAAGCAGTAACGGAACCTGACCATGTCCGCCGCCTGGCTCGTGCGGCTGGACGATGCGCTGGCTCTCGGCGAGGACCTGTTCCTCGCCGCGAGCCATGCGATCGTCGCCGGCCTCGTCATCGCCGCCGTGTTCTTCCGCTACGTGCTGAGCGACCCGCTGATCTGGTCGGAAGAATTCATCGTCATCGTGTTCACCTGGATGCTGTTCGTCGGTCTCTCCAGCGGCTTTCGCACGCGCATGCATCTGCGGGTCGATGCGCTTCTTGTGGTGCTGCCCGAGCGGTGGCGGAGCCTGCTCGGCACGATCGCGGTGGTCGCCACCACGGTCACGCTCCTGGCCCTGGTCTGGTTCGGCATCCAGCTCACCATGACCATGGCCGGCTCGCCCACGCCGATGATGCGCATCTCCTCGGCCTGGGCGCTCAGCGCCGTGCCGGCGGGTGCGGCGCTCTCCGCCATCCACATCCTGCGCCATGCCGTCTGCGACGGGCTGAAGCGCACGCTCTGGCCGGACGACCTGATCGGAGCCGCTGAAGAGGAAGCGATCTGATGCTGGTCCTGGTCCTCGCCTTCGCGATCCTGGTCGCGGTCGGCACGCCGGTCGCTATCGCCATGATCGCGTCCTCCGGCCTCGTCATCTGGCAGGAAGGCATCCCACTCTCCCTGGTGGTCCAGCGGGTCTTCGCCGGACTGCAGTCCTTCCCGCTCCTGGCCGTGCCGCTGTTCACCCTGGCGGGCTCGCTCATGAACGAGTCCGGGATCAGCGAGCGGCTGTTCGCTTTCACCCGCGCCATCGTCGGCCATATCCGCGGCGGCCTGGCGCAGACCGCAATCGTCGGCAACGTGTTCCTGTCCGGCATCTCCGGCTCGTCGATCGCCGACACCGCCGCCACCACGCGGGTGCTGACTCCGCAGCTCGAGCGCAACGGCTACAGCCGGGCATTCGGGGCGGCACTTTCGGCCGCAGCGGGCACGCTCGGGCCGATCATCCCGCCCTCGATCCTGATGGTGCTCTATGCCTGGCAGGCCAACGTCTCGCTGGGAGCCTTGTTCATCGCCGGCCTGATCCCAGGCGTGGTGATGGCGGGCACCATGGCCGCCGTCATCATGATCTTGGCGCGGATCCGCAACTACCCGACCTCCGGCCAGTTCCGGGCGAGCGTGCTCTGGACCACCTTCAAGCGCGCCATCTGGGCGCTGCTGATGCCGGTCATCATCATCGTCGGCTTCCGTCTGGGGGCGGTGACCGCCACGGAGATCGCCGGCGTGGCCGCCCTCTACTCGGCGCTGGTGGGCATCTTCGTCTACCGCACCCTCAAATGGTCGAGCCTGCCGCGCATCCTGACCGTCACGGCGCGCGAGACCGCGGTGATCCTGATCATCGCGGGTGCGGCCTCGCCGTTCAGCTGGATCCTGGGCATTGAGCAGGCGCCGCAGCTCGTGGTGAACACGCTGACCGCGCTCAGCTCCGAACCATGGGTGATCCTGCTGATCCTCAATCTGGCGCTGCTCGTCGTCGGCATGTTCGTCGAGACTATCGCAGTCATGATCATCCTGGTGCCGATCCTGATCCCGCTGCTCACCGCCCTGCAGATCGACTTGGTGCATTTCGGCATCGTGCTGCTGGTCAACCTGGTGATCGGCCAGCTCACCCCGCCGGTGGGCGTGCTGCTGTTCGTCTCCATCACCATCGCCAAGGTGACGATGGGACAGATCCTGCGCGAGATCTGGCCCTTCTTCCTCGGCCTGCTCGTGGCGCTGGGTCTGATCACCTATCTGCCGGGGCTGAGCCTCTGGCTGCCGCACGTGCTGGGCTTCTGAGACGGAACCTCGGCTCTTGGGCTGCGGGCCTCGTGCGGCTAGACCGCGCCGGGCGCCGCGGCGCAACGAGCCAGGAGGGGACGGGACACCCATGCAGATCAACGCCATCAATCTCGCCGACCGGGTCGCGGTCGTCACCGGCGGTGCCCAGGGCATCGGCCAGGTGGTCGGCCGGCGCTTCCTCGATTCCGGGGCGAAGCTGGTCGTCTGGGAGGTGGTCGCCGACCGGCTGGCCAAGGCGGTGGAGGAGTTCGCTGCCGTTGCCGGGGCCGAGCGGGTCCATGGTGAGGTGGTCGACATCGCCGACGAGGCCGGCGTGGCGGCCGCGGTCAGGAACACGGCGGCCCGGTTCGGCCGGATCGACATCCTGGTGAACAACGCAGCCCTGGTCGGGCCGAACGCGACGCTCGCCGACTATCCGAGCGATGCCTGGAAGAGCGTCATCGACGTGGACGTGAACGGCACCTTCTACTGCTGCAAACACGTCACCCCGGTGATGTTGGCCCAGGACTATGGCCGGATCGTCAACATCGCCTCGATCGCCGGCAAGGAAGGCAACCCGAATGCGGCGGCCTACAGCTCGGCCAAGGCCGCGGTGATCGCGATGACCAAGTCGCTGGGCAAGGAACTGGCCAAGTCGAACATCGCGGTGAATTGCGTGACCCCGGCCGTGGCGCGCACGCCTGGTGCCATGGAGCAGGCACCCGAGCATATCGAGTACATGCTGGCCAAGATCCCGCGCGGGCGGTTCCTGGAACTGGACGAGGCCGCGGCGATGATCGCCTGGCTGGCGAGCGAGGAGAACTCGTTCACGACCGGAGCGGTGTTCGACCTGTCCGGTGGCCGGGCCACCTACTGACGCAGGCTGGTTCTGCCTTCGCTTCCTGGAAATGGCTAAACCCAGCTTGGACACTTCACTGCGTCACTTCGGATCTGTCGCGCACCCTTCTATTGACGGGTGCGGCATTGCATGCTCCTGACCGCCCCTGGGAGCGTCTGGGGGTGTTCTCAGGGCCTGGGGGATCATACATCTCCAGCCCCGGGCGCGCATGATCCGGGCGCCGGCGGCCGAGTGAAGATGAATCCGGCATATTCCTGGAGTTGGAGGACAATTGCCGGCGGCGCCGATACCTGCGGATGAGACAGAGCGGCTGCGCGCGCTGCGTGCGTGCCAGGTTCTGGATACGCCGCCGGACGCTCGGCTGGACGCCATCACCCGCCTGGCAGCCCGCCTCTTCGACGTGCCGATCTCGTTCATCTCGCTGGTGGATGAGGACCGGCAGTGGTTCAAGTCGGCCTTCGGGCCGACGACGGGCAGTCTGGTGACAGCCGGGCAGACGCCGCGACGGGAATCGTTCTGCGCCTACGCTCTCCTTGAGCCGCAGGAACCGCTGGTCATCGAGGATGCCACGCTCGATCCCCGAGTTGCGGACAGCGTGCTGGTGACGGGTAATCCTGGTGTACGCTTCTATGCCGGTGTGCCCTTGCGCGACGATGATGGCTACGTGCTCGGCACGCTCTGCATCGCGGACACGCGCCCGCGCCGACTGAAGCCGGAGATGCTGGAGAACCTCGTGGATCTCGCGGCCGGCGTAACCGGGATCCTCGCTCAGTATCGCGGCGTGGCGGCGCTGCGGGAGAGCGAGGCGCAGGCGCGCCGGCTGGCCGAGGAGGCGGACGCGTCCCGGCACAAGGCGGAGCAGGCGGCCGAGTCCCGTGCCATGTTCCTGGCGGCCATGAGCCACGAGATCCGCACGCCGCTGACTGGCGTGCTGGGTATGATCGACCTCCTGGCAGATGAGCCCCTGACCGAGCGCCAAGCCCACTATGTGCGCTCGATCCGCATGTCGGGGCACCACCTGCTGAGCGTGGTGAACGAGATCCTGGACTATTCCCGGATAGAGGCGGACGGTCTGGTCCTGGAGGAGATCGACTTCCGGCTGGATGAGTTCGTGGAACAGGTCCGCTCGATCCTGGCGCCGCAGGCGGTCGAGCGTGGTCTGGATCTGGATTTCGACCTGCCGGATGGCCCTCTGCCGGTGCTGCGCGGTGATCCGACCCGGCTGCGGCAGATCCTGGTCAACCTGATCGGCAATGGCCTGAAGTTCACGAGCGAAGGGGGCGTTCGGGTCGTGATCCAGACCGGGGCGGCTGTCGGCCGCCGGGTGCCGGTCCGCTTCGAGATCAGCGACACCGGCATCGGCATTCCGCAGGATCGGCAGGCCGGCCTGTTCGAGGCCTTCACCCAGGCGGACTCGTCGATCAGCCGCCGCTATGGCGGCACCGGCCTGGGCCTGCCGATCTGCCGGAAGCTGGCCACCGCGATGGGGGGACGGGTCTGGCTGGAAAGCATGCCGGGGCAGGGAGCCACCTTCCATGTCGAGGTACGACTGGGTCTGGGCCAGGCGGATGCGGTCGAACAGACTGCGTTGCCCGAACCGGTCGCCATGGCCTCGCTGCGCGTGCTCGTCGCCGAGGATGTCGCGATCAACCGCGACCTGATCCAGACCATGCTCCTGCGCTACGGCTACCGGGTCGAGTTCGCCGAGACCGGCGAGGAAGCGGTCGCCAGGGTCGGTCAGGAAGCCTTCGATGTGGTGCTGATGGACGTGCAGATGCCGCTCATGGACGGCATCGAGGCGACCCGGCGGATCCGCGCGATGCCGTCGCCCACTGCCACCATCCCGATCATCGGCCTGACGGCAGGCGTGCTGGCCGAGGAGCGGCAGCGCTGCCTCGCCGCCGGCATGGACCAGGTGCTGAGCAAGCCGATCGTCTGGCCGGAACTGCTCGCGGCTCTGACCTCCGTCGCCGGACCGCATCTACCGGAAGGCACACCGCCAGCCGGCGATCCCGTCTCGGAACTGCTCGACGAGAAGCTGCTGGCGAAGTTCCGTGCGGCAGCCGGGCAGAGCAAGTTCAGCCTGTTCATCCAGAACGCGATCCAGTCGGCCGTGAGCACCTATGCCGAGATGCTGGACCTGCGCGATGATCCCGACCGGCTGGCGGGGCTGGCCCACCGATTGGCCGGTTCACTGCCCAGCTTCGGCCTGATCGGGGTCGGCAGCCTGGCGCGCGAAATCGAGCAGCGCAGCACGATGCACCAGGACGTGACCGACCTGCTGGACCGACTGGGCGACGCGGTGGCGGCGACGCGCCAAGCCCTGATCAGCGGTGACTACCTGTCCGCCTGAGGGCGGGCGGGCGAAGAAACGCCCGCCCGCCCGGCAACGCCCGATCTCGTGACGGTTTAATGATCCAGCCGGTGCTGCTGGAAGGACCGGTCGCGGCGGATGAGGGCGGCGATGGTCAAGAAGATCCTGATCGGGCTGGCGGCCCTGATGGTGCTGCTGGTGGGCGGTACCGCCGTCGCGTTTTGGACGGTCGACCCGAACGTCCTCAAGCCGTATGCGGAACGGGCGGTGAGTGCCGCACTCGGCCGGACGTTCCGGATCCAGGGCGACCTGGAGATCGAGCGCGGCTGGACGATCCGGATCCGTGCCCACGACGTCCGCCTCGCCAATGCCGGATGGAGCGAGCGGCCGGACATGGCGACGGTCGAGACAGTGGAAGCCAGCCTCGACCTGTGGGATCTCGTGACCCGGCAGCAGATCACCATCCCCGAGGTGGTGCTGGACCGGCCGGTCGCGAGCCTGGAGCGCAATGCCGAGGGCCGGGCCAACTGGGAGTTCGGCAATCCCCAGGACCAGGCGCCGGCAGACGATCAGCCGCCCGCCGATCACGCCGACCTGCCGTTCATCGGCAAGCTCATCGTACGCGACGCAGAGGTCGGCTATCGCGACGCCACCACCGGCCAGGACATCCATACCACGCTGGCGAGCTTCACTGCCGAGGCGCAGGGCGAGACCCGGCAGATGAAGGTGACCGCCGAGGGGCAGGTCAATGACCTGCCCCTCGAGCTGGACGGCACGTTCGGCTCCTATCAGATGTTGGCAGAAAGCGGCGAGCCGTTCCCGATCCAGGGCGAGCTGACGCTCGGCCAGAGCCTGATCAAGCTGAACGGCACGATCGCCGACCCGGCGAACTTCCAGGGCGTGGTCCTGGACATGGACCTGGCGGCGCAGGACCTGACCAAGGCGCTGGTCCTGGTGGGCCTGCCGGCTCCGGAGATCCCGCCCTTCGATCTGGACGGGCACCTGACCCGCAAGGGCGAAGAGATCCGCATGGAAGGACTGAACGGTCAGGTCGGCGACAGTTCGATTGCGGGCTGGATCGCGTTCGGCTCGGGCGGCGACCGGCCGAAGGTCACCGGTGACCTGACCTCGCCCAATCTCGACCTGGACGATCTGGCGGGTCTGATCGGCCGGCCGCCGGCGACCGGGCCCGGCGAGACCGCCGCACCCCGCCAGGAGGCCAAGGCCGAGGCGGTGGAAGAGAGTCCCTATGTCATCCCGGACACCAAGCTCGACCCGGGGAGCTGGCAGGCGGTTGATCTGGACATCCGCTTCCGTGGCGACCGGGTCAATGCCGGCCCGCTGCCGATCGAGGCGGTGGAGTTCCGCATCGTTCTGGACGAGGGGCGCCTGCGCCTGGATCCGCTCAAAGCCGAGATCGCCGGTTCCCCGGTGAGCGGGTTCGCCGCTGTGGATTCGACCAAGGAGCCGCCCGAGGCCCAAATCGACATCGCCGCGGACCGGCTTGAGCTGGAGCGCTTCCTGGGGGAGTTCGACCTTGCCGAGTACGGGCGCGGGCGGATCTCCGCGCGGGTGGCGCTGAAGGGGCAGGGCGACGGCCTGCGTTCGATCCTGGCCAGCAGCGATGGGCAGATGGCGCTCACCATGGAGGAAGGGGCTCTTAGCGCCCTGATCGTGGAGGCGCTCCATCTCGACGCGGCCGAGGTACTGGCGGTGCTGTTCGGCGCGGAGCCGGAATCACCCGGGCAACTGTTCGGGGTGCGGTGCATGGTCGTGAACTTCCAGGTCGCGGATGGGATCGGCTATGCCCGGAACTTCCTGCTCGACACGACCGACAGCCTGATCACGGTCAAGGGTGCGCTCAATCTCGGTACGGAGGCCCTGGAACTCGACCTCGACACCGAGCCCAAGGACAACAGCCTGCTGGCGGCGCCTTCGACCCTCTATATGCGCGGCACCTTCAAGCAGCCTAAGGTGATGCCCGACCTGACCAACGTGACGCTGCGCGGGGCAGCCGCGGTGGCCGTGGGCGTTGTGCTGACGCCGCTGGCCTCCTTCCTGCCCTTCATCGAGATCGGCACGGCCGAGGACGCGCCCTGCGCGTCCCTGATCGACCGTGCCCAGGAGGACACCAAGGTGCCTGAGGTCCAGGAGTGACGCCTGACCTCAGGCCGAGGCTGCGCCCTGGCCGTTCCTGCGGATGCTGACCGGTACCGACTTCACCGCCGGCACCTTGCTCTCCTCGGCATGATGCCAGATCGGGACCAGTCCGTTGCACTCGGGGTAATAGGCGCCGATGCAGCCCTTGGGGATGTCGTAGCCGACCACCCGCAGCCCGCCGAACTCGCGGTGAACCTGATCGCGCGCCTCGCCCACCAGGGTGATCGTCTCGCCCTCGGCCAGGCCCAGGCGCGCCATGTCGTCCGGGTTCACGAACACGACCATCCGCGTGCCTTCCACCCCACGGAACCGGTCGCGGTAGCCGTAGATCGTGGTGTTGAACTGGTCGTTGCTGCGCAGGGTGATCAGCCGGAGCATGTCCTCCGTCAGGTCCAGCCCGTGGCTGTTCATGCCCTCGGGCACGACGAAATTGGCCTTGCCGGTGTCGGTGTTCCACTTGCGCTCGCGGGCACCCAGCGGCCGGGCGAAGCCGCCGGGCTGGAAGAGCCGCTGGTTGAAGTCCTTGAAGTCGTCCGGGTAGGTGGCCTCGATGGCATCACGGATCTTGCTGTAGTCGGCGACCCAGGCGTCCCAGTCGACCTTCGGGTTGGGAGCGAGCGTCGCCTTGGCCAGTTCGGCGACGATCTGAGGCTCGGAGCGCAGATGCTCGCTGATCGGCGTCGCGACCGGCCGCGAGCCGTGGATGCGAGCGGTGCTGTCCTCCATCGACACGACCTGCGGGCCGGTCGCCTGCTGGTCGGTCTCGGTCCTGCCCAGGCAGGGCAGGATGTAGGAGATCTCGCTGGTCACCAGGTGGCTGCGGTTGAGCTTGGTCGAGACCTGGACGTTCAGGCGCATCTTCCGCCAGCCTTCCTCCAGCCGGTCCCGGTCGGGTGCGGCGCGGACGAAGTTGCCGCCGAGCCCGATGAAGGCTCGCACACTGCCCTTCACGATGCCCTCGCAGACATCCACCGTGCTGAAGCCCTCCCAGCGCGGCGGCTCGAACCCGTAGAGCTCCTTCAGCCGGTCGAGCGGCACCAGCTCAGGCTTCTCCGAGATGCCGACCGTGCGCTGCCCCTGCACGTTGGAATGGCCGCGCACCGGCAGGATGCCCGCCCCGGGCTTGCCGATATTGCCCTTGAGCAGGAGCAGGTTGACCAGCATCCGCACGCTTTCGACGCCCTTGCGGTGCTGGGTCAGCCCCATGCCGTACATGGCCATGGTCGCCTGGGAGCGCGCGTAGATCCGGGCGGTCTCCTCGAGGTCGGCCCGCTTCAGGCCGGAATGATGCTCGATGTCCTTCCAGCTGGCCGCGCGCACCTTGTCGGCGAATGCCTCGAAACCGTGCGTGTGCTCCCTGATGAAGGCGTGGTCGAGCACCTCCGGCCCGCCCTTGGCTCTCGCCTCATCGTCCAGGACGAGCAGCGCCTTGCAGATGCCCATGATCGCCGCGATGTCGCCGCCCGCTTCCACCTGGAAGTAATGTGAGCTGATCCGGGTTTCCTGGCCCAGGATCATCTCGGTAGGGCTCTGCGGATTGGTGAACCGCTCCAGCCCGCGCTCGCGCAGGGGATTGAAGGTGATGATCGGCACGTCGCGCCGGCTCACGCCCTGGAGTTGGTGCAGCATGCGCGGGCTGTTGGTGCCGACGTTCTGGCCGAAGAACAGGATGCACTCGGTGTCCTCGAAATCCTCCAGGCCCACCGTGCCGACCGGCACCCCGATGCTCTTGGGCAAGGCCACCGAGGTCGATTCGTGGCACATGTTCGAGCTGTCCGGCAGGTTGTTGCTGCCGAACAGCCGGGCGAACAGCTGGTACATGTAGGATGCCTCGAGCGAGGCGCGGCCCGAGGCGTAGAACACCGCGGCGTGGGGATCGACCGCCCGCAGCTCCCGTCCGATCTCGACGAAGGCGTCCGGCCAGCCGACCGGCACATACTTGTCGCTCGCCCGGTCGTAGCGCAGCGGCTGGGTGAGCCGGCCGGCTTCCTCCAGGTCGTGGTCGGGCCAGGAAAGCAACTCGGCGACCGTGTGCTCGGCGAAGAACTCGGGCCCCACCATCTTGGTGGTCAGCTCCCAGGCAGTGGCCTTCGCCCCGTTCTCGCAGAATTCGGCCGGGTGCGGATCGGCAGGCTTGGCCCAGGCACAGCTCACGCACATGAAGCCGCCGGGCTTGTTCTGGTGGGGCAGGGCCGCGGTGACCCTGGCCACGCCTTCCCGGCCGACATGGCGCAGCACCGACTGCGCCGAGCCCCAGCCGCCCGCCGGACTCTCGTAGGGCTTGATGGTGACTTTGCTCATGCGCCGGCCCTTCCTGTGCGTGCCTGCCGGGCTCGACCCCGCAGACGGTCCCCTTAAGAGAACCTAACGCGCCGCACAGCGGAGAGTTGCGCTCCTGCCAGCCATTTCAGGGTTCGAGCCAAGCCCTGGAACCGGCGTGACTTCCCCTTCCTCAGCCGGTCAGGACCAGCTTGGCGAACCGGTCTAGATAGGCCTCGTTCAGCTCGATGCCGAGGCCGGGCGCCGTGGGTGCTGCCAGCCGCCCGTTCCTGGCCTTCCGCTCATAAGGCTCGGTCACGATGTCGTAGCGGCCGTCCGGCCAGTAGGGAAACCACTCCAGGATGATGAAGTTCGGCATGGCGAACACCGCGTGGACGGCGGCCGCGGTCGCCACCGGGGCGCCGCAGTTATGCGGCTGCACATGGAGATTGTAGACCTCGGCCATGGCGGCGATCTTCATCATCTCGCTGATGCCGCCGCACAGGCCGATGTCGGGCTGGAGGATGTCGAGGGCCTGGCGCTCGATGAACGGGCGGAACTGGTAGCGGGTGTAGAGCCGCTCGCCGCCGGCGATCGGGATCGGCACCTCTTCCCCGACCTTCACCATGGAATCGAAATTGCCCGGGTCGACCGGCTCCTCGTAGAAGAACGGTCGGTGCTCGGCCAGCATCCGGCCATAGGTGATGGCGTCGGTGGTGCCGAGATTGCCATGGATGTCCAGGCAGATGTCGAAGTCAGGGCCCACGGCCTCGCGGATCGCGCGGATCCGGTCCACGGCCAGCAGCGCCCAGTCGCGCGGGATGTGCCGGTTCGGGAATTCGAACTGGCCGTCCCGGTTCATCTCGAACGGGTCCAGCTTACAGGCGGTATAGCCCTCCTCCTGGATCTGCAGGACCCGCTCGGCCGCCTGCTCGGGCTTGGCCATCTTCGTGAACCAGCCATT
>Ga0182739_1003756_pt1 | contig 13018 bp, 13 predicted proteins | sample eDN5th30CBELigBY_FD_128873 | JGI IMG/M metagenome (GOLD analysis project Ga0182739, IMG submission 128873) | Enriched backyard soil microbial communities from Emeryville, California, USA - eDNA 5th pass 30_C BE-Lig BY (version 2) (version 2) | ecosystem: Environmental > Terrestrial > Soil >... | reverse complement strand
CTGGTCACCAACTCCGCCGCCGACGAGGCGCGGGCGATCGGCACCGTCGTCAACAACACCGACGCCACCAAGACCCTGGAGCTGACGATCGGCTCCAATACCCGCTCGATCAAGGTCCCGGCCAAGACCTCCCTGAAGCTTGAGGACGACGCCAACGAGCTGGTCATCCCGACCGCAACCGCCGAGCCGGGCGCCGACGTGGACGCCGTGGCCTCCGTGGGTTCGGCCAGCACCGACATCACTATCCCGGTCGTCAACGGCGCCCTCGAGGAGTACCGCCAGTACGTGCCGGGCGGCTACGATCCGACCACCACGGACCACCTCGTCAAGTCCGAGGAACCCGCGACCGAGCACTAGCGCGCGGGGCAGGCCCTTTCGTGTCGACTTCGTCGCCACGCAGGGACCCGACTGCCCCGCGCTTACCCGGCCGGCCCCGCGCTGGCCCGCCAGGATTCCAGAGAGGGTCCCGGAACCATTCGGTTCCGGGACCCTCTCGCGTGCGGCGGGTTCCGAAGAAACACAAGGGGACGACGGCGGCCGCCGTCGTCCCCTGTTTTCTCCAGCCAGGTGGGCCGGTCCGGTCAGCCCTCGAACTTATAGCCCAGCCCGCGCACCGTGACCAGGTGCACCGGGTTGGACGGATCCGGCTCGATCTTGGAACGCAGCCGCTTGACGTGGACGTCCAGGGTCTTGGTGTCCCCGACGTAGTCAGAACCCCAGACGCGGTCGATCAGCTGGCCGCGGGTAAGCACGCGCCCGGAGTTGCGCAGCAGCATCTCCAGCAGCTCGAACTCCTTCAGCGGCAGCGGAACCTGCTCCCCGCCCACGCTGACCACGTGGCGCTCCACGTCCATGCGCACCGGGCCGGCCTGGATCGTCGCGGCGACCAGTTCCTCCGGCTCGCCCTGGCGGCGGAGCACGGCGCGCACGCGGGCGACGAGCTCGCGCGAGGAGTAGGGCTTGGTCACGTAGTCATCAGCGCCCAGTTCCAGGCCGACGACCTTGTCGATTTCCGAGTCCTTCGCCGTCAGCATGATGACCGGGACGTTGGAGCGCTGGCGCAACTGCCGGCACACCTCGGTGCCCGGTTGCCCCGGCAGCATGAGGTCCAGCAGCACCAGGTCTGCGCCGGCACGGTCGAATTCGGTCACGGCGTCCAGGCCGTTGTCGACCACCTGGACCTCGAAACCCTCCTTCTCCAGGAGATAGGAGAGCGGGTCGCTCAGCGACTCCTCGTCCTCGACCACCAGAATGCGGGTCAAACCCTGCCTCCTTGTCCCGGGGCGCTCAGCGTCCCCTCATTCGTTCCGCCGGTCTTCCCGGCGGTGGTTTCCTCCAATTCCGGCAGGCGGACCGTGAAGGTCGACCCTTGGCCGGGCTGCGACCAAACGGTCACTTCGCCGCCGTGGTTGGAAATGACGTGCTTGACGATGCTCAGTCCCAGGCCGGTGCCGCCGGTCTGGCGCGACCGGGCGGCATCCACCCGGTAGAAGCGCTCGAAGATGCGGTCCTGCTCTTCCTGCGGGATGCCCGGGCCCTGGTCCGTCACCGAGACCTGCACCAGCCCGTCGCGCGAGCGGACGCCCACCCCGACGGTGGTTCCCTCCGGCGAATACCGGATGGCGTTGTCGATCAGGTTCCGGAAGGCCGTCATGAGCAGGTCCGGGTCCCCATGGACCTTGGCGTCGGAGTGCCCGCCCAGGGAGATCTTGATGTGCTTGCCCTCGGCGGGAAGCTTGTTGCGGTCCACCGCCTCGGCCAGGACGGCGTTCACGTCCACCGGGCGGCCCTGCATCACCACGTCGGCCCCCTGCAGGCGGGAGAGCTCGATGATGTCCTGGACCAGCGCGGCGAGCCGCGCCGATTCCTTGTGCAGCCGGGCGGCGAAGCGCCGGACCGCGACCTCGTCGTCGGCGGCCTCGTCCACGGCCTCGGCGAGCAGGGAAATGGCCCCCACCGGGGTCTTCAGCTCGTGGGACACGTTCGCGACGAAGTCGTTGCGGATGGCCTCGGTGCGGGTGATCTCCGTGCGGTCGTCGGCCAGCAGGAGGATATACTCATCGCCCAACGGAGCCACCCGGACGTGCACGATGATCGTGCCCTGCCCCAGCGGACCCCGCGGAAGCTCGAACTGGCGCTCCTCGATGACCCCGTCGGCGCGTACCCGGCGGGCCAGCTCCAGCAGTTCCGGATGCACCAGGGTGTGGCCGCGGACCAGGCCGAACGCGTAGGCCGCCGGGTTGGCGCGGACCACGCCGTCGACGTCGTCCACCACCACGAAGGCGCGTCCGATGACGGAGAGGATCTCCGCCGACCCTTCCGGAAGGGTCGGTTCACCGACCTCCATCAGGCCCGTCCGCTGCCGCTGGCTGGCCCGGTAGGCGAGGAGGCCAACCACGCCCAGGGCCAGGCCCACCAGGCCGGAGAGCACTCCGATCAGCACATCGTTCACGTCTCTAGCGTATCCCCCGCCCTGGCGGCGTTCCGGACGGAAAGGGGCAAATGGAGGCGGTTAATGGAGTGTTCATCCGGCGCCCCACAACCATTCATCTAGTACTGTCAGCCTGAAGCGGAGAATGGGGCCGCACCTGCGTAGGTTCGGCCCGACGTGTTATGAAAGGACGCCGCCGTGCGTAAGGTATTCCAGGCCGAGCTCCAGTCCATCGGTGACGAACTGGTCCAAATGTCCCAGCTCGTGGCGCACGCCATGGAGCGCGCATACGCTTCCTTCGAGGCCGCCGACACCGAAGTCGCCCAGGAGGTCATCGCCGCCGACGCGCGCATCGACTTCCTGCAGAACCAGCTCGACGAGCGCGCCATCGACGTCCTGGCCCTGCAGGGGCCGGTCGCCTCCGACCTGCGCATGATCGTCGGTTCCCTGCGCATGAGCGCCTCGCTGGAGCGCATGGGCGACCTGGCCCGGCACATCGCCCAGCTGGCCCGCCTGCGCTTCCCGCAGAACGTGGTTCCGGCGTCGCTGGCCCCGGTCTTCCGCGAAATGGCCCAGGCGGACATCGAGATTGCCCACAAGCTCGGCGAACTGCTGGAGACCCGCGACCTGAAGATCGCCCAGGAGATCATCCGGCTCAACAGCCACATCGACGAACTGCACCTGAGCGTCTTCAAGACCGTCGCCGAGCCGGAGTGGAAGGAGTCCGCTCCGACCACCGCGGACGTCACCCTGGCCAGCCGCTTCCTGGAGCGCTACGGCGACCACGGCGTGTCTGTCGCCCGCAAGGTCAACTACCTGGTCACCGGCGAATGGGACCCCTCGTTCGCCGAGGCCTAGGAACTCTCCCCGGGAACAACGACGGCGGCGGCGCACCTTGCGAAGGTGCGCCGCCGCCGTCGTTGTGGGCCTTTAGCGGCGGCCCTGGTTGGCGACGGCCTTGATGGCCTCGGCCGCGGCGGCCGGGTCCAGGTACTTGCCGCCGGCGACAACCGGCTTGAAGTCCTCGTCCAGCTCGTACACCAGCGGGATGCCGGTGGGGATGTTCAGGCCGGAGATATCGGCGTCGGAAATGCCGTCCAGGTGCTTGACCAGCGCGCGCAGGGAGTTGCCGTGCGCAGCGACCAGGACCGTCTTGCCCGCGGCCAGGTCCGGCTTGACCTGGTCCTCCCAGTACGGGAGCAGGCGGACCAGGACGTCCTTGAGGCACTCGGTGCGCGGGGCATCGTCACCGAGGTCGGCGTAGCGGGGGTCGCCGATCTGGGAGAACTCGGAGTCGTCGGCCAGCGGCGGCGGCGGGGTGTCGTAGGAGCGGCGCCACTCCATGAACTGCTCCTCGCCGAACTCGGCCAGGGTCTGCGCCTTGTCCTTGCCCTGCAGCGCGCCGTAGTGGCGCTCGTTCAGGCGCCAGCTGCGCTTGACCGGAATCCAGTTGCGGTCCGCGGCCTCAAGTGCCAGGTTGGCCGTGACGATGGCGCGCTTGAGCAGCGAGGTGTGCAGGACGTCGGGCAGCAGGCCCTCCTCAGCCAGCAGCTCGCCGCCGCGGACGGCCTCCGCGCGGCCCAGGTCGCTGAGCGGCACGTCGTACCAGCCGGTGAAGAGGTTCTTTTCGTTCCACTCGCTCTGCCCATGGCGAAGCAGGATCAGGGTGTAAGTCATGGGGCCATCCTATCGAGGCCCGCGGGCCCGGAGGGGATTCGTGACGCCGCCGGACGGAACCGGGCGCGGCGGGGGCCGTGGGGTGTTCCGCCTACGATGGTCTGCATGGTGCAGAAGGCGGAGCGGCTTGGCGGACGGGCCCAAGGGCGTCCGGTCGGCAACATTACCCGCGGCACCACCAACCCCAACCGGATGCGCCGGGTGGACCGCTGGCTGGCCGGTCCGCAGGCGTGGCGGCTGCGGACCGAGGAGCACCCGCTGGCCGTGGATCTCGGCTATGGCGCCTCCCCCACCACCGCGGTGGAGATGTTCACCCGGCTGCGCGCGGTCTGCCCGGACCTGGAACTGGTGGGGCTGGAGATCGAACCCGAGCGCGTGGCGCGCGGCCAGGCCCTGGACATCGAAGGGCTGTCCTTCCGGCTCGGCGGCTTCGAACTGGCCATGCCGCGCCCGCCCGTGGCGGTGCGCGCGTTCAACGTCCTGCGCCAGTACGAGGAGGCCGACGTCCCGGCCATCTGGGACACGATGCGCGCCCGGCTGGCCCCGCACGGGCTGATCGCGGAGGGCACCTGCGACGAGGTCGGACGGCGCGCCGCATGGGTGGGCGTGGACCGCGACGGTCCTGCGACGCTGACCGTCGCGCTGCGGTTCGGTTCCTTCGCGCTGCCCTCCGAGGTGGCCGAACGGCTTCCGAAGGCCCTGATCCACCGCAACGTGCCCGGCGAGCGGGTCCACGAGTTCCTGGGGGCGGCCGACGCCGCCTGGCTGGCCGCGGCGCCGCTGGCTTCCTTCGGGAACCGGCAGCGCTGGATCGCGATGTGCCAGGCGCTGAAGGCCGCCGGCTGGCCGGTGCACGACGGCGTCCGGCGCTGGCGGCTGGGCGAACTCACCGTGGGCTGGGCCTGCGTTGCCCCGCGCAGCGGCGGGCTGGCCCTGCCGCCGGGTCAGTAGCGGTAGTAGTTCCCGCCCTTGCCGGAGACGGCCGGCTTGACGTCGGCATGGTAGACCGCGGCGATGCAGACCGCGATGATCTGCAGGAAGCCGCCGGAGATCATGAAGCTGAGCAGGCACACGGCGGCCGACCCGCCGGTCATGCCCAGCCAGAAGCCCTTGGTGCGCTTGCCCTCGCGCTGGAACGTGGCCCCGGGGTGCCGCAGGCAGTCCAGGAACGCCCAGCCGGCGATGAACAGCGCAACGATGCTGAACGCCAGCATCAGGTAGTACTCGAAGAGGTACGCAAAGGCCATGGCCCCAGTGTAGACGGCGAGGGGCCCGCGGCGAGCGAAGCGAGCCGTGGGAGCCGTCTGCACGGTAGACGGCGAGGGGCCCGCGGCGAGCGATACCACCCGCGGCAGACCGGGGCACCCGGAAAACACCCGGGTCTCCGGCCGGACGGCCCGTGCCTCCGGAATCCACATGCCCGTATAACCACGGGTGGATTCCGGAAGCTCCGGTCTGCCAGTTAGAGCGCGGTGTCCAGGGCCTGGGACAGGTCCGCCCAGAGGTCCTCGAGGTTTTCGATACCGACGCTGAGGCGGATGAAGTCCGCGGGCACCGATTCCGGTTCGCCCTGGTGGCGGCGGCGGCGTTCGGCCAGCGACTCGACGCCGCCCAGGCTGGTGGCCGGCAGCCACAGGCGCAGGGCCTCAAGGACCCGTTCGGCGGCTTCCTCGCCGGCGGTGATGCGCAGGCCGACGATCGCGCCGAAGCCGTCCATCTGTTCGGCGGCGAGGCGATGCCCCGGATCCTCGGGCAGGCCCGGGTAGCGGACCCCGGAAACGGCGGGGTGGGTCAGCAGGCGGCGGGCGATCCCGGCGGCGTTGCGCTCGGAACGCTCCACGCGCAGCGCCATGGTGCGCAGCCCGCGCAGCGTCAGCCAGGCCTCGAACGGCCCGGCGATCGCACCGTGGAGCGTACGGTGCGCGTGGAGGCGCTCGCGCAGGTGCGCCTGGCTGGTCACGGCGGCCCCGAGGATGACGTCGGAGTGCCCGCCCATGAACTTGGTGGCGGAGTGCACCACGATGTCCGCACCCAGTTCCAGCGGACGCTGCAGCAGGGGCGTGGAGAAGGTGTTGTCCACCACCGTGACGGCGCCGGCGGCGCGGGCCGCGGCCGTGAGCGCCCGCAGGTCGGCGACTTCGAGCATCGGGTTGGTGGGGCTTTCCAGCCACACCATGTCGGCGCCGCCGAACAGGGCGATGGTGGCCTCGGTGTCCTCAAGGTCGGCGATGCGGACCTCCACGTTGCTGCGCGTGGCAAGGTCGCCGACCAGGCCCAGGCTGCCGTTGTAGGCATGGCGCGGAACCACCAGGACGCCGCCGGCCGGGACCAGGGACATGGCCGAGGCCACCGCCGCCATGCCGGAGGCGTAGACCAGGGCCGGCAGGTCCGCCTGCTCGAGTTGCCCGATCGCTTCCTCCAGCGGGTCCCAGGTGGGGTTGGAGAAGCGGCCGTAGACGCGCTCGCCGGGGGCGGGGACTCCCGCGCCGACGAAGGTCGAGGAGAGGACGATCGGCGGATTCACGGGAGCGTCCGGGGTGCGTTCCGGGCGCCCGGCGGCGACGACGAGGGTGTCCGGGGCAATGTCGGTGGCGTGGAGCGACTGCATGGTTTTAAAGCGTAGACCCCCGCCGGGCCGCCGCCGGACACCGGCCCGCCGCGTTACGGCCCGCCGCGTTATGGCCCCTGGCTCCCGTCCATGGAAACGGCCCCGCCTCTCCCCACCGTCCCGGCCAGTCCGATAGCGCCTGCCGGGCTCCCCGTTCGCAGCCTGCCCCACACGCTTCGCCCGCTCAGGACCCCTGGCCGCTCTCCTGGCTCGCTCCGCTCGCCGTGGGCGCCTCGCCCGTTAGGCTAGGGGGGTGAGCGAATCCCAGTCCCCCGCCCGGCCGTCCGGGCTGTTTATCGTCTTCGAGGGCGGGGACGGTGCCGGCAAATCCACCCAGGCCGCCCTGCTGTCCGAACGCCTCGAGGCCTCCGGGCGGACCGTGTTGCGCACCCGCGAACCGGGCGGCACCCCGATCGGCGAAAAACTGCGGGCGCTGGTCCTGGAGCACGGGCACGGCGACGTCGACCCGCGCACGGAGGCCCTGATGTTCGCAGCCTCGCGGGCCGCACACGTCGAGCAGGTCATCCGTCCGGCCCTGGCGGCGGGAACCGCCGTCGTCTGTGACCGCTACGTGGATTCGTCCGTTGCCTATCAGGGCATCGGGCGCGGCCTGGGCGTTGCGGAGGTGCTGGAGGTCAACCGCTGGGCCACCGGCGGACTGGTCCCCGACCTCACCATCCTCCTGGACGTGGCCCCAGACACCGGACGCCTGCGCCGCGCCTCGGGAGCGCTCGCGGAGGACAGGCTGGAGGCCGAGCCGGACGATTTCCACGCGCGGATCCGCGGCGCGTTCCTGGACCTGGCCGCCTCCGCGCCGGACCGCTACCTGATGCTCGACGCCGGCCGTCCCGTCGCGGACCTGGCCGCAGACATCGCCGCGCGGGTGGCGGGGCTGCAATGAACGTCTGGGCGGACCTGCCGGGGCAGGAGGCGGCCGTCGCACAGCTGCGCCGCGCGGCGGCGGAGGATGCCCCGACGCATGCCTGGCTGTTCACCGGTCCGCCCGGTTCCGGGCGGTCCAACGCGGCGCGCGCCTTCGCCGCGGCGCTGCAGTGCCAGGCCGCGGACCCGGCCGAACGCGGCTGCGGGACCTGCCACGCCTGCCGCACCGTGCTGGCCGGAACCCACCCCGACGTCGCGCAGGTCGCGACGGAGCACGTCACCTACGCGATCGCCGACGTGCGCGAGCTCATCGGCAAGGCGCAGGACAAGCCCTCGGGCGGGAAATGGCGCGTCATCATCATGGAGGACGCGGACCGCATGACCGAACGCACCACCAACGTGCTGCTCAAGGCCATCGAGGAACCTCCCCCGCATACCGTGTGGCTCCTGTGCGCGCCCAGCCCCGCGGACGTGCTGGTCACCATCCGCTCGCGCTGCCGTCCGGTAGGGTTGCGCGTGCCCAGCACGGAGGCCGTGACGGAACTGCTGGTGCGCCGCGACGGGCTCACCCCGGAGCAGGCCGGGTTCGCCGCCCGGATCTCCCAGGGGCACATCGGCATCGCCCGCCGGCTGGCCCGGGACGAGGGCGCCCGGCTGCGCCGTGACCGCACCGTCCGGCTGCCGCTGGGGCTGCGCAGCGTGTCCGACGCCGTGATTGCCGCCGGAGACCTGGTGGAACTGTCCACCTCGGAAGCCACCGCGGCGGCCGAGGAGCGCGGGGAGGCGGAGGCCCGCCGGCTCCGCGAGACGCTGGGCCTGGCCGAGGACGCTCCCGTCCCGCCGCAGCTGCGCAGCCAGTTCAAGCAGCTGGAAGAGACGCAGAAGCGCCGGGCCAAGCGCGGGGTGAACGATTCGCTGGACCGTTCGCTGATCGACCTGACCACGTTCTTCCGGGACGTCCTGACGCTGCAGCTGAAGGCGGGCACCGAGCTCGTCAACGACTATCTGGGGGCCGAACTGCGCTCCTACGCCGCACGGTCCACCCCCGAGCAGACGCTCGGCCGGATCGATGCCATTTCCGAGGCGCGGGTGCGCATTGCCGCCAACGTCTCCCCCCTGCTGGCCATGGAGGCCATGATGGCAGGACTGCTGCCGCCGCGCTGATCCCAGTGCCGGCACCCACCCCGATCCTTCCCACCACGAGCCGCCGAGGAGCCACCATGAAAAACCTACGACCCGCATTCCGGGCGGTTGCCGCCGCGGCCGCCGGAATGCTGCTGCTGGCCGGGTGCGCCGGCGGCTCCCCGGACGACACCGGGAGTTCCACCACGTCCTCGGGAATGGTCGGCGTGAACACGGTCGCGGCCGGGCTGGAAAAGTTCTACACCCAGACGGTGGACTGGTCCCCGTGTGAATCGAAGGCGGGCCCCGGTTTCGAGTGCGCAAAGATCGAGGTCCCCATGGACTACGAGCGCCCCGAGGCGGAGACGATGTCGCTGGCGCTGCTGCGCAAGCAGGCCACCGGCGAGAAAGTCGGCAGCCTGCTGGTCAACCCGGGCGGACCGGGCGGCTCCGGCTACGACTTCGTGCGCGATGCCATGGGGACCACGCTGACGAGCCTGAACGCCGGCTATGACGTGATCGGCTTCGACCCGCGCGGAGTCAGCCGCTCCACCCCCGTCACCTGCCAGACCGCCGCGGAGCAGGACGCCGCCCGGCAGAAGCAGTACGACACCTCCACCGACGAGGGCCTGGCGGAGATCGAGACCGTCAGCCGCGACTACGCGAAGGCCTGCGCGGAACGGACCGGCGTCTCGCTGGCCTACGTGGACACCGTCAGCGCGGCCCGCGACCTGGACGTGCTGCGGGCGCTCAGCGGCGACGAAAAGCTGAACTACCTCGGCTTCTCCTACGGCACCAAGCTCGGCGCCACCTACGCCGGCCTGTTCCCGGAGAAGGTCGGCCGCATGGTGCTGGACGGCGCGCTGGATCCCTCGCTGAACAACGAGGAGATCACCCTGGGCCAGGCCGCGGCCTTCGAGTCGGAAATCCGCGCCTACCTGCAAAGCTGCCTGGCCGCGGCCGGCTGCCCGTTCAGCGGAAGCGTCGACAACGCCACCAAACAACTGCAAGCCCTCTTCGGCTCCGTCGAGAAATCCCCCATGACGGCCGCGGACGGACGCCTGGTGCCGATCAATACCTTTGTCAGCGGATTCCTCCTCCCGCTCTACGACAACGCCTCCTGGCCCGTCCTCACCCAGGCACTGACCGAGGCGAAGGCCGGAAACCCGACCACCATGCTGTGGCTGGCCGACCTCGGCGCCGGCCGCCAGGACGACGGCACCTATGACGGCAACTCCTCCGACGCCTTCACCGCGATCAACTGCCTGGACTACCCGATGGTCACCGACATCGAGGGCCAGCGCCAGGACGCGAAGGAACTGGAGGCCGCCTCCCCCACCATCGGCAAGTACCTCGCGTTCGGCGGCTTCACCTGCAAGGACTGGCAGTACCCGCCGACCGGTTCGCCCGCTCCGATCACCGCGGCCGGCGCGGCCCCGATCGTGGTCATCGGCACCACCGGCGATCCGGCCACGCCCTACCAGTGGTCCCAGACGATGGCCGAGCAGCTCGAATCCGCAGTGCTCCTCACCTACAAGGGCCACGGGCACACCGCCTACGGCCGCGCCGGTTCCTGCATCCAGGACCCGGTGGACGCCTACCTGCTCAAGGGCACGGTTCCCAAGGACGGGCTGACTTGCTGAGCCTCTCGCGCTGAGCCGGAGCCGGCCGGGCGCGCCGTTTTGACCGCGACCGACCGGCTCCTATAAAGTTGGGGACTGCGGCCGCAAGGCCGTGAGGCCCCTATAGCTCAGTCGGTAGAGCGTTTCACTCGTAATGAAAAGGTCGCCAGTTCGATTCTGGCTGGGGGCTCGACCGGGAAGGACCCGCCACCATCAGGTGGCGGGTCCTTCCGTATGTGGGCCCCGATCCGCAAAGGGCACCGCGGGTGGGGGCTAGGCGAAGTCGGAAACCGCCGGGTCCGGGCCGATGCGGCCGGCGTCGCCCTGGTCCAGGCCGTCGATGGCGGCGATGTCCCCGGCGTCGAGCGTGAGGCCCAGCGCCGCCCAGTTCTCCGCGATGCGCGCCGGGGTCACCGACTTCGGGATCACCACGTTGCCCAGCGCCAGGTGCCAGGCGATGACCACCTGTGCCGGGGTGGCGCCGTGCTTGGCGGCGATGCGCTCCAGCACCGGCTCGGCGAGCAGCTCGCCGCCCTGGCCCAGGGGGGACCAGGACTGGTGCAGGATGCCCTTGGAAGCCTCGTAGGCCCGCAACTCGGACTGCGGGAAGTACGGGTGGGTCTCCACCTGGTGGATCGCCGGGATCGCGCCGGTGGCGTCCTCGATCTCGCGCAGCGCCTCGACCGTGAAGTTGCAGACGCCGATCGAGCGCACGCGCCCGCTCCGCTGCAGCTCGATCAGCGCCTTCCACGTCTCGACGTGCTTGCCCTGCTTCGGCTGGAGCCAGTGGATCAGGTACAGGTCCAGGGTCTCCAGGCCCAGGCGCTCCATCGAGGCCTCGAAGGCGTCAAGGGTCTGCCGGTAGCCCTGGTCCGAGTTCCAGACCTTGGTGGTGATGAAGAGGTCTTCGGGGGCGATTCCGGAGGCCGCGATGGCGCGGCCCACGCCGGCCTCGTTGCCGTAGATGCGGGCGGTGTCGATGTGGCGGTAGCCCGCCTCGAAGGCGTTGAGGACGGCGCCTTCGGCGACGTCGTCCTTCACCTGCCACACGCCGTAGCCCAGCTGCGGGATGGTGTGGCCGTCGTTCAGGGAAAGGTCGGGGGACACGAAATTCGTCATGGGCCCATCCTGCCACCGCCGCGGCGGCTCGACCCCGCTGCCGGGGCAGGCTCCGCCCATGGCGAAAACTCCGCCCGCCGGCGCGTTTCGGCTCCCCGGGCCGGGCGCGGAATGACGGCGGTGTGGCCTTCAGCCGGCGGCGCGGGCCTGTTCCAGTGCCGCTTCGGCCGCCAGCACGCCGCCGGTGACGACGTCGGCCCGCCGGGCCACGTTCTCCAGCCCGGCCGACGCGTAGCCCCAGCGTTCGCCGTCGAGCCTGGCCATGGCCGCCGACTGCGCGGCCGTGGCCAGGTCGTTGGCCGCCTTGGACAGGGCGCGGTGGACGGGGGCGAGGACGCCGGGAATGTCGGTGTCCGAGCTCGGCCTCAGCCGCTGCGCCTCCCGGCAGACCTCGCGCACCCGCGGCTGCAGGTCGGCCAGGTGGTCGGCGATCATGACCAGGGCGTTGTAGAGGTCGTCGTCCTCGATTCCTTCGAGCACCTGGTGGAAGCGGTCCAGCCCGCGGCCGTAGCGGTCATGGGCGCGGCGCCAGATGCCGGTGCCCAGGTCCTTGTCGTCGCGGCGCGCGGCGCGTGCGCCGGAAAAGAGCCCCATTCCCGTTTCCATCCCCTACAGGTACTGCCCGGGGCCGTGCTGGGGCTCGCTGTCCGAGGGGGCCACCCGGACCGGTTCGCCCTGCTCGTTGATGACGATCCCGGGCGCCACCTCGGTGCCGGCCGGGATCTGGCGCATGTGTATGCGCTGGGCAAGCTGCTGGTTCGCCAGCTGCTGCGCGGCCAGCGCGGTCTGGATGCCGTGGAAGACGCCCTCCAGCCAGCCGACCAGCTGGGCCTGGGCGATGCGCAGCTCGGCCTCGGAGGGGGCCTCGCCCTCGGTGAACGGCAGCCGCATGCGGCGCAGCTCCTGGACCAGCTCGGGGGAAAGTCCCCGCTCCAGTTCCGCGATGGCCCGCTCGTGGATGTCGGCCAGGGTCACCCGGGCCTTCTCGTCAAGCGGCGCGGACTTCACCTCTTCCAGAAGCTGCTTGACCATGCCGCCGACGCGGAGGACCTTCGCCGGTTCATCGACCAGCCCGCGGATGCGGAAGGACTCCCCCGCGGGAACCTGTCCGTCCTGGTTTACCGCGTCGTCCGGCTGGGCCTCGGGCAGCTGCTGATCGGTCATGGTTCCATCTTGCCACGGACGGTGGAACCGGGCGGCGGGCCAAAACACCGCGCGGCGGCGCCGGGCCGCCGGCACCGCGGGGGCGCCGGCGGCCCGGAAGCGCCGCGGTGCGGCATGGCGCCGCACCGGGGCTTCAGCAGCACCGCCCCTGGGGATTGCGGTCCTGCCGGTCCATGGCCTCGCGCCAGTAGGCGCGCTCGGAGAGGGGTTCTTCGCCGGGGTGTACATGCCGGTGGTGCTCCAGGTACTTGCGGTAGGCGTCGGCCCCGAGCACCCCGCCGAAATACCAGGCCAGCCCCCTGCAGCCCTTGGCGACGGCTGCCCCGACCCTGGCCAGTACGGCCGGGGCCCGCGGCGGGGAGGGCGTGTCCACTGCTAGTGCCCCCTGTAATT
>Ga0182739_1003755_pt1 | contig 13020 bp, 7 predicted proteins | sample eDN5th30CBELigBY_FD_128873 | JGI IMG/M metagenome (GOLD analysis project Ga0182739, IMG submission 128873) | Enriched backyard soil microbial communities from Emeryville, California, USA - eDNA 5th pass 30_C BE-Lig BY (version 2) (version 2) | ecosystem: Environmental > Terrestrial > Soil >... | reverse complement strand
TGCTGTGGCTTTTACAACCCCTCCTTTGATCTGGTCAATGCGTTTCGGGTCACGGCATCGGGACTGCCGATGCTCGATGGCGCTTATCGGAATAATCCCTATAAATCGGATTTTGGATTGACCGGGGCTGCCAAGGAAAATTACCAAGTAGATAAAACCCTTGCGTTGGACCCGCGGCTCGATTATACCGTAGGACGCAGGGGGGTACCGTACCACGATTGGGGAACTTTCCCAGGTGACGCATGGCTCCGCGAGCCGGCCTCTCATGGACCGTTTGTATCCTATAAGCGATTGTTGGACCAAGCTGATTTTACAGGGAACCTGGCCACAGACGGTAATGTGACCGCGTTGGATGTCCAGATTATTCGCTTGGCTGATGTGTACCTGATGGCCGCGGAATGTGCCGCAGAAACGGGTGACTTGGGGTATGCATTGGCGCGGGTCAATAATGTTCGGAACCGGGCGGCCCAGCTCCCAGCCAAAAAAATCGATGGCACCAATGCTGCCGCGTATAACGTAAAACCCTACCCAGCATTCGCTTCGAAGGAGTTCGCCTTGGACGCCATCCGTTTTGAGCGTAGGTTGGAATTGGCGCTGGAGGGACACCGGTTTTTTGATCTGGTACGTTGGGGTATCGCCAAGGAAGTACTGGAAAGTTATTCGGCTTTTGAAGGGGGCTTCAGCGAAACCTTCAATAGGCTTTATGGCGACCTGACTTTTGGAGAAAACAATACGATGTTTCCGATACCGCAGGAACAAATCGACCGAAGCGGCGGCGCATTGGTGCAAAACTAGAATCATCACATGTTGAAAATGAAAAACACCAGAAGAGGATTCATCGGAAAATTGGGTGCCGGTATGGCAGCAGCTGCTGCTTACCCCATCCTGTCGCCGCTGCTTTCGTGCAATGGCCAGCGTACCGAGGCACAAGGCCAGGTAACCGACGGCGTCGACCTGTTCTTTAAGATATCATTGGCTGAATGGTCGCTGAACCGGGCGCTTTTCGGTGGCCAGCTTGACCACCTCGACTTTCCACTATATGCCAAGGATAATTTCGGTATCGATGCCGTGGAGTATGTTAACCAGTTTTTCATGGACAAAGCCAACGACCAGACATACCTTGGCGATTTGAAAACTCGGTGTGACGACAATGGTATTACGAGCGTACTGATCATGTGCGATATGGAGGGCGATTTGGGTGACACCGGACAGGCTCAGCGGAAAACTGCGGTGGAAAATCATTACAAGTGGGTAGAAGCTGCCCAGTTTTTGGGGTGCCATGCTATCCGTGTGAATGCGGCGGGAGAGGGGGAGGAAGAGGAAGTAGCCCGCTGTGCTGCCGAAAGCCTCACTACGCTCGCAACTTTCGCGAGCGACTACGGCATTTCCGTCATCGTAGAAAACCATGGCGGCTATTCGTCGAATGGCAAATGGCTGAGTGGGGTGATGCGGGCCGTTGGGCTCTCCAATTGTGGCACACTGCCTGATCTCGGCAATTTCTGCATCAAGCGTACCGAGCCCGCAGAGCAGACCGTCGAAGCCTATATGGCGACGGAATGCTTGGAGGAATACGACCGCTACCAGGGTACGGCCGAACTGTTGCCTTTTGCCAAAGGGATAAGTGCCAAAACGTATGATTTTGATACGGACGGCAACGAATCCAGTATCGACTATAACCGTATTCTTAAGATGGTAAAAGATACGGGATTTACCGGATACGTGGGTATAGAGTACGAAGGGCATAGCCTTGCAGCCAACGAAGGGATTGCGAAAACCAAAGCGATGTTGGAGCGCATCGGTAGCAGTGTATGATGACATCGCCTATTAAAACAACGCCAACTGCCTATTAGAACAATGACATAGGTGCAATGTCAGGGTGTCTGCGAGCTTATGCTCCCGGGCACCCTTTTTTATTAAATCTTTCTTTCCAATTCCCTAAATTCGCGGACGCAGTACGGATTTGAAATCGCATGCATACCCGGGTTGCCGATTCGGTATGGTATAGGTTTCGAGGATTCGTTTAGCAAAAATAAAAACGCAATTACTTTAGTTAGATGAAAATTGCCATAGTAAGTTACGAAAAACAAGGCAGGTTTACCCAAGGGGTTACAAATGATGAAGACGCGGATCTTACTGCATTTCTAACCGGGAAAGGCTTAAATGTAGTTCCGGTCATTTGGAATGACGAAGATGTTGATTGGCGCGGCTTTAATGTGGCGGTGCTCAAATCGCCCTGGGATTATTACAATCATTTGGCCGAGTTTCTGACGTGGCTGGACAGGTTAGAGGGACTGGGTATAAAAGTATTGAACCCCACGGAAATCGTCAAATGGAACAGCCACAAGCGATACCTATTAGATATTGCAGCGAAGGGTCTTCCTGTAATTCCTACTGAATATGTCAGGAAAGGATCGGTCTTCGATAACCGCTTCTTTGATCGGTTTGCAACCAGTAAGCTCGTTGTTAAACCTTGTGTAAGTGCGGCGGCGGAAAACACGATGACTGTAGATAGCAATAATGTGCTTGAACGTTCGGATGACATTTGTAAACACTTTGAGGCGGAAGATTATATCGTACAGCCGTTTGTCGAAGAGATTAGAAATGGCGAATGGTCGTTTCTGTTTTTTAACGGCAAATACAGCCATTGCTCATTAAAGACACCCAAACAAGGGGATTTCAGGGTGCAGCATTACCACGGTGGGCGTATCAGTTACCCTATGCCCCATCCGTTGCACATTGCACAGGCAGCGGCATATTTAAAGATCCTGCCCACTTCCCTTCTTTATGCACGGGTAGATGGTGTATTAGTAAATGGCAAGTTTACGTTAATGGAATTGGAATTGATAGAACCCTATTTGTTTCTTAATGGGGATATCACGTTGTTGGAAAATTATTATCAGGCATTAATTGCTTTGATTTGAGCGGATCATGTATCTTAGCCTTCCATTACAAAAATGACAATACGCAAAAACGATAAGCCAACCATACGCGCTTGGGCTATGTTTGATTGGGCCAACTCGGCATATAACCTGGTTATCACGTCGACGATATTCCCTGCTTATTATACAGCCATTACTTATACCGAAGCGTTTGGCGATCGTATTACTTTTTTCGGTATGGAAGTGGTTAATACGGCGCTGTCTAGCTTTGCGCTATCGGCAGCTTACCTCATCATGGCCGTGCTGTTGCCCATACTATCGTCGGTAGCCGATTTCAAAGGCAACAAAAAGACGTTCATGATGGCGTTTACCTACCTGGGGGGCATTGCCTGCATGGGACTGTTTTTCTTTAAGTTGGAGACGTTGGAGTGGGGAATTATCTGCTTCACACTGGCAGCCATGGGCTACGTGGGTGGCGTGCTATTCAATAATTCATACCTGCCGCAAATTGCTTCCGTAGACCAGCAGGACCGGGTGAGTGCTCAGGGGTTTGCTTATGGATACGTGGGGTGCGTAACTATTCAGGTTATCTGTTTTGTAATTATACTCAAGCCCGAGTGGTTTGGTATCACAGATCCCAGTTTACCACCTCGGCTGTCGTTTTTGTTGGTAGGGTTGTGGTGGATCGGCTTTGCGCAGATACCATTTAAAAAACTACCCAATGAAAAACGAAATGACCAGCGGGTTACGAAGCATGTGCTGCGCAAAGGATTTGCCGAATTGCGTGATGTATGGATGCGGCTGCGGGAAATACCCGAAATCAAGCGGTTCCTGCCGGCCTTTTTCTTTTATGCCATGGGGGTGCAGACGGTAATGATCGTAGCGGCGGCCTTTGGAGAAAAGGTATTGCACCTGGGCGCCCCTAAGTTGATTGGCACGATCTTGCTTATACAGTTGGTGGCGATAGGTGGCGCTTACCTCATGTCGTTGCTGGCACGCTTTATCGGCAATGTACGGGTGCTCATGCTGGTGGTTTGTGTGTGGATAGGGATATGCATCTCGGCATATTATATCCATCATGAAGTCCAGTTTTACGTGTTAGCGGCACTTGTAGGGCTGGTGATGGGCGGGATACAGTCACTGTCGCGGTCTACCTATTCCAAGTTGCTGCCTTCTGACGAAACCGATACCGCCTCTTTTTTTAGTTTCTACGACGTGACGGAAAAAATCGCCATCGTAATCGGATTGTTTTCTTTTGCGCTCATTGAGCAGGTTACCCGTAATATCCGATATTCGGCATTGAGTTTAGGCCTGTTTTTTGTATTGGGGCTTATACTGTTGTTTAGGATGTTAATGTTAAAGAAAACCACCACCGCATGACCGTCGAATTGTTTATCCCCTGTTTCATCGATCAGCTGTTTCCCGAAACAGCCTTCCATACGGTGAAGGTGCTGGAGAAGGCGGGGTGCAATGTAACGTACAATCCACAGCAAACATGCTGTGGCCAGCCGGCATACAATGCTGGTTTTTGGGATGAAGCCAAAGAGATCGGAACTAAATTTTTACAGGATTTCAGTGATGATCGGGTGATTGTTTCACCTTCGGCATCGTGTACGGGTATGGTGAAAAATGCGTACAATGACCTGTTCACAAATACGATGGTACACAATCGGTGCCGCGCCATTCAAGGAAACATCCACGAGCTCTCTGATTTTCTTGTGAATGTATTGAAAAAGGACTACTTCGGTGCTGAATTGGAAGGACGTGCGGTTTACCACGACTCTTGTTCTGGATTGCGCGAGTGCCGAATAAAGGATGAACCCCGGCGACTGCTCAGCAACGTTGCCGGACTGGATTTGGTGGAGATGCGGCATACCGATACCTGCTGCGGGTTCGGCGGCACGTTTGCGGTCAAGTTCGATGCGATATCAAGTGCCATGGCCGAGCAGAAAGTGTATCATGCATTGGAAATGGAAGCGGATTTCATTATCTCCACAGACTCGTCTTGTTTGCTGCACTTGCAAGCATATATCGATAAGCATAATTTACCCATCAAAACCATGCATTTGGTGGATGTGATCGCTAATGGATGGGCTAATATTTGAAATGTCTAACTAAATTTAATTATATGACTGACAGAAGATCATTTTTGAAACATCTTGGGGTAGGAGCCTTTGGCCTATCCGTATTGCCAGCGCTGGGCAAATCGCTGGTTAACCTCAAAGAAGACAAATTATTCTTCGATATTTCTTTGGCAGAATGGTCATTGCATAGAACACTGTTCGGTGGAAAGCTGGATAATCTCGATTTTCCGAAAACCGCCGCAGAAACATTCGGTGTCTACGCGGTGGAATATGTAAATCAATTTTTTAAAGATAAGGCTGGAGACAAGGCTTATTTGGCCGACTTGAATCAACGTGCCAGCGATTATGGCGTGAAGAACGTACTCATCATGATCGACGGAGAGGGCCCGTTGGGGTCGACCGAAAACAAAGAACGTATCCAAGCGGTGGAGAACCATTATAAATGGGTAGAGGCAGCGAAGTTTTTGGGATGCCATGCCATACGGGTGAATGCTGCGGGAAAAGGTTCGCCGGACGAAGTGCAAGCTGCAGCCATTGATGGGCTGGGTCGGTTAAGCGAATTCGCGGCCCAGCATGACATCAGCGTAATCGTGGAGAACCATGGCGGGGTATCGTCACATGGAGACTGGCTGAGTGCTGTATTACAGGGTGTAGGCAAAGCCAACTGCGGTAGTTTGCCGGATTTTGGAAACTTCTATGAATACGATCGCTATCAGGGAGTGGAAGACCTGATGCCTTTTGCCAAAGGAGTGAGTGCGAAGACAAATGTATTTGATGAGCAAGGCAACGAGGTGAATATCGACTACCGGAAAATGCTCCAGATTGTTAAAGACGCAGGTTTTCGGGGGTACGTTGGTATTGAGTATGAGGGGAACGATCTGAGCGAGGCCGAAGGTATCAAAGCTACAAAGCGGCTATTGGAGCGCGTAGGAGCCGCATTGAGCTAGTCTGCCGAGCTGAGAAAATAATTCATTTTCATATTCAACATAATTGTATTGCATATAAAGGTGAATTTATCTAAGTTTGCGGTCTGAAAAAACAGAAACCACGTTGCCTGGATGGTGGAACTGGTAGACACGCAGGACTTAAAATCCTGTTCCCGTTAAGGGAGTGCGGGTTCGATTCCCGCTCCAGGTACCAAATGTTCAAAAGAGGAATAATCCAGTCCTAATTCTGGAGTTCCTCTTTTTTTATTTGATATAATTTGCTGAAAATAAGAGATATATAGAAACACCGAGTTTATTCGTGTGGTTCGACATTCATCGGCAGAAACCCACTTTAAATGCAATTAAAGGGCGAATTTGATAACAAATCCTATGCTATCATCAAGGTTCGACGCCTGTCTTGACAGCCTAGCTAGTTTTCCTTCGATTTCATCCTTTTCTTTACCGTACCTATCACGGTATTTATGATACAGTTCACTTCCGATTTCCTCTTCGATATACCTTTCTTCTAATCGATTTATCTTTTTTACGATCTGGGAATGTTCACGTTGCAGCTGTTGGTAGTCGTCCTGTTTTCCAGCGGTTAGCCGGTTGAAAACGGCGACTGTTTGGCGCTTTATCATCGTTACGGTGTCCTTCGCCTTATCGATATTGAACCTCTCAAGTATCTTAGTAAACATGCCATTTAGCTCTTTTGCGCTCTTGTTGTTGCACGCCTTGGTGTTGCACTTGTAGTAATGTAATTTCTTCTTCTTCACGATATAGCCGCGCATGGGCTTTCCGCAGTGTCCGCAGGTAAGGAAACGCTTGAGGGGAATGTCAATATTCTCTTCATTGACCGTGTAGCCATAAGCATTATCCTTAAGCAATCCATTAACCCGAAGGAAAGTCTCCCGCGACACCAATTGTTCGTGATTACCCTCCACCACCGCTCCTTCAAGCATATTGTGAACCATCAGGCCGCGGTAGAAAGGATTCCGCAGTGCCCTTGACATTTGTTGACGGCCGATCTTCAGCCCCTTGTCGGAAAGCCTAACCATGATGTCTTCGCTCGTTAGGTTTTCGTTGGCTTTCCATTGAAATGCCTGTTGAAGCAGCCTACCTTTAGCATTCACCACGATCGTGCGTTTACCTTTCTCCCGAACGATATCGTAACCTACCGGTGGCCGTGTCGGCCAATCGCCTTTCAGGAGCATTTCTTTAGTACCAGCCATACATTTCTGTCTGCGCAGCTGATTGTCGAACTCGCCGAAAAGAAAGAGCATCTTTTGCTGCATTTGCCCAGACGCGTTGGAGGTGTCAATGGGCTGCGTTACAGACACGATCTCGATACCGATACCGAGTTTTCTCAACTCATTAGTGAGCCAGATAGAATTATTACCCGTTGTGCGGTTTAAATGAGTTATAGTTTATGGCAGTTAAATTGATAAATAAGTTGTGTATTATACTGTAATTCAGTATAATAGAAAATCATCTCACATTTTTCTATATGCAGAACTTAAAGACGAATTTCGAGAAGATACGGCGGATTTGCAAATCTGTTCTGTCAAAATACTTTTATGCGGACGGGAATCTGGAGCGTTACCGGAACAAACCCCGGATGAATGACCTGGATATCATCGCGCTTTCGCTGACAGCGGAAGCGCTTGGGATCGATTCGGAAAATCACCTGTATGGGAAGATAAAGAGTGATTACCCGCAGTATTTCAGCCGGTTGCCGGACAGGTCAAATTACAACCGACGCAAACGCAGGATGCAGAAGTACATCCCTTGGGTGTCTGAATCCATCGCCGGGATCATCGACCCGGAAGCGGACCGCTACATCCTGGATTCCATCCCAATCCCGGTATGCCAGCCGGTAAGAGCAAACCGTGCGGCCATCTGCAGGGAGGATCCGAGGGTGCATCCAAGCCGGGGATACCATGCCTCCCACCGTCTGCATTATTATGGTTTCAAGATGCAGCTGGTCATTTCCCGTTCCGGGGTCCCTGTCCGTTTCGGTGTCACGGCGGCTAACGTGCACGATGTCAATTATCTGCAATGGATGAATGGAACGCAGCTTACCGACTGTGAACTGATAGCCGACAAAGGGTATCTGTCGCTGGGATACCAGACCTCATTGTCTGAGCAAAGCCGTATACGGCTCATTACACCGCTGAGGGCCAATATGAAGAACAGGCCGTCCGGATGGAACGCCGGCTACCGTTATGCGCGTAAGCGTATAGAAACCCTGTTCTCCCAGCTCTGTGATCAGCTCATGCTCAAGAGGAACTATGTCAAGACACTCGATGGCCTGTTCACAAGGCTCTGTGCCAAGATATCCGCAGTGGCTGTATTGCAGTACACAAACTTTTTAAACAACAGAAATATTAATTTAAACAACAGAAATATTAACAGATTGAAACATGCGATCGCTGTTTAAACCGCACAACGGGTAAAATATTTATCAATTCGAAATATGCTTCCCATGCTTTGGTCTTTACGCAAGCTGTCCGTTAAAGTGGCAAAATGACCCATAAATGTCCGTTAAATTCTCCAAATCCGTTTGCATCTACATTCTGCTTCAGACCAGGGGTTTCGTTAGCATGCCTCGGTGCATCGCCGCCTGTTTCTGAGGGCGGTTGTGTCCTTTTAAACACCTCTTATTCTCCCCGTTTCGGGGCTTTCTTTATGCAGGCGTTTTTTAGCTATTCTTTAGATCGAATCAAGGCGGCATACATCGTTCCGCCGAAGGACGAAGGTCTTTCGTTAACCTTGGTTACCACCCCATATCCCAGGTTATCAAAGAGCGCACTTAATTTGCTGAATGTAATAGGAAAGGGTACCCACCGATTCAACTTTCCAGCTGATATCCGCTAGCTGGAATTGAATGGAGACGTTGGTCGCACTAACCTTTATCCCTAATTTACTGCAACAAGCGGACAGATCATGAATCGATAAATTAATGAAAAACGCCGCAATTATTTCTTGTTTTTTCCATTATATTTTCAGAATATTGGGGTGAAATTTTCATTTACAAGAATTTGATGAAGCCAATATCTTATACACCTTAACTGGCAGTGAATGCATTGTTCAGACTGGGTATATGCTCGAATAAGGTATACATGCTCGTCTTTTTTTCTTCGTCTTCTTGTTAGCCTATAAAATATGAATAAAAACATGCTACCACCCTTTGAAAACTATCATTCTTTTCTTCGTTAGATCATTTCACACTCTCTACCACTCTACTGACCGAACCCATCTACTATGACAACAATGTACAACGTCCATTTAATGACCAGATTGCTTTTGCTGATTACGGTGCTATTTAGCTCAGCTCAGGTTTTTGCACAAACGTATACCGAAACTTTTGATGGAAGTAATTCTACCCGGGTATCCTCGCTCAATCGCACGACAGGAGGAGTACAGTTTAATTTCCTGTTTACAGCGGATGGTGACGGGGGTGATTTTGTATTATTCCCTCAGTATGGCGTGTCAGATGGCCCTTCCCTGGATCTAAGATCTTACAATTTTAACACCAACACCACTGAGAAAGTTACGATTAAGAGAACTGACAGTCAGCCTTTTGTTTTTGAGAGTCTATTTGTTCGAAATGATACTGGAACTCCTATTACGGTTCAGGGCTATAAATCAGGATCAACTGTAGGGACGCCCACGATTGTAACTACCGGGCAGGCGACCACTGCCACGTCTGGAGCTATAGTAGATGAAGTCCAACTTACAGCAACAGACTACTTCAATGTCAATTTAGATAACTTCATCTGGAGTGTACCTACAGCATCCAATACTGCGCCTGTTGCCACCGCCCCATCGGCACCTAGTGTAATGAAAGATGCGGTCAACGTGCCCTTGGCAGATAATATCCATGTAAGTGATGCCGATGGGGACGATCAGACGGTAACATTTACTGTCACTGGTGGGACAGTGTCCTTGGGAACTACAGGCATTACTTTTGGAGGTTCAGGAAACGGCTCATCCAACTTCACCGCTTCGGGTACATTAGCCAATATCAATGCGGCGCTTGATGCGGCCACGTTTACCCCGACACCCAATTTGTTTGGCATCAACGCAGGTATGATATTTTTTGTCTCAAATGACGGTACAGCCAATTCCAATACGGCATCGGTAGCCTTTGATATCAATAGGGTAAATGATGCGCCGGTAGTTAGCAATACAGTAGGAAACGTATTTTGGACAGAGGGTAATCCGCCTACCACTGTAAAGCCTCTTATCGGCGTTAGCGACCCTGATGGTGATAATATCATTAAAGCAATAATAACAAATTTACTTTTTGTAGCTGGTGATGAACTAAGTGTAACTGCTCCTGGGCCTTATTCTGTCGACTATAATACCAGTACAGGGGTCCTCACCTTAACCGGGACCGGAACAGCAGCTGAAATGCAGGCTGCCTTAAGAACCGTTGGCTTTAGAAATTCCACAGATGACCCCGGGTTGGGCAACACCAGAAATACCCGGATTTTTAGCATTTTTGTGGAGGATGATAATGGTGCTACTTCTGCTGCCGTTGATAATCCCGGGATTTTTGTGTCATCGATCAATGATGCGCCCACAGTTACACTTCCTGGTAGCATCAGCGTCCTGGAAGATACCAATTCACCTTTGACGGGCATCAGTTTTGCCGATGTAGATGCAGGTTCAACAGATGTATCTGCTACGTTTAGTGTTCCAAACGGAACGCTTTCTGCCGCTTCTGGCGGAGGAGTGACCGTTACAGGAAGCGGAACCGGTAATTTATCACTTAGCGGTACCCTGACTGCAATTAATACCTTCATCGCAGGGTCTAACTTAAACTTTCTTAATCAGTCGGGTAATTTCAGTAACCAGACACTTACCGTTGCAATCAATGATAACGGTAATACAGGATCTGGGGAAGCATTACAGGATAACGGTGTGGTAACAATTACAGTCACCCAAAATCCTCCCGTAGTGACAAGTGTCACCGTTCCTGCCAATGGTACTTATGGAGTTTCACAAAACCTGGATTTTGTAGTCAATTTTGATGAGAGTGTCAGTGTAAATACTGCTGGAGGTGTACCGGCTTTATCGCTCACCATCGGGAGCACCACCCGGGAAGCAACCTATATTTCAGGCGGTACTTCCTTGGTTTTCAGATATACGGTACAGAATGGTGATCTGGATGCTAATGGTATTCAGGTGAACACGCTGTCTGCCAATGGTGCAACCCTTAGGAATGGAGCTGGAACCGATGCAGATCTTAGCTTGAACAACGTAGGCAATACATCTGCCGTGCTGATAGATGGGGTGGCTCCTTTAGGATATTCGGTCAGTATAGACCAAGACCCGGTTGTAGTGACTAACCATAATGCCGTCAGTTTTACTTTTGCGGGGGCTGAAATAGGGGCAACTTACAGTTATACATTCTCCAGTAGCGGAGGAGGAACCAACGTTTCGGGCAATGGAACAGTAGCTTCTGCAACAGATCAGATCACAGGATTAGATTTAAGCGGATTAGTTGCAGGCACAATAACACTTTTAGTGATTCTGGAAGATCCTTATGGGAATACAGGCGCTGTTGCAACCGATGTGAGTACCAAGCTGGCACCCATAACGGCGCATATGGTTGCTCAATCAAATGTTTTATGTAACGGAGGGTCCGACGGCAGCCTCACCGTACAGGTCAATGGTGGCATAGCCGATTATTCATATTCGTGGAGCAATGGCGCTTCTACTTCAAATTCTTCCTCGGCAACGAATACCATCAGCTCATTGACTGCAGGTGATTATACGGTCACGGTTACTGATGGCAATGGTCAGGAGGCTACTGCAATAGCCACCATTACAGAACCTGGTATCGCCGGTGTGACTACAACTGCGGCTTACGCTATTACTGCTTCCAGTGCAGCGCTCGGGGGTACTGTATCGTATAGTGACGCAAACTGTGAAAAGGAGTCTGGAATTGTTTATTCGACCACTCCAGACCCAACGCTTTCCGATACGAAGATCGTGATGCCCGTGACAGCTGGGTCATTTGGCCAGGAAGTTACAGGATTACAAGTAAATACTACTTACTATGTCCGGGCATTTAGTACGAATGATAATGATGTTACCGTATATGGAAGCGGGATAAGTTTCACGACTTCTACCAAGATACTCACAGTTACAGCGGATGCAGGTCAAAGTAAACTTTACGGAGGAACTGATCCGGTATTCACCTACACTGCCACAGGTTTTGAAAATGGAGACGATGAATCAATCCTCAGCGGAGCATTGACCCGTGAAGCGGGAGAAGGCGTCGGAACCTATAGAATCCAGTTGGGAACCTTGAGTGCGGGTGTAAACTACACGATCAACTTTGTTGGTGCTGACTTTGAAATCACTTCATCTACTGTTCCAGGGATCACTTTCGGGGACGGCAGCTTTGTCTATGACGGCACGGCCAAGTCACTGGCGGTTACAGGAACACTTCCGACTGGAACTTCGGTAGCCTATACGGACAACAGCAGAACGGATGTGGGAACCCAGGAAGTGACAGCGATCATCACAGGGCCAAACTTTACCACGCTGGTATTGACAGCCGACCTGACGGTTACCCCGGCAAATGTTACGGGAGTAACGTTCGATGATGCAAGCTTTGTCTATGACGGCACGGCCAAGTCACTGGCGGTTACAGGCACCCTTCCTGCTGGAACTTCGGTAGCCTATACGGACAACAGCAGAACGGATGTGGGAACCCAGGAAGTGACAGCGATCATTACAGGATCGAACTTTACCACACTGGTATTGACGGCTGACCTGACGGTCACTCCGGCAGATATTACCGGAATCACCTTCGCGGATGGCAGCTTTGTCTATGACGGCACGGCCAAGTCACTGGCGGTTACAGGCACCCTTCCTGCTGGAACTTCGGTAGCCTATACGGACAACAGCAGAACGGATGTGGGTACGCAGGAAGTAACGGCGACCATCACAGGATCGAACTTTACCACGCTGGTATTGACGGCCGACCTGACGGTTACCCCGGCAAATGTTACGGGAGTAACGTTCGATGATGCAAGCTTTGTCTATGACGGCACGGCCAAGTCACTGGCGGTTACAGGCACCCTTCCTGCTGGAACTTCGATGGCCTATACG
>Ga0182739_1003753_pt1 | contig 13029 bp, 12 predicted proteins | sample eDN5th30CBELigBY_FD_128873 | JGI IMG/M metagenome (GOLD analysis project Ga0182739, IMG submission 128873) | Enriched backyard soil microbial communities from Emeryville, California, USA - eDNA 5th pass 30_C BE-Lig BY (version 2) (version 2) | ecosystem: Environmental > Terrestrial > Soil >... | reverse complement strand
CTGAACACAGCCGTCGGCGCCGTCCCCGGCGCGCTGCCGCCAGTCATCGGCTGGACCGCCGCGACCGGCCAGTTCGGGATCGAAGCGTGGGCCCTGTTCCTGATCGTCTTCCTCTGGCAGTTCCCCCACTTCCTGGCGATTGCCTGGATCTACCGGGAGGACTATGCCCGAGGGGGACACAAGATGCTCCCCACGGTCGATCCCCAAGGCGTGATGACCGGCCGCCAGGCGGCCAGTTACGCCCTGGCCCTGGTGCCCGCCGGCTTGCTCCCGGCGACGATCGGGCTGGCCGGACCGGTCTATTTCGCCGGTGCCCTGGCCCTGGGAATCTTTTACCTCCTGTACTCGATCCGGTTCTGGTCGGCGGTCACCGATCAGTCGGCCCGCCGGCTGATGTGGGCCTCGTTCGTTTATCTGCCGGCCGTCCTGGTGCTGCTACTGCTAAACCCGTTGCCGGCCTGACGAGACGAAACGAAACGACTCCGCACCAACGCACGAAGCGACCGAGGAGCCAAGGCGCAACTGACGATCCGACACCCAGAACGATCTCCTTGGCTCCGCGTCTCGTTGCCTCGTCCGAGTCTGCGTGCTCTCTAGTTGGTTTATTTCTACCGAGGTTGAGAGATGGCACACGTCGCCGACCCTCCGCACAGCTCCGGGCCTGCCGGCCACGAGACGCCGGCCGCTGAATCGGCCGTCAAGCACCCGCCGGTCACGGCCGGCAAGGTGGCGATGTGGCTGTTTCTGGCCACCGAAGTCATGTTCTTCACCGGCCTGATCGGGTCGTACATCGTCCTGAGAGCCGGCAGTCCCCCCACCTCGTTCACCAACCTCTACCCGCCGGCCACCAGCCTGGGCGCCATCGACAAGAACGCCCAGGGTCTAATCCTCAAGGAGGTCGGTCCCAAGCGCGAGGAGGTCATTTCCATCCTCGAGAAGGGGACCACCCTCGACGCGATGCAGCGGGCCGAGCTCGACAAGAGGCTCCTGGCCATTGAGCAGAGGGAGCTCAAGGACGACGAAGCCACCAAGCTCCGGGATGAGACGATCAAAGAGTTCCACCATGAGCAGGCCGAGCATCTGGTCCACTCGCTGCCGGCCGGGGTCCTCTTCGGCGTCCCCCAAGCCAAGGCCCAGGCGCTGCACGACCAGCTCCAGGCCGCGGGGGCCACGGCCAGCCTGGTCCCGCTGGCCTTCTTCAACTGGCCCAAGCCGTATGACTTCATGACCAACCCGCTGAGCATCGACCTGACGGCGGCCAACACGTTCATCCTCATCTGCTCGTCGGTCACAATGGTCTTCGCCCTCAGCGCCTTTCAGCGGAACCACCGCCGCGCCGGAACGCTCTGGCTGCTGGCCACCACCCTGATCGGCTCAACCTTCCTCAGCGTTCAGGTCTACGAGTACTACCAGTTGATGGTCGGCCACCACTACCCGCCGGGCATCAGCGCCACCGGGCACTTCCGCCCGAGCGTCAGCATCTTCGCCTCTTGCTTCTTCACCATGACCGGGTTCCACGGAGCCCACGTCGCCGGCGGCGTGGTCATGCTCGCCTGCCTCACGCTCAGCTCGGCGATCCGCGGTAACTACTCCAAGGATAACTACAGCCCGGTCGAGCTCGTCGGCCTCTACTGGCACTTCGTCGACCTGGTCTGGATCCTCCTGTTCACCGTCGTTTACCTGATCTGACCGATCAGCCCGGAAACGCCGGACGATCGTCCCCGGCTTCCCCGCTGCCATAAGGGACCACGCTCATGTCCGAGACGAACCTGACTCATCATCAGGAGACGACCGCCGAGTCTCACAACTCGCTCTACATCAAGATCTTCTGGGTGCTGGCGGCTTTCACGGCCTGCGAATACTTCTATGCGAAGGTCTTTGCGGATCACTCGTTCCTCGTCCTGGTGCTCGGGCTGATGACGATGGCGGTCTGCAAAGCGGCCCTCGTCGGACTCTACTTCATGCACCTGAAGTTCGAGGGGAAGTGGGTCTACGGCATGTTGATCCCGGCCGGGATCCTGGCGCTGATCCTGACCCTGGCATTGGCTCCCGACGTGGCGCTGCAGCCGGTCACGGAGGAGAATCCCGACCTCGAAGGAATCGAACGCACTCCCATTCAGCCGGGCGCACCGGTTTCGATCCTTCGGACCGGGAACCCAATCGGCTGAGTGGTGCATTCGCCAAGTCCTTTGGCATGGTGGTTCCTCCTCGTAGGGTCGGCTTTAGCCTGCCAGAGCTCGCCCTGAAGACTGCCAGGCTAAAGCCGACCCTACGAAACTTGCCGGATGCACCACGAGGTGGTGCATCCTCTAAGTCTTTGAACATGCTCTTGTAGAGTAGGCTTTAGCCTGCCAGGGCTGGACGAAGCCGACCCTCCAAGAGAAGCGTCTCGTCAAGCGACGGGGCGGCTCTACCACCAGGCCGCCAAAAACTGACCCAGCGTGTGTCAGTCATCGCCTGCACTTTTTGATGGACTTGACCCCCCGTCTCCTCGAACGTAAGTGGCCTGCTCATCGTGGATCGCTCATATCGTCTCGGCCTCTCGCTCGTCCTCGGAACCGTCGTCACCTCCGCCGGTCTCTGCCTCCTCGCCTCGGCTCGCCCGAGCGCGACGGCCGCCTCGGCTCGCGCAGGTCAAGACCTCAGCAACCACCCGTTTCCCCTCGGCTCATTTGAACTCACCGAGCGATCCGGACGAATCATTCGGGACACGGACCTGGCCGACCGGGTCTGGATCGCCTCGTTCGTCTTCACTCACTGCCCCCTCTCCTGCCCCAGGATTACGGGGGTCATGAAGGGGTTGCAGGCCAAGCTCGCCGACACCCCAGTCCAACTCGTCAGCCTCTCGGTCGACCCCGAACGCGACACCCCGGAGGTCCTTGCCAACTACGCTCGATCGTTCAGCGCCGACCCGGAGCGGTGGTGGTTCCTGACCGGTCCCAAGGCCGAGGTCCGATCGTTGATTATCGACCGGTTCAAGCTCGGCATGGAAGAGGCGAGCGCCGCGGAGCAGGAGGCCGGTGCCGAGGCGATCGCGCACAGCGACCGACTGGCCCTTGTCGCGCCCGGCAACAAGGTCGTCGGCTACTTCGAAACCACGGGAGCCGAACCGCTCGACGCGCTCATCGCCAGGGCCAAGCAACTGGCGCCCGCCCCGAGCCACGGCCCCGACTGGGCCCGGCGGCTCCCCGCGGTCAATGCGAGCCTGAACGCCGTCTCCGGCGTCCTCCTGCTCCTCGGCTGGTTCCTGATCCGCCAGGGGAAAGTCCGGCCCCATGCGATCTGCATGTCATGCTGCGTCGCGGTCTCCAGCCTTTTCCTGATCTGCTACCTGGTCTATCACTACCAGATCGGCGGCGGCGTCCCGTTCCGCGGTGTCGGCCCAGTCCGCCTGCTCTACTTCACGATCTTGCTCTCGCACGTGGTACTGGCGGCTCTCATCGTCCCCTTGATTGCCCTCACCCTGACCCACGCCGCCCGGCGCCGGTTCGACCGGCACGCCCGGATGGCCAAGGTCACGTTCCCGCTCTGGCTCTATGTTTCGGTCACGGGAGTGATCATCTACCTGATGCTTTATCAACTCCCGCTCGGCACCTCGGCCACAGGCTGATCGCGAAACGAATCGGCCTGCCGAAAGCTGGAATCACCCTGGACTCGAGCCGCCCCCGGGGCACTCCCCGGTCGCGAGCAGACGGAGTCCCTTAACTCCCCGGGCGCTGAAAGATCAGGACGTTGGCCCAGACCCCTTCACCCGCATCAAACTTCGTGGGACGATCATCGTTGAATCCGCCACTCCTGACATAAAGCCGCCCCTCTTCGAGTCGATAGATCGCGCGCATCTCCGGGACTTCATCGCCGTCGATCGTGGTGAACTTCACCCAATCGAGCGCCTTGGGCGACGTGGTTTCATCGAGCCGCAGCTCACCATCGGCCTGGATCTTTCGCCCCTGCGGCGTCGAGATCGTCGCCGCCACCGCGTTCCCCTTGATCTCAAGGGCCACGATCGTCGCCTTCCGCAGCCCCACCTTCGTCTCCCATCGCCCCTGAAGCTTGCTGAGATCTCCATTTGACTCAGGGGCCGCGCCCGCCGCCAGGGCTGCCACCGCCACCACCATGCTCAGTGCGATTCTCGGAACCATCGACGCACTCCCTCACATGGAGAGACCGGCCAAAGACGGCCCTCGCCTCATGCCAATAGCCGCCACTCACTGCCGAAAGGATCGCCCCCACCCGGAGCCATCCCCACCAAGACCTACAACTACGATCAAGATAGCCAAATTCCCCGGGAATCGATCGAGGGCTTCCTGACCCCCGAGGACGTTACCTATCAGATCCTGTTCGGCCATGGAAACGTGCAACTGGATAGATAAATGAGGGAATCGGGCTGTTGAGGGTTCGTTGCAGTGAGGTCTTCACGCTCGTTCTGCGAGCCCCGTTTCTCCCTCATGGTGTGTGCATCACCTGTCAAACCAAGACTTTGCGGCGGCGGTCCAGACAGGCGGCGAACCGACGAGGGCCGACCGAATTGACCACCGCCCTGAGCGGGTCTAAAATGCGCAAGTCATGGCTGGTACAATTCCTTGGTGGGCACGGAACCGCAAAGTCACTCTCCCAGGGGGTCGTCGGATGCGACGCTTGCGGCCGATTTTTTTCACCGCTCTGGTACTCGGCGCGGTTGTGGGGCTTTCCGCCGAGGTTTCGGCCTGTCCCAATTGCAAGGAGGCGGTCGCCGCGCAGCCGAGCGAGGTGGCCAACATGAAGAACGGCTACAACTGGAGCGTGCTCTTCATGATGGCGATGCCCTTCACCCTTCTGGGTACAGGCGTGCTGATGGTCGCGCGGGGCGTCAAGCGTGGCACCCTCCCTGAGTTCTAAATGACGCACGACCTCGACCGAGCGGCGGCGATGCTGGCCCAGGCGGGCGAGATCGCCGTGCTGACGGGTGCAGGGATCTCGGCCGAAAGCGGGATCCCAACGTTTCGCGGTCTGGGGGGTCTCTGGAACGGGCGTGCCCCCTTGAGCCTCGCGACTCCCGAGGCGTTCGCCCACGACCCTCAACTCGTCTGGGAATTCTACAACTGGCGTCGGGAACTGGTGGCGCAGGCTGAACCCAACGCGGGACATCGTGCGTTGGTCGCGCTGGCCGGCCGAGTGGATCGGTTCACGCTCATCACGCAGAACGTCGATCGGCTCCACCAGAGGGCCGGTAGCGGGGATGTTCTCGAGCTGCACGGCAACCTCTTCGAGGTCCGCTGTACCGGTTGCCATCGCACGTTCGACCAGACCGGTATCACACTCCCAGCGCTCCCTCATTGCGAGGCGTGTGGCCACCTTGTCCGCCCTGGAGTCGTCTGGTTCGGCGAAACGCTCCCGCCTGGCATCTGGGAATCGGCAGAGGCGGCGGTCCGTCGCGCCGGGATCCTGCTCGTCATCGGTACGAGCGCCGTCGTCTTCCCGGCCGCTGGCCTGGTGGCCATCGCCCGGGGCGCGGGGAGGACCGTCATCGAGATCAACCTCGAGGCCACTCCCATCAGCGACGAGGTCGACCTGGTGCTGCGCGGTCAGGCGGCCGAGATTCTCCCCGAGCTCCTGAACCGGCTCAGCCCGCCCCCCCTCGCAGCGACTTGACGAAGGCGAGGTCGGCGGCGGTCTGCTCGATCAGCTCGGGCGTGGTCAGGTCGCGCCAGCTGTGGCTCCCCTTGTACTCGCTGTGAAGCGAGATCGGACCGTCATACTTGAGCTGGCGGAGCGCGTCGAAGACCTCGGGCCAGGCGACCAGGCCATCGCGCAGCGGCACCTGTTGCGGTTGCCACACCGTCTTGAGCTTCCCTGGCCCCGACTTCCAGCCAAAGTCCTTGATAGCCACCAGCCGGATCTGCGGGCTGAGCAGCTCGAGGCTCTGCCGCCAGCCTCCGTTCCCCCCCTCCACCGCCGCATGGCCGGGGTCGAAGTAGGCCGCAAGCCAGCGCGGATCGCGGTCGCGCAGTAACTCCAGGATCACGGCCGGCTGGCAGTTCACATATCCCGGGCCGCTATGGTTGTGAATCCCGAAAGTGACCTGGTACGACTCCGCCAGTCGCTCCAGTCCATCCAGGCTCCGTTTCGCCTGGTCAATGGCCTCGCGGAGCTTCCCCCTGGCCGCATTCCAGTAGCCGAGCTTGAGCAGACGAATCCCCTGCCGGGCCGCCGCCTCGACGGTCGCCTCGGCATGCGGGTCGGTCGCCCGCGTGATGGCCGTGCTCGCCATCGGCACGTCCAGCCCTTGCGCATGGATCGCCCCGACGGCTCCTGGTAAATCCTTGCCCACCGTCGCCGGCTCGACGTGCCCTTTGGGGCGGACCGTCAGGTCGACCCCGTCGAACCCCAGCGCCTTGATCCGCTGCGCCGCCTCGCCAACGGAGAACTCCTGGAGCATCTTCGAGAACATCACAAGCGGCATGGGTTGCATCCTCGCACCGGGAACACGGGAGATCGTCGCCAGTTCAGATCAAACCATAAACCCGGACCGAGCCCCCGGCCCAGGTCAGAACGGGACCGCAACGCACCGGCTCATTGATGATCAATCGCACGGCGATGCGGTCCCAATCGGCCTTCCCCCATCGTCCATCAGATCACGACGAGGAGCACATCCGGGTTCGGGCCGGAATCACCCCCCAGCCTGGGGACGGAGCCGTCCGGCATTGGTGTTGGCGGCCAGGTCTTCGATCATGTCATGCACGGCCGCCTCGATCGCGGCCTGCCAGTTGTCGGCATACTTGGTGCGGGCGGCGGGCCGGCTGTAGGCGAACGTCAGGCCCCGGGAGTTGTTGATGATCGCCCCCAGCCCCTCGGCATCAAACGCCGGGGCGACATCCTTGGACGAGCCCCCCTGGGCCCCATAGCCCGGCACCAGGAACGGCACTCCCGGCAGCGACTCGCGGAGCTCGGCGAGCTGGGCCGGGTACGTCGCGCCCACCACCGCCCCGAGCAGACTATAGCCCGACTCACCGCGGTGCGGCAGCCCCCATTGGGCCACCCGCTCGGCCACATGCTGATAGAGCGGCTTGCCGTCCGCAACCAGGTCCTGGAACTCGATCGCCGAGGCGTTGCTCGTCCGGACCAGGGCATAGAGCCCCTTCCCTTCACGGGCCGCCACCTTGACGAACGGGTTGATGCCGTCGCTCCCGAGATACGCGTTCACCGTCAGCCCGTCGGCGTTCCAGGACGGCTCGAACGCCTCCCCAACCGGGACCTTACCGAGATAGGCGCGGGCATACGCGTCGGCCGTTGACCCGATATCGTTCCGCTTGCCGTCGATCAGGACGAGCACCCCTTTCTCCTGAGCGTAGCGGGCCGTCGCATGCAACGCCCCCACGCCCTCGGGGCCGTACGCCTCATAGAAGGCCGCTTGAAACTTGACGATCGGCACCAGCGGGGCCACCACGTCGAGCACCCCGAACCCGAACGCCCGAAGCGCCTCGGCCACCCCGGGCCGGTCGCCGGCGAATCCGTCGAGAAACCCGGGGGGCAGATCCTCAGGTCGCGGATCGATGCCCGCACAGATCGGATTCCCGACGCGCTTTACAGCCTGATTCAAGCGATCCGCGAAGTGCACAACTAAAATCCTCACAAGGCCGCATTGACAGATTCGCCCTGAATTCTACAATAGCCTCACCTTCGCGGGTAGCCCGCAAAAGAAACCGGGGCGTAGCGCAGTTTGGCTAGCGCGCTAGACTGGGGGTCTAGAGGTCGTGGGTTCAAATCCCGCCGCCCCGATTCAAGCGGATAACTTTGCTTGCTTGACGAGATCCGTCGATATCGAACGGAACCATGATTTGAGAGCGGGAGGGCCATCCCTCCCGTTTTTCTTTCTGAATGATCTCATCCCCCATTCATTGGGATCATTCATCCCGTTCGTCTGTCCGAAAAATCGGGGCGTAGCGCAGTTTGGCTAGCGCGCTAGACTGGGGGTCTAGAGGTCGTGGGTTCAAATCCCGCCGCCCCGACTTGATGTAAGCGAAGATCCGAAAAGGGGCTTGCGGCGAAAACCGCAGGCCCCTTTTTCGTTCTCCAAGAACAGGCCCCACAACATGGTGGGGTCCTGGTCGAGAAGGCTGGCAGGCGAAAGCCGACCCTCCCAAGGCATGTTCAACGACCTGGTGGAGACACTACCAACTGTCGCCTCGGCCTCATTCCGGACCACGGCTGTGCCACCGACTCCGGTCTTGCCTCGAGCGAAACGGGCGGCTCGACCAAGCGGCTAACGACTGGCCAAATGCACCGCTTAGGTTGTCGCCACCAAGAATTCCTCGCAATTCCTGGGGGGCCGCAGGCCATCCGTCCTACCGGCGAAGTAGCGCTGGGCGAGGTTGGCGGCCGAGACATGCTGGACGTCTCGAAAGCCAGCATCGCGGGCCAGCGCGAGAATTTCTGTCGGCATGAAGAAGCTGAGGAAGGGTGTCCCGTTGGCTCGCGCGCCCTCTGCGGCTCGCTCCATCCCGAACCGCACCTCCGACTCCGCCATTTCGATGGGAAGAAGGAACGACATGGCGAGCGTGGAGCCTGGTGCGAGCGCGGCGACCTGACGCAACATCGCTGCGATTGCGTCCTTCGTCAGGTACATGCTGACACCGGTGGACGCCACGACGGCAGGCCGACGGGAGTCGAAGCCCGATGCGGCCAACCGATCCCACCACACGTCACCGGTCTCGAAATCAACCGGTACGAGTCGGAGATATGAAGGGATGCCAAGGCCGAGCTCGAGGAGGCGTTGGCGTTTCCATTCCTGCGGGATAGGCTGATCAATCTCGAACACGACCATGCGGGAGGCAAGTTCCGGCCGGCGCTGGACAAAGGTGTCCAGACCCGCGCCGAGGATGACGTACTGTCCAACGCCACGGGCGCCTTGCTCCGCGACGAGATCTTCGACGAAGCGAGCGCGAGCCACGACGGAGGCGCGGAAGGGCTGCGTGAATGGACTCATGTCCGGGCGATTGCGCCAGCCCTCCTCGGGCGCAACCAACTTGACGCCGACTTCGTCTTCGAACACATGCGGCAATGAATCGACTTCCACGTGCAGCGCCCGCCACAAAGCGGTTCGTACGGCCGTGTTGTCCGGCTCCGCGACGAAGGCGTCCTGGCTCACGTTTTCTTGCATCAAACTTCTCCATACCCATCAGCGGCAAGTCTGCTCACTTCCCATTGCAAATCATCGTGCCATCACCACGCGCGGTCTGTTGATCTCGTCCGCCGCCGTGGCTCGCAGCACCTCGGCAAGCCGAGTGAGGTTCTGTTCGTTCGCGTCGCCCGCGAACTTGGCAATGCGCTGGCAAACCTCGGCCGACTCGAAGATATGGTAGAAGAGGATCTTCGTACCCCCCGGCGTGGGAACGAACTCAAACTCGGCAACGTACTCCGGCTTTGACCTGTGATCGATAACGATGCGCCGGGGTTCTTCGATTTCAACGAACACCAATTCGTTGGGGTAGTTCTTCCCATCCGGCCCGTGCATCGTGAGCTTCCAGGCTCCGCCGGGGCGGAAGTCGAACTCATGAAAGGTATTCGTGAATCCGTTCGGCCCCCACCACGTTGCGAGCTTCTCCGGGTCCCGGAACGCGTCGAAAACACGCTCGGGCGCGGCGCTGACCATGCGCGACGTGGCAAGCTCTCGGTCAGATCGTGGCGCAACGGTTTGAATGTTGGTGTTGGTCCCCCGATCGATGAGGTAGTTGGCGAGCCGAGCGAGAGTCTGAAGCAGACCCTCGGATGCCCCGTACGCCTCCTCCGTCCTCGCCAGGTCCTCGGCATTCTCGAAGACCATCCGCATCGTGAGGAGTGTCTTCTTGCCCAGAGCGGCAAAGGTCACCGTGACATGGAATTGAACGGGCTCGACCTCGCCTTCGTCGCGATGCCGATAGACGAGCCGCGAGGGTTTGCTGACCTCGATGAACTCGATCCTGTTCTCGTAGTTCCGGCCGTCCGGCCCACGCATTGTGAACCGCCACAGGCCGCCAGGCCGCAGATCCATGGCACGCGTGACGGTGGCAAAGCCATCCGGCCCCCACCAGCTCGTGATGTGGGCCGGGTCCGTCCACACGTCGAAGACAACTTCAGGGGACGCGGCCAGCACGCGAGTGGTGACTAACTCGCGATCGTTGATCTCAGGGTCCCGATCAGGGCGATGAGCCATCGTCTTCCTTCCTGTTATTCAGGTAAACGTCGAGTCGGTCGAGCCGGTCCTCCCAGATTCCACGCTGCTGGGCAATCCAGTCGGCGACCCTTCGCAGGTTGGTCGGTCGGACGTGGAAGGTGCGAACGCGACCTTGCTTTTGCGATAACACCAGGCCGCTATCCTCCAGAACCCGGAGATGCTGCATGAACGACGGGAGGGCCATATCGAAGGGCTTCGCCAGTTCGCTGACGGTGGCCGGTCCCTGGCCCAGGCGTTCGATGACCGCACGGCGAGTGGGGTTCGCCAACGCGTAAAAGGCCGTATCGAGGGGCTTGGTGGCGGCTGTCATGGAAGGCAGTATGTCAGGCCCGAATACTTAGGTCAACGCCTAAGTATTTTGTTTCCGTGCGTCGGGGGCGGCGTCTCGAAACGGGGTAGGAGATCGGGTCGAGGACCGGCGCGGTTCTGAATCGCCGGAGCCTTCCCGTGCTATGATCGATCGTCGAGCCTCGCGAGGAAGCCAAGCAGGAACTCGGCGGGGACGACATGGGCCGATTCCAAGCCGACCAGGGATTCCCCTGTCGAGATGCCCTGTTGACGACAGACTTCGGCTCCCCTGAAACCAGGCGGGCGTCGTTGCGGTCAGTCCAGGGACTGTCTCCGCCGGCATGTGCCCCGATCGAGCGCAACCCTGTGCAGTAGGTCCTTGATGCCATTCACTGCTCGATTCCTCCCTCGATCATCTCATCCTGAGGTGTTAGAATCCCGACCCCGAGCATGGATTGGGCCGGGGTACCCTTTCAGATGAGAGTCAGGGCATAGGAGGCTGGGATGCTTCAGATCACGGTGTTGGGATTGGCGGTGTGCAGCCAAATCGCCTTGCCCGGCGTCTACCTGCCTGTCCAACGGGCCCAGGAGGAGGCCTACCACATCGTGGTGGCTGAAGTCGGCAAGACCTCTGACCGCTTGAATAGTTCGATCTTGATGTGGACGGAACTGAAGCCTTCCGTCGTACTCAAGGGTAAGGTCAGCGGCGAGGAACTGAATACACATCCACTCAGCGTCCGTGCTGAGCCCGTCGAGCGACTGCCGAAGACCGGTGAGGAATTGATTGTCTTCCTTGGACATGAATCGGACGGCTACCCGATCATCAAGATGATGCCGAAAACGGAAGCGAACCTCAAGGATGTCAAGGCGGCGATTCGTAACGACCGATCGGGCACAGGCCAGGGCACCCTTGGCCTTAGCTCTCGGTCGGGCGGCGGCATCGGTGGAGGTACCGTGGGCGGCGGCATCGGTGGAGGATTGGGGCGTGCCGAGCGACCGAGGTTTGTGCCGGCGCCCCATCCGAGCTACCAGGGGACGAAGATCTATCCCGAGCCGAAGGCGACCGGTGAATCGCTGAAGGTCCAAAAGGAGTTCGCCGCCGTAATGGCGCGAGATAACCCCAAAGCCCAGGGCCGAGAAGCTCACTTCGCCTGGCTCGAGAAGAATGAATACGTACGTCGATTCGATGTGCGGCAGATTGGGTGGACCGGTTCCGTCCTGGATTGCACCCCCCGCCCCGAGGGAGGCTGGGTCGTCAAGGTGACCATCCACCCCTGGCTTTCCTCGCGCCGATTGCGACACACCCTCATGGGCGACAGCGTCCAGGAGACCTGGGAATTCGTCGGCGGACAAGTTCGGCTGCTGGAAACGAACGCGGCGACAATAAGACCTGACCGACAAATCTTTCCCGTCGCCCTCTAACCGATGCCTCCGCCAAGTTCCGAACCACGGCCGAGCCGGCCGTGCCACCGACTTCGGTTCTGCCTCATGCGAATCGGGGGACTCGGCCGGCCCGGCCGAGTGTCTGACGGCTTGGCGGATGCACTACCTAATCATGTGTCTGTGAGCGTTCGCAAGTAGATCGAGTGGGAGTGACCGTGGTTTCCCCTTCGAGTTTCCGGTGCCAAGGTCCTCGGCCCGGGATGTCGAAGACGAGTCTCCTGTCACTCGCAAAATCAAAATATTCAATAGTGCCGTACAAAACAGCTTGGCCGCCGACGGCATCGAATTGCGACCGTGCGGGCCACCACTCGAAGGGGGCACCACAACGGCTCGGCGAACGTTGCCCCATCTCCCACCTTAATCGCAGGCTTGATTGGTTGCTGAATGCCAAACCACCACGGCGCCTGGACCTTTGGTGAGCGCGGCCGCCAACCAAGGGAAACGCCAATCCCGGTACTGAACTCTCGAAGGACTGGGTGCCCATCCGACGGTCGCCCGCCGGGAGTCTGTCTGGCGATGGGCCGCGAAGCGCGGCGCCAGCGGTCCAGCCGCCGCTGGATCGTTGCTTGTGTCGTCCCACGATACTACGATCGACAACCTGACGAGAGCACCGCCTCTGGGAACTCGACGAAGGTGAGGACCGATCGAAAGACCTCTCGCGGGCGGCGTCGGGAGCAACTCGCGGGCGGCGAATCGCTGCCATCAAGACTGACGCACCTAAGCCGGAGGCTCCAAACTCGGGTTTCTTCCTTTCTCGATCCGCGGTCGAACCGGTTCGAGGGAGAGTTCTTGCGAGCCTGATCCGGCTTCCCGAAGGCGGCCATCGGACGAATCGCCAGGCTTAGCTCACTTCCCGACCTACAACAACGATAGCTCGGCCTTACCGAGGACAGGATGATCATGACCAAGCGAAAGTTCCTCCAGTTCGGCTCCGCGTTTCTGGGGAGTTCTCTCGTTTCCCGTCTCGGAGGCGGGATCGCACGACGAGCCCACGGTGCGGATCAAAGCGGCGCTGACGCGATGAGGAACTGGGCTGGCAACTACCGCTACAGCACCGACCGCCTGACCCGCGCCGGTTCGGTCGAGCAGGCGCAGGAACTGGTCAAGAG
>Ga0182739_1003752_pt1 | contig 13029 bp, 11 predicted proteins | sample eDN5th30CBELigBY_FD_128873 | JGI IMG/M metagenome (GOLD analysis project Ga0182739, IMG submission 128873) | Enriched backyard soil microbial communities from Emeryville, California, USA - eDNA 5th pass 30_C BE-Lig BY (version 2) (version 2) | ecosystem: Environmental > Terrestrial > Soil >... | reverse complement strand
CTGGTCGCTGGCTCCCGCCATCTCGACAGTCTGTACAGGTTCCACAGCGGGTCGGTATTCGGGCAGCAGAGGAGGCTCATCGGGAATCTGGGGATGAACGTACAGGGTGTGCAGCGGAGACGACGTCACCCGTCGTTCCGTGGCCTCGGGAAATGTCGGCGGTGCCTCCAGAGGAGTTGCGGGAGGGGCGGCCACGGGTTCGATCGTGTGCGATGGGCGCGGTCCGGAAGATGGCCACGCCTCGGAAACCCCCGCTACGGGCTGCACAAAGTTTCCAGACGTGTTCTGTGAAAAATTGACGGCTGAAACCACCTGGGAGTCGTGGTGTTTGGACGTGGAGTTTGCTGATGCAGGAACCGCGAATAACTGGGGAGCGGATGATGGTTCCGCACCCGGCTTCGGGGTGTTCTCCGACGGCATGGACTCCAGCAATTCGGGGAATTGGCGCGGCTGCCCCTGTTGTGCGGCGGCCGGACGTCCCGGGATCGCGACACACGCAAACAGAATCATATTGGCGGCCATCCAAAGGCGCATACCTGCATCCTCTTAAGAGCAGTTTGCTCAAAACGGAATCACAGCATCACGACATGCTGCAGGCAGCTTCTACGAGCAGATGGGAAAAAGCGTCAATGACAGATGCGGCGGAAGCGGCATCTTGTGCAAGCAGACAGAACCGATCCGCGAAAATTGCCGTCCTCAGACGGAATTCAGATGATTTTCCGGCAGAAACCGCCGCAACTCACCCCGCAGATAAGACTCGATGTCTCGAGCCAGTTCGAACTGGGAAACCTTCCGGGCGATCTCTTCCGCGTCCGCCAGAGACATGTTCCGGACCATCTCCTTAACGGTCGGAATCGCCTGCGGGGTCACACTGAACTGGCGAAGCCCCATCCCGATCAGCAAGGGAACGAATTTGGGGTCCGAACTCATCTGGCCGCAGATCGTGACGGGAATTCCCGCATGCTCACCGGCGGAAAAGACGCGGCGCAGGAGCATCAGAATCGCGGGATCTGCGGGGTTGTAATATTTGGCGACGGTCGGATCAGAGCGGTCCGCCGCCAGCGTGTACTGGATCAGGTCGTTCGTCCCGACGGAGAAAAAGTCGGCTTCCCGAGCGAATTCTTCCGCCATGAGGGCGGCAGAAGGCACTTCAACCATCATTCCGACCGGGGTGTCCCGCCGAAAAGGAATCCCCTGTTCTTCCAGATCTTCCCAGACATCACGGAACACCATTTTCGCCTGACGGAACTCCGCCAGCGATGAAATCAGCGGAAACATGATCCGCACGTCCCCCTCGACCGCGGCCCGTAACGCGGCTCGCAGTTGTGTCTTGAACAGGCTCGGATATTCCAGACTGACACGAATGCTTCGCAGTCCCAGTTCCGGATTGGTGATGTCCCGGAAGACATGTCGCATCACGCCTGGAATCTTGTCCGCTCCCAGGTCCAGCGTGCGGATGACGACCGGTTGTTCAGGAAAACTGCGAATGACGTTCAGGTATGCCTGATAGTGATCTTCTTCGGACCGCTCTTTATTGGAGCCCATATACAGGAATTCGGTGCGGTATAAGCCGATGCCATCCGCTCCACGCAGGCGGCAGTGCTCGGCTTCTTCCGGGAATTCGATATTTCCATAAACGAAGATGCGAGTGCCGTCGCGCGTTTCCGACGGAGTGTCGACGCGGGATTGCAGGCGTTCGGTCGTCGTACGACTGCTGGCCTGTTTCGCCTGATATTGCGACAGGGTCGCCTCGTCCGGCCCGACAATGACACGGCCTTCTTCACCATCGACAATGACCAGTTCCCCGCCGGAGACATCGGTCAGAAAATCGCCAACGCCGACAATCGCAGGAATTTCCAGTGCACCAGCCAGAATGGCCGTGTGGCTGGTGCTGCCGCCAATTTCCGTGACGAACCCCTGCACAAAGTTCCGGTTGAGGTTGGCCGTTTCGCTGGGTGTCAGATTGTGGGCCAGCACAATCACAGGCGCTGTGACATGCGCCAGTTCTTCACGTTGTTCGCCCAGCAGATGTCGCAGCAGACTGCGTTCCAGGTCGAAGATATCAGCGGCACGTTCGGCGAGATACTGGTTTCCCAGGTTTTGCAGCTCTTTCGCCGACCGCCGCAAGACCTGGGTCACGGCGAATTCGGGGGATTGATGCTGCTCACGAATCCGGGATTCGACTTCAGCATTCAGTTTCGGATCGTGGAGAAACTGAAGGTGGGCGCCGAAGATGGCAGAGTATTGCTGACCGAGGTGTTCGGCAGCCAAAGATTCGTTGGCGGAGATCTCTTCCGACACTTTATCGAGCGCAGCATGAAAACGGCTGATTTCTGAATCAGCCGCTGCCACGCTCACGTAATTCTGCGGGACTCGAAAATCCTCGACCCCCAGCACGAACGCGGGCCCGATGGCAATCCCCGGTGAGACCGCGATCCCATGCTTGATGAACATCAATGCTCCTGTCATCTGCGCGCGTATTGTGCGCACAATCGGCATCCCGTTTCAACACAGGAAGTTCCAGCTCGTCTGCCATTCGGCATATGCGGAAGAAAAGTCGACCGGACCTGCATTCAGGCTGGTCAATTTTTCAACAGTCTGGTGCATCGTCTACTCTAAAATTTAGGGTAGGTCTTCACGCAAAGTCCGACAACGGAGGACGTTTCGCGATGACGCACTCCAAATCCAAGCCCTGACAAGGCACGAGACCGAAATTTACACTTCGAGTTCGGACTGTTGGGACAGAAACTGCTCCAGAGAATCCAGAATGGCGCTTGCGCCTTCTCCTTCCCCTTCCAGGATCAATTCCGAACCGGGAACAGCGACCAATTGAATCAGATCGAACATGGAATTCGCATTCGCGGAGCGGTCGCCACAGCGAATGCGAACCTGCCCCGGAAAGGAACCGACCAGCGCAACGACACGCGAGCAGGCCCGGATGTGGAGCCCCTGCGCAATTCGCAGATGAACGTGTCTGGTGATCAAGTTCGAACCATTGGAAGAGATGAGTATCGACATGAGTATCCTTTCGGCACTGGGCAAGAGCGAATCTTGCGCCAAATCGCCAAGAACACTCAAATTCATCAACCTGGAGAAGTACGTTGCTCTTTGCAAGACCCGCTGGCTGTCATTTTACTTCCGATCGAAAACCATAGATTGCCGGAAGGCAGAGAACGGGCAGAACAAATATCAACACGTCCCGGATCAAACACGCCAATCTTGCGAAAACCGTGTGAAATATTTTTCGCGGCAGACTGCCCGCCGCGTTCCGAGTGTTTCAGCTTTGGCCTTCGTCGGCTTCCTGAAGCAATTCCCAGACCGCCAGTCCTGTCGTGGATTGTCGGAGGAAGCTGCAGAAGTCGTCATTTTTCAGATGTCGCGTGATTGTTTCCAGGCCCCGCAAGTGGTCTCCCGGGCGATCAGGGGGGGAGATGAGCAAGAACAGGATATAGACATTTTCACCATCAAGGCTTTCGAAATCCAACCCGTCATGGCAAATTGCCACGGTGGAGATGATGGAATCCACAGAAGGATGTTTGGTGTGTGGAACAGCAACTCCCCGCCCGATGCCGGTTGAGCCCAGTTCTTCACGCTTGAGAATTGCGGCGACAATCGCTTCCTCGTCCGCCTCTCGAATCTTTCCAGCGGCCTTCAGGCTGCCCACCATCTGGCGAATAGCAGACTGTTTTGAATCGGCAACCATCTGGGGCATTACCGCCTCTTTGACCACGAACTCCGTAAGTCGCATGCGAGAGATCCTTACATTTGAAAACACAGGTTCAATCGCCGAGAGAGAGAGGAACGCCCAGCCGAAAAAACCGCAACTATCGAGTGCCTTGTCAGGCTTTGACCTTCGGATTCACTGATTCCGTCGACGGCACAATCGCCGCTTCCGCCCCGTGACTCAACCCGAACATAAATTCGACAGGGCACTTGTCAATCAGTGCCCTGTCAGGGCAGAATATCAAGGAGACTGATCACATCACAACCCTGTACTCTCGGGCCGATGTCAACACTCATCCCTGTCTGATCATTTCGGGAACCCGAATGGCTCCCGTTTGCAGGCCTGGTTTTGCAGGCCAGGTTTTTCATGGTCCCGCGGCACATCTCACCCGATGGCGCCATAGCTCTGCAGGATCGCTGATCATTCCTGTCTTCAAGGGAAAGGCAACTTTCCTGATTGCGGGAACGGGGTGGCTGGCTGCCTAGCTTCTAGCCAGATCATCGGATGATCGGACAACTGGCTAGACAGATTTCTAACGAAGATCCTGCAGAAACTTCGTTTACTTCAATCATCTGAAGAATCTGTTTCGTCTTCCGTGATGTCGTTGCCGGCAATTTCGTTCAACGGCTTATCGCGCCGACGATCCTGGACTTTCTCTTTGTATTTTTTGATCTGCTGTTCCATTTTGGCCAGACACAAATCGAAGCTGGCATGGACTTCGTTGGCAGCCCCTTCCTGGGAGGTCACAAAGTCATGCTTGTGTTCCGCGTCCACCAGGATTTCCACAACGGTCCGGTCTCCTTGAAAAGAGAACGTCACGCGAACTGCGGTTAACCGTTCGAAATAAGTGACCAGCTTCTGCGTTTTTCGTGTGATGTACTCTTGAAAATCTGATCCGATCGAGCCGTGACGGCACGTGATTTCAACCTGCACTCGAACTCTCCTGCTGAGCGTCGTTGTCCCATGGAAATTGAGCGGTCGGACAGTCGCCAGGCAGTCATCCGATTCCACGAACCGATGATTTTACTGGACGCACCTATCCCGTCAATTCTTCACACTGCTTTCTTGCCTGTTGGGGTGGGGAGCCTGTGGAGGCGGTTGTCATCCCGCAGTTGCCGCCTCCTGGTTTCCAGCCCTCCGCATCGCAAACAGTCCTTCGCATCGCAACCAGTCAAATTTCTCTCTGCGTGCGAAGGGTTTCTCTGAACAGAATCTCTTTGCCTGTGACCGGAACAGGCCGGCTGGGCCGGGCTTTGCTCCATGCAGGCAGATCTCCCCCAATTTTTAGAGTAGACGATGCTCTAGTGCTGCACCGCAGCTTGGTGTTCGGGTCGGTTTCTCGCGATTCCGCTCCGTTGTCGCTCGTTTCACATTTTTCCAACCGAAATTTGAGTTGCGAGAGACTACTCGTTGGCCAGAGCATTACGAAACACCGCTGCTCCCGCTTGTAAGGCAGCGTCAATCCGACTGGGATCTTTTCCTCCTGCTTCCGCCAGATCGGGGCGGCCTCCCCCCCCGCCGCCGACGAGTTGAACAGCGGCTTTCACACATTCACCCGCCTTGACTCCTTTTTTCACCAGGTCCGGACTGACCGCAGCCAGCAAGGCCACCTTGCCATCGATTTCAGTGGCCAGCAGGAGTGCGACCGATCCCCCTTCTTTTCGCAGGTCATCGGCATAGAGCTTCAGGCTTTCCCGGTCGACTCCGGTCAGGCGATGGGTCACGATCTTTGCTCCACCCACGACCTCTGCTTCGGCCAGAAGTCCGAGGACGGAATCCGCCACGGCGGCCCGGGTCAATTGTACCAGTTGCTGACGGGCTGCGTGCAATTCCGCCTGTAATTGTTCGATTCGTCGGGGTAATTCCTGCAACTGCGGCACTTTTAATGCTGCGGCTGCCTGCCTGAGAAGATTTTCCGTCTCGCGCAAATGCTCCAGAGACTTGCGTCCCGTATACGCGACAATCCGCCGGACCCCTTTGGCGACCCCCTCTTCCGAGATCACCCGGCACAGGCCGACCTGCCCGGTATTGGAAAGATGAGTTCCACCGCACAGTTCGACGCTGAAGTCACCCATCGACACCATGCGGACGCGGTCTGGATATTTTTCTCCAAACAACATCATGGCCCCCTGTTCGCGGGCGGACTGCTGATCGGTCACGACCGTCGTCACAGGAGCCCCCTGGGCGATGCGGGCGTTGATTTCGGTTTCTACTTCGGCAATCTCCGCCTGAGACATCGGTCCTTTATGCGAAAAGTCGAAGCGAAGGATATCGTTATCGACCAGTGAACCGCGTTGCTGGGCATTCGGGCCCAGTACCATTCTCAGGGCATGATGAAGAAGATGAGTGGCGGAATGCGCACGGCGAATTCCAGCACGGCGGTCTTCCGCCACATCCGCCTGCACGGCATCGCCAACTTTCAGCGTGCCCTGTTTGAGATGCCCCAGGTGCAGGACCAGATCACCGTCACGCTGGGTGTCGATCACGTTGAAGACAGCCCCGCCCGGAGTCACGAGCGTTCCGATATCTCCCACTTGCCCGCCGGTCTCGCCATAGAACGGAGTCCGATCAAGCACGATGGCGACCGGATCGGTTCGCCCCACGTTGTCCACAGAGTCGATGAGTTGCTTTTCCGCAATGATGCCCACAACGTTGCCACTGGCGGACAGTGATTCATATCCGAGGAATTCCGTTGCTCCCGAGGTCTGCCGAATGGCATCCAGCGGACCGGCAGCCATCACCGCATCGGAGAACGACCCGCGGCCGCTGGTCTCGCGGTGCTGATCGAGAAGTTGCTGAAAACGGACGAGATCCACAGCCAGATTGTGGCGGGCGGCCATGGCTTCGGTCATTTCGATGAGGAAGCCTTCCTGTGTATGCAGTTCGAAGGCTTCTTCTCCAGTGACCGATTTCGCAGCTCCGGACTTGCATCGCTGCACAATCCGGTCGAATCGGGTCAGTCCCCGTTCGATGATTCCCAGAAACTGCTGTTCTTCCTCGCGAATCGTCTCCGCCGCCGCGCCGACCGACTGCACGATGTCGGGGTAGGGCCGTTTCATGGCATCCACGACCGCTGGGACCAGTTGATACAGAAAGGCATCCTGTTTGCCGATCAGATAGCCTTCCAGTAAGGCCCGGCGCAGCAGGAGCCGGACGATATAGCCCTGCTTTTCGTTACTGGGGCCGACCCCCTCATGCACGCACATGGTCACGGCGCGGATGTGATCCGCAATCCGCCGTAAGGCGCGTCCGTGTTCTCCGGTGAATTCATAATTCACCCCCACTGCTTCTCCAGCAGCGACACAAAGTGGACGAATCGTGTCGATTTCGAAATTGCTTTCCACGCCCTGCAACGTGGAAGCACAGCGTTCCAGTCCCATGCCGGTGTCGATATTCTTTTTCGGCAGCGGATGCAGATTGTCGGGAGGCGGGCCGACGCGGTTGAACTGTGTGAATACGAGATTCCAGATCTCGACTTCCTTGCCTCCCGAGGGGGGATGATAATAGATCTCGCTGCAGGGACCGCAGACGCCATCGGGCCCTTGACTGGGCGAATTGGCGGGCCAGAAGTTTTCTCCTTCGTCTTCACGCTTGATGCGATTGGACGTCAGACCGATTTCCTTTTCCCAGATGTTGAAGGCTTCATCATCATCAAGATAGACCGTGACCGTCAGTCGATTCGGTTCCAGTCCCAGCCATTTCGGACTCGTCAGGAATTCCCAGGCCCAGTGGATGGCTTCCCGTTTGAAGTAATCGCCAAACGAGAAGTTTCCCAGCATCTCGAAAAACGTATGATGATAGGCGGTCACGCCGACGTTTCCGATATCACCGGTGCGGAGGCACTTCTGGCAGGTGGTTGCCCTGGTGAAATCGAGCGGTCCGATCCCCAGAAACTGGTTTTTGAACTGATTCATTCCAGCGGGAGTGAACAGCACCGATTTATCCCCGTGTGGTACGAGGACATCGCTGGGACGCTGGACGCAGCCCTTCGATACGAAGAAATCGAGATACTTTTCGCGAAGTTCGTCTGTTTTCATGGATTCGAAGCTGCTTCAATGAAAGTTCGAGAACGATCCGTGTGATCATTCCTCCGGCCGTACCGGGAGATTATCGGGCATCGGCGATCATCACTTCACGTCCATCTGCCAGCGTCACCGGAACGGCTCCGGGCCAGTACTCGAGCGCCTGCTGGAATTCGTCGAGTGTTTCTACAGGTTGTTCGCCCACCTTGGCAATGAACTCGCCGATTTTCAGGTCGGCGGCCTGTGCGGGAGAACCGGGACGAACGTCCTGAATCAGCACACCATGCGGGATTTTCGCAATGAATCCATCGCTGTTGAAGTGAAGCCCGGCTGTGGCAGCATCGAGGCGCAGGCCCCGCCAGTCGGGGCGGCGGGGGATCGTCGAACGCTGGGGGATGGTCGGACTGGACGGCCATTTTCCCAGCGTCACCTGCAATTCCAGCCGCTCCTGAGTCTCCGGACGGAAGACCGTTAACGTGGCGGGCGTGCCGGCGCCCAGTAACGCCACTTCACGATGCAGGTCCATGCCTTGCTGGATCGGTGTTTGATTGATTTGCAAAATCCGGTCTCGCGGTTGCAGTCCCGCACGAGAGGCGGGGGAATTTTCCGAGACCTGTTCCACGGAAACGCCTGCCGAAGCCGCGTTCGGGACGATGGAACTGGGCGCTCCAGCAGCATCAGCACTGTCAACAGGCAGCCTGCCTGTCAAAGAACTCCTGCCGGTCTGCAGCACCGGGCTTTCCAGAGGGGCTTCAGGTTGAACTCCCAGAAAACCATATTCGACTTCATGTCCCGCCAGCAGGTCTTCGATCACGCGATGAATGGCTGGTGTGCCGGGGATGGCGTACTGCATGTCGAAGTTTGGAGCAGCCACATCCGGCAGCGCCGTCGTGATGCCGACGCACTCGCCCTGCAGATTCAGGATTGTGCCACCACTGAGGGTGCGTCCGACACTTGCGTCAATGCGCAGCCACTCTCCCAGTGTGGCCAGTGGATCGGTCTGATGACCGGTCCCTGATGGTCGCATTGGCAGGACATTTTTCTGCCAGCGGCTGACCATTCCCCTCCCTGCAGCACAGCGGGATTCTTCCGCGATGCCGCGCGGGTCACCCAGAGACAGAACTGTGCTGCCCGGTGACAGGTGTGCAGCATTGCCGAGTCTGACGGGACGCGTGGACGAACTGATCACGGGAACTTGCAGTACTGCCAGATCACTTCGTCCATCCAGTGCCCGCAGGGTGGCCCGGGCGGTCTGATTCGCTCCGAAACTGACAAATGCCTGTACGGTTGCGGGATCTTCCGGAGAAGTCAGCAGCGGTTCGAGCAAGTGAGCACAGGTCAGAACAAATGCTGTCTTGCCGTCTTCGGAAATCCGGATCACCAGCCCCGCACCGAATCGAATCGGGACAGGAGCAGGGCGTCGACCGGACAACAGCACCGCGACGGGATCTTGCTGGGCGAGAAGCGGAAAGTCCGGCGTCGACCGGAACACGGACACGGCAACACAACCGGCTTGCCCTGCGCGAATCGCCTTCTGCAGCGATTCGGGAGCATTGACCTGAGCATTGACCTGAGCAAAACAGATCGTTTCCGTTCCTCCGCCCACCAGCAGACACAGGGAGAGAACGGTCCAGATTCCACGCCGATGTCCAGCGCCGTATGATCCTCGTGCTCTCATTTCCAGCTCTGAATGGAGGACAGTCTCGAGTCGAAGGGGATTGCCATCAACTCATGCCGGACATCATATGCGGTTTCACGTTACTGGTCGAACCGGGCTGGAGGAAAGTAAGAGCTGCTGGCGGGGCGGAACCCGGAATCGGCAGGAGCACCGGTCGTGGGCATGGGGACCGGCTTTTCCGTCCCCGGTGGCAGACCGGGGACCGGGCCCGGTTGTGTCGCCGGCGCGGGTGGCTGAGCCGGTGGCAGAAACTTGTCCCGAGACGGAGCGAATGAGGGAGGCTCCTGCGGCGGCTGCGGGGGCTCTTCCGGAGGATGCTGTTGCGGCCGCGGCGGGGGGGCGGGCCGGGTTGATGGAGCCTGTGGAAAGGAATCGCCATGAGTGCCGAATGCGTCCGCTGAGGATGTACAGGCGGCATCGCAGCAGGAGTCGGGAGACCGGTTCTTCAGGTGCAGACAGCCCGAAGCCAGAGTGGCCCCGACCGTTAATACGGTTAACAGGGAACCGGTGACCTGCTTCAGTGAACAATTTTGAAAGGCCCGTCGCGTTCGTCCCGTCGTGACGGAGGCGATTCGACCGCACTGCGGATGTTCCCGGTCATTCATCGTTCAGCCCTGTTCCAGCCATGTCCATCCGGAGAGCCTGGGCGACAGGGACGAGAGGACGCTGTAAAACAATCACGCGCCTCGCCCCGGCAAAAGCCCGCCCATTCCAGCGGATCGAAAACATGGGACATTTCCCGATGTTCTCAAAAATCGAGTCGTAACGATTCTTATGATCGGAAGGATTGACGCGATGGAATGAGATGAACGAAGCAACGACGGACAGAGAGTGGAGAGATGCGTGGCAAACAGTCACCAGATTACCTGTTTTATCAGCCTGTCTGGTCGATCCTGCGTCTGTTTCGTTTTGAGCAGGGAACATTTATCCAGTTTGAAAAAGGCAAAAGATCTGGCCAGAACGGGGGTGCTCTGGAAAAAACATCCTCTCTCGTCAGACTGACGATTCTGATTCCCGGGACCGGCTTCCTGAATTTTCCATAGGGGCAAAGCATCCGCAATGACAGACGATATCGATTCCACCAGCACCGCCCGCCTCGCTTTTGCTCAATCGGAATGGGAGTTTCCGTCCGGGGTGACGTTTCTGAATCATGGGTCATTCGGGCCAACGCCGCGCACGGTTCTGGCGGTCCGGGAACGGTTTCTTCGGGAGCACGCTGCCAATCCGGTGGATTTCTATTTACGGAAACTCGAACCGTTGCTGGAAGAGACAGCGGACGAAGTCGCCCGCTTTGTCGGGAGTTCTTCGGATCAATTGATCTTCCTTCCCAATGCGACAGCCGGCATGAATATCGTGGCCGCCAACGTGTCGCTCTCCACGGGCGATGAAGTGCTGTTGACCGATCACGAATACGGGGCGGTGATGCGCCTGTGGGGACAGGTGTGTCAGCGGGCCGGGGCCAAAGCCGTGCTGGCACGACTTCCGTTTCCGCTGAGCTCTCCACAGGAGATGATCGAGCGCCTGTTCGAAAGTGTCACTGCGCGAACGAAATTGCTGGTGGTCAGCCATATCACCTCGCCGACCGCTGTGCTCTTTCCGATTCAGGAGATTTGCGAACGCGCCCGGGCTCAAGGGCTGATGGTGGCAGTGGATGGTCCACACGCGCTGGCGGTTCAGCCGCTTCAACTGCGAACGCTGCCCTGTGACTTCTACATGGTCAGCGGGCACAAATGGCTGTCCGGGCCGTTCGGCAGCGGCTTTCTGCATGTTCGTCCCCGACATAAGCAGGGATTGCGGCCTACGCTCGTCAGTTGGGGGCGGAGTCTCGTTGGCCATGCCCCCAACTGGAAAGATGAATTCCACTGGCCTGGGACGTTCGACCCCACGCCGCACCTGTCTTTGCCGACAGCGATTCAGCTTCTGAAGAATTACGGACTGGAACGCTTCCGTACCGAAACTCATCAACTTTGTGCCGCTGCCCGAAAGCGTCTTCTGCAGATTCCCGGAACGCTCCCGCTGACCGCCGACAGCCCGGACTGGTACAGTTCCATGGTCAGTATTCAACTTCCGCTCAAGGATGAACAGAGCATTTCGGTTCAGTCGCATCCGCTGCAAAAGTGGCTGTGGGAGACACACCGGATCGAAGTGCCGGTCATCCGCTGGCGGGACCGCAGCCATCTTCGCATTTCCTGTCATTTGTATAACAGTCTGCCGCAATACGAACGGCTGGCCGAGGCCGTGGAGGAGTGGCTGGAGAATCGTCCTGAATAAAGCAGACTTCCGCCGTGTGATCGCCTGAATTTCAGGCTGGCCATCGCAACATCGTCCCTTGTCGGGCCAGGCCCGATGCAATTGTGGGTGATGGCAATGCCGGTGATGGCAACGCCGGTCATGGGAATGCCGGTCGTTACGGAGAAAGACTGAAGCCCGCCAGGTGGGACACAGACATTCCGGACGGAATCCATTGTGATGAGAGGCGGTTCGACAACGATTGATTCTACTCAAGCTCCCCTGTTTCTCCATCTTCGTTTCTGGCAGCGTTGAAGTCGTTGAAATCCGGAACTTCGATTCCGGGAATTCCCGTTTTGTCGATATCATGAGGTGAAAGGGGCGGCAGGCACCCTCCGCATTGTTGCCCGGGTCTGAACTCCCTGCTCCTGTGATCATTATTTTCCGGCTCGAACATCCTGCGAAGCCGGCTGTTGTCTGACTATGCCGATTAAAAACGCCGATTACGAAGAACCGCAGTTGATCCTCACTCCGATGGTGGACATCGTGATGCTGATCATGATTTTCTTCATGGTCAGCACGGAATTTCGCCGTCGGGAAAGCAAATATGAAATTCAGCTTCCCAAAGTGGCGGAAGCTCAGCCATTGACCGCCCTGCCGGATGAGCTGACCGTGAATGTGACTTCGGATGGAAAGATCTATCTGGGAGCGGACGAAAAAACGGTCGATCAACTCGAGCAGGAATTGACAGCCGCCCAGCAGCGTTACGCCAATCAGGTGGTGGTGATCCGGGGGGATGGCGAAGGGCTTTATCAGCCGATCATGACCGTCCTGAATGTCTGCCACCGGGCCAGAATCACCCAGATTCAACTGGCCAACCAGGTGAAACGGGAGGGAAACTGATGGTCGCTGCCGTCAACCTGACCGCGGAATACTGGAATTTGATCCGCATGCTGATTGCCCTGCTCCAACCGCTGCTGGTGCTGGTGCTGATCGCGGGACTCATGGTGGCGACAGCCCATCTGCTGACCATGATCGGGACACGCTGGGGAGATCGCCGGGCATCTTCGAAAGCGATGTTTTTTTCAATCGTGATCCACCTGCTGCTGATCATGGGGCTGGTGACGCTGATTCCGGAATACCGTTCCAACCTGATTTCGAAACTGGCGGAACTGAATACCGAGCCGATCCGGATCTCGATGCTGCGCGCTCCTTCAGACGAGATCGCCGATGAGCCGTCGGAGGCCGGCAGCAGCGGTTCGACAGGTCTGTTTCATGCCATGCCCCGGTCCGAACAGACACGCATAGAGCCGGAACGGACCGAAATGGCACCACAGGCTGCCAGCGAACTTGAACCGCTTCCCAAACCCGCCGAT
>Ga0182739_1003750_pt1 | contig 13032 bp, 10 predicted proteins | sample eDN5th30CBELigBY_FD_128873 | JGI IMG/M metagenome (GOLD analysis project Ga0182739, IMG submission 128873) | Enriched backyard soil microbial communities from Emeryville, California, USA - eDNA 5th pass 30_C BE-Lig BY (version 2) (version 2) | ecosystem: Environmental > Terrestrial > Soil >... | reverse complement strand
TGCGCGGGGTCGGCCGAGGTCCCGCGGGCTTGCCCTCGAGTTGAGGCCGCAGCCAGTCGAGGCCGTCGAGGTTGTCCCGCAGCCGCTCCTCGGCATCGTCCTGGGTATGGCCCAGAATGCCGATCGGACCACGATACCCACTGTCGCGGACCATCTTCAGGATCTCGAGGTCGAACGCCCCCTGACCCAGCGGCAATATCTTCCGCCCCCCGGCGTCTCCCTCGGGTCCCATCCCGTTGAGGTTGAAGGTCAAGAGGTACGGTTTCATCAGGGCGATCAGCTCGCGGAGCCGCCCCACGTGGGCATGCCCGTGATGCAGGTTGTACACCATGCCGACGTTCGTGATCCCGTCCCGTTTCAGTCGCTCGATGATCGCCACCTGATTCTCGGGCTCGCCGTACCAGCCGCCGTGATTGTAGAGGGCGAGCGTGCATCCGATGGCCTTCGCCTCCTCGGCCAACGGGCGCAGCTTCGCCGTGGCCGCCTCGACCCGTCGCTCCTGCTCGGCGCCGGTGACCTTGTCGGCTCCGAAGTCGAGCAAGACCCAGAGCTGGGTCTTGACCCCATGCCGCTTGAGCACGTCGAGAATGAGCCGCGACTCCCGATTCAGCTCGCCGGGGGCCACCCAGAACGCGTCGAGCGCAATCCCGTGCTTCTTGAGCGCCTCGATCTCGGCGTCGAACGTCGGGATGTGCTCGGCCCGCCAGTCGTAGGCGAAGCGCTTGAACCCGAGCCGCTCGAGCATCGCGGCCCGCTCCTCGGGTCCCCGCTTCTTGGCGTCGAACGGGACGATGCACCAGGCAACCAGGTTCTCACGAGCAAAGAGGGCCTGACCATCCGGCACCGTCGATCGCGACGGAACGGCCGATGACGGGGGCGATTGGGCCCACGCCAAGGAGACCGCAGACAGCCCGAGTAGCCAGAGGCCGAGCGCCCCAGCCAGGTGGAGAGTACGTCGGGCCTGCTGCCGAGGAGAGTGATGCGCCATGCGGCCAAACTCCGCGAGGGTGGGTGGACCGGCCGTCTGCCGTCGTGACCGACCGCTTGAACGTTTGTCCAAGTCCATTGGGTGGGTTCGTCAGCGGCCCATCATACGCGTCGAAATGGCGAAGGTGGAGCGGTCACTCCTTTCGGCCGCAAGCCGATTTCCAACAGGAGGCCGGTGCAGGTTCCCAAAGTAAGACCGCCGGAGCGTGCTCCAACAGACAGGCCGCCTGTTCCACTGGTGGGGCGAACGTGAGAGGGCTTCGCCCGTCGTGGTCTGGAAAACGCGCAGGCTTCTTGGTCCCTCAAGGCGGCCCGCTACCGCCGCGACTTCCTGGCGGACGACCCGACGATCGGGAACGTGAACGGCTCTTTCGGCCCCCCGGGGGGGATCTCGGCCTTGAGCGTCGAGTGGACGTTGTACGGCCGGGGCACCACGTTCACCCTCTCGTCGACCAGCGTCTTCGGGTCGTCGGAGTCGGGAACCTTCCGGCCGGTCGGCTGGATGCTGTAGATCTCGACCCGATAGGGACCAGGGCTGAGTCCGTCGTCGCCCCGGAGCCGAAACGCACCATTGACGATCTCCGTCGACGCCGACGCCCCTTGCTGAAGCGCATTGAAGCTGATCGTGCCCGACGGCAACGGACTCCCATCCAGCGTGACGGTTCCCTCGGCTGGGAAGCGAGCAAAGCCATCGCCTGATCCCCCGCACCCGGCCAGCAACCCATTCAAAACCAAGAATCCGACGGAGGCCAGGCGAGCCGCCCCCCGCGACCGGCACCGATCAGAACTGATCACTGGAGATGACCTCCCCACTTCGCATCGTGCTCAGCGCTTGCCAGGGAGGAAGACCGATCGAATCCTTGAAGAACCGGACCGAACCGTCGCAGAGCAAGCCATTGACCCCACCTGGGTGGCGGCTCCGCGCGCCCATGTAAAACGTCAACGATTGGGAGGAGTCGGTATTGTTGATGCAAGGGAGTCCCTGGGCCGGGTCGTGGACGCAGACGCTCTGGTCCGGCAGCCGGCTGTTGGGGCCAAATCGGGTCGAGACCTGATAGCAGGCGCTGTCATCGTTCCAGAGCCGGCCCCGGCGGTCGACCGCTTGCGGCGTCCCGTTCGGCGAAGGAGCCTGGCGCATCTCCATCATCGCCAGCGTATTGCTGGTGCCGTCGGTGATGTCGGCAAACTTGGCGCCGTAGCCCATGTAGAACGGGGCCGCCGCCACCTTGGTTCCCATCCCCTGGTCCCAGTAGTCCTTCATCCCCCAGTTCACCCCGTAGTTCCCCTTCGGGTCCCTCGGATCGTTCGCCGCGCCGGCGAGCTGGCCGAAGACCTGGGGGGTGTCCGAGGGGCACTGGTAGATCAAGAGCCGAATCGTGCGCGTCGTCAAGTTATCGGCGGTGTTGAAAAGCAGGTTCATGTTATAGGCATTGAAGGCGCTCTGCTGCTCATAATACGGCAGCAGACCCACCACGAACGGCTGCTTGAAGTTCGAGGCCAGACCGGTGATCGGGTCGAGGACGTTGAGCCCGGTCAGTGGATTCCGAGCGACGCCGATGGGAAATCGATCGTTCACGCTCTGGTAATTGTGGAGCGCTAGGCCCAACTGCTTGAGGTTGTTCACACACTGCATCCGCCGCGCCGCCTCGCGCGCCGCTTGCACGGCCGGTAGCAGCAGCGCGATCAGCACGGCAATGATGGCGATCACCACCAGGAGCTCGATCAGGGTGAACGCATCGCGTTGATTTGATTTCATGATCGGGGCCTCCTGAAAAGCGTCCCCGCGCTCACCTGGCGACTGGCAAGGTGCGGGCGACCCCCTTCGAGCGGGCGAGAGCGGGTGATAAAGCGTGGGGGACGGACAAGGAAAGAGAAGGTATGCGCTGGTGTGGTATGTCGGCTCTCTTCGCCCGCACTCGGCCAGAGAGCCCAATGATGGCATGCCGCGAACGGCACCTCCCGAGAAAGAGGTGGCGAAACGACGAGAGTGAGGTCATGGCGTCAAACGTCGACGCGACCCTCACACCTCATAATCCGACCACTCACGTTATCGTTCAGGCGGCCTTGACGCAAGAGTGGCGAGTCAAAGCCACGTCCTTCAAGCCTGACTCCGGAACCGCCGCCGATAGGCCGAAGGGGTCGAGCCAAGCTGCTGGCGAAAAGCCACGGAGAGATGCCGGGCATTGGTGAAGCCCGCGTGCTCGGCGATTTCGGACATGGAGAGCTCGGTGTCGGCCAGCATGTCCCGGGCGCGATCCAGGTGTACTCGGCGAATCTCCTCGGCGATCGAGCGATTGAGGAGCTTTCGAAACCTCCGCTCGAGGGATCGCCTGGAAACGGGCACTTCGCGAAGGATGTCGTCAACCTGGATCGGGCGGTGAACAACTACGCCGCGAACTGGGGGAACACGAGCATTGGCCTCTACCCCTACGGTGCCAACCCCAACCCGGGGCTCGACCCGGTCAAGGTCCTCAACGGCGTCCCCTTCGGCGGCGCTCCCTTCGGCGACATGAGTACCGCCGGCACCACCAAGTTCGCCGCCATCATTGACGGTCTCAGCAACACCCTGATGGAGTCGGAGGTCATCCAGGGCAAGGGCACCGTCGACATCCGAGGCTTCACCATCTGGGGAGACGCGTCAGGCTTCACAAGCTGGCTCGCCCCCAATAGCCCCCTCCCCGACGTCCTTTATGCCGCCAGCAAGTGCCAGTCCGGCCTCCTCAACAATCCCCCCTGCGTCGGCTACCAGACCTCGGACACCGACCCAAGTTACTATGGGTCACGGAGCCTTCACCCGGGCGTCGTCAATTCGCTCTTCTGCGACGGCAGCGTCAAACCCATCAAGAATTCGATCAACCTCTCCACCTGGCGCGCCCTGAGCACCACCCGCGGCGGGGAGGTCACCAGCAGCGACGCCTACTGAGCCTCCCATCCCCCGTTCGACCTCGACCAGAGGACCGCTACCGACCTCCGAACCGGCCGACACTTACAAAAAGGTGCGTACTTGCCCGGTCGAAAGCGGGACCTATCATTCCCCCCGTTCCGTCGTCATCACCGCTGGGAAAGGAGGGGTACCAATGTCAAAGCTTGATGGGAAGGTTGCTATCGTGACCGGCGCCTCCAAAGGGATCGGCGCGTCAATCGCCAAGCACCTGGCTGCCGCCGGCGCCTCGGTCGTCGTCAACTACGCCTCCAGCAAGGAGGGGGCCGACCGCGTCGTCGCCGAGATCGTCGGCCGCGGAGGGAAGGCGACCTCGGTCCACGCCGACCTCTCGAAAAAGGCTGACATCGACCGCCTCTTCGCACAGACGAAGGAGACCTACGGGCGGCTCGACATTCTGGTCAACAACGCTGGGATCTTCGAGTTCAGTCCTCTCTCGGGCGTAACGGAGGAGCATTTCCACAAACAATTCAATCTCAACGTCCTGGGCCTGATCCTCGCAACCCAGCAAGCGGTCGAGGCCTTCGGCGACAGCGGGGGGAGCGTCATCAACATCAGCTCGGCGGCCGGAATCTCGCCCCCGCCCAACGCCTCGGTCTATAGCGCCACCAAGGGGGCCGTCGACGCCGTCACCAAGTCACTCTCGAAAGAGCTGGGGCCGAAGAAGATTCGGGTCAATTCGATCAACCCCGGCATGGTTGAGACCGAAGGGGTCCACACGGCCGGATTCCTCGGAACCGACTTCCACAAAGAACACGTGAGCCAGACGCCGCTGGGGCGGATCGGTCAACCCGACGACATCGCCACCATCGCCGTCTTCCTCGCCTCCGACGACTCCGGCTGGATCACGGGCGAAACCCTCCTGGCTGCCGGCGGCTGGGCGGGGGCCTGAGCGACGGCCCGAGAACGGCTGAGAGACGGCCCCGTCATGCCGCCTCGCTCAAGGCTCGGCCTGGAATCAACACCTCACACCGACGGGTCGATTCCAGGCTGGGGCTTCTGCTCACGCAGACTTCCGCCACGTGCTCCGCGGTTGCCGCCGATGACGGCCGCAATCGTCAGCCCCAGCGCGCACGCCAGGAAGATCAAGCCATTGGGAGTTCGGCGAGTCCAGGCCGCCCAGGGCCAGGGGAGGCGAAAGAACGCGAAGTTCAGCGTGAAATAGAGCCAGGTCGTCAGAAGCAGGCCGGTCGAGGCCATGCGAGCGGCGCGTTGTCCCAGTCGCCCGCGCCAGGCGAGCGCCAGGGCGGTCACCAGCGCGAGCCCAAGCGGCACGCCAACCAGAAGGACCCAACCGAGGGGGCGGGACAGTTCGGAGTTCCGGTAGCAGAGTTCGAGCAGCGTCTTGCCCGCAATCGGTACCGCGACGATGGGTAAGGCGAAAAGATAAGGCCAGTATCGCCCCCCCACGATGCCCGGCAGGGCCAGCGCCGCCATGATCGGGCCGAACTCGAGGAAAACCGCCACCCCCTGAATCAGATGAAACTCTGCCCCGATCAGAAGGACGAGGTGGGCTACCACCATCAGGAGCTCCCACGGCGGCGCAATCGCCACCTCCTCGCTCCCGGCCTCAGCGGCGATGAGGCGACGATTCCACAACAGGCCGAGGGCCAGGCCCGCGCCACCGATCGCCCCGAAGGTGGTCTCCATCATGTTCCACCAGTTCGTATACGCCTCAACTCCGCGGAACGCCCCTGACTGGAACAACTCCCGGTTCCAGGCATGAAACGCCTGGATGCACTGACCGGCCGGGAACCCGATCGCCCCCGCCACGAAGCCTGCCAGAGCCATGTTGCGTGCGAGCCGATCGCCGCGTACCCATCGGGCATAGGCGGCCAAACCCAGCAGAGCAAACAGCAAGCCCCCCCAGACTTCCGGCCTCGGCTTCAATTCGGGCCCGGCCTTGGGCTGCCAGTACCAGTCGGCGGAGAAATAAATGCGGGGCAAGACGCGGTGGGCCGGGTCGAACGGTTGGTTCAGCACGCCCTGACCCAGCACGATCAGTCCCATCAGGGCGAGCAGCAACAACGCCATCTCGAGAGAACGCCACCGCTTTCCCCCCAGCCCGATGCCCAGGAAGGCCCCCGCGAACCCAAACCAGATCCCCCCTTTGATCGCGAGTCCGAGCATTCCCCAGCGGAGCGCTCCCCAGTGGCCGACCAAGATCGGGTTATGAGTCAACCCAACCGTCTGGCCGTACGTCATCGAACCGCCAAACGAGATCCCCAGCGCCGTCAGCGCCACCGCCCGCGCCCCCCGGAGCGACGACGCCCGAGGGACGAACAACAAGACCAGGGCAAAGCCCACGAGCACTCCGGCGATCATTGCGCCCGTTTCGTGCCCGTACTGCCCGCGAATTCCCCAGCCCATCCCACCAGCCATTCCCCCAACGACAACCGACCACCAGCCCGGTGAGAAATCAACAACGGTCCCCCCCGCTCCTTCATCAGCATTGCCGGGGGCCGCCGTCGAAGGGACTTCGGTTTCCGGTGAAGCCATGGTCATGGATGACGTCCTGTGATTGGTGCTCATATTGAGGACTTCTTGGTCGGACATCAGCCGAGCTGTCCCGCCAACGAACGAGCCAGACCCGTAAACACCCCGGCCTCGAAGCGCGGGGGCGTCACGTCTGCAACTCGCACCAGGGCAAACGAAGTCGGCCTCTCAATAGCCAAGAGCATGTGGACCCGTACGATAAGGAGCGACGCCGCCCAGAGCAAGCCACCAGAGTCCATCGGGCTAACATCGAAGGAAAGCAAAGAAGCCGTCAAAAAGCGGGGCTCTCGTGAATAACCGACTGTGTCATCTCTGAACGCCGGCTACACTTTGACACCCGTAGGACGTCTTGCGGAATGCGGCCACTCTCGATCCCAATGGGTGCATTTTTAATAGACATTTGCATCTTAAATGCATGACGATTTTTTTCGTTGAGGGGCACCGTACCATGTCCGCTAAACGGGCCTCCATCGCCCAGATGATGTTGGTCGTCGCTCTGGTCGGCATAAATTTGGGTACGGTGTGTGCGCTGCCGTCTGACGTGACCCGATTCCCCACGATCTGGATCTTCATGGGAGCGATCGATTTTCTCATTTTCTGGAAGCTGATACTTGCTCGATCACTTCGAGCCTTTCAGTACATGTTCCTGGTCGTCCTGGTGATGGCTTGGATCGCCCTCGCGAATCTCGTCGCCACCGAACGATTCCATCCTCTGAGTCTTCTGGTGCGATGGTATCCACAGGTCGCGAAAGGGAACTCGATCGGGATCCCGCTCGGTCCCATCGATATCGGCGAATTCTGGGTGACCTGCTCTCTCAGCCTTGCGTTGGCGTCTGGAGCCGGATCGGTTGCGGCATGGCTCGAGAAACGCCGGAACTGGGACATCGCGGCATTCTTTCGCGGGGCGTTCGTCGGGTTCGCGGTTGCCAATCTCCTGGCTCTTCTCGTCGGCGCAGCACGGGGGTGGGAAGTGATCCCTCAGCGACATTGGTTGGGCCGGTTGATCGTTGTGGCTTCCTGCGTACTCGCGGGGGGACTGATGGGCCTATCAAAGCTGAAGTCGACTCCCCTCGTGCATGACAACCTCTCCAGTTAGACCAAAAGCGAGACTTTCCATCTCCTTCCAGAGTTGAATTGGCGGGGCCATGACCAAGAGGACGAAGGTCAGGCCCACCAACGGGCGATCTGAAGCTCGTCAAGCATTCGACAACTCGGGCAAGTCGCCCCGAAAAAGGTAAGACTCTGCACGGAATCTGAGTGACAATTCAGGCCCGGTGCTCCGGCCACTGATTTTGCCAGACCTCCCAATTCCCCCATCGAACGTCTTCGTCCAACCCCTCCCACCTCCGAGTCATTGACAACGACACACGGGTCGCCTTACACTGCCCTTGAGATTGAATCTCAATCTCCACGGCGATGCCGCCAACTTCAAGGTTCTTCCACCGGTTGTTTCCATACCGACATGGTGGGCCTTCAAGCAGACAACCTCCCCCCGACTGATCAAGCTTTGGTCCGGCTTGATCGGGACTCTTCTGTTTGATGAACGATTCCATGAAACTGCAGACTTCTAGAGATCAACGACTCTCTCGCCACGCCTTCACGCTGATTGAGTTATTGGTCGTGATCGCGATCATCGCCGTCCTGATCGCGTTGCTCCTGCCTGCCGTGCAAGCCGCTCGAGAGGCCGCGAGACGAGCCCAATGCAGCAACAACTTCAAGCAACTCGGCCTCGCGATGCACAATTACGAAGGCACCCACGGCGTGCTTCCCTCGGGTCGCGCCAGTGCGCCTCTCGTTTGGTCGTCCCTCGCTATGTTCCAGCCGTTTCTCGAGGGGAACAGCGTCTTCAACACGTTGAACTTCTCGATCTCGCCGCTGGACGCAGGGAACTTGACCGGCGTCAGGACGACGATCTCCACATACCTTTGCCCGAGCGATTCTCCGACGCGAATCCATGCCGACTTCGGGCCCAACAGCTATGTCGCCAACGCCGGTACTGGACTGGCCAACGGCGGGAGTTTCCGCCCCACGGATGGCCCGGAGTTGGTGGACGGCCTCTTCTTCGACAGGTCGGCGGTCCGCTTCTCGGAAATCAGCGATGGTTTGAGTTCAACCGCGGCCTTCAGCGAGACGATCAGGGGGACCGGGAGCGACACGTCGGGAGCCAAGCCCGCCGATCCCGTCCGCCAGTACGCCCAGGGCGCGGCGAATACTCCGCTGACGGATAGCTTCTGCGCCGCGGTGACGACCTGGAGTGGTCTGCGGGTGCGTGAATGGGCGCGGGGCAGTTTCTGCTTCGCGACTTTCAATCACTACCTGACCCCAAACAGCAAGACACTCGATTGCACCTCGGGCGCAGTGATCGGACGTTTCGCGGCGCGAAGCTTCCACGCGGGGGGCGTCAATGTTCTGTTTGCGGACGGCCATGTCCGATTCGCCAAGGACTCGACCAATCTCGCGACATGGCGGGCCATTGCCACGCGCAACGGGGGCGAAGTGATCTCCGCCGATCAGTTCTAATCCCGGCGCCAGGAACCACCGCGGCACGGTTCAATTCGGGAGACTCGGCTTCGAGGCCATCCATGCGCCGGCTCGTTCTTTCCAGAATCCGATCTGTGATCGCCGACCATTCGCCCTGGGGAGTCCACTGTCATTCGCAAATCACTCCTTGTTCTTCACCGCTGGGTCGCCTTGGCGGTCGGCGTCTTCGTCTTCTTCGTCAGCCTGACGGGCGCGGCCTTGATCTTCGAGAACCAGATTGACCGGGCTCTCAATCCCAGGCTGTTCTATCTCGAACCCCACCGGGGCGAGCCCCTGCCACTGCAGCAGTTGCTGGACCATGTTCGGACCAGTTACCCCGAGAATCGGGTGAGCTCGGTCCGGCTTGCGGAGTCCGAGGGGCTGTCGTATCAGTTTCAGCTCAGCAAGCGGATCACCGTCTATGTCGATCCCTACACCAGCCGCATCCTCGGGACGCGCAGCATGGAGGAATGGGAAGTCGGGCTCGCCCGACGCCTGCATCTGCTCCACACCCGACTGATGGCGGGCCAGACCGGTGAATGGATCGTCGGCGCGATCAGCTTCTTGACGGCGTTGCTGGTCGTGACGGGCCTGGTCTTGTGGTGGCCCGCCTGCATCCTCACGATCCGTCGGCGCGCGTCCTGGAAACGCTGGAACTCCGACGCACACTACGCGCTCGGTTTCTACACGGCTCCCATCGCGCTGATCATGGCCGTCACCGGCGTGATCATCGCGTTCGGCGACATCGCGGACCCCGTGATCGATCGTCTGAACGCGGCACCGCCCCCACCACGTCCCACTCGCGTAGCGGCCACGTCAAACGCCCACCCAATCCGCCTCGATGAGGCCGCACAGGTGGCCCGTAAGACCATCCCGGGAGCGGCGTTGGTGCTGCTCTCGTTTCCGGACGGACCGCGGCCGATCGTGGCCCAGATGAAGCACCCCGAGGATCGCACACCGGCAGGCCGGAGCCGAGTGTTCCTCAACCCGTACAACGCCGAGGTCCTGCTGGTCGAGGACACCCACCACGCCGGGCTCGGGACCCGGTTCCACAACCTGAAGCGATCGCTCCACACCGGGGACATCTTCGGCTGGCCGAGCCGCATCCTCTATTCGGTTTGTTCCTTGATCCTGGCCTTCTTGTGGGTGACGGGCATGTTGATGTGGTGGCCCGCCTTTCGCTCTCGGCGCAGGGCTCGCCTCTCTCGGCGAACGAAAACGGCGTCAGAGACAGTAACAAGCGAGGTCATCGCCTCTCGAGACATCCTGTCCCCGCCGTGACCGGCGAGGCTGACAAAATCGCGGCACAAACGTCCGCCCAATCCGACCGCGGCCGTGACATCACCGTCTCAGCATCACTTGAAGGTGAACGTAAGCTTGACCAGCACGCCGTTCAACTTGTCCGTCCCTTGCTTTTCGGGGTCGTACCAGATGACGGCGGTCCCCTTCCCATCCAGGCCGATGAAACCCAGCGGCACGGCAGGGGATTCAAAGCGCTTACCGGGAATCTTGAGGACCTTGTCCTGCTGTTCGCTGGCGATCGACTCCATGCGGTCGATCAGGTACGACTGGGCGAACAAGGTGAGCTTCGTCAGGTCCAGGGTCAGGAGCGAACCGGTGCCCGGCTTGCACAGGCCCTTCACTTCCTGCTTGAAGATGAAGCCGGGGTTGAGGTCGAACGCCAGGCCCGCCCCCGCGGGAAGCGGCTTCAGCCCCTGCCTTTCGGCGAATGAGTTGAATCCCAGGCTCAAGATCCCGCCGGTGATGTCACACCAATCCATCGCCCCCTCTCCTGTCGAACGTACCGACGCCGAGGTGAAAGGCAGACCCGAGCCTCGCTCGCAATCCCCAAAAACACCTTTTGCATCAATATACGTCCAGGGAAGACCCTGTGACAGACAGGCGCGGCCGGATTGTGCTGGACGAGTTTGAGGCTTGCTCCTTCCCCCGATCGGGCCTGTCGGGCCGGTGGTGAGCGGGAGCTCGCTTGCGTGCTGCTCGCGGGGCCGAGAAACCCGAGCCGCCATGGGGCCGACGGCCCCTCGCCGCACCGCTCAACGGCGGCGGTGTTCCTCGGCGACGTTCACCGTGACCTGCGACCGCGATAGATCTTCGTAGGGCTGCATCGGGGCGACCTGGCGGTAGGGTGCCAGGTTGACCCACGACTCGGCCGAGGAGGGATGATCGAGCTCGGCCTTCACCACCTTGGCGATTTCCGCGCTGAAGGTGGTGGCCCCCTGGGCACTCAGGTGAACCGCGTCGACGAAGAGGTCGGCCGGATAACCCGAGCGCCGGGCGTCGATCACCACCGACTTCGGACACCTCGCCCGGACTCGGTTCGCCAGCGCCGTGAAATAGTCGTCCTGTCCCCCGGCCTCACGGGTGGCCTGGGTTGCCGGCGGCAGGGGCGGAAGCACCCAGAAGACCCGAAACTGGTAAGCCGCCGCCAGGTCGAGAACCCGCCCCAGATAGGCCTCGGTGAGTCGATTGGACCGGGACGCCGTCGAGGTGTCGGCGGGGCTGCTCGATGGGGTGGTCAGAGCGGCCGGCGCCACGTTCGAGGGAACGTTGGCCGAGATCATGAACGCGCCTTGGTTGACGCGCCAGTTCCGGAGTAGTGCCCGGTTCATCAGAGCCACCGTGCTCTTTTCCCCTCGAAGCGCACCGAGGACCTGCCCCCGGATCTCGTATCGATCCTTGCACGAGGTCAGGACCCGGGAGATCAGGGTATCCGCAAGGAACTCGCTGTCGCCGGCCACCCAGGCGAGATCCAACGTGTCGCGCGTATCGAGCAACTCGGGCCAGTTCCGCCGGTTGGCCGTGATCCCCTCGAACCGTTCGTGCTCCTTCTCAGGCGGGATCGAGGAATCCTGGCAATCGAGAAGGATCGCCTTGGGCCGAGCCCCGTTCTCGAGCGCGCGCCGGAGCACGAAATAGCTCGAGGGCAGGTGGCCGTTGAGCACCGCGAGGTTGAACACCGACCGACCGGTCTCCGTCGCGATCACGCGCGGAACGACGCCCAGTTTCATCATGCTCGTGCCGAGTGCGAGGATCTCGGCGTGCGCGGCCTTCGTGGCGGAGACTCCCTTGCAATACTGGAAGTTCATGGCCGCCGGGTCCGCGAATGACCTCTCGTGCCGGGAGAGCCCACGTTCGATCACGACGACCGCGAAGAGGAGTCCGATCACGCCCCAGGGAACCGGGCCGCGTGCTGACCGTTCCGGACGATCGTTCATTATCCAAGCTCTCCGTGAGATCCGGATCCTCTAAGGGCGGCTCGATGGCTCAAAACGTTCGGCCTGAAACCCCAGAGCGCTAGGGGAATCCGCGGGGGCTCCGCTTGATGGCAGGTCGCGCGCCGGCCCCGGGGTTGAGGACCTGGGCTCGACACCATCGGAAGCCCGCTTCGTCCGCATAATCGACACAAACCCAAGCAATCCGCCAATCTCATTCCGAGTTTTTTCGCCTTTTTTTCGTCGTGACCGACGCCCAAATGATAATTGGGGTCAACGAAACGATCTGGGTTAATATCGTCTCCGTCTCGAAGGCTCCGGGCCGGTTTGGAGTTCACCTCGCTCTTTGCCCCCGCGCTTTGTTAGGTTGGCCAGTGGCGATTGGCGCGTCCGGTCCGCGTTGGGGCTGGGCTCTTTGGGGTGCGGCGTGGCCGTTGTTGGCAGAGGATCCATGGCATTACTCAGTCTGCGGGATATCAGTCTGGCCTTCGGCGGGCCCCGGCTGCTCGACCAGGTCAGCATCCAGGTCGAGCGTGGGGAGCGACTCTGTTTGCTCGGACGCAACGGCGAAGGGAAGAGCACGCTGCTACGGGTTATCGAAGGGGAGATTCAAGCGGACGAGGGCGAGGTGATCCGCCAGAACGGCCTGCGCATTGCCCGGCTCCCGCAGGAAGTGCCACGGCAGCCCCTGGGGACAGTGGCCGATGAGGTGGCTGGTGGGCTCGAGGACTCGCCGGGTCCCGATTACCGGGTCGATACGATCATCTCGCGTATGGGCCTGGACGGCCAGGCCCGGTTCGAGGCGCTTTCCTCGGGAATGAAGCGCCGGGTGTTGCTGGCGAAAGCCCTGGTGGC
>Ga0182739_1003749_pt1 | contig 13034 bp, 11 predicted proteins | sample eDN5th30CBELigBY_FD_128873 | JGI IMG/M metagenome (GOLD analysis project Ga0182739, IMG submission 128873) | Enriched backyard soil microbial communities from Emeryville, California, USA - eDNA 5th pass 30_C BE-Lig BY (version 2) (version 2) | ecosystem: Environmental > Terrestrial > Soil >... | reverse complement strand
CGAGATGGACGTGTTCGGAGCCGTGAGCGGTCCGAAGGGCTTGTTCACCCCGGCGACGACCGGCTATGGCGGCGTATTCCTGATCTCCAAATCGTCGGTGAAAACCGAAGCGGATCTCCGCAAGGTGCTGAACTTCTTCGATAAGATTTCGGATAAAGATATGCAGATCATGATGAACTACGGCCTGGAGGGCGTACACTATAAGGTAGAGGACGGCAAGCTCGTGACCATCCTGACACAGGATATGCCGCAGGCGCCGGACGTGAATATCAAAAGCTTCAACCAGCTGTCCATCGGCGTGCCGAACGTGCTGGACACGGCCTTTAAAGCAGGGACACCGCTGCGGGCCAAAGCGAATGACGTGAAGGCGGCGAATGAGAAAATTATCGTGCCGAATCCCGGCGAGCCGCTCGTATCCGCGACCTATACGCAAAAGGGTGCGCAGCTCGACCAGCAGGTCGAAGACGCGCGGGTCAAATTTATCGTCGGCAAGCTCGACGAAGCGGGCTTCAAGGCCGAGATGGAGCTGTGGAAGAAAAACGGAGGCGAAGCTTACATGAAGGAAATGAACGATGCTTACGCTGCAAGCAAGAAATAGCATTCTGATATGTTTAAAAGACAGGCCGCCTGACGGGTTCAGGCGGCCTGAGTTTGTTGAGAAACCATATCAAAGCCTGCACTGTCCGGCTCCGCAGGTCAGACGGTATTCAGGCTCTGCCGCTTCTTGGTCTCCGGCTGCTCCGACGAACGGATCAGCTTGATCGTCAGCAGCCCGGTGAGCAGCAGCAGCGCGGAGATCAGCCCGATGACGCCGCCCCAGCCGAAGCCTGTCAGGAAGAAGCCTCCGGACCAGCCGACGACGCTGGACCCCGTATAATAAAACAGCAGATACAGGGAGGAGGCGTACGCTTTATGCTCCCGCGGAGCGATGCGTCCGACCCAGCCGCTGGCTACGGTATGTCCGGCAAAAAATCCGCAGGCAAACAAGATCATCCCTGCGATCATAAAGACGAGCTGTCCGGCCAGCGTCAGCAAAGCGCCCGCCAGCGACAAGCCGATCCCCCAGCCGATCAGCGCGGCCCGGGAATAGCGGTCGGCCAGCTTGCCGAACCAGACCGAGCTCCACGATCCGACGAGCTGGAAGACGAACAGGCAGCCAATGACCGCCTGGCTTAAGCCGTAAGGAGGCTGGGACAGCGGATAGCCGATATAGTTGAACAGCGTCACATACAGGCCCAGCATCAGAAAGCCGATCATATATAAGCTCAGCAGCCTGCTGTTGGCAAAGCCGCTTTTGAACCCTTCGGCCCAATGGCTAAACGAGATGCTTACCGGCTTGAAGTTGCGGGATTTCGGCAGGTACAGCCAGAAGCACGCGCTGCAGAGCAGGCTGAACAGGCCCAGGATCAGCATGGCGGCGTGCCAGTCGAACAAATCGGCCATCAGGCTGATGATGACGCGGCCTGCGAAGCCGCCGACCGCCGTGCCGGCCACATAAACGCCGATTACCCGCCCCAGGCTGTGGGGCTCGATCTCTTCGTTCAAATACGTCATCGCAATCGCCGGGAAGCCGGACAGGCTGATACCTTCCAACAGCCGGACGATCAAGAGCACATGAAAGCTGGTGCTGAATGAAGAGAGGATAGCAAGCACTGACGTGACGAACAGCGATACGCCCATCACGCCTCTGCGGCCCCATGCGTTCGAGAGGAGGGAGACGAACAGCATGCTTACGGCCAAAGTGAAAGTGGCGAACGAAATAATAAAGCTGGCCGTGGACGGGGAAACGTGGAACTCGCTCGCGAAGGTACCGATTAACGTTTGCGGGCTGTACAGAATCGCGAACGTAACCAGGCTGCCGAGCAGCATGCTGACCAGGGCCCGTCTATAGGCCCCGGTACCGATTTGAATATACTGCATGATGGAACGCCTCTTTTCCCAAATCCGAATAAGTAACGCAAGTGTACTCAGTCTACTCCTTGCAAACCTATACCGTCCAATTTATTATTGTTATAGAAATGATACCTTTTTGTAATGAATTTAAGGAGGCCGAGAGCATGGAGTGGCAGCAGCTGGAATATTTCCGCACCGTAGCCAAGACGGAGCACTTCACGAAAGCGGCGGAGCAGCTCGCCATTTCGCAGCCGGCGCTCAGCCGTTCGGTGACGAAGCTGGAGGAAGAGCTGGGCGTTCATCTGTTTGACCGGCTCGGCAGGTCCGTTCAGCTGAACCCGATGGGGAAGCTGTTTCTGAAGCGGGTGGAGCGGGCGCTGCAGGAGATTCAGGACGGCATCGAAGAAGTACGCCAGTTTCACGATCCGGATGCGGGAACGGTGTCGCTTGCATTTCTGATGACGTTCGGGCTGCATATTTTACCGGATCTGATCGGCAAGTTTAACCGGATGTACCCGAAGATCGAGTTTCTGCTGTACCAGAATCCGACGACGGTCATTTTGCCGCAGCTGCAGCACAGCGAGGTGGACCTGTGCATCGTAGGTCCGGTCGGGAATCAGCGGGGGCTTGTCTGGCACCGGCTGATCGAGGAGGAGCTGTTCCTGTATGTGCCGGCAGACCATAGGCTGGCCGATCGGGAGGCCATAAGTCTCCGCGAGGCGGCTGGAGAGCCGTTCATCTCCTTCAAAAAAGGCTACGGCATGCGCACGCTGACCGACGAATTTTGCGCCCAGGCGGGCTTCGTGCCGCGGATCAAATTCGAGGGCGACGACGTAGCCACCGCCGCAGGACTGGTCTCTGCCGGTCTCGGCATTGCGCTGATCCCGGCTTTCACCGGGATCGACGCCGGCCGGATCCGGCGGCTGCGCATTACCGGGCCGCGCTGCCGCCGGGAGATCGGACTGGCGTGGGTCGAGGACCGCAGGCTGTCGCCAGCGGCGGAGCGGTTCCGCTCGTTTATTATCGAGCAATTCCGCAAGCAACCGTAAGAAAGAGCTCCGGCAGCGCCCGGGAACGGGCAAAAGCAGGCTTGACACCTATAAATGATAATGATAATCTTTATCAATGAATACCATGTGCGCATCGGATCGGGGTGCTCTCGAATGAAAACATTGGAGAAAATTGAAACGTTTCTAGTATTGGCTGAATGCAGTTCGTTTATAGAGACGGCTAAGAGACTGTACTGCTCGCAGCCGACGATCAGCAACCATATTCAGCAGCTGGAGGAGCAATTTCACTGCAAGCTGTTCTATCGTAACGGCAAAAGCATTCAGCTGACGAAGCAGGGAGAGCTGTTCCTCCAATATGCCAAGCAGATTACCCATCTGTTCGAGGAAGCTGAAGTGAAATTGCAGCAGTCCGTCAATGAGGAAATATTATCGCTATATGCCAGCAGCTATATTGCAGGGTACTTTTTTCCCGACATCTTGGGCAGGTACCGGAGCGCTTATCCCAAGCAGGCGATGGAGATTCATACCTACTGCTACGAGGATTTGAAGAGCTCGCTCCAGGATGGCAAAACGAGCTTTGCTCTTATGCCGATCTACCCGGAAGACGAGTACATTCAGAAAAATTTCCAATCGACCATCCTGTTCGAGGACGAATTTCCTCTCATCCTGCCGCCGAATCACCCGCTGACCGGACGAAAAGCGGTGTACACGAGAGACTTGAACAACGAGACGCTGCTCCTGCCGCGCAGCCGTTATCTGCAGGAATATGTCGTGAATGAGTTCGAGCATAATGAGGTGAAGGCGCGTTTTTTGCAGATGAGCAACTTCGAAGTCATCAAGCAGGCGATCAAATCGCAGCTGGGCATCGCCTTCCTGCCTTACAGTGCGGCAGCCAGGGAGATCGAGAGGGGAGAGCTTGCCTGCCAGCAGGTGTCATCGTTTCGGATCAAGCGAAAGAATGGTTTGGTGGTACGTAAAAACACCCATTTAACCGATGCCGAGCTTCAATTTTTTCAAGTTGTCGAACGATATTTTGGTGCATAGGCAGGGTTCAGCCTGCAGACATACGAACATTTTCTTGCTTCGGCGAGGGAATGTTTTTTTATGGTTATTGTGCGGAAAAGCGGGCGGGACCCGCTAAAATCGGCATCAGGTTTATTTATTGAACCATTGGAAAATTAAATGTAAGCGTTAACACCGAAGCGTATCAAGCGCATGCCGAAAAAAGGAAATTTTAGTGAGATTGATATTCATTATCATTTGGAATATGATTATTTTGTCATTATTCGACAATATCTTTTTAACGATCCATAGGAGGTTAAAAGCATGTCTTTATCTTTTCGTCGTCACTCGATAAAGCTGGTTACTACGGTGCTTGTGGCTCTTTCCGTGCTGGCAGCAGGGTGCCAAACCGCGAAGCCGGAAGCAGACGGCAGTGCAGCCGGAGCGGCAGCAAGCAAGGAGCAGCAGGTCCCCGAATTGAAAATTGCGGTGCCAAGCGATGTAGGTCCGCTCAATTTGTACCTGAGCTCAGGCAATGAAAATATGCTGGAGCTGGTCTATGACAAGCTGTTCTCGCCGTCTCCTTTCGTCAAGGAGCCGCAGCCGTGGCTGGCGGAATCCGCCCAGCAGATTGACGATTTGAACTGGGTCGTGAAGCTTCGTTCGGGCATTAAATGGCATGACGGACAGCCCTTCACGGCAGAGGATGTGAAGTTCACATTCGAATATTACCGCGACGGCCCTTCGAACCGGTATACCCACCACGTCAGCGAGGTGCCGCGTATCGAGAAGATTGTGGCGGAGGATGCAAACACGGTGCGGTTTACGTGCGCTTACGCATGCCCGACCCTGCAGAACATTACGATGGCGGATCTGCCGATCCTGCCGAAGCATATTTGGGAAAAGGTTGAGAATCCGCGTAAATACACGGAGCTGCCGGTAGGCACCGGACCTTACCGCCTTGTCGAATACAAGCCGGACCAATATTACAAATTTGCCGCTAACGCGGATTATTTTAAAGGCAAGCCTGTGGTCGACAGCCTGGTCATGCCGGTGATCAAGGACCCGACGTCCATGTTCAATGCGCTGCGTTCCGGTGAAATCGATGTCGCCTCCAGAGGGGTGCCGCCGGAGCTCGTCGATTCGTTCAAGAAGCTTCCTAATATGAAGGTGGCTAATACGACGGAGCTGTCTTTGGTGGAAATTCGCGTCAATTACGAGAAGGAGCCTCTGAACCAGCCGGAGCTGCGTCAGGCCTTATCGCTGGCGGTCGACCGCAAAGCCATCACCGATACGGTGATTCTGGGCCAAGGACGTCCCGGACTTCAGGGCTACCCGCATCCGGACTCTCCGTGGACGAACCCGAATCTGAGCACGCCGTTTGATGCCGAGAAAGCGAAATCCTTATTGGAGCAGCTGAAATACATCGACCGCAACGGCGACGGCGTGAGGGAATCGGAAGACGGCAAGCCGCTTGAATTCTCGTTGAAAGTTACGGCAACGGAGCCTACGTGGATTCGTTCGGCAGAGCTTCTGAAGCAGCAGTTCGCCAATGTCGGCATTAAAACGAACGTTGAGGTGCTGGATGCAGCTACGATCGGGACGCTGGGCCAAACTCGCAAATACGATATGTATCTGAGCAACATCACACCGCATGGCGTCGCCGATCCGGATCAATTCGTCATGTCCCACCGTTCCGGCTATTTATGGACCAAAGGCCTGGCTTACCCGGAGATGGATGCGCTGACGGCCAAATGGATGGCCGAGCCGAACATCGAGAAGCGCAAGCAGATCTCCTTCCAAATGCAGGAGCTGTTTAACCGCCAGCCGACGAGCATCGTTCTGTACTATCCGAAGGAAAATTATGCTTACCGCGCAGACAAATATGACGGCTGGGTGGAATCCCCGGGGTATGGAATCGTTCATAAGTACTCCTTATTGCCTGCAGAGGTTAAAAAAGCGGCAACGGGAACGAAATAAGGACGGTGCGCGCCCATGGGTAACAATCCATCCTCAGGAAGAGGCATAAGCCGGTTCCTCTCCGGGCGGTTCGGCCGCAAATTGATCCAGTACGCGCTGGTGCTGTTTATTGCGCTTACGATTAATTTTGCTCTGCCCCGGCTTGCTCCGGGCGATCCGCTCATGTATTTCATGGGGCAGGAGGTCAACACGCTGACGCCTGAGCAGCGGGACCGGATGAACCGGGAGCTGGGGCTCGAAGGCTCCGTGTGGGAGCAGTACGGGGATTTCATGAAGGGGGCTGTCAGCTTGCAGCTGGGCAGCTCGACCAAGTATGGCAAGCCGGTGACGGAGGTATTGCGGGAGCGAATTCCGTGGACGCTGCTGCTGGTGGTGCCGGCCTTCGTGATCAGCCCGCTGCTAGGGATCATTGGCGGAGCCTATGCCGCCTGGAATCGAGGGAAGCGAAGGGACGTCCTGCTTCTTGCAGGCGTCCTTGCGCTTGAATCTACCCCCGGCTTCTGGGTAGGCATGCTGCTGATTGCCGTCTTCGCCGTTCGTCTGGGCTGGCTCCCTTCGTATGGAGCGGTGCCGCTCGTGCACAGCGATGATTTCTCCTACTACATCGAAATGGTTCGTCATCTGATCCTTCCGGTATCCACGATTACGATAGTAACGGTAGGGACGAGCTTTTTGCTGACGCGTTCCTCTATGCTCGATACGCTCGGACAGGACTATATCTACATGGCGGAAGCCAAAGGGGTCAGCCGCCGCAGGCTTATTTACCGGCACGCGCTGCGCAATGCGCTGCTTCCCGTGTATACCCACGTGACGATGAGTCTCGGCGTTCTGCTGAGCGGAGCGGTCGTCGTGGAGACGGTATTCTCCTATCCGGGGCTCGGACGGCTGCTCTATGAGAGCGTCGTTGCAAGGGATTATCCCATGATGCAGGGGGTATTTCTGATGATTACGATCGGAGTCATCGCAGCCAATCTGCTTGCCGATCTGACCTATCCTCTGGTCGATCCCCGCGCACGGTCGAGAAAGCAGGTGAAGGAGGCCGTATGAAGCGGAATATGTCGAAAAACATGGGTATCCTGGGCGCGGTCCTTCTCGGATTGATCATTATATTAGCCGTGGCCGGACCGGCACTTGTACCTTATAATCCAACGGAGCAATCGGGACTGCCCCTTCAGGCTCCCGGCGGGCAGCATCTGCTCGGCACCAACGATATGGGCCAGGATATTATGGCCGAGCTGGTGGAAGGAGCGCGGATCTCGTTAACAATCGGTATCGTCTCCGCATTTATTGCCACACTGATCGGCACGGTGCTGGGCCTCATCTCCGGCTATGGGCTGGGCTGGCTCGATGCCCTGATTATGAGAGTGGTCGATGTCAGCATGACGCTCCCGTTCCTCCCGCTCATGATCGTTGTGGGCGTTTATATGGGACCGAGCCTGTTCACGCAGATAGCGGTGATTACTTTGGTGATGTGGGCAGGCAAAGCCCGCGAAATCCGCTCGCAGGTTTTATCCTTGCGGAGCAGGGGGCCGGTGCTGGCAGCGCGGTCTATGGGCGCCGGTCACTTGTATGTGCTGAGGAAGCATGTGTTTCCAAGCGTTGTCCCGTTGATGATTCCTCAGTTCGTACGGGCCGTGAACACCTCCATTATGCTGGAATCGTCCTTGAGCTTTCTCGGACTCGGCGATCCGTTATCGAAAAGCTGGGGCAGCATCCTGTTCTATGCCAACGCGAGAAGCGCGTTTTTGACGGATGCCTGGCTTTGGTGGGTCCTGCCGCCCGGATTATGCATCGTCGTCACTGTGCTCGCCTTTTCCTTCATTGGCTACTGGCTGGAGGAAAGAGTGAGCCCGCGCCTGCGTGCCTATACCGGCGCTTTCTCCAAACTGGCTTCGGGCCGGTTCGGCAAAACGAAGAAGCCGAACCCCATCGCAGTCCGGCAGCCGGATGGAGCTTCGGCTGAGGTGCTTCGGGTGGAAGGTCTGTCCGTGCAATTTCCGCAGCCGGCGGGTACCGTTCGCGCCGTGGAAGCCGTAAGCTTTACGCTTCGGCGGGGCGAGGTGCTCGGCATCGTCGGAGAATCCGGCAGCGGGAAAACGACGATTGCAGCCGCCGTCATGCAGCTGTTGAAGCCTCCTGCAGAGATCTCGGGCTCCATCTGCTTTGACGGGAAGAACCTTGCACAGCTTTCACCTGTGGAGATGAATGAGCTTCGCGGCAGCCGGATTGCGCTCATTCCGCAGGCTGCGATGAATGCGTTGAACCCGGTCATGACGATCAAGTCGCAATTGGCTGAGGCGATGGTCTCGCACCGTTCCATAGGTAAGGCGGAGGTGCTGCAGCGGGTGAGTGAGGTGCTGGGCCAGGTTGGGCTCGACCCGAAATGGGGAGACGCTTATCCGCATGAGCTGAGCGGGGGCATGAAGCAGCGCGTCGTCATTGCGATGGCGCTGATCAACGGGCCCGACCTTATTATTGCAGATGAGCCGACCACGGGACTGGACGTGCTGGTGCAAACGGAAATCATTAAGCTTTTGGACGATTTGCAGCAGCGGCTGGGACTCGCGATGATCTTTATTTCCCACGACCTTCCGGTCGTCTTGAGGCTGGCGGACCGCATTCTCATTATGAAGCAGGGGGAAATGGTGGATGAAGTTACGGCGGAAGCGCTGACGGCTTCCACCGTGCATCCTTACACACGCCGGCTGATGGATTCGATTCCCAGATTAAGAGCGAAGAAGGCGGCTTCCGTATCATCTTTAACAGAAGCAGAGGCTGGAGGGGGAAGCTATGTCCGAATTTGACCGGCAGCAGTCCGAATTAGGGGATACAGACCTGCTGCAAGTAAGAAATGTAGACAAAACGTATCCGTCGGGCGCAGGCTCCGGCAAGGGGAAGGTGCTGGACGGCATCAGCTTTGATATCCGCAGCAATGAAACGGTCGGCCTAGTCGGGGTAAGCGGCGCGGGAAAAAGCACCGTCGGACGTATTTTGGCGGGATTGGAGCAGCCGGACGGCGGCAGCATCCGATTCGAGGGCCACGAGGTGCTGGCCTTAAAAGGGAGGCAGAAGAAACTAGCCCTGATGCCGCTTCAAATGATTTTCCAGGACCCTTATGAATCGCTATCACCCCGCATGACGATCGAGCAGCTGGTGTCCGAGCCGCTTGTCATTCAGAAAGTGGACGGCAAGGATAAGCAGGCGCGGCGGGAGCGGGTGCGGGAGGCGCTGGCCGAGGTATCTCTGTCCCCGGATAAATACATGAGCCGGTACCCGCATGAGCTGTCGGGCGGCGAACGCCAGCGGGTCGGGCTGGCAAGAGCGTTCATCTGCCGCCCGCGGCTGATCGTAGCGGATGAGCCGACCTCGATGCTCGATCCCTCGCTGCGGCTTGAATTGCTGGAGCTGATGAACGGGCTGCGCCGGCGCCATGGCACATCGTATTTGTTCATTACGCACGACATCGCTTTGACACGCCATTTCTGCGATCGGATGCTCGTATTGGATCAAGGCTCCATCGTCGAGTCCGGAAGCACGGAGCAGGTCATCGACCGGCCGGAGCATCCGTTCACGCAGCGGCTCATTCAGGCGCTGCTGGAGCTGAACCGGTTTTAATTACAAATGGAGAGGAGCGGCGTTAACTTATTATGAAAGATTTGCTGATGTTGAATTCGAGAAGCAATTTTGTGGAGGGGCGCGTGAACGACCCGCGCTTTCAGCATGATTTTACTATTATAGATGCTTACGATTTGCCGGGCTTCGATCTGACGCCGTACAAGGCCATGGTCGTTCCGGGTTTAATTGACCAGGAGTTTCTTTGGAAGGAGAAGGAGCTGATCAGGGAATTTCTCGACAGCGGCAGAGTGCTCGTATTCAGCGGACACCTGTTCCGCCCGTGGCTGCCCGGCGCTTCGAGCTTCGTTCCGCGCACGATTCGCAGCTACCACGATTATGTCGTATCGGTCCGTCAGCCGCATCCTGTCTTTGAAGGCGTCAAGCCGGAGGACATGACCTTTAATAAAGGAGTTGCCGGATTTTTTGCCAGGGGCCATCATCCTGCGCCCGAGGGAGCTGAGGTGCTGCTGACGCTGCCGGACGGAGAGCCGATCGTTTATATCGACCGCAGCAGCACGAAAGGGACGATTTTCGTTCATTCCGGCAACGACTTGTTCGGCTATATGAGCTCGGAGAGCACGTCCCGGCGCATCGGGCCGCAGCTGATCCGGTGGATCCGGGACGAGCATGAGCAGCTTCAGGCAAAGGGGGAAGCGGTATGAGAAAAATAGGCGTCATTTACGGAGGCTGTGTTCAACACCACCGGACCTACAACGAGCCGAAATATAACCGTTATTTCCAGGAGCTCATCTATTTGCCTGAGTTTGCGGAGGCCTCGCTGGAGGGGTTCGACGTGCTGCTGTTCCCTTCCCAGCTGCATCAGGGGCTGGTCGCACAATCCAAAGAGAAGATCCGAAAGTTTGCCGAGAACGGCGGCACGATTGTCGCTTTCGGTCCGCAGGCGCACGAATGGCTGCCGGGGCAGAACTGGGAGTTCAGGCCGACCAATTTTTGGTGGTGGCTTGAGAAGGATGCGACAAGCGGACTCGTTCAGTCCATGCCGGAGCATAATCTGTTCGAATATATTACGCTCGAGGATGCCACCTGGCATTACCACGGCGTCTTTTACCCTCCTCCAGGCTCGGAGGTGCTCATTGAAGTCGAGGATCGGGGGGCCATTCTGTACATTGACAAGGTCAGCACGGCGGGAAGCCTCATCGTAACCACACTGGATCCCGATTTCCATTACGGCTCGTATTTTATGCCGGCGACGGAGCGGTTTCTGGACGGGTTCCTTCCATGGCTGGCCGAAGGGAACTGGTAATGCTCCGGATTCAAGATTTGACCAAGCGTTATGGAGAGCATACGGTGCTCGACCGTTTGAACCTGCACTTGGAGCAAGGAGAAACCGCATTTCTGCAGGGACGCTCAGGCTCGGGCAAAAGCACGCTGCTGAAGCTGCTGTACAGGGAGCTTGCCGATTATACGGGAGAAATCCGGCTTGGCGGCCAATCGATCCGGGAGCTGCCAAAGCATGAGACCAGACGCAGGGTCGGCGTCATCTTTCAATCGTTTGAGCTGCTGGAGCGCAAGACGATATTGGAAAATGTAATGCTGGCCGGTGAAATCGCCGGGCGCAGCCGGAGGGAGCTTGAGCCGGAAGCCTGCCGCTTGCTGGAGCGGACCGGCCTTCGCGGCAGGGAGCAGGCTTACCCCGGCGAGCTGTCCGGCGGCGAGCAGCAGCGGACCGCTATCGCCCGTGCGCTGCTGAATCGTCCGGGGCTTTTGCTGGCCGATGAGCCTACGGGCAATTTGGATACGGAGACGGCGTTGGAGATGCTTCAACTGCTGACGTCGCTGCAGCAGGAGGAGGGCATGACTATGCTGATCGTCACCCACTCGGAGCGGCTGACGGAGGCATGTCCCGCCCGGATGCTGCGGATGGAGCAGGGAAGGATTCTGGAGTCATGAGTATGCTCAGCTATTATATGAGGGAAGCGCGGGAGGGGCTGCTGCGGAATGCGGGCGCGGGACTTGCCGCTGCGGCGCTGGTTGCCGTTGCTATGACGCTGCTCGGTGCGATGCTGCTGTTCCGCTCCGGTCTTAGCGACCTCCGGGGCTTCCTGGAATCGCAGGTCAGTATGAAGGTGTACGTGAGCCCTGGGGTGGACCCTCGGGAGGCGGCCCGTATATTGGAAGCCCGCAGCTTCGTCAAATCGGTCCAGGTGGAGACGAAGGAAGAGATGCTTCAGAAGCTGGCGGCTTTCTTCGAAGGCAAGGAGCAGCTGCTCGACAGCTTCAAGCAAAGCGGGCTGCCGGACGCCATCCGGCTGGAGCTGCGCGACCCCGCTCAAGCGGAAGCCGTCGCCGGTCAGCTGCGGGGGATGAGCGGCATTATGGAAGTCATTTATCCGCAGCGGTATGCGGAAACGGTGCTGCAGCTTACGCGGCAGCTGAACCGGTACGGTACGGCCGCATTCGTGTTCTTCGCCGCCGTCTCGTTCCTGACGGTATTTCTTGCGATGCACCTTTCGTTGTACCAGCGGCAAAAGGAAATCCGGGTCAAGCTGCTGCTGGGCTCGAATCCGGCTCATGTGCGGGGGCAGTTTCTGTTCGAGGGCGGGATTATCGGCCTGCTCGGGAGCTTGGCGGCTGCCGCCGCGCTGGATATGCTGTACCGGTCCATGCTGTTTCCGCTGGAGCGGCAGTTCCGCGCGGTATTTCATTTGACGGGTACAGGGCTGTACGGCGTTGAGCTCGCTGTGGCTGCTGCAGGCACGGTCATCGGGGTTGCGGCCAGCTTTGCATCCACCCGAAAGCTGATGAAAGATGGCTAGACGGACCGCAGTATGGGTTCTGCTGCTGTGCTCGCTGCTCTCGGCGTATGCTTATGCTCATCTGACCGGAGCGTTCGCCGACTACCTGGTGACCGTGCATGACGAGCAGACGACCAACAAGCTCAAGCAGGAGATGGCGAAGACGAAGGAAGAGATCGAAGCGCTGTCGCCCCGCGTCGATCAGCTGGAACGCCAGTATGATGCGAACCGGCAGACGGCCGTTAACAAGCTGAAGCTGTACTATGACCAGGGGCTGGACACCTGGATGTCTCTGCTGCTGCAAAACGAAGCGCTGGTCGACGTATTAGGCAATCAATGGCTGGCGGAGCGCCAGCTGGAGTCGTATATGCAGGAGCTGAACCGGCTGTATGCGGAATTCAGCCAGCTTAAGGTGACGAAGGCATCGCTGGAAGGCCACGAGCGCCTGCTGTCGATCATTGAAGAGAATCTGCAGGCGAGGTATCAATTTCTGGCGGATAATCCGGATGTAGCGATCGACCAGCTGGCCAATTATTTGGATATCGATTGGATGTCCGAGGTGGAGAAGCCGCTGATCCAAAGTCTGGAGCAGGACCGCTCGCTGACGGAAGGCCGGCTGAGCCAGTGGGCAGTCCCGTACGCAGAGGCTTCCGGCGCCCAATCGTACAAGCTGGAGGAGCAATGGCTTAACGGGAACAGCGCGCTGTCGTACTTCTTCCGCTCGGATCACGTGTATGTCGTGTATACGAAAAAGGACATTCATGTCATTCTCATAGGT
>Ga0182739_1003748_pt1 | contig 13041 bp, 8 predicted proteins | sample eDN5th30CBELigBY_FD_128873 | JGI IMG/M metagenome (GOLD analysis project Ga0182739, IMG submission 128873) | Enriched backyard soil microbial communities from Emeryville, California, USA - eDNA 5th pass 30_C BE-Lig BY (version 2) (version 2) | ecosystem: Environmental > Terrestrial > Soil >... | reverse complement strand
CGTGGGGCTGCGCTGGCTCTCCTCCAACCTGGGCGAGGGCATCATCTATGACCTGCGCACCGCGGTGTTCGACCACGTGCAGAAGATGCCGATCGCGTTCTTCACCCGGACCCGGACCGGAGCGCTGGTCAGCAGGCTGAACAACGACGTCATCGGCGCCCAGGCCGCCTTCGCCGGCACCCTGTCCGGGGTGGTGAGCAACGTCGTCGCGCTGGCACTGACGCTGGTGGTCATGCTCAGCACCTCGTGGCAGGTGACCGTGCTGGCGCTGGTGATGCTGCCGGTGTTCCTGATCCCGGCCCGCCGCATGGGTGCCAGGCTGGCCTCCCTGCGCCGCGAGGCCGCCGACCACAACTCGGCGATGAGCACCCAGATGACCGAACGGTTCTCCGCCCCCGGGGCCACCCTGGTCAAGCTGTTCGGCCGCCCCGACGCCGAGTCGCGCGAATTCGCGGTGCGCGCCGCCCGGGTCCGGGACATCGGCATCAAGACCTCGATGCGGCAGTACCTCTTCGTCACCGCGCTCACCCTGGTCGCCGCGCTGGCGCTGTCGCTCGTCTACGGGCTCGGCGGCGTCTATGCGCTGCGCGGACAGCTGGCCGCCGGCGACGTCGTGGTGCTGGCCCTGCTGCTGACCCGCCTGTACGCGCCGCTGACCGGGCTGGCCAACGCCCGGGTGGAAATCATGAGCGCGCTGGTGAGCTTCGACCGCGTCTTCGAAGTCCTTGACCTGGTCCCGCTCATCCGCGAAAAGGAGAACGCCGTCGCGGTGCCGGCCGGTCCCGTGGGCGTGCGCTTCCGCGACGTGGACTTCGGCTATCCCAGCGCCGACAAGGTGTCCCTGGCCTCGCTCGAGGAGGTCGCCATGCTGGACAGCCGGGACGGGCAGCAGGTCCTGCACGGCATCGACTTCGAGGTCGCCCCCGGCCAAACGGTCGCCCTGGTGGGCTCCTCGGGCGCGGGCAAGTCCACCATCGCCCAGCTGCTGGCGCGCCTGTACGACGTCGATTCCGGCGCCGTGGAACTGGCCGGCACGGACGTGCGCTCGGTGTCTTTCGCCTCGCTGCGCTCCACCGTCGGCATGGTCACCCAGGACGGGCACCTCTTCCACGAGACCATCCGCGCCAACCTGCTGCTGGCCGACCCGGACGCGGACGAGGCCCGCCTCTGGGACGCCCTGCGCCGGGCCAGGCTGGACGCGCTGGTCCGGTCCCTGCCGGACGGGCTGGACACCATGGTGGGGGAGCGGGGCTACCGGCTCTCCGGCGGCGAACGCCAGCGCATGACCATTGCCCGGCTGCTGCTGGCCTCCCCGCGCGTGGTCATCCTCGACGAGGCCACCGCGGCCCTGGACTCGACCAGCGAGGCCGCCGTCCAGGCGGCCCTGACGGAGGCGCTCGAGGGGCGCACCGCCGTCGTCATCGCGCACCGGCTCTCCACCGTCCGGTCCGCGGATGCGATCCTGGTGGTCGAGGACGGGCGGATCGTCGAGCGCGGCACCCACACGGGACTCCTCGCCGCGGGGGGACGCTACGCCGAGCTGTACCAGACCCAGTTCGCCGACCCGACGGGAACGCCCGCCTGACGCCGGACCCCCGGGGGCCGATCCCTAGCGGCCGAGCAGTTCGGGCAGCACGTGCTCGCGCAGCAGCGGGGCGATGTCCGCGCGGGCCAGCGCCGCCTCCGGGTGCTCCCAGACCATCTCCTCCAGCTCGGCGGCGACCCGGGGCTCGCCGCGCAGCGGGGCGCCGAACAGGTGGGCGTCGATGAGCGTGTCCGCCTCGTTGGCGGCCGGTCCGGTCCACGTCCCCAGCGGCTCGAGCTCGGCGGCCGGAACCCGCAGGCCCAGCTCCTCCTCCAGTTCACGGCTGGCCGCCGCGGCGGGTGACTCGCCGGGCTCGGGCTTGCCGCCGGGCTGCATGAACATGGCCGTTCCGCGCTTGCGGACCAGCAGGATGCGGCCGGCGGGATCGAGCAGGCGGACGGCTGAAACGGTGAGGATCGAAGGCATGTGCCCACCCTAGCAATCCGTCATTTGTCGGACACTTGACGGAGTTGGTGGAGCGCAGTCACTTGAGCCTGACCGGGGAATTTCCCGCGCGCAGAATGGCTCAGGGCGCCCCCGGACCTGATAGCTTTACAAGCAATCGACAACTATCTGGAGACGACATGCAGCGGGGCACCAACCTAGGCCGGCTCGGAGATTTCAACCAAGCGGTGATTTTCGAATCCATCCGCCGCGCCGCGGACGGGGTCAGCCGCGTCGAACTCGCGGAATCGACGGGCCTGTCCCCGCAGACCATCTCCAACGTGGTGCGCCGCCTGCTTGACGAGGGCCTGGTCCGCGAAGACCGCACCGTCGTTTCGGGGCCGGGCAAGCCGCGCACGGTCCTGGAACTGGAGGCCGAGCGGCTGCTGAGCCTGGGCATCCATGTGGACCCCGGAATGGTCAGCGTGGTCATGCTCGACCTGCGCGGGGACGTCGTGGTCTCCACGCGGGTCGACGAGCCCTCCCTTGAAGACCCGGAACGCTCGCTGGAGGCGATGGCCACGGCCGTGGAGGAGCTGATCGAGGCCTCCGGGCGGCCCCGCGAGCGCATCCTCGGGGTCGGCGTCGTGGCCCCGGGCCCGATGGACCGGGAGCGCGGTTTCCTGGCCGCGCCGCCGCTGCTGGACGGCTGGGACTGCGTGGAGGTCGTCGAACCGCTGCGCAGGCGGCTGGGCATGGACGTCCTGCTCGAGAAGGACACGATCGCGGCCGCCATCGCGGAACTGTGGAAGGGTCCTGACCACGGGCGCGACAACTTCCTTTTCATGTACATCGGGGCGGGTATCGGGGCCGGCATCGTCGTCAACGGCGAGGTGCTGCGCGGGGTGAGCAACAACGCCGGCGAGGTGGGGCACTTCTCCGCCGGCATGGAGTTCGTCGAGGACGGGGCCGAGCCGTGCCGGGAATGCGGGAGGCTCGACTGCCTGGCCGTTGCCTTCTCCTTCGCCCGGCTGGCGGGCGCGGCGCGCCGGCGCGGGATCGACCTGCCGGAGGAACTGGACGCCACCGTGGCCGGCCGCGCCGCCGGGATGAACCGCCTCGTCGAACTGGCCCTGGCCGGCAACGGGGACGCCGCGGAGCTGATCGGCGGCGGCACCCGGATGGTTGCCCAGGTGGCCATCCGCCTGGCCAACGCCCTGGACGTCGACAAGGTGATCTTCGGCGGCCCGCTGTGGTCCACGCTGGATGGCCGCCACCTGGACACCGTGGCCGGGGACATCAATGCCGGGTTCGTCGCCCGGGACCTGCACGGGATCACGGTGGTGAGCTCCGACCTGGGGCACCAGGTCGGAGCCATCGGAGGCGCGTGCGCGGTGATGGACGCGCTGCTCTCCCCGAAGGCCAGCGCGCTGCTGCTGCGCTAGCCCAGGAGCCGGAGAGTCCGTAACAAAGCGGAGAAAACCGGATTCAAGCCAAGGAGTATAGCGTGGCCCGCGTCACATTCTGACACCCGTCGAAATAGTTGTTCACCGGGTTGACTCCCTAATTCGAATGGCTTTAGATAATACGTATTGGTTCTGCGGTATCCGAACTGCCCATCAGGGGTCGCGTGCGAGTCTCAGGGGCCGCCACCGGATTGATGGGGGAACGGCGGTTCGGCTGTCGGGGGACAGGACCAATTCCGGCCGTCGTGCCGGAGTGAGTTGGGGATGTTTAAAGGGAGCCGTCCTCGCCACTCCGGCCGGCGGCCCTTTTTGTGCCCGAAGGCTTCCGGCGGGGTGGGGACCGGTCCCTGTGGTGCCCCTGACCGGAATCGAACCGATGGCCTACCCTTTAGGAGAGGGTCGCTCTATCCTACTGAGCTACAGGGGCGCGCCCGCGTGCGCGGACCTTCCCCATAGTAATCACAGCCGGGCCCCTGCATCCAACCGGCACGCGCGCGTCAGCCCTGCCCGGCCTCCGCCCACTTCTGCCGGAAGGTCCGGCCGAAGGAGGCCAGCAGCACGACGGCGGTGACGGCCACCGTGGTGAACAGCAACACCCAGCCCGTCACGGTGAGGACGCTGGCCGCCGCGACGGCCCCGGCATCGACGGGGGATCCCGCCGCCGGGTCCAGCAACGCATCGATGGCCGCCTGGCCCCAGAGCCGGACCACGGCGAAACCCAGTGGCACCGCGAACAGCGCCCAGCGCAGGGCCCGGTGCCGCACGTGCAGGGCGATCGCGAGCAGGGCCGCGCCGGACAGGAACAGCGTGAACAGCGCGCCGGCGGTCTTGTGCACGTAGTTCAGCTGCCCGGCCGCGTCCGCGTCCATCGCCGCCCGGAGCGCCTCGATGTGGGCGGCGTCGAAGCCTCCGACGAGCTGGTCCGGCATGGCCAGTCCGGCGGAGAGGTCGGTCATCTGGTTCAGCACCAGCAAGTGGTAGTACCAAAACAGCAGGATGGCCGCGCCGAAGCCGGCCAGCAGGATCAGGCCCGCGTTCGACGCCGCCTGCCTGGGCGTCTGCTCGGCCGGCGCGGGGCTGCGCGGACCAGGGGGCTGTTGCCGGACGGGGGGCTGCTGCGGGGGTGCGGGCCGCTGCCGGGTGGCCGGCGTCGAACGCCGCTTCTGCTGGGGGCGGCGCTTGCCTGGCTTCCTGGACACGGTCCCGATCCTAGCGGCCCGGCGCCGGGGGCCGGAGCGGCACTGGCGCCGAACCGTAGACTGGAAGGACCATGGATTTCCTCTTCGACGACTTCACCGCCCCGGCCCGCCGTCCCGCGTTGCCCGATGCCGCCGCGCTGCTGGACGGGCTGAACCCGCAACAGGAGGAGGCGGTCAAGCATGCGGGATCGCCGCTGCTGATCGTCGCCGGCGCCGGCTCCGGCAAGACCCGGGTGCTGTCCCACCGCATCGCCTACCTGTTGGCCACCGGCAGGGCCCGCCCGCACGAGATCCTCGCGATCACGTTCACCAACAAGGCCGCCGCGGAGATGCGCGAGCGCATCGGGGCGCTGGTCGGGGACGCCGCCGACCGCATGTGGATCTCCACCTTCCACTCCTCCTGCGTGAAGATCCTGCGCCGCGAGGCGCCGGCAGTCGGACTGAAGTCGAACTTCTCCATCTACGACTCCGCCGATTCCCTGCGGCTGGTCACCCTGGTGGCCAAGGGGCTGGACCTGGACCCGAAGCGCTTCAGCCCCAAGGCCATGCAGCACAAGATCTCGGCGCTGAAGAACGAACTGATCGATGACGAGGACTTCGCGTCCACGATCTCGGGGACCGACCCGTTCTCCTCCGCCGTGGCCTCCGTCTACCGCGGATACACGCAGCGGCTGCGCCAGGCCAACGCGATGGACTTCGATGACCTGATCGCCCAGGTGGTGCACATCTTCCGTGCCTTCCCCGCGGTCGCCGACTCCTACCGGCGCCGGTTCCGCCACGTGCTGGTGGACGAGTACCAGGACACCAACCACGCCCAGTACGCCCTGGTGCGCGAACTCACCGGCCCCGACGGACAGACCCCGCCGGGCGAACTGACCGTGGTGGGCGACTCCGACCAGTCCATCTACGCCTTCCGGGGGGCCGACATCCGCAACATCGTGGAGTTCGCCAAGGACTACCCGGATGCGGAGACCATCAAGCTGGAACAGAACTACCGCTCCACCCAGAACATCCTGTCCGCGGCCAACGCGGTCATCTCCCGCAACCCGGACCGGCCGGAGAAGCGGCTGTGGACCGCGGAGGGCGACGGAGCGGGGATCGTCGGCTATGTCGGCGAATCCGAGCAGGACGAGGCCCGCTGGATCGCCGACGAGATCCTGAGGCTCAACGACGAGGAAGGCATCCGCCCCGGCGACGTCGCGGTCTTCTACCGCACCAACGCCCAGTCCCGCTCCCTGGAGGAGCAGCTGATGCGGGTGGACCTGAAGTACAAGGTCGTCGGCGGCACCCGCTTCTACGACCGCAAGGAGATCAAGGACGCGCTGGCCTACCTGCGCGTGCTGGTCAACCCGGACGACGACATCAACGTGCGCCGCATCCTCAACGAGCCCAAACGCGGGATCGGGGACCGTGCCGAGTACGCCGTCGCCGCGCTCGCCGAACGCGAGCGCAGCAGCTTCATGGCCGCGCTGCGCCGGGCCGGGGACGCCCCCGGGCTGGCGACCCGCAGCCTCAACGCCGTCGCCGCCTTCGTGAAGGTGATCGACGACCTGGCCGTCGTGGCCGAAGGCTCCGGCGCCGCGGCCTCGCTGGAGGCCGTGCTGGAGCAGACCGGCTACCTGGAGATGCTGCGCAAGAGCGAGGACCCGCAGGACGAGTCCCGGGTGGAGAACCTGGCGGAACTGGTGGCGGTGGTGCGCGACTACGAGCGCGACAACCCCGAAGGGTCGCTGGCCGAATTCCTGGAGCAGGTCTCCCTGGTGGCCGACGCGGACCAGATTCCCGCGTCCCCCACCGACGAGGAAGGCGCGGAAATGGCCCGGCGGGAGGGCGTGGTCACCCTGATGACCCTGCACACCGCCAAGGGCCTGGAGTTCCCGGTGGTGTTCCTGACCGGCATGGAGCACGGGATCTTCCCGCACCAGCGCTCCATGACGGATGAGAAGGAACTCGCCGAGGAACGCCGGCTGGCCTACGTGGGACTGACCCGTGCCCGCAAGCGCCTCTACGTCACCCGGGCCGAGTACCGCAGCCTGTGGGGCCAGTCCCAGTACAACCCGGCCAGCCAGTTCCTCGAGGAGATCCCGGCTCCGCTGATCGACTGGAAGCGCGAGGGCCGTGCCCGGGCACCCCTGGGCGGGTTCGGGGGCTCGCTGCAGCGCGACTTTGCGACCAGCCGCTACGACAAGGGCTCCTACTGGGGGTCCGGGACCGGCGGGCGCCGCGCCGGCGACGCGGAAACGGCGACGCTGAGCACCGCCCCGACCGCCCGCGCCGCAGGACGCGTCCAGCCGCAGAAGGAGATCATCGCCCTGTCCGTCGGCGACAAGGTCGGCCACGCGAGCTTCGGCGACGGAGTGGTCTTGGCACTTGAGGGCGCCGGGGACAAGATGGTGGCGAAGGTGAAGTTCGGGGACGCGGAAAAGCGCCTCCTGCTGCGCTACGCGCCGCTCACCAAACTGGCCTAGCGCGCGGGGCAGGCCCTTTCGTGTCGACTTCGTCGCCACGCAGGGACCCTGCTGCCCCGCGCTTGGGCGGCCCGGAAGGAGCGGGGGCGCCCCTGCCCGCACGGCCTTTGCCTGCCCAAAAACCGCGGTTTTCCGCGGTTTTTCCAGGTTAAGTCTCTACCTTTTGTAGAACTGTGCGCTTCATCACGAAAGGGATACTCTGAATGGGGCGCCCAGCGCCTAGGGGCTAAAGTTCCCCATGGAGCCGCCGGCCACCGCCGGCACCCTCCGCAGTCAAGAACTACTTCGACGTAGAAGGACACAAGCACGTGGACCTGTATGAGTACCAGGCGCGCGATCTGTTTGAGGCACACGGCGTTCCCGTGCTTGCCGGCATCGTGGCGTACACCCCGGAAGAAGCCAAGGTCGCTGCCGAGAAGATCGGCGGCGTCGTTGTGGTCAAGGCGCAGGTGAAGGTCGGCGGCCGCGGCAAGGCCGGTGGCGTGAAGGTCGCCAAGAACGCGGACGAGGCCTTCGAGCACGCCTCCGCCATCCTCGGCATGGACATCAAGGGCCACACCGTCAACAAGGTCATGATCGCCCAGGGCGCCGACATCGCCGAGGAGTTCTACTTCTCCGTGCTGCTGGACCGCGCGAACCGCAACTACCTGGCCATGTGCTCCGTCGAGGGCGGCATGGAGATCGAGCAGCTCGCCGTCGAGCGCCCCGAGGCCCTCGCCAAGGTCGCCGTCGACCCGCTGGTGGGCATCGACCAGGCCAAGGCCGAGGAAATCGTCGCGGCAGCCGGCTTCTCCGCCGAGCTGGCCCCGAAGGTCGCCGACACCATCGTCAAGCTCTGGGACGTCTTCAAGAAGGAAGACGCCACCCTGGTCGAGGTCAACCCGCTGGTCCGCACCGGCGCCGGCGACATCATCGCCCTGGACGGCAAGGTCTCGCTGGACGAGAACGCCGACTTCCGCCAGGCCGGGCACGCCGCGCTCGAGGACAAGGCCGCCGCCGACCCGATCGAGATGCGCGCCAAGGAACTGGACCTGAACTACGTCAAGCTGGACGGCGAGGTCGGCATCATCGGCAACGGCGCCGGCCTGGTCATGTCCACCCTGGACGTCGTCGCCTACGCGGGCGAGAACCACGGCGGCGTGAAGCCGGCCAACTTCCTGGACATCGGAGGCGGCGCGTCCGCCGAGGTGATGGCCAACGGCCTGGACATCATCCTGAACGACTCCCAGGTCAAGTCCGTGTTCGTGAACGTCTTCGGCGGCATCACCGCGTGCGACGCCGTCGCCAACGGCATCGTGAAGGCCCTGGAGATCCTGGGCGACAAGGCCACCAAGCCCCTCGTCGTGCGCCTGGACGGCAACAACGTCGAAGAGGGCCGCCACATCCTGGCCCAGGCCAACCACCCGCTGGTGACCCTGGCGCTGGGCATGGACGAAGGCGCCGACAAGGCCGCCGAGCTGGCGAACGCCTAAGGATTCAGGGGAAAAGAACATGTCTATCTTCATCAACAAGGACTCCAAGGTCATCGTCCAGGGCATCACCGGCGGCGAGGGCTCCAAGCACACCGCGCGCATGCTGCACGCCGGCACCAACATCGTGGGCGGCGTGAACGCCCGCAAGGCCGGCACGACCGTCACCCACGGCGACAAGACCCTCCCGGTCTTCGGCTCCGTCAAGGAAGCCATGGCCGAGACCGGCGCCGACGTCTCGATCGTCTTCGTGCCGCCGGCATTCACCAAGGACGCCGTGGTGGAGGCCATCGAAGCCGGGATCGGCCTGGTCGTGGTCATCACCGAGGGGGTCCCGGTGCAGGATTCCGCCGAGTTCTGGGCCCTGGCCCAGTCCAAGGTGGACGCCGACGGCAAGCAGGTCACCCGCATCATCGGCCCGAACTGCCCCGGCATCATCACTCCGGGCGAGTCCCTGGTCGGCATCACCCCGGCCAACATCACCGGCAAGGGCGGCGTGGGCCTGGTCTCCAAGTCCGGAACCCTGACCTACCAGATGATGTACGAACTGCGCGACCTGGGCTTCTCCACCGCCATCGGCATTGGCGGCGACCCGGTCATCGGCACCACCCACATCGACGCCCTGGCCGCATTCGAGGCGGACCCGGAGACCAAGGCGATCGTGATGATCGGCGAAATCGGCGGCGACGCCGAGGAGCGCGCGGCCGAGTTCATCAAGAACAACGTCACCAAGCCGGTCGTCGGCTACGTGGCCGGCTTCACCGCCCCGGAGGGCAAGACCATGGGCCACGCCGGCGCCATCGTCTCCGGCTCCTCCGGCACCGCGCAGGCCAAGAAGGAAGCCCTCGAGGCCGCGGGCGTGAAGGTCGGCAAGACCCCGTCCGAGACCGCGCACCTGCTGCGCGAGGTCTACCCGGAGCGCGAGGAACTGTCCAACCTCTAAGGTTGCGCAAGCGCGGGGCAGCCGCGCCCCTTATAGCACGACGGCGGCAGGTTCCTCCCCACGGGAAGGTACACCTGCCGTCGTCGTTCTTTTTATACATTCCCGTCTTTCATTCGAAACCTTGATGCGGCAGGCTAGAGTTCGGGTCCGCTCGGGGAGCGTGCTCTGGGTTGTTCTGTGAAAAGGGGATGGTATGGCGAAGGACTCGAAACTCGAGGCACGGCTGAAGGCGGTCCTGGACGGACTGGCCGCGGCCGACCAGGATGGCGGCAGCCCGAACGCGGGGACGGTGCTTTCCATGGCCGTGGCGGCACACCCGTTCGACGAGCAGGAAGCACACCTGCTCTCCGGCGGCATTCCGCGCGGGTACAAGGCGCTCACCACCGCCACCGCGAAGCTGGTGAAGGCCGGATGGATGGTGAAGGGCCGCAGCGGCTGGGCGATCACCGAGGAGGGGCTGCGCGCCCTGGTGGCGTTCCCCACCGCCGAGGAACTGGGTGCGGCGCTTGCCTCCGGCACCCCGGTGCCGGCCGGCACCGAACTCCCGGCCCCCGCGGAAGCGGCGCCGGAGGCCCAGGCGGCTCCGGAAGTGGCTCAGGCCGAGGAGCCGGCGCAGGCCGAAGCGTCCGTTGACCGGTCCGGCCAGCCGGAGTCCGTGGCGATTGCCGGCGACTTCGCCGCGCTGCTGGGCGGCGCGGCCGATTGGGCCCCCGAACTGGACGAGGTGCAGATGGAGTTCGATGCTCCGACGCTCAGCTGGGTCCGCACCGTGGACCTGCCGGCCGGCACCTACAGCTTCAAGATCGCGCTGAACCGCTCCTGGGCGGAGAACTACGGCGCCTTCGGCAGCTTTGACGGGGCGAACCACGAACTCACCCACGGGGGCGGGACGGTCACGATCCACTACCGGCACGACACCAAGGACATCGCCATCGCCTAGCGCTGGCCGGTGCAGAACCGGTACGACGGCGGTGGGTGCGGTTCCATGGAACCGCACCCACCGCCGTCGTCGTTGTGGCAGGCCGCCCTGTGCCGGGCCGCCGGGAAATCAGGCGCGGAGCCGGAAGAAGGACGCGCCGCCGCGCAGGTGCCCGCCCGGGACGAGGACCTGGCGGAGGTCGGGGTTCCATTCCACGGCGAGCGGTCCCAGGCTTCCGGCCGCCCCGGCCAGCGCCTCGAAATCGGCGGCGGCCAGCAGCCATTCCAGCGTCCCCGCGGAGACGCGCACCATCCGGCGCTCCGGGCACAGCCGCAGGGTGGCGCCGATCCAGTCGTTGGCGAAGCGCGGGGCGCTGTGCGCCGAGACCGGAACCACCGGTTCGGGGGCGAACGCCAGCGCGCGCGGCGCGGGAGCGGGGATGGCATGGGGGAGGGGACGTGCCGACATGGCAGGACCTTTCGGATCGCTCTTGCCCGCCGGCGGCTGCCGCACGGGCCGCTTCGTCATCCGAACCACCCTCCGAACAAGCCGGACCTTCGAACCGTTCGGCTTTCCGAACGGTTCGGCAGGAACAATCCGGGACGCGGGACGCGCCCCACCGCGGGGTTGGTGCATGGCCAGTCGGAGCTGTTCGCCGCCTGACGCCACCCCGGAAGGGGAAACCCTCCAGGGAACCGCGGGCGCGGGGCCATGTCTCGTGAAGCTGTGGCCAGCCTAACCCGAGGCGCCGGTCCCGCGCACCCGCGTTCCGTCCCCGCCGTCACGCCGCTCAACACTTCGGCGTCATGTTTCCCGGGATGGCGGGCGGGGACGGAACGGCTCAGTCCTTGAGCAGGTCCCGGATGTCCTCGGCGGTCAGGGCGGAGCCGAAGCCCTCGCCCTCGTCCATCACCGAGGAGATCAGCTGGCGCTTGGCGTCCTGCAGGGCCACCACCTTCTCCTCGATGGTGTCCTTGGCGACCATCCGGTACACCATGACGTTGCGGGTCTGTCCGATCCGGTGTGCCCGGTCCACGGCCTGAGACTCCGCCGCCGGATTCCACCACGGGTCCAGCAGGAAGCAGTAGTCCGCCTCCGTGAGGTTCAGCCCGAACCCGCCGGCCTTGAGCGAGATCAGGAACACCGGGGCCTTGCCGGACTTGAAGGCGTCGATCACCTCGCCGCGCTTGCGCGTGGAGCCGTCCAGGTACGCGTATTCGACCCCCTCGGCCTCGAGCCGCTCGGCGGCCTTCTTCAGGAAGGACGTGAATTGGCTGAACACCAGCGCCCGGTGGCCCTCGGCGAGCACGTCCTCGAGCTGCTCGAACAGGACGTCCAGCTTGGCCGAGGCCACGCCGGCGTACTCCTCATCCACCAGCGACGCATCCAGGGAGAGCATGCGCAGCAGCGTCAGGGACTGGAAGATCGTGAACCGGTTCCTGTCGATGTCCTCCACCAGCTGCAGGATCTTCTGCCGTTCGCGCTGCAGGTGCGTGTCATAGATCCGGCGGTGCTTCGGCGCCAGCTCCACGTGCAGCACCTGCTCCTGCTTCGGCGGCAGGTCGGTGACCACGGCGTCCTTGGTGCGGCGCAGCATGAACGGGCGGACCCGCAGGCGGAGCCGTTCCAGCGACTCCGCCGCGCCCTGCTTTTCGATGGGCCGCTGGTACTGCTCGCCGAACTTCACCGCGGACGGGAACAGGCCCGGGGACACGATGGCGAAGATGGACCACAGCTCCATCAGGTTGTTCTCCATCGGGGTGCCCGTGATCGCCAGCTTGAACCGGGCGTTCAGGTCCTTGGCCGCGTGGTGGGCCTTGGTCGCCTTGTTCTTCACGAACTGCGCCTCGTCCATGATCAGGCCCGCCCAGGCGATCTCCTGGTAGGCCTCCGCATCCAGGCGGAAGAGCGTGTAGGAGGTGACCACGACGTCGTGCCCGGCGGCCAGCGCGGCCAGCCCCTGCTGCGCCTTGACCTGCGTGTCGGCGACGGCGGCCACGCGCAGCTCCGGGGCGAAGCGCTCCGCCTCCGCGGCCCAGTTGGAGACCACGGAGGTCGGCGCGACCACCAGGAACGGGCCCGGCGGGGAACCCGGCACGGCGTCCTGCGCCCAGCTGTCGCGGGCGTGAAGGATCAGGGCGAGGGTCTGCAGCGTCTTGCCCAGGCCCATGTCGTCGGCGAGGATGCCGCCGAGCCCGTTGCGCCAGAGCATGGCCAGCCACGCGAAGCCGTCGCGCTGGTAGGGGCGCAGCTGCGCGTTCAGCCCGGCCGGCACCGGTACGGGGCCGGCCTCGGTAAAGGCCAGCAGCGACCCGACGGACGCTTTCCACGAGTCCGGGGCCTCGGTGTGCGTGGCCAGGGCCTCCAGCTCCTCCCACAGGGAGGCCTGGTAGCGGGTGATGCGCAGCCCGTGCTGCTTGTCATGCAGCTGGCTGGCCTCCCCGACCAGGGCGCGCAGCTTGTCGAAGAGCGGCTGCTCCAGGGACAGGTAGGTCCGGTCGGGCATGAGCAGCTTCGTTTGCCCGCGGGAGAGCGCACGCAGGATGTCCGCATATGGGATACGGCGCTCGCCCACCGAGATCACCAGCCCCAGGTCGAACCAGTCGCG
>Ga0182739_1003744_pt1 | contig 13052 bp, 9 predicted proteins | sample eDN5th30CBELigBY_FD_128873 | JGI IMG/M metagenome (GOLD analysis project Ga0182739, IMG submission 128873) | Enriched backyard soil microbial communities from Emeryville, California, USA - eDNA 5th pass 30_C BE-Lig BY (version 2) (version 2) | ecosystem: Environmental > Terrestrial > Soil >... | reverse complement strand
GAGCCCAGCACAGCCAGCATGCCCAGCCATTCATGGGCGCCTGCACCCGAGAAGAGCTTTTCGCCCAGCGTGACGGCGACGCCGACGATCGTCAGGACCACGCCTATCGTTTTCGCCACAGTCAGCCGTTCGCGTCCCAGCAAGCTGGCCACAACCATGGTCAGCAAGGGCATCGTCGAGAAAAGCAGCGCCGCACGCGTGGACGTCACGAACTTCAATCCCACATTGAGGAGAACGATGAGCACGGCGAACTGCATGATGCCCAGCCCCACGAGTGCCAGGAAATCCGGCCATGAAAACCGCAGCCGACTGGCCGACAAGGCGAATGGGATCAGGCACAGGAACCCGATGGTATAGCGCAGCAACGCGAGCGACATGGGCCCGACGTCGTGGATGACGTAGCGCGTGGCGACAATCGCAGCCCCGACTTGCACACCCGTCGCGGCGGCCGCCAGCAACGCGCGTGCTTCCGTCGTGAACATCGGACGCCGTCCTGTAGAGGCTTGCGAAAGCGTCAGGCGCCCTGGTGTGGCGGCACCCGCGGCAACGCCCGCTTATGGGCGGAATTTTGATACGTCCTGAGTATCACTTCCACCGCCTCGGCGGAGACGTCCTTGCCTTCCAGGAAGTCGTCGATCTCGCCATACGTGACGCCAAAGGCGTCCTCGTCGGGCTTGAGCGGCGTGAGGGACTCCAGATCGGCGGTGGGCACTTTCAGGACGAGCGACTCGGGCGCCCCCATGGCCTGAGCCAGCGCCCGCACGCGACGCTTCGTCAGCCCCGTAAGCGGCGTCAAGTCGGCGGCGCCATCGCCGAACTTGGTGAAAAAGCCCATCAGCGCTTCCGCAGCCTGGTCGGTACCGACCACCAGGCCGCCCGTGGCGCCTGCGACAGCATACTGGGCAATCATGCGCTGCCTTGCCTTGATGTTGCCCAGCAGGAAATCCTGCTGCGCCGGATCACGGAAAGTCACCTGCCCGCTGACCAGGGCGTCAAGCATGGCGTCACTGGCCGGCTTGATGTTCACGGCAATGACCTTGTCGGGCTTGATGACCTCGAGGCTGGCCATGGCATCGTGTTCGTCGCGCTGCTCGCCATAGGGCAGGCGCATGGCAATGAAGGCGGCGTCAGGGTGCCCGCGTTCTCGTGCCAGTTCGGCCGCGCGCTGCGCGAGGCACCCTCCTACCAGCGAGTCGACCCCGCCGCTGATGCCAAGCACCAGCGTGCGCATGCCGCTGCTGGCGAGGTAGTCGGCCATGAATTCGACGCGGCGCTGGATTTCCTGCTGCGCATCGAAATGGCTGCTGACACAAAGTTCCTGGATGATGTCGCGCTGCAGGGCGCGTTGCTCGGGTGTTGACACGGTCTGTCCTTTGCGGCGCTGAAATAGGATGAGAGGGCAAGCCCGGCCGGGGGCACTGACCGGGAAGGTTATGATACGCCAGGTAAGGCCGGCAGAAAAACCACCAAGACTCTGGACGCCAGCCATCACTGCCATCCACCGGACCTCCAGTTCCCATGAGTTCTACGCCCTCAGCGTCTTTCGTGCTCGCAGCCACCCTGACTGTGCAGTCCCTCATTGCCATGGCCTTGCTGACCCTGCCCGTCGTTGCGCCCGCGGTGGCGGAGACGCTGGGCATTTCGGCGGCCTACGTCGGCCTGTATGTCGCCATAGCCTATGCCGGCGCCATGACGGCCAGCCTGCTGGCCGGCGGCGCGGTCAGGCGCTACGGCGCCATACGGATGAGCCAGGTGGGGCTGCTGCTATGCGCGGCCGGCGTTGCCGTCTGCACGATCGAGTCGCCCGTCGCTGCGGCGCTGGGCGCGCTGCTGGTCGGACTGGGCTACGGGCCCATTACGCCAGCCAGCTCGCACCTGCTCGCAAAAACGACGCCGGCACACCGCATGTCCCTGGTCTTTTCCATCAAGCAAACGGGCGTACCGCTGGGCGGCGTGCTGGCCGGCGTCATTGTGCCGGGCATGGCCGACATGGTGGGCTGGAAGATGGCGTTTCTTGCGGTTTCCCTAGGGAACCTCGTGTGCGCACTCGCCATACAGCCCTTGTGCGCCACGCTGGACGACGATCGCGACATCAAGCAGCGCGTGTCCTTCGGCAATGGCCTGGCCGGCCCGCTCAAACTCGTCTTCAGCCAACGCAGCCTGGCCGTACTGGCCGCCGTATCGTTCTTCTTCTCGATTGCCCAGCTGTCGCTGACCACCTATCTGGTCACCTTTCTGCACGACGACCTGGGCATGGGGCTGATCATCGCCGGTTTCGTGCTGGCCGTGGCGCAAGCTGCGGGCGTCGCCGGTCGGCTTCTATGGGGTTATGTTTCCGATCGCTTTGTCGGGCCCACGAACATGCTCGCCATCCTTGCCATCCTCATTGCAGTCTGCTCGGTGGCGACGCCCTTCCTGCAGCACGTCGACTCGGAACTGCTGACCATCATCGTCCTGTCCGTATTCGGCAGCAGTGCGGTCGGCTGGAATGGCGTCTACCTCGCGGAAGTGGCACGTCAGGCGCCGAAGGGACAGGCCAGCATCGCCACCGGCGGAACACTGGCGCTGACCTTCCTGGGTGTGGTCGTGGGCCCTCCCATCTTCGGACTCATCGCCGGCGCGTCCGGCAGCTATGGCGTCGCCTACGCTTCGCTGCTGGCGCCCTCGGGACTCTGCCTGTGGCTGCTGTGGCGCTATCGCACCGCCTTCATCAAATAACCGCACATCCGACGTCGCTGCCCGGCTGCCGGCATGGCACTGCACTGTACTCAGCCGTTAGCCAGTTCATGAAGCTAAACATAGAATAGAGTGATTGGAGCCCCAAGCGCTCGGCAAACCGGAGACGAACGATGATCGAACTACGCAAGGCCGACGAACGCGGCCATGCCCAACACGGGTGGCTGAACAGCCATCACACTTTTTCATTTGCCGATTATTACGATCGCGAGCACATGGGCTGGGGCGCCCTGCGCGTCATCAATGACGATACGGTGCAGCCCGGTCAAGGTTTCGGGGCGCACGGCCACCGCGACATGGAGATCATCTCGTACGTGCTGGAGGGCGCTCTCGAGCACAAGGACTCTATGGGCTCCGGATCCGTCATTCGACCCGGCGATGTGCAGTTGATGAGCGCAGGCACAGGGGTGCGCCACAGCGAATTCAACCATTCGGCCACGGAGCCCGTGCACTTTCTGCAGATATGGATCATGCCTAAGTTTTCCGGCATACGGCCCAGCTACCAGGAAAAGCGGTTCGCGCCGGAAGAAAAGCGCGGCAGGCTGCGATTGATGGCATCGCCGGACGGTGACGACGATTCGCTCACCATTGCTCAAGACGCGCGCTTCTACGCCGGCCTGCTGGATGGCGCAGAACGAGTCCGACATCAGGTCGAACCGGGCCGGTACATTTATGTGCATGTGGCGCGCGGGGCGCTCACGGTCAACGGCCAGGCATTGCAGGAAGGCGACGGCCTGAAAATGAACGGCGAGTCCCTGCTGGAACTCGCCGATGGACGACAGGCCGAAGTGTTGGTGTTCGACGTACCTTAGAAGTTGTCGAGCACGGCGCCGGTGCTGGCCGTCGACGCGTTGAAGGCAAACTTGGCCTGCACGCCGCGCGTGTAACGGGGCGCCGGCGCCTTCCATGCCGCCCTGCGGGCCGCGATCTCTTCTTCGGGCACGTTAAGCTGCAGCAACAACTGGTGGGCGTCGATCGTGACCGAATCGCCCTCGTGCACCAGGGCGATGCAACCGCCCACGGCAGCCTCAGGCGCCACGTGACCGACCACCATGCCCCAGGTCCCGCCCGAGAACCGGCCGTCCGTGATCAGGCCGACCGAATCGCCCAAGCCCGCCCCGATGAGGGCACCGGTGGGAGCGAGCATTTCCGGCATACCCGGCCCGCCCTTGGGACCCAGGTAGCGCAGGACCATGACATCGCCGGCCTTGATACGACCGTCCAGTATGGCCTTGAGCGCCGACTGCTCGTCATCGAACACGCGAGCTGGGCCCGTGATGACCGGATTCTTCAGGCCGGTGATCTTGGCCACGGCGCCCTCGGGGGACAAATTGCCCTTCAGGATGGCCAGGTGGCCGTGTTCATACAGGGCCTTGTCCAGCGGGAAAATGACCTTCTGGTCGGCCGGAGGGGTATCAGGAATATCCTTGAGCTGTTCGGCAATGGTCTGGCCCGTGATCGTCATGCAGTCGCCATTGATGAGCCCCGCATTGAGCAGCAGCTTCATGACCTGCGGCACGCCGCCGGCCTTGTGAAAATCCACGGCCAGATAATGGCCGCTGGGCTTCAGGTCACAAATGACCGGCACACGCTGGCGAACACGCTCGAAGTCATCGATGGTCCATTCGACGCCGGCCGCATGGGCAATGGCCAGGATATGCAACACGGCATTGGTTGAACCGCCCGTCGCCATGACGACGCTGACGGCATTCTCGATGGACTTGCGGGTCACGATATCGCGCGGCTTCAGGTCCCGTTCGATGGCCTTGAGCAACACCCTTGCCGACTCGGCGGCCGATGCCGTCTTTTCGTCGTGGACGTTGGCCATGGTGGACGAGTAAGGCAGGCTCATGCCCAATGCTTCAAAGGCCGAACTCATCGTATTGGCGGTATACATGCCGCCACAGGAGCCCGGGCCGGGTATGGCATGCAGCTCGATCTGCTTCAGCTCGCTGTCGCTCATGCGAACTGCGGCATTCTCGCCCACGGCTTCGAACACGCTGACAATATTCAGATCCTTGCCATTCAAGCGCCCCGGCATGATGGTGCCGCCGTAGACGTAAATGGCGGGCACGTTGGCGCGCAGCATGCCCATCATGCCGCCGGGCATATTCTTGTCGCAGCCCCCGATGACGACGACGCCGTCCATCCACTGTCCCTGGACACAGGTTTCGACGCAATCGGCAATGACTTCGCGCGAGACGAGCGAATACTTCATGCCCTCGGTGCCCATGGCCATGCCGTCGGATATCGTCGGCGTGCCGAACACCTGCGCATTGCCGCCCGCTTCCTCGATGGCGGCGATGGCGGCATCGGCCAGCTTTTGCAGGCCGCTGTTGCACGGCGTGATCGTGCTGTGGCCGTTTGCCACGCCTACCATGGGTTTGCTGAAGTCTTCTTCCTTGTAACCCAAGGCGTAGTACATGGACCGGTTGGGCGCGCGCGCCGGACCCTGGGTAATGTTTGCGGACCGTAGACGTTTCGTGGTGCTCATTTCTTTCCTTTGCTGAATGTGGAACCGTGCGCTGCGAGTAGGGCCGGGGACCGGAAAACAGTTTAACTCCTCGGACGACAAACGTCCTTGCCACGGGTAATATTCTGCAATAACGGATTCGGCAATATCGACATGGGGAGATCACGATGCAGCATGGGCATACAGTCCTGATCACCGGCGCCAGCCGGGGCATCGGCGCCGCGACGGCGCTCGAGGCGGCACGCCAGGGCTACGATGTGGCGGTCAATTTCACCCATAACCGCGAGGCGGCCCTGAAAGTCGTCGACACGATCGAGCGGTTGGGGCGGAAGGCCATCGCAGTGCAAGGCGACGTGGGACAGCCTGCGGATGTAGAAAAGCTCTTCGCCGAAACCGAGGCATCCCTGGGCCCCATCAGCGCGCTCGTGAACAACGCCGGCATCACAGGGCCGATCGGTCCGTTTTCACAAACGACCGATGCAACGATCGAGAGCGTGTTCGGGGTCAATGTCTACGGCACCATGCAATGTTGCCGCGCTGCGCTCGCCTCGTTCAGCAAAAGCGGCCGGGCGGGCGTCATCGTCAATGTCTCGTCAGTCGCCGCCAGGGCGGGCAGCGCCAATGAATATATCCACTATGCGGCCAGCAAGGCTGCCGTCGAGACCTTCACCGTCGGGCTGGCCCGCGAAGTAGCGGCCAGCGGTGTGCGGGTCGTCGCGGTCGCGCCCGGCTCGACGTTGACCGAGATCCACGCCACTGCCGGCGAGCCCGGCCGCCCCGCCCGGGTCGCACCCAAGATACCCCTGGGCCGCCTGGCCAACCCGGAAGAGATCGCCAGCACCATCGTCTGGCTGCTGTCGCCGTCCGCTTCGTACATCACCGGCGCCGTGGTGCCCTGCGCCGGCGGCTTGTAGGCCCGGTACACTTGGGGATTCAGCCAGCCTCACGCCCGAACCATGCTGGCAGCGCTTTCTTAAGACACCGTTGCGATTCATGAGCATCCCGCCCGTCCAAGTATGCCCGTCGTTCAGTCTACAGAACGGCGGATTGGCCCACAAACTCCCCGTCCGGCACGGCACAGGCACGGCCACCGCCTTCTTCATACGCTATGAAGGACAGGCACACGGCTACCTCAACGTCTGTCCGCACAGGGGCGCCGAACTCGATTGGGAGAACAGCGTGTTTACCCGCGCCGGGGATTTGCTGATGTGCGCGCACCATGGCGCGACCTTCAAGCCCGACACCGGAGAATGCACGAGTGGCCCTTGCAGGCCCAGCCGGCTGTCCTCTTTGCGCGTCACCGAAGAGAAGCGCGACGGACAGAGCGTCGTGCTGTGGTGGCCCGAAGGAAAAACGCTGCCGCTCTGAAAAGTCCTTAGACGCCGTCAAACCCCTAGCTGCCGGCGACGTCGCCCCCTACTTCACCATCGCCGTATTTCGCCAGGAGACCCCGTGAAACAACCCGCCGCCGCAAGCCCCGAACCCTCTTCACTACGCCAGGATATCCGTCTGCTCGGCAAGACACTGGGACAAGTGATCCAGGAGTGCGAAGGCAAGGCCGTCTACGACGTCATCGAAAAGCTACGGCGTGCGGCGGTCAAGTTCAGGCGTGAAGGCAACCTGCGCGACAGCAAGATATTGGAAAGGCAGATAGAGCGGCTCGCCGACGCCGACACCACATCGGTGGCCCGCGCATTCAGCTACTTCCTGCATTTGTCCAACATTGCGGAGGACCGCGACCAAAACCGGCGCAAGCGCCGCCAGGAACTGGCCGCCGACATGCCGGGCCACGGCAGCCTGCAACACGTGCTGGACTATCTGAAGGAACAAGGCATCGGCCCGCGCAAGATACGGCGCTTCCTGGAAGACGCCTGCATCGTTCCCGTCCTCACCGCGCACCCGACCGAAGTGCAGCGCAAAAGCACACTGGACCTGCATCGGGACATCGCCGGCCAATTGGCGCACAGCGACGATGAACTGACCCCGTCCGAGCGGGCGCGGCTGCAGCAACGTCTCGCCGGGCTGGTTGCCGCGTTGTGGCAGACCCGTATGCTGCGGCAGCAAAAGCTGACCGTGCTCGACGAGATCGACAACGCGCTGACCTATTACGACAGAACCTTCCTGTCGGCCATCCCGAGGCTTTATCAAGACCTGGCACAAGGACTGCAGCCGCCTGGCCGCTCGGTCTTCGACGCGAGCTGGGAGCCCTTGCCGCCCTTCCTGAGGATGGGTAGCTGGATAGGGGGGGACCGTGACGGCAACCCTAACGTGGACGCCGCCACGCTGGAACAGGCCCTGTTGCGCCAATCTGCGCACGCAATGCGTCATTATCTGCAGGAAATCAAGCAGTTGGGCACCGAGATATCCATCTCGCAATCTCTGGGCGCGGCAAGTCCCGAACTCCTGGCGCTGGCCGAAGAAAGCCGCGACCCGTCGCCCCATCGGCTCGACGAGCCGTATCGACGCGCCTTCATCCACCTGTATGCCCGCCTGGCCGCCACGGCACAGGGGCTTACGGGCCAGGACCTGGCCTTGCGCCCCACCTACGATGCGCGGCCTTACCCCGACCCCGAGTCCTTCAGTGCAGACCTGCGGATCATCGCCGAATCGCTCGCGAAGCATCACGGCGGCGTCATCGTGCAATTGCGCCTGGGCGGCCTGCTGCAAGCCGTTCAAATTTTTGGCTTTCACCTCGCCACGGTCGACCTGCGGCAGAGCTCCGACGTCCACGAGCGCGTCTTGACCGAGCTCTTCAAGGCGGCGGGCACACGCTACAACGACAAGCCCGTCGTCTATAGCGCCCTGGCCGAAGACGACCGCATCGCCTTGCTGCGGCGGGAGATCCGGCAGATCCGTCCGCTCGTGTCGCCCTGGATCGCCTATTCCGCCGAAACCGAGAAGGAACTGGCCATCTTGCGTACCGCCGCGGCGTGCCGCCGAAAGTACGGACAGGCGGCCATACAGCAGGCCATCGTCTCGCACACAGAAACGCTCAGTGATTTGCTCGAGGTCCTGGTGCTGCAGCAGGAAACCGGTGTGATCTCGCCCTCGGCGGGCAACGACGCCGCCATGGCGCCCCCGGGCCTGATGGTCGTTCCCTTGTTCGAAACCATTCCTGATCTGATGCAGGGCCCCGACATCATGGCGGCCTGGCTGGACCTGCCGGAAGTCGCCTCGCGAGTACGCCATGCGCAGGGCGGCATACAGGAAGTCATGCTTGGCTATTCGGACAGCAACAAGGATGGAGGCTATCTGACGTCGAACTGGGCGCTCTATTGCGCCGAGCGCCGGCTGGTGCAGGTCTTCAAGAAGCGCAAGGTACGCCTGCGGCTATTCCATGGCCGGGGCGGCTCGGTCGGTCGCGGCGGCGGCTCGAGCTTCGACGCCATCCTGGCACAGCCACCGGGCACGGTGAATGGCCAGATACGCCTGACGGAACAGGGCGAAGTCATACAAAGCAAGTACAAGGACACGGAAGTCGGCCGCTGGCATCTCGAGCTTTTCGTCGCGGCGACCCTCGAGGCCAGCCTGAAGCCCGGCTCTTCGGCGTCGCAGCAGGAAGACGACAACATGGCGCAATTCGGCGCCGCCCTGGACACCATGTCGGACCTGGCGCAGCAAAGCTACCGGGACCTCGTGTATGGCACGGCCGGTTTCAACGACTACTTCTTCGCCTCGACGCCCATACTGGAGATCGCCGGCCTGAACATCGGCTCGCGGCCTGCCTCGCGCAAGGCGAGCCAAAAGATCGAGGACCTGCGTGCGATACCGTGGGGCTTTTCCTGGGCGCAGTGCCGTGTGATGCTGACCGGATGGTACGGCGTCGGAACCGCGTTGAGCGCCTACGTCGAGCACGGATGCAGCGGCAGTCCCGAAACGCCGGATGAAAGACTAGCACAACTGCAGGACATGGCCCGTTCTTGGCCCTTCTTCCGCACACTATTGTCGAATATGGAACAGGTGCTGGCCAAGACCGACCTGGGCATCGCGAGGCGATATGCGGGCCTCGTGCCCGACAAGAAATTGCGCCAAGCCATATTTGGTCGCATCGAAGCAGAGTTCGCGGTGACGCTCGATATGTTCAGGCGCATTACACAGCACGACCTGCTGGACGAGGACCACCTGCTGCGAGCCGCCCTGAGCGAACGGTTCGCCTATATCGATCCGCTCAATCACCTGCAGGTCGAGGTGCTGCGCCGCCACAGGGCGGGCCACAACCGGCGCGACCGCGGCGGCGATGCCGAAAGCCGCAGCCAGCGGGCGATACACATGACAATCAACGGCATCGCCGCAGGGCTGCGGAACTCCGGTTGAGGCCCGTCAGACCATGCTGTCGCCGTCCTTGCGGGCGGCGCGCATGTCCCTGACGAGCGCAACAATCAGGACCAGCAGAATGGCTGCCGAGATGACGGGCCAAACGAGAATATACGTGGCAAGAATAAGACTAGTCATGGCATTCTCCCTTAAACGTTGGCCATTGCGGCGCGACCGGCACGGGCCTGCGTCTGCTGTCTTGGCAAATTATCTTCCTCGTGGAAGGACGTGACCCGCTCGGCCAGCACGGCGAAGTCAAAACGCTCGTGACTGCGCCAGCTCATGGCAATGCACACCGCCGCGCTGACGCCGTACGCCGTCAGCGAGCTCAATAGCACGACGTAATCGCGAAGGAAGCCCAGCGTGAACGGAAGCGAACCGATGGCCACCAGCAGCGCCATCCCGATAGCGATACGGCGGTTGAAAAACGCGAACGTCATCAGGCCGATGACGACACCTCCGCCTGCCGACGCACAAATCTCGAAGAACACTGCCGCCAGGCCTTCGATCGGAATCAGTTCGAAACGAGCCACCGTAAACAGGATGACGGCACTGGCAACGGCCGTGGTGAATGCCTTGTTCGTGACCCGGTCCCAGTAGAAGCTGACGATGACTGGAAAAACGATAGCTCCCCATAGCGCGCCGACAAACACCAGCATGACCAGGATATCCAGCCGGAGACTGGCGAAGATAACCCCCAGCATGGTGGCGGCAACCATCGTCGCGCGCCCCCACCAGAGCATGCGCACAGGGTCAGGTTTGCCGCGGGCCAGGTTCTTGCCATAGACATCCGTCATCATGATCGCGGACAGGGCCGACAAGTCCGAGTCTGCCGTCGACGACAGCGACCCCACCACCAAAATGAAGAACAAGGCAATACCGAAGGGCGTCAGGTAGGTGGAGGCCATCTGCGGAATGATGTTGTTCATGTTGCCGTCTGCGGGTTCCAGCCCAACGAATAGCGCCAGCATGCCCAGCATGCCCAAGCCAATGACGACTGCACCATAACCCAAGGTCGCCGTCAGGAATGTCGGCTTGATCAGGTCCTCGCGCACCGCGAACAGGCGCTGCGCGATGGTCTGGTTTCCAATCGCATAGGCCAGTACCGCCACAAAATAGGGCGCGCCTTGTTCAAGAATGGCCTTGGTCGAGAAAAAGTTGGCTTGCTCAGCATTCAGGTTGGACATGTTCTCGGCCAGCATCCCGACACCGCCCGCATTGAAGAATATGAGCGGGATGATGATGACTGCGGCCAGGATCATTCCTATCAACTGCGCGAAGTCGGTCATCACCGAGGCCCTGAAGCCGGACCATAGCGTATAGGACAGCACACCCAATCCCGCGATCAGAACGCCTTGTATGAAACTGAGCGGAGTCAGGATGGAAACCAGCGCTCCTGCCGCGGTAAAGTTGACCATCAGGCTGATACAGCTTCCGATCAAGTTCGACACCGCCATGATCATTTGACTCGACGTGCCATGGCGCGCCTGTATGACCTCGGCAAGCGTGTGCGCTTTGGGCGCCAACTGGCGAAAGCGGCGACCGAAGGGATAGATGAAAAGTATCATCAGGGCGCCCCACAGTCCGTAGTGGATCGGCCCGGACAAGCCGTAGCGGTACCCCGATGTTGCGCTAGCGTAGAACGATGCAGCCCAGATCCACGTGGCGATCATGCTCGCGGCTGACAGGCCGAAGCCGATGGCGTTATTCGAAACCATGTAGCCGTCCACATTCTCCTTTTTCTTGCCAATGAGAAGAGAGAGAAGGAAAGTTGCTCCATAGAATCCGAACAACAATAACAGGGCGACGGGCGTAGATAGCTGAAAAAACTCGGCCTCTTGCATGCGTGACTCTTCCTTTGAATGCGATATGTCTTTTTCGTTAAAAACAGATTGATCAACAGGTCGATGCCGATACCGAACTGAACGGTGGCGTCATACGACCCGGCGGCAGCGCGTGTTGCGGAAAAAACGGCGACGCGCGCAAACAGACGACCCGCCCTGAGGAAATTCCGCAAGGTCGGTCGAACAAGAAACACAAGGTGCCTCTTCGCTGCGCAGAAGACGAAAATAGGTAAACGTTTCGATGCCGTCTTGATCTGCGAGCTGCGGTGTTGGCGGCCATGCGCCAACCTGGTATTTCCGCGGCGCAAAGCCGGGAAAATTTGTTTCGGCAAATAATGCCGGGCCACTGCGTAGCAGCCTGATGGAGAACAACTGTGCACTGTCTGGAGCGGCGAGGGCATGGCGCCCTTGGGACCCGACAGCAGGCGCCATTGTAACGTGCGAGTCCTCCCGAGTCCAGACTAGGTCTTCTGGCCGACCCAAGCGGCACGCCTCGCAACTGGCGACCCTTCTCGCAACAACGTATGATTTTGCACTATACGGCTCGCTCGCCGTCGGGCTCCTTCATGAACGATATCGCAGTCATCGACGCATTCGTACACGCCATGCGACCTCCGGCACCCTCTGGCGCTGCCGACGATTGCATCGTGCCCGCTGTGCTGGGGTCGGGCAGTCTTCCCTCCGCATATCCCGTGACTGCGCTGGCGGTCGCTTCGATCGGGACGGCCGTCCAGGCACTGGCCAGCTACATGGCCAGCGGCTTTGGTCAACGTCCCGCCGTTGCAGTGGACCGTCGCTTGGCTTCCTTCTGGTTCGGCACCACGTTGCGGCCCTTGCACTGGACCGTCCCCGCAGTGCGGGACCCCGTCACGGGCGACTACCGCTGCCGGGACGGCTGGATACGCCTGCACACCAACGCGGCCCATCATCTGTCGGCGGCCCTGTCCACGCTGAATCAGCCGTCGGACCGGGATCGCGTCCAGCGGGCTGTCACCACCTGGGATGCGAACGAACTGGAAGAGGCGGTTCTCCGAGCAGGCGGATGTGCGGCAACCCTACGCAGCGCCGAGGAATGGGTCGTTCACCCCCAGGGAAAGGCCGTGGCGGCCGAACCGTTGTTCCATATCGACGAGACGGAAGCGGGCGACGTGCCACATACGTCACCGAATCCCAATCGTCCCCTCGATGGCCTGAAAGTCCTTGATTTGACGCGTGTATTGGCCGGACCCGTCTCCACGCGTTTTCTTGCCGGATTCGGCGCCCAGGTGCTGCGCATCGACCCGCCTTTCTGGGAAGAGCCCGGCATGGTGCCCGAGGTCACATTGGGAAAACGCTGCGCTGCACTGGACCTGCGCATCCCTGAACAGCTCGCGCATCTGAAAGCGCTGCTGGCCCAAGCCGACGTCCTGGTTCATGGCTACCGGCCCGACGCGCTGGAACGCATGGGGCTGGGAGCCGATACAAGGCAGCGGCTGCGCCCCGGCCTTGTCGATGTGTCCCTGGATGCCTATGGATGGTCCGGACCCTGGATGGGTCGCCGCGGCTTCGACAGTCTGGTCCAGATGAGCTGCGGTATTGCCCATACCGGAATGCTGGCCTATGGCCGCGACCAGCCGACACCGCTCCCCGTGCAGGCGCTCGACCATGCGACTGGCTACCTGATGGCCGCCGCGGTGCTGAACGGG